>JAAIGE0100215837.1_pt1 | contig 35581 bp, 31 predicted proteins | sample 6487951 | NCBI WGS metagenome assembly JAAIGE01 (sample SAMN13974128, study PRJNA590717) | phyllosphere metagenome | biome: tomato field; feature: multiple bacterial spot infested tomato fields; material: tomato leaves; isolation source: leaves from tomato fields | host: Solanum lycopersicum ...
GAACTCAGCAGTGAAACGATGCATCGCCGATGGTAGTGTGGGGTTTCCCCATGTGAGAGTAGGTCATCGTCAAGATTAAATTCCGAAACCCCAATTGCGAAAGCAGTTGGGGTTTTGTTTTGGGCGCTCGAAAAGTGTCCACCTTGTCCCCGTCCATTTGTTCCCCCCAACCCCGACCTGACTGCCCCGACAAATTTGCACAGTTATTTCTGAGCGACACCACTAGAATAGCCACCTAACCATTTTTAGAGTCAGAGCCCTATCTATGCCCGATCCGGTTGACGCCCGCGAGGTGTCGGATTTACCGCTGGACGATCTGGTGGCATGCCATGAGTGCGACTTGCTGATGCGCAAACCAACCCTCGCCCTCGGCGAAAAAGCCCAATGCCCACGCTGTGGCTACGAGCTATACGCTCACCGGCACAATGTGGTCGAGCGCAGCCTCGCCTTGGTACTGGCAGCCCTGCTGCTGTACATCCCCGCGAACTTTTTGCCCATCATGCAGCTCAATCTACTCGGGCAGTCCTCGGAGGACACCGTGTGGAGCGGCGTCGTCGGCCTGTTCGATACCGGTATGCAAGGCGTTGCCGCCGTGGTGTTCCTGTGCAGTATGGGCATCCCCTTGCTAAAGCTCCTGTGCCAATTGGCCGTGTTGCTCAGTATTCGCTGGAACATCGGTCGCAACTACGGGCTGCTGCTATACCGCATCTACCACCACATGAAGGACTGGGGGATGTTGGAGGTCTACTTGATGGGTGTGCTGGTGGCGATCGTAAAGCTCGCCGACATGGCCTCCATCACCATTGGCCTGGGTCTGGTCTGCTTCGTCAGTTTATTAATGGTCCAAGTTCTGCTTGAGGTGGTGATGTCGCCCCATCAGATCTGGCAAGCGCTGTCAGGAGAGGATGACCATGCGAGCGATTGATGCAGGCATTCTGATTTGTACCGAATGCCATGAGTTGAACAAGCAGGACGCGGATACCGATGAGCAGCTCTGCACCCGTTGCGGTGCATTGATCCATGCCCGTCGTCCCAATAGCCTCACGCGCACCTGGGCGCTGTTGATCACCGCGGCGATCCTGTATATCCCCGCTAACCTGTTACCCATCATGACGGTCAACTCCCTCGGCCAAGGCGACCCCAGCACTATCATGTCGGGTGTCATCCAGTTGGTGCAGCACGGGATGTTCCCGATCGCTGCCGTGGTGTTCATCGCCAGTATCCTGGTACCGACCTTCAAGTTGGTCGGCATTGGCCTACTGCTGTTCTCGGTGCAGCGTCACCAACCGCTGTCCGCGCAACAACGCATTGTGATGTATCGCTTTATCGAGTTCATTGGGCGTTGGTCCATGCTGGATATCTTCGTGATCGCCATCCTGGTGGCGGTCGTTAACTTTGGGCGACTCGCCAGCGTCGAGGCCAACCTCGGCGCTGCGGCGTTCGCCAGTGTGGTGATCTTGACGATGCTAGCCGCAGTAACTTTCGATCCCCGACTGATTTGGGATAACACGGAGTCGGACGACGACCATGAGTGATTTGCCTAAAGCTAAAACCCGCCCAGCTTCTAACTGGTCGGCCATTTGGGTGTTGCCCCTGATTGCCCTGATCATCGGTGGCTGGCTGGGGTGGCGTGCCTATTCCCAGCAAGGTATCGAGATTCAAGTTCGCTTTGAAAGCGGCGAAGGTATTCAGGTCAACAAGACCGAAGTGGTCTACAAAGGTATGACCGTGGGTAAGGTGAAAACCCTGGCCCTGGATGACGAGGGCAGCAATCGCGGGGTGATCGCCACCATCGAGATGAACAAGGACGTTGAGCAGTACCTCAAGACCAACACTCGCTTCTGGTTGGTCAAGCCCAGCGTCAGCCTTGCCGGTATCACCGGCCTGGAAACCCTGGTTTCAGGTAACTACATCGCCGCCAGCCCAGGTGATGGCGAGCCCACGCGCAAGTTCAAGGCGCTCTCCGAAGAGCCGCCGTTATCCGACGCCAAGCCCGGCTTGCACCTGACCCTCAAGGCCGATCGCCTGGGCTCGTTGAACCGTGGCAGTCCGGTGTTCTACAAGCAGATTCAGGTCGGCCAGGTCAAAAGCTACCTGCTGTCTGAAGACCAGAGCACCGTCGAGATCAAGGTCTATATCGAACCGACCTACGCCAACCTGGTGCGCAAACACACACGTTTCTGGAACGCCAGCGGCATTAGTATCGACGCCAACCTTTCCGGTTTGAAAGTGCGCAGCGAATCCCTCTCCAGCATTGTCGCCGGTGGTATCGCCTTCGCCACGCCGGAAAACCGCAAAGACAGCCCACCCACCGACCCGAGCCTGCCTTTCCGCCTATACGAAGATTTCGATGCCGCCGCAGCGGGGATCAAGGTCAAGGTCAAACTCACCGACTTTGAAGGCCTGCAGGCCGGGCGTACCCCGGTCATGTACAAAGGCATCCAGGTCGGCAGCCTGAAAACCCTGAAGATCGACCCGGACCTGTCCAGCGCCAGCGCCGAGCTGACCCTCGACCCATTGGCCGAGGACTACCTGGTCGAGGACACGCAGTTCTGGGTGGTCAAACCGTCCATCTCCCTGGCAGGCATCACTGGCCTGGAGGCCTTGGTCAAGGGCAACTACATCGCGATTCGCCCAGGCGATAAAGGCACCCCGCCACAACGCGAATATGTAGCCCGTGCCAAGGCGCCGCCGTTGGACCTGCGTTCCCCGGGCCTGCACATGGTGTTGCTCACCGACAGCCTGGGCTCGCTGGATGTCGGCAGCCCGATTCTGTACAAGCAGGTCAAAGTCGGTTCGGTGCAGAGCTACCAGTTTTCGCGCAAGAAAAAACAACTGGTGATCGGCGTTCATATCGAGAAGGAATATGAAAGCCTGGTCAACGGCTCGACGCGCTTCTGGAATGCCAGCGGCGTCACCCTCACGGGCGGGCTAACCGGCGGTATCCAGGTCAAAAGCGAATCCCTGGCCAGCCTGATGGCGGGCGGTATCGCCTTCGAAACGCCGGAACCGAACGTGCCATTGAAACATCGCATCCCGCGCTTCCGCCTGTACGCCGACCGTGATGCCGCCAACCAGCACGGCACTCTGGTGACCATCAAAGTGGACCGCGCCGACGGACTGAGCGCCGGCACACCGGTGCGCTTCAAGGGGTTGGATGTGGGCAAGATCGAGAGTGTCGACCTCAGTGCCGACATGCAGTCGGTGCTGCTCAAGGCGCGTATCACCCAGGTCGCGGACCGCATCGCGCGTTCGGGCAGTCAGTTCTGGGTGGTCAAGCCGGAACTGGGGCTGATGAAGACGGCTAACCTGGAAACCCTGGTCACCGGCCAATACATCGAAGTGCAGCCGGCTGCGAAAAACGCCGGCCCGCAGAAGAGCTTTGTCGCCCTGGCCCAGCCGCCCGAAGCGGTGCATCAGGAAGCTGGCCTGAGCCTCACACTCAGCGCGGCCCGCCGTGGTTCGTTGAAGGAAGGGGTACCGGTCACCTACCGTGAAGTGACGGTGGGTAAAGTCACCGGCTATGAGCTCGGCCAGACCGCTGACCGCGTGCTGGTGCACATCCTGATCGAGCCCAAGTACGCGCCGCTGGTACGCAGTGGCAGCCGTTTCTGGAACACCAGCGGCTTTGGCCTCGACTTCGGTTTGTTCAAGGGCGCGACCGTGCGGACCGAGTCCCTGGAGACGCTGGTGGCCGGCGGGATCGCCTTTGCCACGCCGGATGGCGAGCGTATGGGGAACCCGGCACGGCCGCAGCAGACGTTCCCGTTGTTCGACAAGTTTGAGGATGAGTGGCTGACCTGGGCGCCCAAGATTCCACTCGGTAAATAAACCGAGGCGCGGCTATCGCGGGCAAGCCCGGCTCCCACAGTTGGAATGCATACTTGCTGAAAATGCATATCCCTGTGGGAGCCGGGCTTGCCCGCGATGAGGCCCACAAACACACCGAAAATCCCAAGCCGAAAAAAAAGGCCGCGATCCAAAAGATCGCGGCCTTTTTGCCTTTCAGTACAGCCCGTCAGACTTCATCAAGCTCCGGCTCGTCCGCCTGCACATTCATCGTCGCCTTGACCACATCATGGCGACGGATGTACTTCCAGTCCGCCTCATCAATGTAGATCCCGTTCGGCCCGCTGCCGCCTTCCAGGTCGATCGCCACCTGGGCGGACACCTGCGGCTTCACACTGGCCAGGATCGGCACAAAGCCCAATTGCAGGCTGGTTTCCAACAGCGCTGCCTGGTTCTTCTCATCGATGTCTGCCGCTTCATCGAGGTAGTACGGCAAGCGCACGCGACCGGCCTGGTCGCGGTCCATCAGGTGCAGCAACAAGTACATGTTGGTCAGCGCCTTGATGGTCATGGTGGTGCCGTTGGACGCAGCGCCGTCGATGTCGGTATGGATCACCGGCTGGCCGTGAACCTTGGTGATTTCGAACGCCAACTCGAACAAGTCCTTGAGGCCCAACTGGTTATGGTTGGCGGCCACCAGGCGAGCCAGGTATTCCTTGGCTTCTTCGTTCTTGTTGTCCTGTTCGGCGCTCTGGCTGAGGTCGAACACCGAGAGGGTCTCGCCTTCTTCATACTGACCGGCACTGTGAATGATCTGGTCGATATGCTTGAGCGCTTCCTTGTTCGGTGCCAGCACAATGCGGAAGCTTTGCAGGTTGGAGACCTGGCGCTTGTTGATCTCGCGGTTGAACAGCGCCAGCTGGTGTTCCAGGCTGTCGTAGTCGCTGCGGATATTGCGCAGGGTACGGGCGATATCGGTGACCGCTGCACGGCGCGCCTTGCCGAGGGTCAGCGCTTCGTCGGTACGGTGCGCATAGGCGTTGATCAGCAGTTGCAGGCGACGCTCGACATCATCCTCACTGTCGAACTTGGCCACGCCCTTGAGGCGCACCTGGGCGTACAGCGCTTCGATCTGGCCATCGGCGCGCAGCAAGCCCTGCCAGCTGTCCTGATAGTCATTGAGCAGCGGCAACAGGTTGTCCATGGAGTCGTCGACCGGGTCCATGAACGGCGTGCCGAACGGCAGGTCCGCCGGCAACAGCTGACGACGGCGCAACGCGTCATCCAGCGTGCGCTGCTTGGCTTCCATGTCGCCGATCTGGCGACCGACCAATTGCAGCTTGGCCGACAGTTGCTGGACGCGTTCGGTAAAGGCATCGCTGGAACGCTTCAACTCGTCCTGGGCCGCTTCCATCTGCGCCAGGTTTTCCAGTTTCTCGCCTTCTTCGGCGCTCAGGGTCTGGGTGCGGCGGAAGTCTTCCAGGGCCTTCTGGGCATCCAGTACCTGCTGGTACAGCGCTTCGGTCTGGGTCTTGCTTGCGGCGCGGTCAGAGGCCACGGCCTGCTGGGTTTTCAGTTGCTTGAGTTCTTTTTCCAGGCGCTCTTTCTGGTCACGCAACGCGGCGCGGTCCGCCAGGGCTTGCAGGGCCGGCGGCTCGATGTGCGAGATGTCGATGGACAGCCCCGGCACTTCAAAGCGCTCGCCCTTGAAGCCATCGAGGATCTGCTCCAGGGATTTGACCCACTGGCCGTCTTCGTCCAGCGTGATGCCATGTTCGCCCAGTGGCAGGCTGAACAACGAGCTATTGAACAGGCGCATCAGGCGCTCGACATCCTGTTGCGAGAACTCTTCACGCAGCTTGGCGTAGCTGTTGTTGTCCGCGTGATCGAGCTGTTGCTTGACCGACTTCAAGCGCTTTTCCAGGTCGCGCAGACGCTCTTCCAAGTCTTCGGCGCTGAACTGTCGCGACTGCGCCAAGGCGCCCGCCAGTTCATCGTGGGCGTCTTTGGCGGCGAGCAGTTGTTGCTCCAGCATCTTGACGTCATCCACCAGGGCAAAGCGGTGCTTGAGCACCGACAATTCGCCCAACCAACGCTGGATGCCGCTGATTTCCCGCTCCAGGCGCATCAGCTCCTGGGTGTCGCCGCGCTGGTCGTTCTGCAGCGCGTCCTGCTCGTTGCGGTAGTGTTCGGCCTGGATGGTCAGCTCTTCCTTGCGCGCACTGGCGTAGTCCGACCAGGTGCCCAGCAACGAGTCCAGCAGTGGCGACAGGCGATGCAGTTTGCCGCGCAGGGCGTCGCGCTGTTTCACGCCATTGGCCAAGGCTTCAACCAAGGGGCCGGCTGCCACCAGCGAGTTGTAGTCCTGCTCCATGCGTCGCACATCGCGGAAGGCTTCTTCACAGGCCGCGATGTAATCGACACTGCCCGAACGCAGGCTGTGCTCGAAGGCATCGAGGAACAGTTGCTTGAGCTTGGCCGCGGTGATTTCGCGCATGTGCAGCAGGTTGATAAACAACGCGCGGAACGTCTTCAGGCTCTGCTCGCTGGTGGAACGCAGCGGAATCAGGGTCAGGTCCAGGGGGATCGACGTATGCCCGCCCACCAGCAAGCGCCGCAGTTCATCGGGCTTGAGTTCGTAGGCTTTCAGGCCCTCGCGCTCAAGGTTGGTGAACAGCTCTTTCTGACGCAGGCAGGTGTCGTTTTTCTGGTAGTGGGCCAGGTCCAGCTTGCCGGCATAGGCAAAGAACTGGTGACCAAAGCCACCGCCCGGGCCGCGACCGACCACGCCGATGACGTGGGGGCCGTGGGGCAGGGAGACTTCTACCAGGATGTAGCTGGTGTCGGTAGCAAAGTAGAAGCGCCGCGATTGTTCCAAGGTGTACTTGCCGAAGCTCATGTCCGACATGCGTGCCAGGATCGGGAACTGCAAGGCGTTGATCGAGGCGGATTTACCCAGGTTGTTGGCGCCGTACACCGACAGCGGTTCTTCCAGTGGGAACAAACCCAGGCTGTAACCGGCGGTGTTCAATAGGGCGAAGCGGCGGATGCCGTAGCGTTCCTTACTCATGCGTCGGTCTCCTGTTCTTCGGCAATGGCACGGGCCAGGGCATCTTCTTCGCTTTCTTCAGTGAAGGCGCTCAGATCCAGCGGGTCGTCGGTCTTCAGCAGTTTTTCATCGCTGTCTTCGTCGATGATCACCGGCGCCGGCAGCGGTAATACGCTGTGCACGCTGGCGGCCAGGTCGCGGTCTTGCTGCACCGACAGGCACACATCCAGGAAGCGGTGCATCGGCGGCAGGAAGCGGTAGATACCGTTGTCTTCACTGGCAAAACCCAGTTGGGTCATGCGGCGCATGATTTTTTCTTCGAGTTCTTCCTGGGTTTGCACCTCGGCCTGGATAAACAGGTCGCGGTATTTCTCCAGCAACGAAGGCAATTCATCGCGGCCCAGGCTGCCGCCGTCGAGCACGGCAATCGGGTCGCGACCCTGGTCGGCCAGGTGTTCGACGATGATGAAGGTGAACAGTGCCAGGCGCTGGGCGGTCTTGTTCACCTGTGCGGCGGCCACGGCAGTGTCCGGCACGAAGTAATAGAAGCCGCGGGTATCGCACACCAGCTCAAAACCCAGGGCCTTGAACAGCGTGCGGTACTGGTCCTGGAAGTTCGACAACTGCGCGTACAGCTCCGGGTCGCGGCGGCTGACGTGGTAGCCCTTGAACAGCTCGCGAAAGATCGGCGCCAGCTGGGACAGTTCGGATAGATCAAGATGCATAAGGCGTGCTCGCAGAATTCTCGGTGGCATCGACGCCGGCCGGGAGCAGGGCGAAGGAGCGCAGGCTGACCTGGTGCTCGTGGGTGTGGTAATCGCGACGTTCCAGGCGCTCGCGCTTGAAGCGTTTTTCCCGGGACAGGCGCGAGAACCAGTACAGCAATTCATCGGTGGCGCCGTCCGGTTCCTGCTCCAGCAGCCAGGTCATCAGGTCGGGCATCGGCAGCGCGTCTTCGCAGCGCTCGAGCATTTCCTTGACCGTACGCGGTGCGCGCTGGGCTTCGCCTTTGTGCGACTTGTGCGCCTTGGGGAAACGCGCCGGTTTCGGCTCGAAATTGGCCAGGGCATACACATAGGCTTCGACCTGGCTGGCACTGCCCAGGAAGGTGCTTTGCGGCCGCGTGAACATCGGCATCGCCGCTTGCGGCACCGCGTCCAGGCCTTTGCGGCGAATCGCCGACAGGGCCAGCGCCGCGCCGCGAGTCACGGCGTTATGCCGGCGTGCTTCTTCACGCAGCGGCAGCAGCAGCTCGCGCGCATGGCGCAAGGTGAGCTGGGCGCTGGTTTGCATTTCGAGGATGCGCGCGTGGGTGCGCAGCAGCATGTCGTCATCCACCAGGTGGCCAAGACGCTGTTGCTCGGTGAGCATGCGCAGCAGCACGTTTTCCACCTTGCGTACGCCTTGCTCGAAGGCGCCGTCGGCGTTCACCAGCTGGATCATCGGCTCGACGTATTCGTCCCAGGTCGCCAATACTTCGGCGTAACGCTGGCGCAACGGGATCTGCCGGTCGCTGGTCTTGGCGCGGTCGGCCACGGCGGCGAGGGCTTGTTCATCGTTGGCGAGCTTTTTGAGCACATCGCGCACGCGCATATCCAACAGGCGCAGTTGCCGGGCCAGGTCGTGACCGTCGCGGATGTCGAAGGCGTCCTGGATGTAACCGGCCAGGCGCTCCAGGTGGCGCAGGTAGGCTTCGATTTCCAGGCACAGGCCAAGCCGGTGCTCCTTGCGAAGATAAGCGAGGAAGTCGTGGATCTGCGCGTTGAGCTCGAAACGGTTCGGGCTCTTGGCGACAGGCACCAGGATATCCAGGCGAATCCATACGTCCAGCAGGCTGGTGATGTCCTGGGGCGTGCTGTCCAGTTGTTGGGCGGCCAACTGCGCGCGCAGCTCGGCCAGGCTCAGGGTGCCTTGGTCGAAGTGTTCGCACAGAGGCTCAAGTAAGGCCCAGTGTTCGGCGAGGGCGCGCAGGACGCGCTTGGGTTCGATCATGGGAATGGCCGGCTGGTTGGCGATTAAAAGTCGCGATTGTACTGCATCACGCGCGGGATTTATCCACAGCCGGTCAGTGCGCAGTGGGCGATTGTGGCTGAACAGCGGTAGAATCCCCGCTCTTTACTTATCCACAAGTGGCCGAGCTGTGCTTATCGAGTCCCGACGTCGCGCTTACTTGACCGCCATGCAGGTGGTCAACTGGCTGCCCCGCACCGAACTGCCGTTTGCCGCGCCGTCGCGGCCCGAGTTGTTGCAGGCGCTTGAGCCCTATGAGGCGTTCGAGCCGTCGGGAGAAGAAGCGGCCGCGCCCGTGGCGGTGGTCAAACCCACCCCTGAGGCGCGCCCGGCGGTCGAGCGGGCCAAGATCGAAGTGCCGCGCCCTGCGCCGGTGACCAAGGCTGCCAAGGTGATGGAGGAGGCTGCTCCCGTGGCCAAGGCGCCGGTGGTGCCGCCGCCACGCTTTGCCCTGCAATTGCTGCGGGCCGGACGTTGCCTGGTGCTGGTGGAACTGCCGACCGGCGAACGTTTCCAGTCCCGTGACCCGGCCTACCTGTTGCTCAAGGACATGCTGCGCGCCGCCGGCCTGCCCGACAGCCCGCAAATTGTCGGTGAGCCGGTGCGCTGGCCGCTGCTGGTGCGCGGTACCATGGACCAGGGGCCCGAGGCCGCGCGAGATTTCGTCCAAGGGTTTGTCTCGGCGCGCTTGGAAGACGAGCCCTGCGTGTGCCTGTGGCTGATCGGCCTGCCCGCCGTGCGGTTTGCCGGTGAAGCCAACGCCGAGGCCTGGTACCGCGAGCTGCAGGTTGAAGGCCTGGGTTCGGTGTGGGCCCTGCCGGGCCTGGAATTATTAATGGAAGAGCCACAGCGTAAGGCTGATGTCTGGCAAGCCATGCGCCGGCTGATGGCGCGCTGGAAAACAACTGATGAGTGAGGCTTTATCCTTCCGCCCGATGACCGAGGCCGACCTCGACGCCGTGCTGAAAATCGAATACGCGGCGTTCAGCCACCCCTGGACCCGTGGGATTTTTCTCGACGGGCTGGGCAAGTACCAGATCTGGCTGATGTTCGAAGGCGAGCAGCAAGTGGGCCATGGGGTGGTGCAGATCATCCTCGATGAAGCGCACTTGCTGAACATTACCGTGAAACCGGAAAACCAGGGCCGGGGCCTGGGCCTGGCGCTGCTGGAACACTTGATGTCCCGTGCCTATGCGGCCAATGCCCGGGAATGTTTCCTGGAAGTGCGTGACAGCAATACCGGCGCGTTTCGGTTGTACGAGCGCTATGGCTTCAACGAAATTGGCCGTCGCCGGGATTACTACCCGGCAGTCGGTGGCCGCGAAGACGCGGTCGTGATGGCCTGCACCCTCGTCGACTGAACAACCGTGAGCTGTAGGAGCGAGCTTGCTCGCGAAAAACGTCAACGATAACGCGTGCTTCCTGGATGAGCGCGGCGCCTGTGGGTTTTTCGCGAGCAAGCTCGCTCCTACACCTACATAGGGTGATGATCGATCAGCGCTTGCGGTTCAGCGGGTCCAGATCCGCCAGTTCCGCCTCATCCAAGCCATTCCCGCCCCCAATGTCATTTTCTCCCACGACGCTCAAGTCGTAGTCGGCGGCATTGTCTTCGCCTTGCTCCTGCGCATCCCGCGCGCCATCCTCACGGATCAGCGTTTCCGGGCTCATATCATCATCGGTAGCTTCATGATCATCCGTCGAAGCCCCGGTGAGCCCGGCTTCGCGTACCCGTTCGTCGGGCATCAAGTGGTCGCGTTCACCGCGCGGCAACTCGTCGCCGATTTCTGCGGTCTGGTCGGGCTCGTCAAAATCCAGCTCGCGCATCTCACCCATGCGGTCTTCGTTGTCATCGATCGGTTCGGGCTGTGTTGCGCCGTAGGGACGTCGTGATTCAGTCATGGCCAATCCTCATACTGTGGGGCTTATAGTGTGTGGACAGGCATGGCCGCCAAAAAATTCAAGCTAATTAGCGCCTGGCGTGACCCGGACGAGGGCTTGTCAGTCACAAAACTGCGCATCATTCCTGAGGCTTCCCTGATGAACGAACTACAAGACCTGCTTGATAACAACGAACGCTGGGCGGACGCGATCAAACAGGAAGATCCCGAATTCTTCGCCAAGCTCGCCCGCCAGCAAACCCCGGAATACCTGTGGATCGGCTGTTCCGACGCCCGTGTACCGGCCAACGAGATCGTCGGCATGTTGCCCGGTGATCTGTTCGTGCACCGCAACGTCGCCAACGTGGTGCTGCACACCGACCTCAATTGCCTGTCGGTGATCCAGTACGCGGTGGATGTGCTCAAGGTCAAACACATCCTCGTCACTGGCCACTACGGCTGTGGTGGCGTGCGTGCGTCGATGCAGGACCGCCAGTTCGGCCTGATCGACGGCTGGCTGCGCACGATTCGCGACCTTTACTACGAAAACCGCGATGTGCTGGCCCAATTGCCCACCGAAGAAGAGCGCGTAGACCGCATGTGCGAACTCAACGTGATCCAGCAGGTGGCCAACGTCGGCCACACCAGCATTGTGCAAAATGCCTGGCACCGTGGGCAGAGCCTGTCGATCCATGGCTGCATCTATGGCATCAAGGACGGCCGTTGGAAGAGTTTGAACACCACCATCAGTGGCTTTGAGCAACTGCCGCCGCAATACCGCCTGCGTCCGTTGGGCGAAGCCTAAGGTCGCTTGTGCTCGCGCCACCAGGCCATGAAGGCCTGGCCTTCGGCGTTCAGCGGCTCCTTGTTGCCGGTGATCCAGCCCCGGCAGTTCAGCTCGCCGCAATGGCAAGCGAACTGCCGGGCCAGCGTGTCTTCGGTGGTGGCGTAATCCAGGGTCAGCAGGCTGCCGGCGTGGATGGGTTGCACCGTCCATAGCTCCAGGTACGTGGTGTCCAGAAACACGTTCGGGTTGCAGGAGTGCTGTAACAGGCCGCAGAACCAGCAATCGTACAAGTGGATGCGGGGTGACAGTTGCAGTGTGTGCGGGCGACGTTCACTCACGGCATAACCGGAAACCTGGGCAATGCGCATGCGACTCTCGAAGGCCACGCGCGCCATGACCCTGGCTGCAACCCCTTCAGCCTCTTGCTTGACCTCAAAGTGCTCGGTCGAGGGGTAACCCTGTTCCACGAGCAGCGTCTTGAAGGGATAGAGGCAGTCATTCACAGCCGTTTTAGCCTTATCCATGGCTCGAGTTTTCATCACTCTCCTGAGCGGGGCTGCATGGACGTGCGGGTGTGATGGCCAGTCTTGCAGCAAATGGGCGCGGCCCCAGATTCGCCGAAGTGGGATCCTATTTCTACTGTCAAAGTTGACAGTAGAAGCGGTTTTTCGCCTTAAAGCGCGGGGGCTGTGACGGTGGGCGCGGGGGCGGCATTTCTCAGCTGTTTCAACTGTGCCTTGATGGGCGCTGTGGCGCACTTGGCGTTGGCCTGCTCGGGCGTCAGCTGGCGCACCGAGGTGTAGAACAGCTCACACGTTTGCTCCTTGCGCGTGACCTGCCACGTATTCAGGCAGGCCTTGAGCAATACATTGGCATCGCTGGCGGGTTTCTGGCCCATGCCGGCTTGCCAGCAGGCGGCGCTCAAGTCTTGGCCCATCACTTTCAAGCCGGCGTCGTCGGCCTTTTGTTCGTCACCGTCATAACTGTCGGGGCTGGCCGCGTACCAAATGTAGCTTGGGTGGTTGGCGCCCAATACCGCGACGGTTTTGCCGGGCTCCGGGCTGATCTGCGCCAGGTTCAGCACGCCCACGGTTTGCCCGTATTGTTGCTTGATCCAGTTACGCACCGGTGCGCCGAAGGCTACCATCGGCAATGCGCCGCCAGGGCGCAGGCTCAGTTCCTTGACCATGCGGGTCTGGTAGTCGGTGAAGTAGCCATAGACGGTTTCCAGATCTTTGCCGGCATTGGACGGCGCAGCGATGGGCGCGATATCGATGATGGTCTGGTACGCCGGCGTTTCCGTGGCCGGTACGCCGTTTTCGCTCAACAAGGTGGCCCAGCGGTCGGTGGTGGCCGATTCCAGGTAATCCTGGGCCTGGGTCAGCGAGTAATCTGGAGGGAAGTGCAACAGCTCGATGCTTTTGCGGTTTTCCAGGGCCATGCCCAGCGGCAGGAACAGGTACCAGTTGTAGGCCCATTTGCCGTCACTGTTGAGCTGGCGGGCACCTTGGTAAGCGAGATCGGCGGTATTGAGCAGCGTGGTCAGCGGCTGGCCGTAACCGTCTGGCACGCCGCTGAAGGTCGCCGTGACCTGACCGTCGTGGGTCTTCACACTGACCTTGGCCCGGCTGTAACCGTCGCGTTGCAGGCTCTGGTTCAAATAGTGTTCGGCGGTCTGCTCCAGTGACCATGGCCGAAAGCAGATCACATTGCAGTTGTTGGGGTACGCGAACAACTGGGTGACGCGCTGCGTGCTGCCCAGTGGCACCTCGATGTCGGCCTGTACGACCGCACTCGCCAGCAGTGCGACGAGGGTGAAGGACAGCCTGGTCGGTTTAAACATAGTCGATTCCTTGTCAGCGAAACCCGTCTGCGCGGGATGAAAGCCCACCTGCACACAGTAGCGGCTGACCAGGAAACTCGCGTGTTAAATCGCCCGGCGTGTCGTTATTGGATAAGCCCCTACAGGCTGAACTGCAAGGCATTGCTCAGATCGCCCATGGGTTTCTGGCCGCGCGCGATCATCGCGTCATCGCGCTGCTTGAGGCCATCCAGGGTCTCCAACTGGAACACGCGCGTGATCAACCGCAGGATCGATGCCGTGTCGTACACCGTATGGTCCACCGTGCCTTTGCGTGCAAACGGCGACACCACCAGCGCCGGAACCCGCGAGCCCGGGCCCCAGCGGTCACCCTGAGGCGGCGCCACGTGGTCCCACCAGCCGCCGTTTTCATCCACGGTCACTACCACCACCATGTTTTTCCATTGCGGGCTTTCTTGCAGCACCTTCAAGGCGCGGGCGATATGACGGTCGCCCGAGGCCACATCGGCATAGCCGGCGTGCATGTTCAGGTTGCCCTGGGGTTTGTAGAAACTCACGGCAGGCAGCTTGCCGGCCTGGGCGTCGGCGAAGAACCGGTTGGTGCTCGACTCATCGCCCAAGCCGCCGTCGCGCAGGCGCTTGGCACGTTCTGCAGGGTTTTGCGGCCCTTGCTGCTTGAAGTAGTTGAACGGCTGGTGGTGGTACTGGAAATTCGGAATCTTGGGGATACCGCCAGAGTCCTTGAACTGCTCCAGGGTGGCTTGCCACGCACCGGCGTACCAGGCCCAGTCGATGTTCTTTTTCGACAGTTTGTCGCCAATGTGCTCGTGGGTTTGCGGCACCAGTACATTGGGTAGGTCAGGCTTGGAATAGTCCGGGTTCTGCGGGTCGCGGATCCAGGTGGGCCAGTAGGGTGGGGCCAGGGTGTTTACGCCGTAACCATCGGGAGTCAGCGCGCTGGGGCCAAATTGTGGCGGGCCGGTCATGGCGCTGGCCGGGGAGGTGTCCAAGGGTTTGAGGCGCGTGTCGCTGGGGTCATCGCTTTGCAGCGTGGCGATCTGCGCTTTGGCCACCGACTGCGCGGCATTGGGATAAAACGGCGCGGTGGCGCTGATCAGGTACTGATGGTTAAGGAACGAGCCGCCAAACGCGCCCTGGAAGAAGTTATCGCACAGCACAAACTCCTTGGCCACGTCCCACAGGCGCAGGGCATAACGGCTCTGCGCGTAATGGCCCATCACCAGCCCACCGGAATCGCCCCAGGCGACAAAACCATCATTCTTGCCGCCGTTGATCTGCATCTGGTTCTGGTAGAACACGTGCCACAGGTCGCGAGTCACCAGGCTCAATGGCAGGTCTTCGCCCTGCGGGCCTTTGAGGGCGAAGGGTGCGTTGGGCAGGTTTTGCTGGAATTGCACTTCGCTGGGGTAAGTCACTCCGTCCACCGTTTGCGGGCCGACCTGCAACACACCGCCCCAGCTCGGTGGCAGGGCAGACAATACGCTGCCATCGCGGTCGCGCTGCTGGAAGTCCTTGGCGGTTAACGCCGACAGCGGTTTTTCCACTCCGGGGAAATCTGCGAACAGGTTGTTGAAGCTGCGGTTCTCGGCGTAAATCACCACCACGGTCTTCACCTGCTCGCGCAATGCCTTATCCAACTCCTGAGGCGTGAGCGGCCGGGTCACGGGTGGGCTCGGTGCTTCGCTGGTATTGCCGCAGGCACTCAAAGTCGCCCCCACGCCCAACACCGCCGCACCGCCGAGGAAGCGCCGACGGCTGGTGTCTACCGGCGTTTTGGGGGCGCAGTCGTGGGCAGGGTGGTCGTTGTGCTCGTCACTCATTGCGGGGGAGTCCTTGGCGAGATGTTGCAAGATATTTCGCAGGACGGTAGCAATGGAATGTGACGGAACAAAGACAGGCGGGTGATGGGCGGGGCGTGTCTACACGGCTCAAGCGCTGCTAGACTGCCCTTCTAATGCACATCACTGAGGTGAGTCGTGAGACCTTCAACTGCACTTGATCTGCAACGAACGGCTGTACGAGAAGTGGTCGGACGTTTCCGTATTTCCAATCCCAGAGTATTTGGGTCGGTACTGATGGGGACTGACCAAGAAGGCAGTGATCTTGATTTGCTGGTAGACGCGCCGCCGGGCACAACGCTCTTTGATCTCGGTGGGTTGCAGGTCGAGCTTGAGGACTTGCTCGGCGTTAATGTCGACCTGCTTACGCCTGGTGACTTGCCTTTGAAATTCCGCGATAAAGTGCTAGCGGAGGCCCGGCCAGTATGACGGAAAGTCGGCTAGGGGATTATCTGGAGCACATAAGGCAAGCTGCCACTGACGCGATCACTTTTGTAGAGGGCTTGAACAAAGAAGAGTTTTTGGAGGACCGGCGAACACAACAAGCTGTGGTCATGAGCCTGATTATCATTGGTGAAGCGTCGACGAAAATCATGGATCAGCATCCGGACTTCGCGGCACGCCATTCACATATTCCTTGGCGCAATATGCGAGCGATGCGCAACCGAATCGCTCATGGTTACTTCGATATCAACTTGGATGTTGTTTGGGACACGATACAGAGTGCCTTACCTGATCTATTGGCACGCCTTCCTGTAAATCCTTGACCGCAGCTGTTCTACCAACAGTTGCGGTCACCCTTTATTCAGGGCATCACAGGCGGCAAATACTTCAACGTCGTCCCCAACGCCCACAGCAAAAACAACACCAGCGGCGTATGCACCAGCAACTGCACAAACGAAAACCCGATCAAATCCCGCGCCTTCAGCCCCAGCACACCCAGCAACGGCAACATATAAAACGGGTTGATCAAGTTCGGCAGCGCCTCGGCGGCGTTGTAGATCTGCACCGCCCAGCCCAGGTGGTATTGCAGGTCATTGGCCACTTGCATCACGTACGGCGCTTCGATGATCCACTTGCCGCCACCCGAGGGAATGAAGAAACCCAGCACCGCCGAATACACACCCATCAGCAGGGCGTAGGTGTCGTGGGAGGCGATGGAGGTGAAGAACGTCGAGATATGGTGCGCCAAGGTCTGGCCGTCGCCGCCCTTGACCACCGTCATCAGTGCGGCGATCGAACCGTACAGCGGAAATTGGATCAGCACGCCGGTGGTGGTCGGCACCGCACGGGCCACGGCATCGAGGAAGCTGCGCGGGCGCCAGTGCAGCAGCGCGCCAACCATGATGAACAGGAAGTTATAGGTGTTGAGCCCCGAGATGGCGCTGATCGCCGGCTTGGTCGAGAATTCATGGAGCAGCCAGCCGGCCGCCAGCAGCGCCAGCAGAATGGTCAGCAATGGGCTGTGTTCCAGCCATTCACCCGGGCGCGTCGGCGCTTGCGGCTTGGGCAGGTTGAAGGCCGGGTCAATGCCGCAGGCCTTGGCATCCCGGGCGCTGTTGGGGCCAGGTGCGGTGGCGTAGGCGATAATCAGCGACACCACGATCAGCGCCAGCAACAGCACGCCGGATTGCCACAGGAAAATGGTCTCGGTAAACGGGATCATCCCGGTGATCGACAGAATCGACGGCGGCAAGCTGGCAGGGTTCGCCTGCAACTGCGCGGCCGACGATGACAGCCCCAGCGCCCATACGGCCCCCAGGCCCAGGTACGCAGCAGCACCAGCGGCGCGGTAGTCCATGCGCAAATCCGTGCGCCGTGCCAGTGCCCGCACCAGCAAACCGCCGAACACCAGGGACAAGCCCCAGTTAAGCAATGAAGCCACCATAGAAATCAACGCCACCCAGGCCACGGCCGAACGACCATTCTTGGGAATACGTGCCAGGCGGTCGATCAACTTCACCGCAGGCGGTGAGCTGGCGACCACGTAACCGCCGATCACCACAAAGGCCATCTGCATGGTGAACGGGATCAGGCTCCAGAACCCGTCGCCAAATGCCTTGGCCGCTTCGGCCGGTGCGGCGCCCATGCCCAGGGTCGCCACGGCGACGATGATCACGGCGAGGGCGGCAAACACCCAGGAGTCAGGAAACCAGCGTTCGGCGAAGTTGGAGCAACGCAGGGCAAATCGGGCATAGCGGCTGTCTTCGATAGCATCGGCCACGAGTCTTTCCTCTTGTAGTTATTATGGGGTTTGGCAGTTTTACGGCATGTTCCTCTAAGCCCATTGATTTGGGAATGTAGTTATCTTCAACGATCAATGAGTAAAACAAATATATCCGTCGCGATTGCCATCGATGGGCTCAGCTCATAACCTGCACGCCATTTTGTTTGTCTGCCGAGCCTGCACATGACTGCCACCTTTTCCCCACGGGCGCAGCGTTTTTCCCGCTCCGACTACAAAACCCTGGGCCTGGCCGCCCTCGGCGGCGCCCTGGAAATCTACGACTTCATTATCTTCGTGTTCTTTGCGCTGACGCTTAGCCAACTGTTCTTCCCCCCAGAAATGCCCGAGTGGCTGCGCCTGCTGCAAAGCTTCGGCATCTTCGTCACCGGCTACCTCGCCCGCCCACTGGGCGGCATCCTGATGGCGCATTTCGCCGACCACCTGGGGCGCAAGCGCGTCTTCAGCCTGAGCATCCTGATGATGGCCTTGCCCTGCCTGCTGATCGGCATCATGCCGACCTACGCGCAAATCGGCTATTTCGCCCCGCTGATCCTGCTAGCGCTGCGCGTGCTGCAAGGCGCAGCGGTGGGCGGCGAAGTGCCCAGCGCCTGGACCTTCGTCGCCGAGCACGCACCGCGTCATCATCGTGGCTACGCCTTGGGCTTTTTGCAGGCCGGCCTGACCTTCGGTTACCTGCTGGGGGCGCTGACCGCCACCTTGCTCGCGCAAGTCTTCACCCCGGCCGAAATCCTCGACTACGCCTGGCGCTTCCCCTTCCTGCTCGGCGGCGTATTCGGTGTGATCGGCGTATGGCTGCGCCGCTGGCTCAGCGAAACCCCGGTGTTCCTGGAAATGCAGGCGCGCCGCCAAGCCGCCGCCGAAATGCCCTTGCGCACCGTGCTGCGCGACCATCGCGCCGTGCTGCTGCCGGCGATGATCCTCACCTGTGTGCTGACGTCTGCCGTGGTGGTGCTGGTGGTCATCACCCCGACCATGATGCAGAAAACCTTCGGCATGAGCCCCAGCCACACCTTCGCCCTTAGCGCTTTGGGCATCGTCTTCCTGAATATCGGCTGCGTCCTCGCCGGCCTGCTGGTGGACCGCATCGGCGCATGGCGCGCGGTATTGGTCTACAGCCTGTTGCTGCCGGTGGGCATTGCCCTGCTGTACGCCAGCCTGATCGCCGGCGGCGTGTGGCTCGGCGCGGCGTACGCCGTGGCGGGCCTGAGCTGCGGCGTGGTGGGGGCGGTGCCGTCGGTGATGGTCGGGCTGTTTCCGGCGCAGGTACGGGTATCAGGCATTTCCTTCACCTACAACATTGCCTATGCGTTGTGGGCGAGCACCACTCCGTTGCTGCTGATCGCGCTGATGCCAACCAGCCCTTGGATCTGTGTGGGGTATTGCGTAGTGATGGGGGCGGTGGGGGTGGCGAGTGTGGCGCTGTTTGGCAAGCGCCACGCTATAGACGCTGTTACAAATGGCACCTGGGGCCATTAATTGACGGGTAGGTAGGTCGCTCCTATAGTCACGTCCATTCTTGACGAACACATTTACCCTATGTCCCAGACTGCCTATATCAACTCTGCAATCCTGTCCTGGTCTCGCCAGCGGGCGGGGCTGTCTCAAGAGCAGGTTGCTAAAGGTCTGATGGTCAAATTGGAAAAGCTGAAGGAGTGGGAGGATGGTCAGAGCCTTCCCTCTTTCAACCAGGCGCAAAAGTGGGCTGCACTTGTGCATGTGCCTTTTGGCTATCTCTTTCTCAGTACGCCCCCACCCGAGCAACTTCCTCTTCCCGACCTGCGGACCGTGGGTGGCGTTTTTCCAGACAAGCCAAGTTTGAACCTGATGGACACCGTAAGGGACGTGCTCCGTAAACAGGACTGGTACTTGGAATACCTGCAGGATCATGAGCGTTCTGCTCTGTCCTTCGTAGGAAGTTTCAGTATCCGTTCGCCAATAAAAGAAGTGGTTGCAGATATTCGGCGCGTACTTGGCGTGGCGGATTCTTTTGCCCGAATGAGTTATGAAGACTATGTGAGGGCGCTGGTCAGCGGCGCGGAAGAGGCCGGGATTCTTGTAATGCGCAGTGGTGTTGCCTTAGGCAATACCCATCGGAAACTTGATGTCAGTGAGTTTCGGGGATTTGCGGTCAGTCATCCTATGGCTCCTGTAGTTTTCATCAATAGTGCGGACGCGCCCACGGCGCGTCTTTTTACATTGATGCATGAACTGGCGCATATCTGGATTGGTAGCACGGGCGTATCTGATGGCAGCAGTCAAGGCGCTCGTCAGGAGGAGGCCTTTTGTAATGCGGTGGCAGGGGAGTTTCTTGCGCCGGAGGATGATTTTCGGGCGCACTGGAATTCGGCTCTTCATTGGGAAGAAAACCTGGCGCCGTTGGCCGGACGCTTCCGTGTCAGCACATTGGTAATAGCCCGTCGTGCCCGTGATCTTGGCCACATCAGTAGTGAACAATACGGCGCTTACTACCGTCGGGTCCTGCAAGAGTATCGAGATAAAGGCGGCAGTGGCGGGGATTACTACCGCGTAGCGGCTATCAGGAACAGCACCCGGTTGAGCAAGGCTGTTCTTGCAGAAGCGCAGAGCGGGCGGATTTTGCTGCGAGATGCTGGGAAACTGCTGGGTGTTCAGCCGGCCAAGTTGAAGACTTACGGGATGAAGCTATCGGCATGAAGCATCTATTGGATTCGAATACGTTGATCGAGGCCAAAAATCGCTATTACGGTATGACGATTTGCCCAGGTTATTGGGCATGGATACTTCAGCAGCATCAAGCTTTGGAAATTGCCAGTATTGTCCCAGTCAGGGACGAGTTGGCTAAAGGCAATGACGAGTTGACCCAATGGGTGAAAGGTAATGCCAGCCTGTTTGAAGATTCGAATGATCAACGGACTCAAGCGGCCTATGGGAATATTGTCTCAAGAATCGCCCAGCAGGTACCGGTGATGAAAGTCGGTGCTTTAGAAGAGTTTCTTGAGGGCGCAGATGCTTGGTTGATAGCCAAGGCAATGGCTACAGGCGCCGTGGTTGTCACGCATGAAGTTTATAACCCTGACATCAAGCGTAAATTCACCATTCCCAATGTGTGCTCATTGTTTGACGTGCCTTACATGAATACTTTTGAATTGCTCGGTAAACTCGACGCGCGCTTCGTCTTGCATCACTGATAATTGAGGGGAGGAAAGTCTCCCCTCGATATGACACTCAAGTCAAAAAGTGCCAAAGCACCAGGGTACCCACCAACCCCACCACCGAAACAATCGTCTGCAACACCGACCACACCCAAATCGTCTGTTTCAACTGCAAGCCAAAGTACTCACGCACCATCCAGAACCCGGCGTCGTTGACGTGGCAGAAGAACACCGAGCCGGCGCCGATGGCCAGGGCGACCAATGAGCTTTGCGTTGCCGCCAACCCGGCCATCATCGGCGCGAGGATCCCGGCGGTCGTGGTGGTGGCGACGGTGGCCGAGCCGGTGGCTTGGCGCAGGGCCACAGCGATCAGCCAGGCCAGCAGCAGGTAGGGCATGTGTGCGCCTTCGGCGACCTTGCTGATGGTCTGGCTGACGCCGGCGTCCAGCAGGGTTTGCTTGAGGCCGCCGCCGGCGCCGATGGTCAGCAGCAGTACGGCGATGGGCGCCAGCGCTTTGCGCAGGGTGTTGCCGACGTCGGCGCGTGGCATGCCCGCCGCCCAACCCAGGCAAACCACCGCGGCGATCACCGCCAGGCCGAGGGCAACCAGCGGTTCACCGAGAAATTTCAAGCTCAGGGCGAGGGTGCTTTCCGGCGCCAACGCGACTTTGGCCAAGGTGCTGCCAAGCATCAGGATCACCGGCAACAGAATGATCAGCAACGACACACCAAAGCTCGGCTGGCGCGGGGCCTTGGGCGGTGCGCTGAACAGCGCGCCGATATCGGCCGGTTCATCCACGTGCAGGCGCTTGGACAGCCAGTTGCCATACAGCGGCCCGGCCAGGATCACGGCCGGCACCGCCAGGCAAAAACCCAGCAACATGGTCAGGCCCAGGTCGGCGTGCAATGCGCCCACGGCAATCAGCGGCCCCGGATGCGGCGGCATCAGGGCGTGCAAGGTGGTCATGCCCGCCAGTGCCGGGATGGCGATTTTCAGCAACGGCTGGTTCGAACGCTTGGCCATCACAAAGATGATCGGCACCATCATCACCAGGCCCACTTCGAAGAACAGCGGCAGGCCGATGACCATGGCGACCAGCGCCATCACCCAGGGCAATGACTTGCCTTTGCCCAGCCCGAGCAACGTGGTGGCGATACGGTCGGCTGCGCCGGATTCGGCCATCAGCGCGCCGAGCATCGCACCCAGGGCAATGATGATCCCGGCTTCCCCCAGAATCGCCCCGGCGCCTTTGCTGAACGCCTTGGCCACTTCTTCCGGCGGCAGGCCGGCGCCGACCCCGGCGATAAAGGTGCCGATCAGAATCGACAGAAAGGGCGGCAGTTTGGTCGCGCTGATCAGCACAATGATGCTGGCGATCGCCAACAGCACGCAGAGCATGAGGCGGGTGTCGTGAACCATCCACGCGGCAGTCGATAACTCCAAGACAGGACTCCTTATCGAGCAGGTTGGCTAATATGTTTCTTTTTGTTTCAGCCTGAAAAGCATACCTGATAGAGCTCCCCCAACGCGTGCATGGGCGATTTTGGTGCGCTTGAAGGTAACGACGCTCTGGCGCGCAGATGACAATTTTGCAAACCATGCCCGTGGATCTGCCCTATAGCTCTATGATCCGCCCCATCCCAACCCACGAGGACATTTCATGAGCGCAGGACACAGCCACGCCCAAGTACGCGCCGGCCACGAACGCAAGTTATGGATCGCCCTGGGGCTCACCGGCAGCTTCATGCTCGCCGAAGTGATCGGCGCCTTTGTCACCGGCAGCCTGGCGCTGTTGTCCGATGCGGCGCACATGATGACCGACGCCCTGGCCCTGGCAATTTCCCTGGTAGCGATCCAGGTCGCCAAGCGCCCGGCGGATCGCAAGCGCACCTTCGGTTATGCGCGCTTCGAGATTCTTGCGGCCGCCTTCAATGCATTGCTGCTGTTCGCCGTGGCGTTCTACATCTTGTACGAGGCTTACCAGCGGTTGCAGGCGCCCGCCGAAATCCAGTCCACCGGCATGCTGGTGATTGCGCTGCTGGGGCTGGTGGTCAACCTGATCTCCATGCGTCTGCTCAGCGCCGCCAGCGGCGAGAGCCTTAACGTCAAGGGCGCCTACCTGGAGGTCTGGAGCGACATGCTGGGCTCCGTCGGCGTGATCATTGCCGCGCTGGTGATCATGTTCACCGGTTGGGGTTGGGTCGATTCCGTGGTTGCGGCCGCCATCGGCTTTTGGGTATTACCGCGCACCTGGACGTTGCTCAAGGCGAGCATGAATATCCTGCTGCAAGGTGTGCCGGAGGGGGTGGACATCGAGCAGGTGGAGCAGGGCATTCGCAGCGTGCCTGGGGTCAAGGACGTGCACGACCTGCATATCTGGGCCCTCACCAGTGGCAAGAACGTGCTGAGTACGCACCTGGTCGCGGATGCGTCCCAAGGCAGCGAGCAGCAGATCCTCAGCCGCGTGACGGAATTACTGCACGAACAATTCGATATTTCCCACGCCACGATCCAAGTCGAGGGCGAGGGCTTTCAACATGACGATCACGACGAAGTGCATGCCTGAGTCTGGCTAACGGATTTGTAATCTTTCGCCCACGGCCCTGATAAGTACCGAAAGCTACATTGCCCCCGCTGGGAAACCTCAGCGACTTCATGGGCGTGGAACTCTCGTTATGGCAATTTTTGTTAGAACACTGTTGGGGGCGGCAGCATTGGCATTGTGGATATCCGCAAACGCCGCCCAGGCACAACCCCTCACCCTCGATGCAGCCCTGCAAACCGCCTTCGCCAACAACCCGGACCTGGCGGCCGCACAATGGGAAATCGACATCGCCGAAGGCGGTCGCCAACAGGCCGGCCTGATCCCCAACCCGGTGGCCTCCTGGGACGCCGAAGACACCCGCCGCAACAGCCGCACCACCAGCATCAAGCTCAGCCAGACCCTGGAACTGGGCGGCAAGCGCGGTGCACGTATCGAAGTGGCCAGCCGCGCCCAGGATGCCGCCGCGCTGACCCTGGAGCAGCGTCGCAACCAGTTGCGTGCCGAGGTCATCGACAGCTACTACGGCGCCTTGCGCGCCCAGGAACGCCTCGACCTGGCGCAACGCTCCATGACGCTTGCCGAACGCGGCCTGGTGGTCGCCAACGGGCGCGTCACCGCCGGGAAGTCATCACCCGTGGAGGCCACTCGCGCCCAGGTGCAGGTGTCGGAAATTCGCCTGGAATTGAACCGCGCCCAGATCGGCCTCACTGACGCCTACCGTCGCCTGGCCACCAGCACCGGCAGCGCCGCCACCGACTTCCAGGCCGTCGCTGCGCCAAGCACCTTGGTACCGGCGTTACCCGCCGCCGCGCCATTGCTGGCTCGTCTTGAACAGACTGCGGAACTGCGTCTGGCCGAACTCAATATTGTGCAGAACGAAGCCAGCGTGGGCCTGGAAAAAGCCCAGCGCATTCCGGACCTGGATGTGTCTATCGGCAGCCAATACGACGCCAGCGTGCGCGAACGGGTGAACCTGGTGGGCGTGTCGATGCCGATCCCGTTGTTCAACCGCAACCAGGGCAACATCCTCGCCGCTACTCGACGCGCCGACCAGGCCCGCGACCTGCGCAACGCCGCCGAGCTGCGCCTGCGCACCGAAACCCGCCAGGCCCTGGACCTGTGGCAAACGGCGAACACCGAAGTGCGCGCGTTCAACCAGCAGATCCTGCCCGCCGCACAAAGTGCGGTAGACAGCGCCACCCGTGGCTTCGAGATGGGCAAGTTCAACTTCCTCGACGTGCTCGACGCCCAGCGCACCTTGATCGCGGCCCGCACCCAATACCTTGCTGCCACCGCCCAGGCCACCGAGGCCTGGGTACGCATCGAACGCATTTACGGCGACCTCGCCCGCTTTTGATTTTTCCTGGAGTCTCCTGATGAACAAAAAACATGGCATGGCGCTCGCCGTCGCCCTGGGCCTGATCCTATCGGGCTTCGCCCACGCCGAGGAAGAAGAAGGCAAGCTCGAACTCACCGAGCAGCAGATTCAAGCCGCCGGCATCCAGTTGGCCCAGGCGCAACCGCGCGCCATCAGCACCGTGCTGACGCTGCCGGGCGAGGTGCGTTTTGATGAAGACCGTACCTCTCACATCGTGCCCCGCGCAGCGGGTGTGGTGGAGGCGGTGAAGGTCAACCTGGGCCAGTCGGTGAAGAAGGGCGAACTGTTGGCGGTGATCGCCAGCCAGCAGATTTCCGACCAGCGCAGCGAATTGGCCGCCAGCGAGCGCCGGGTCGAACTGGCGCGCACCACCTTCCAGCGCGAGCGTCAGTTGTGGCAGGACAAAATCTCTGCCGAACAGGATTACCTGCTGGCGCGGCAAACCCTGCAAGAAGCCGAAATCGCCCTGAACAATGCGCGGCAAAAGATGACCGCCCTCAGCGGCAGCGCGGTGCTGGCCGGCGGCAATCGTTATGAACTGCGTGCGCCCTTCGCCGGTGTGGTGGTGGAAAAACACCTGGGGGTGGGCGAGGTGGTCAGTGAAACCAGCAATGCGTTCACCCTCTCGGACCTGTCCCAGGTGTGGGTCACCTTCGGCGTGTTTCCCAAGGACTTGAACAAGGTGCGCGTGGGCAAACCGGTGAAAGTCAGCTCGACGGAAATGGGCACTGAAGTACTGGGCACCGTGGCCTATGTGGGCAACTTGCTCGGTGAGCAGACGCGCACCGCTACCGTGCGCGTGACGGTGCCCAACCCCGACGACGCCTGGCGCCCGGGCTTGTTCGTGGCCGTGCAAGTGGCCACCGATACCTACCAGGCCAAGGTGACCGTGCCGCAAACCGCGATCCAGACCGTCGAGGACAAACCCTCGGTGTTTGTGCGCACCGCGGACGGTTTTATCACCCGCCATCTTGAACTGGGCGTCAGTGAAAACGGCTACGTCGAAGTGCGCAAAGGCCTGGAGGCCGGCGCGCAGGTGGCGACGGCTGGCAGCTTCATCCTCAAGTCCGAACTGGGCAAAGGCTCGGCCGAACACGCCCATTGATCCTGCGAGTGATTCCCCATGTTTGAGCGCCTTATCCAATTCGCCATCGAGCAACGCATTGTCGTGCTGCTGGCGGTGCTGTTGATGGCCGGTGTCGGCATCGCCAGCTATCAGAAACTGCCCATCGACGCGGTGCCTGACATCACCAACGTGCAGGTGCAGATCAACTCGGCGGCGGCCGGTTTTTCGCCGCTGGAGACCGAGCAGCGCATCACCTTTCCCATCGAAACCGCCATGGCCGGCCTGCCGGGCCTGCAGCAGACGCGTTCGCTGTCGCGTTCCGGTTTGTCCCAGGTCACGGTGATTTTCAAGGACGGCACCGATCTGTTCTTTGCCCGGCAACTGGTCAACGAGCGCCTGCAAGTGGCCCGTGAGCAATTGCCCGACGGCATCGAAACCGCGATGGGGCCGATTTCCACCGGCCTTGGGGAAATTTTCCTGTGGACCGTCGAAGCCGAGGACGGTGTGCTCAAAGAGGACGGCACGCCCTACACACCCACCGACTTGCGGGTGATCCAGGACTGGATCATTAAACCGCAATTGCGCAACGTGCCCGGCGTGGCCGAGATCAATACCATCGGCGGCTTCGCCAAGGAATACCAGATTGCGCCAGACCCCAAGCGCCTGGCCGCTTACAACCTGACGCTCAACGATCTGGTCACGGCGCTGGAGCGTAACAACGCCAACGTCGGCGCCGGCTATATCGAGCGCAGCGGCGAACAGTTGTTGATCCGCGCACCGGGCCAGGTGGCGTCTATCGACGACATCGCCAACATTGTCATCACCACCTCGGACGGCACGCCGATCCGCGTGCGCAATGTGGCCCAGGTCGACATTGGCCGCGAGCTGCGCACTGGCGCGGCCACCGAAAATGGCCGTGAAGTGGTGCTGGGCACGGTGTTCATGTTGATCGGTGAGAACAGCCGCAGCGTGTCCCAGGCGGTGGCGAAAAAGCTTGAGGAGATCAACCGCTCGCTGCCCGACGGTGTGGTGGCGGTCACTGTTTACGACCGCACCAACCTGGTGGAAAAAGCCATCGCCACCGTGAAGAAAAACCTCTTCGAAGGTGCGTTGCTGGTGGTGGCGGTGTTGTTCCTGTTTTTGGGCAACATCCGTGCGGCGCTGATCACGGCGATGGTGATTCCGCTGGCGATGCTGTTCACCTTCACCGGCATGTTCACCAACAAAGTCAGCGCCAACCTGATGAGCCTCGGTGCGCTGGACTTCGGCATTATCGTTGATGGCGCGGTGGTGATCGTCGAGAACGCCATCCGCCGGCTGGCCCATGCGCAGCACCGCCATGGTCGGTTGCTAACGCGCAGTGAGCGCCTGCACGAAGTGTTTGCCGCGGCCAAAGAGGCGCGACGCGCGTTGATCTTCGGGCAGTTGATCATCATGGTGGTGTACCTGCCGATCTTCGCCCTCACGGGTGTGGCCGGGAAGATGTTCCACCCCATGGCATTCACCGTGGTGATTGCCTTGCTCGGCGCGATGATTCTGTCGGTGACCTTCGTACCGGCGGCGATTGCGTTGTTCGTCACCGGCAAGGTCAAGGAAGAAGAAAACTTCGTCATGCGCAGTGCGCGCCGGGTGTATGACCCGGTGCTCAACTGGGTGATGGTGCGTCGGCCCCTGGTGTTCGGCCTGGCCGCACTGACTATCGTCGTCTCGGGCCTGGTTGCCAGCCGCATGGGCAGTGAATTTATCCCCAGCCTCAGCGAGGGCGACTTTGCCCAACAGGCGCTGCGTGTGCCCGGTACCAGCCTGACCCAGTCGGTGCAGATGCAGCAGCAACTGGAAAAAACCTTGCTGGCCCAAGTGCCGGAAATCGAGCGGGTGTTTGCGCGCACCGGTACGGCGGAAATTGCCTCCGACCCGATGCCGCCGAATATTTCCGACAGCTACGTGATGCTCAAACCCAAGGACCAATGGCCAGACCCGAAGAAGTCCCGCGAGGCAATCATCGCCGATATCCAACGGGCCAGCGCGATTGTGCCGGGCAGCGTGTATGAGCTGTCGCAGCCGATCCAGTTGCGCTTCAACGAGCTGATTTCCGGGGTGCGCAGCGACGTGGCAGTGAAGGTGTTTGGCGATGACATGGCGGTGCTCAACACCACCGCCGGGGAAATCGCCGAGACCTTGCAGAAGCTCAGCGGCGCCTCGGAAGTGAAGGTGGAACAGACCTCCGGCCTGCCGGTGCTGACCATCAATATCGACCGCGACAAGGCCGCTCGCTTTGCCCTGAATGTGGGCGATGTGCAGGACACCATCGCCGTCGCGGTCGGTGGGCGCCAGGCGGGTACGTTGTACGAGGGCGATCGGCGTTTTGACATGGTGGTGCGCTTGTCCGACACGTTGCGCACCGATATCGACGGCTTGTCACGCCTGTTGATTCCGGTGCCGGCGCTGGCGAGTAATACCTCGGGGCAGTTGGGCTTTATCGCCTTGTCCCAGGTTGCCAGCCTCGACCTGGTGCTGGGCCCTAATCAGATCAGCCGCGAGAACGGCAAACGCCTGGTGATCGTCAGCGCCAACGTGCGTGGGCGCGATATCGGCTCGTTTGTCGAGGAGGCCGAGGCCGCCATCGCCACCCAGGTGAAAGTCCCCGCTGGTTACTGGACCACCTGGGGCGGCCAGTTCGAACAGTTGAAAGAGGCTTCTGACCGCTTGCGCATCGTGGTGCCGGTGGCGTTGCTGCTGGTGTTCGGCTTGCTGTTCATGATGTTCAACAACCTCAAGGACGGCCTGCTGGTGTTTACCGGCATCCCCTTCGCGCTCACCGGCGGGATCATGGCGCTGTGGCTGCGCGATATCCCGTTGTCGATTTCGGCGGGGGTGGGCTTTATCGCCTTGTCGGGTGTGGCGGTGCTCAACGGCCTGGTGATGATCGCCTTCATCCGAAACCTGCGCGAGGAAGGCCGCTCGTTATCGGTGGCGATCCACGAAGGCGCGTTGACGCGCCTGCGCCCGGTGTTGATGACTGCGCTGGTGGCGTCCCTAGGGTTTATCCCCATGGCACTCGCCACCGGCACCGGCGCTGAAGTACAACGCCCGTTGGCGACGGTGGTGATTGGCGGGATTATTTCCTCGACCTTGCTGACATTACTGGTGCTGCCGGCGTTGTACCAATGGGCTCATCGCCGCGATGAAGAGGCCGCCTGATACTTTGAGAACGCCGCAAAATAAAGGCTTGCCCTAATACCTGTAGGAGCGAGCTTGCTCGCGAAAAACTCATAGGCGCCGCGTTTATTCAGGAAACACGCGTTATCGTTGACGTTTTTCGCGAGCAAGCTCGCTCCTACAGAGCGCAAGCCCCTTGGGGAAACACCAGGCTGAACCGCGTAAAACGCCCAGGCTGGCTGGTGACATGAGCATGCCCCTGATGCAAATGCATGATCGACTTCACAATGGCCAAGCCCAACCCGGTGCCGCCCTCGGCGCGGGTACGACTGCTATCGGCGCGGTAGAAACGTTCGAACAGGTGCGGCAGGTGGTGCGCTTCAATACCTCGCCCAGGGTTGCCCACCGACAGCGATACGCTCTGCTCGTAGGTCTCCACCAACAGCAACACGGTGGAGGCCTCGGGTGTGTGGCGAATGGCATTGGAGAGCAAATTGGAAATCGCCCGCTGAATCATCAGCCGGTCTCCCGTCACCCAGGCATCGCCGCGCAGGCTCAGGGTCACGTGTTTGTCTTCGGCACTCAGGGCGAACAACTCCATCACGCGCTGGGCTTCCTGCGCCAGGGACACCTCGGTGAATGAGGCCCGCGCCGCCGGGTGGCTGACCTGCGCCAGAAACAGCATGTCGCTGACAATCCGCGCCAGGCGTTCGAGCTCTTCGGTGTTGGATTCCAGCACTGCCTTGTATTCCTGCGGCGGGCGCTGGCGCGACAGGGTCAACTGGGCCTTGCCCATCAGGTTGGTCAAGGGCGCACGCAGTTCGTGGGCCAGGTCATCGGAGAATTGCGAGAGTTGCTGCACCCCGGCATCCAGGCGGTCGAGCATCACGTTGATGCCGTGGGCCAGTTCACCCAGTTCGTGGGGCAGGTTGTCTACGGATAAGCGATGGGTGAGGTCTTGGGTGGTGACTTTCGCCGCCACCTGGCTGAACTGCTTCAACGGTGCCAGGCCGCGTTGCACCAGCCACCAGGCGCCCATGCCAATCAGTATCAACAGCAGCGGCAGCGCAATCAACGTGGCGCGCAGGTAGGCACTGAGCAGCGCCTGGTCGTCCATCCGGTCCAGGGACAGCAGCACCCGCACACGTTCACCGTTGGCCAGGCGCATCAAGCTGGAGGCACTGAGTATCTGGTTGCCGTAGCTGTCGACCCAGTTGAGGTAGCCCAGGGTTTCCCGTGGTTTGAAGTCGGTGAGCAGTGGTTCCTGGGGCTTGCTGCCGACGTTGAGCAGCACGCTGTTATCGGGTGCGGTGCCGACGATGGTCAGGTGGAAGTTGTCGTGGCCCATCACTAGGTCCATCAGCGAGTGCGGGCGGGCGCGAATACCATGGGCGTCCAGGCCCAGGGCCAGGCTGTGCTGAATCTGCTCCATCTTGCTTTCCAGGTTCTTGCGCGCGAGTTTTTCCAGCTCATGGGTGAGGGCCAGGTAGGCCAGGGTCGCCAGCAGCAACACCAGGCCCGCGCCCATCAGGCTGACCGTGAGGCCCAGGCGCATCGACAGACTGCCGGTCTTCATGGGCGCGCCTCAAGCACATAGCCCACGCCACGAATGGTGTGGATCAGCTTGACCTCGCTCTGGTCATCCACCTTGGCGCGCAGGCGGCTGATGGAGACTTCCACCACATTGGTGTCGCAGTCGAAATTCATGTCCCACACCAGGGAAATAATCTGCGTGCGGGTCAGCACTTCGCCGGCCTGGCGCATCAGTACTTGCAGCAGGGCGAACTCCTTGGTGGTCAGGTCGATGCGCCGGGTGCCGCGATAAGCGCGGTGGCGGCGCGGGTCCAGTTCCAGGTCCGAGACGCGGAACACTTCCGGCTGTGGAATGTGCTCGCTGCGGCGCATCAGGGTGCGCACGCGGGCCAGCAGTTCGGGAAACTCGAACGGCTTGACCAGGTAATCGTCGGCGCCCATGTCCAGGCCCTTGATCTTGTCAGCCAGCCGGCCACGGGCGGTGAGCATCATCACGCGCTGGGTACCATTGCGGCGCAATTCTTCCAGCACTTGCCAGCCATCCTTGCCCGGCAGGTTGACGTCCAGAATCACCAGTTCATAGGCGTGTTGCCCGGCCAGGTGCAGGCCGTCGATGCCATTGGCGGCGCAGTCGACCACGTAGCCACTTTCATTCAGGCCCTGTTGCAGGTAGTCGGCGGTTTTCTGCTCGTCTTCAACCACAAGAATACGCATGGGGGGTTACCTCTTGAATTAGGGGAGAGAAGGCGCCCATTTCCCTATGGCGGCGGTTTCGGAAGTGGGAAAAGTCTGAAGGCTGAAGTAACTCTAGGGTCAACTGCGACCGTCGGTCGCATGCACCGCAGGCAAAAAAAACGCCCCAAGCGGGGCGTTAAAAATTCATCTCTTTCCAAAGGAGCTACACAAAAGCTTCAGAGATGAATGTGCTCGGGTGAATAAGTTGAAGCGAGTATACAAAGCTCAACTTAACGGGAAGCTGAGGCCAATATTACAATTTTGATAACCGGCTATTTGTGAACAGATGTTAGTTAATCGCGAGCGAATGTAAGGGCTACAGCACGGCCAATGGGTATTCGGCAATAAAACGAACTTCTTCCAGGTCTGATTCGAACGCACTGGAGCGCACCGTGGCTTGGCGCAAGCGCAGGGACAAGTCCTTCAAACGCCCACTTTGCACCACGTACTTGGCTTCGATATCCCGTTCCCAGCGGCGTTGATCGGTCAAGGGGTTGCCCGCTGCATCGCGGCGCATATACACGGCATTGGCGTTGCTGTAGTCGGCGCCGGTGCCTTTGCCGTAGCGGGTCATGAACGACAGGCCGGGAATGCCGAACGCCTGCATGTCCAGGTCGTAGCGCACCATCCATGAGCGCTCCTTGGGGGCGTTGAAATCGCTGTACTGGATCGAGTTATTGAGGAAGATCGAGTCTGATTGGCGCAGGTAGTCGAAATCATCGTCGCCGTTGTTACGCTGGTGCGACACGGCCACGCTGTGGGCACCGACCTTGACCCCGAGCCTGGCGCTCCAGATGTTGTTGTCGAACTCACCGAGCCGTTTCTGGCCTTCGTCCACGGCCTTGTAGTAATTGAAATCGCCGAACACCGACACGTCGTCGCTCAGTGCGTAATTGGCGTTGCTGCCCAAGTAGTACTGATCCCATGCGTCCTTCAGGCGGCTGCTGTAGAGGCTAAAGCCCAGGTGGCTGTTGAGCTGGTAGTCACCGCCGAAGTAGGCGATCCAGGGCGAGTCGACCTTGCCCGCATAGAAGGTGGAAAAGCCTTTGTTCATGCCGCTTTCACTGGGCTGGCTCATGCCGCTCAAGCGTCCGCCTTGCAGGCTCAAGCCTTCCAGGCTGGTGTTTTGCAGGGTGACGCCGCGAAAGCTCTCGGGCAACAAGCGAGAGTCGCCGTAGGCCACCACGGGGGTGAGTGGGAACACGTCGCCGGCTTTGATCACCGTGTCCAGCACGCGCACTTTTGCCGCGCCGCCGACTTTGCTGTAGCTGTTTTCCGGCTGGTTGTCGCTGTTTACCGGCAGCACGCCGAACGAGCCTTTGCCGCCGCTGCGGCCGCTGCCCGAGTCAAGCGTCAGGCCGTACATGGCGAACGCGTCCAGGCCAAAACCCACGGTGCCCTGGGTAAAACCGGATTCGAATTTACCGATAAAGCCCTGGGCCCAGGCTTCGGAATAACCATTGCCGGTGGGGCTGGACTGGCCTTTGCGGTCATCGCGGTTGAAGTAGAAATTGCGTGCCAGCACGTTGATGCGGCTGCCCTCGATAAAACCCTCGGGCTTGCCCTCTACCGCCATGGCGGCCATGGCGGCCATGGGCAGTGCAGCCATCAGTGAAAAGGGAAGGGTGTAATGACGAATGCTCATGATGCGCTCCTCGGTGATGGCAGTTATCGGCTTCTTATAGAGGCGGGCGTTTTTATTGATCTGGCCCTGGTTGATAGTTGCAAATGGCGGATAACAACTGCATGGCTTGCACATTACAATTTTGGAAACTAACGGCCATCTAACAAATAAGTAATGTTCTGGTGAACCTGGCGTCAGGGTTCACTGGTTACTCTCGACACTGAACTTTCCAGTCGAGGAACCTGTGATGAACTTTTATAAATTAGGCTTGGGTGTGTTAACCGCAGTCTTGTCATTTGGCGCACTGGCCGAAGGCGGCGGGGATCGCACCTTTGCCCTGATGATGGAGCGCAATGAGAAAGCCATGGCCGCCTACGCCATCCAAAAAGGCAAGCCGGTGCCCGAGGTGCAGGCCTACCGCTATGGCATGGACCTGGACATTGCCAAGGTCGTCAACGTGACGCCGCCGATCCGTTCGTGCAACGCCGTGCCGTCGCGCATGACCTACGAAGACTCCAGCGGCAAGCTCAATACCCTGGAATATCAGGTCATGGGCGTATGCCGTAACAATGGCGGTTGAAAATATAGTTGGGCCCAGGGCTCAAGCGCTCTTCAGAAAACCCCGGCAGCGCCGATGCAGGTTAGAACACCCACCTCACTTGCCTAACGGTGCCCCATGTTCAACACCCGCCTGAAGCAAGAGCTGACCGCTCTGCGCGAAGAATTGTCGAGCTTGCTCCAGGTGAAAGAGAGCCTGGAAAGCGAAATGCTCTGCCTGACCCTGGACCCTGAAGGCCGCGTGGAGTGGGCCAATGCCAACTTCCTGCAGGAACTGGCTTATTCACTCGGCGAGATTGTCGGGCGCGCAATCGAAGACCTGGTGCCGGCCCATGTGCGCCAGGACGAGTTCCAACTGCGCTTCAAGCACGCGCTGGCCCGCGGCGAACACTTTGCCGGCGCCGTGCGCCTGATGCGCGGCAATGGCAAGGAAGCCTGGTTGCGCTCAATCGTGCAGCCGGTGCGCAGTTCGGAGGGGCGCATCAAGCAGTTTTCGATGTTCTCCAGCGACCTTACCCGCACCATCGAGAGCTCGCGTGAACATGAAAACCTCATCACTGCGTTGATGCGTTCTACCGCGTTGATCGAGTTCGACCTGGAAGGGCATGTGCTCACCGCCAATGACCGCTTCCTCGGCGCCATGGGTTACAGCCTGGCGCAGATCGAAGGCAAGCATCACCGTATGTTCTGTGAACCGCAGGAATACAACAGTGCCGAATACCAACAGTTCTGGAAGCGCCTGAACGCTGGTGAGTTCGTCGCCGCGCGTTTCAAACGTGTGGACAGCCACGGCCGCCTGGTGTGGTTGGAGGCCACCTACAACCCGGTGGTGGATGCCAATGAGCGGCTGTACAAAGTGGTCAAGTTCGCCACGGTCATTACCGAGCAGGTCAACCGCGAGCAGGCGGTGGCCGAGGCCGCCAATATCGCCTACAGCACCTCTTTGCAAACCGACGACAGCGCCCAGCGCGGCACCACCGTGGTCACCCAGGCCGTGGACGTGATGCGCGACCTGGCCCAGCACATGCAGCAGGCCGGCGAAGGCATCGAGGCGTTGAATGCCCAATCCCAAGTGATCGGTAGCATCGTCAAGACCATCAGCGGCATTGCCGAGCAAACCAACCTGCTGGCGCTCAACGCCGCCATCGAAGCGGCGCGTGCCGGTGAGCAGGGCCGTGGCTTTGCGGTGGTGGCCGATGAAGTGCGGCAACTGGCGTCACGCACCAGCAAAGCCACCGAGGAAATCGTCGGTGTGGTGCGCCAGAACCAGGACATGGCCCGCGACGCGGTGGCCTTGATGGCCGACGGTCGTGCGCAAGCCGAGCAGGGCCTGGCCCTGGCGGCCGAGGCGGGCACAGTGATCGTCGAGATTCAAGACGGTGCGCAAAAAGTGGTGAGTGCGGTCGGGCAGTTTGCCAATCAGCTGTCGAGCTGACCTGTCGGGCTTGTGCTTGAGGTATCGTAGGTCTTTTCTCGCTTGCAGAGCTGATCGACCATGAGCCCTACGTTCCGTCGCCCCGTCCCACTGTCCAAGGCTTACCGTTTGCTCAACCACGGGCCGACCGTGTTGGTGAGCGCAGCCCACAACGGCCAGCGCAATATCATGGCCGCTGCCTGGGCCATGCCGCTGGATTTCGAACCGCCGAAAGTCGCGGTGGTGCTCGACAAGGCCACCTGGACTCGCCAGCTACTGGAAGGCGCTGGTACCTTTGTGTTGCAGGTGCCTTGTGTTGCGCAGGCTGATCTGGTGCAGACGGTGGGCAATACCCGCGGTGTTGAAGCCGATAAATTCGCGGCCTACGGCTTGCACAGCTTCAGCGGTGAGCACACCGAGGCGCCGATGCTGGAAGGCTGTGTGGCCTGGTTGGAATGCCGCTTGCTGCCCGAGCCGCATAATCAGCAGGCCTATGACCTGTTCCTGGGCGAAGTGGTCGCGGCCTATGCTGATGAGCGGGTATTCAGTGAGGGCCACTGGCATTTTGAAGGGCATGATGAACTGCGCACGTTGCACCATGTGGCGGGTGGGAATTTTCTGGCCATTGGCCAACCGGTTGTCGGGCGTCAGCTCTGACTGAGGCGGCATGTCCGAGTTAAGCGAACGCATGTTCAAAGCAACGAAGATCAAATGTGGGAGCTGGCTTGCCTGCGATGGCTGTCTGTCAGCCGAAGCCTACTACCTGACACCCCACGATCAAATTGTGGGAGCTGGCTTGCCTGCGATGACGGCCTCACAGCCGGCCCCTATCTATCTGACGTCCCGCGCTCAAACTGTGGGAGCGGGCTTGCTCGCGAAGGCGGCCTGACAGTCAACACAGTTGGACCGGGTACATATCCGTTATTTAGGTAACGGCCACTTAGGGTTCCGCCCTGACGGCGGCTCACTTTTGAACAGCGCAAAAGTAAGCAAAAC
>JAAIGE0101418218.1_pt1 | contig 35391 bp, 31 predicted proteins | sample 6487951 | NCBI WGS metagenome assembly JAAIGE01 (sample SAMN13974128, study PRJNA590717) | phyllosphere metagenome | biome: tomato field; feature: multiple bacterial spot infested tomato fields; material: tomato leaves; isolation source: leaves from tomato fields | host: Solanum lycopersicum ...
CCCACGGAGCGCGCGTCTCGGTGTGCTCGGCGGCGACGGCGCGACCCGCCTCGGTGAGCGAGTACGTCTTGCGACCGCCCTGCTCCTCCGCCCCGATGAGACCCTCGTCGGCGAGCAGCTGCAGGGTGGGGTAGACGGAGCCGGCGCTGGGCTTCCACGATCCGCCGCTGCGGTCGGCGATCTCGGTGATGATCTGGTAGCCGTGCATGGGCTTCTCGGCGAGCAGCGACAGCACCGCGGCGCGGACGTCACCCTTCGCCATGCGCGACCCGCCACTGGGACGCTGCTCGAAGGACTTCTCGAAGCTCTTGCGGAGCTGGTCCATGGCCTCGAAGATGGCTCCGGCGGGCCCTCCGGAGCCGGAACCGAAACCGGATCCGCCGAACGGGTTCGAGGGGAATGCGTTGTTCATGATGACCTCCCTGGAGTGGTGAGCGATAGTCAACGATATATCGTTGACCTGGGCGCGAGGTGGGAATCTCGCTGCTCGCGACCGATGCACGCGAGGCCGTCTCATGGCAAGCCCCCTGCGTGGACATAACGTGCGGTGGTTGACTGCGCAGGATGTCGAATCCGTCTGTGCGTGTCAGTGTCGTCGTTCCCGTCTACCGACCGGGGGCGGCGATCGACGAGCTCATCGCCTCGCTCGATCGCCAGACACTGGACCACTCCCGTCTCGAGCTGCTGCTCTGCGATGACGGATCGGGCGACGAGACCGCGCAGCAGCTGGCGACGATCGCCGCCGACCGGCCCTGGGTCCGCGTGATCGAACTGCCGCACTCCGGATGGCCGGGAACCCCTCGGAACAGGGGGATCGACGAGGCCAGAGGCGACTACATCAAGTTCGTCGATCAGGACGACTGGCTCTTCGACGGCGCCCTCCAGCGACTGTGCGACTACGCCGACCAGCACCGGTCCGACGTGGTCGTCGGCAAGGAGGTCGGCATCGGGCGACCGCTGCCCACCCGCATCTTCCTGCGCGACGTGCCGAACGCGCGCCTCGGACAGGACCCTCTGCTCGAGATGCTGACCCCGCACAAGATGTTCCGCACGTCGTTCCTGCGCGCCCACGGCATCCGCTTCCCCGAAGGACGGGTGCGCCTCGAGGACCACCTCTTCGTCATGGAGGCGTACTTCGAGGCCGACGTCATCTCGATCCTCGCGAGCGAGCCCTGCTACGCATGGGTGAAGCAGCCCGGGAGCGCGAGCTCGTCGCGCATCGATCCCGAGAGCTACTTCCCCCACCTGGAGACCGTGCTCGATCTCGTGGAGGAGCACACGCGCCCCGGACGACTGCGCGACCGACTGCTGCGGCACTGGTTCCGCGGGAAGATCCTGAAACGGCTCGCGGGAAAGCGTATGGCGGGATACCCCGATGAGTACCGCGACCGGCTTCTCGACGTGGTGACGCCGCTCGCGCAGCGTCGGTTCGGGCCGGGCGTCGACGGCGGGCTCGCGTTCCCCCACCGCATCCGCGCCGCCCTGCTGCGCGCGAACCGTCGCGACGACCTCCTGAGCTTCGCCCGGTACGAGGCGTCGATGACGTGCACCGCCCGGGTGACATCCGCGCACTGGTCGCGGGGCGGCGGGCTGTACCTGACCGTCCGCGTCGACGTGACCCGCGACGGGGAGGACGCCCTCGTGTTCGAGCCCGGGTCGGGTCGGCTCACGAGCGCGCCGTTCTCGCCGGCGGGCCTCCCCTCCGACCTCCTCGTCGCAGGGCGCGAGCTCGGCAACGACCAGGTGGAGCTGTTCCTGCGCGACAAGACGGCAGGCGTGGACCGACGGGTGGCGGTGGCGTCCGTGCAGGACCGGCGGTCGGTGACGGTGGCCATCGATCCGCTGAAGGTGTTCGGCCCCGCCGACGAGACGCGCGGAGCCCGCCTCGTCGCCAAGGTGCGCCGCGCGGGATGGACCTTCGAGGTGCCGCTCACGTCGGACGCCACGGTGCTCGCCGGCGCCTCGCACTCGCCCCTGCTCGCCGGACGTAGCTGTGCACCGGTCGCCACTCGCAGCGGAGCGGTGGAGCTGCGTCGCACGTGGCCCCGCGGCCGGCTCAAGGATCTCGCAGGACGCGCGGTCCGGCGGATGCGGAGCCGCTCGCGCGGCCGCTGATGGTCGACGGAACTCACCGCGTTTCGTCTCCGTCGACTCCGTCGTCGTCGCTCGACGACCTTCCCCCGGTCGTTGAGCGAGCACGAAACGTCCGCACCCGCGTCACCGGGGGAGGGTCAGGACCTCCGCGCCGGTCTCGGTGATCGCGACGGTGTGCTCGGTGTGAGCCGTGCGGCACCCCGTCGCACTGCGGAGGGTCCAGCCGTCGGCATCCGTGACGAGCCGGTCGGTGTCGGCCATCACCCACGGTTCGAGGGCGAGCAGGAGCCCCGGGCGGAGCACGTATCCGCGCCCGGGTCGTCCGTCGTTGGCGACGTGCGGGTCCTGGTGCATGGTCGAGCCGATGCCGTGTCCCCCGAACTCGAGGTTGACGGAGTACCCGGCGCCGGTGAGCACCGTGCCGATCGCGTGGGAGATGTCGCCGATGTGCGCACCGGGTCGCGCGGCGACGATCGCCGCCTCGAGGGCGGTCTCGGTCGCATCGATGAGCGCGAGGTCCGCGGCGGTCGCCTTCTTCCCCACGACGAAGCTGATCGCCGCGTCGGCGGCGATGCCGTCGAGCTTCACGGCGAGGTCGAGCGTGAGCAGATCGCCGTCCGCGAGGAGGTAGTCGTACGGCATCCCGTGCAGCACCGCGTCGTTCACCGCCGTGCAGACGTAGTGTCCGAACGGTCCGCGGCCGAACGAGGGCGCGTAGTCGACGTAGCAGGACTCCCCACCGGCATCCTCGATGAGCTGCCGAGTCCAGTGATCGAGGTCGAGCAGGTTCACGCCGGGGGACGTCCGGTGCTTGAGCGTCTGGAGGATGGAACCCACGAGCGCGCCCGCTCCTCGGGCGCGCTGCAGCTGTGCGTCGTTCAATATCTCGATCATCGTCGGTAATACTATCCCGGTATTAGAATCGGTGCATGATGGTCCGCCTGCCCCTGACTCCCGCCGACGTCGAACGCGGCGAGCGCCTCGGCGCCCTCCTGCGCCGCGCACGGGGAACCCGCTCGATGCTGAGCGTCGCCCTCGACGCGGGCATCTCGCCCGAGACGCTGCGCAAGATCGAGTCCGGGCGCGTCGCGACTCCCTCGTTCTCGACCATCGCGGCCGTCGCCGGCGTGCTGCACCTGTCTCTCGACGACCTCTGGGCCGAGATCGAGCCGACGCCGACCGTCGGCCGCTCGCGGGTCGCCTCCTGACATGGCGCACACCCTCGTCACCGGCGGCTCCCGGGGCATCGGCCGCGCCATCGCGCAGGCGCTCGCGCGACGAGGCGATCGGGTCGTCGTGCATTTCGGCGCCGATCGCGCGGCCGCGGAGGAGACCGTCGCCTCGCTCGACGGCTCCGGTCACGCCCTCGTCGGCGGCGACCTGAGCGACCCGGCCGAGGTGCAGCGCATCGTGGACGATGCGATCCGGGCGGTCGGACACCTCGACATCCTCGTCAACAACGCCGCCGTCGCGCCCTCCGCGGCGAACGCGCACCGGGTGGATGCGGCGACCTACGCCGAGTGGCAGGCGGCGTGGTCGTCGATGGTCGCGGTCAACCTGGTCGGCGCCTCGAACGTCGCGATGCGGGTGGCGCAGCATCTGATCGAACGCGGTTCGGGCGGAGCGATCGTGAACGTGGGCTCGCGCGGAGCATTCCGCGGGGAGCCCGATCATCCCGCCTACGCGGCGACGAAGGCAGGGCTCCAGGCGCTGGGGCAGTCGCTCGCACTCACCCTCGCGCCGCACGGGATCTCGGTGACCTCGGTCGCACCGGGGATGATCGCGACCGAGCGCCAGGCGGCGAAGCTCGCAGGCGCGCAGGGCGACAGCATCCGCGGTCAGAGTCCGTTCGGTCGTGTCGGCACTCCGGAAGAGGTCGCCGACGCGGTCGCCTACCTCACAGCGCCGGGCTCCGTCTGGGCCTCGGGCACGATCCTCGACCTCAACGGCGCGTCGTACTTCCGCTGAACGCGCCGCGTGGCGCACTCCTACGCGCGCAGCACCGAGTCGAGGAGCCCCGGGAAGAGCGCATCGAGGTCGTCGCGCCGCAGGGTCAGCATCCGCCTGCGCCCGTTCGGCTCGTTGCGGATGACGCCCGCCTCCCGCAGGACCTTCATGAAGTGCGACTTCGTGGACTTCGGGAGATTCGGATCCGTCGCGTGGCACGCGGCCATGTCGAGCGGTCCGTCGGAGAGCTGGCGCGCGATGGCCAGACGCTCGGGGTCGCTGAGCGCGAAGAGCACGTCGGTCAGCTGGATCTCGGATCGATCCGGGTGCGGGAGGTCACCAGGCATGGTTCGAGAATAGTTGAACAATCGACGGAAGGCGAGTACGCTCCGATAGTTCGACGATTATCGAACATACGAGGATGCCGAGGGAACCCATGTCCACCACCGCACCGGTCGCGACCACCCCCACGTCCGCCGCACCCGTCCGCCGGGGTCGCTTCGGCTTCGTGCTCTCGGTCGTCGCACAGATCGTGATGATGATGGGCGCGAGCGCGCCGTCGCCGTTCTACCCCGTGCTCGCCGCGCAGATCGGGTTCGATGCGATCGTCATCAGCGCGGTGTTCGCGGTGTACGCCGTGGTCCTCCTGCTGGCGCTTCTCACCGCCGGCTCGCTCTCCGACCACGTCGGACGTCGACCCGTCGTGATCGCGGGAATGGTCGTGCTCGCCGCGAGCATGATCCTGTTCTGGCATGCCGACACGGTGGCGACGCTGATGCTCGCCCGCATCCTCCAGGGTGCCGCGAGCGGCGTGCTCCTCGCCACGCTGTCGGCCGCCGCCCTCGATCTCGCACCCCGCGGCCGCGCCCGCACCGCCGCCCTCTGGAATGCGCTCAGCCCGGGCGTCGGCCTCGCGCTCGGCGCCCTCGTCGCGGGGATCGTGCTCGACGTCACCGGCGAAGCACTGTTCGACGTGTTCGCCCCGCTGACCGGCGCCTATCTGATCATCGCCGCACTCTTCCTCCTCGCGCCGGAGACGGCGCCGCTGCGCCCCGGCGCCCTGGCGTCGCTGCGGTTCCGCCTGTCGGTGCCCGCCCCGGTGCGCGGCGACTTCTGGCGCGGGGCCCCCGCCGTCGTCGCGGGATGGTCGACCGGCGGACTCTTCCTCTCCCTCGGCGCGACCATCGTGCACACCCAGCTGGGCGGCGTCGCCCACTCCTGGCAGGGACTCTCCGTCGGCATGCTCGCCGGCGTCGGCGCCATCACGGCCTTCGTGCTCCGCAACCGCCGCCCACGGACCTCCGTGATCTTCGGCACGTCGGCGCTCGCCCTCGGCACCGCACTGTCGCTCGGGGCTCTCGCACTCGGGTCGCTGCCCTTCTACCTCGCCGCCACCGCCGTGACGGGCATGGGGTTCGGCACCGCCTTCTCGGGTGTGGTCGCCTCGCTCGCCCCGCGCATCCCCCGGACGGAGCGCGCCGACACCTTCGCCGTGATCTACGTGCTCGCCTACTCGGCCTTCGGCGTGCCCGCCGTGGTGGCGGGCCTGCTCGTCGGAGTGTTCGGACTCGGCCCGGTCGTCGTCGGATACGGAGTCATCGTGATCGGTCTCGCGCTGATCGCCCTGGTGCTGCGCGTCCGCCGGTCCGAGTAGCGGCCGCGGCTACCGCCCGGCGAGCATCTCGCGCAGGCGTGCGGCCTCGCCCTCCGGCATCCCGTAGACGTGCGTGGATGCCGGGTACGCGCCCGATCGCACCTCCGACGCGTACGCCGCGACGCCCTCGACCGACACGGTCCGCACGTCGGCGTAGCGCTTGACGAACGTGGGCGCCGGTCCTTCGGAGAGGCCCAGCAGGTCATGGAAGACGAGCACCTGGCCGTCGACATCCGGGCCCGCGCCGATGCCGATCACCGGGATGCGCAGCAGCGGCATCAGCGCGGCGGTCACCGGCGCGGGCACCGCCTCGACGACGATGAGCGAGACACCGGCATCCTGCAACGCGAGGGCATCGTCGATCACGGCGAGCGCCGCCTCGGCCGTGCGCCCCTGGGCGCGGAATCCGCCGAGGGCTGTCGCCGTCTGCGGCGTGAGCCCGACGTGACCGACCACCGGGATGCCGGCGTTCACCAGAGCTCGCGCACGATCGACCGTCGTCCCGCCCCGCTCGATCTTGACGAGGTCGACGCCCGCCTCCTTGACGAAGCGCTGCGCGGTGGCGAGGGCGAGCTCATCGGACGCCTCGTACGACCCGAAGGGCAGGTCTCCCACGAGCAGCGGACGGACGAGGCCCCGGCGCACGGCACGCGTCAGCATGAGCATCTCGTCGGTCGTGACCGGCACGGTGCTGTCGTGGCCGAGCACCGTCATCGCCGCCGAGTCGCCGACGAGCACCATGTCGACCCCGGCCGCCTCCACGATCCGCGCGCCCGGGTGGTCGTAGGCGGTGACCATGACGATCGGCTCACCTGCGGCCTTCTTCCTGGCGAGGTCGCCGAGCGTGAGGCGCGTGGTCGGGGCGGGATGGGCGCTCATCGGTCGACCCCTTTCAGCAGGACGTTGTCGATCAGGCGGGCGGCACCCACGCGGGCGGCGACGAGCAGCAGGGAGTCGCGGTCGATCCGAGACGTCGATGCGAAGGTCTCCGCATCACGCAGATCGACGTACTCGGGTGAGATCCCGGCATCCGAGAGCTCCCGCAGCGCGAGCGAGCGGAGGCGGTCGCCGTCGCGCTCCCCCGCGGACCTCGCCCGGGCGGCCGCGTCGAGCGCCCGGTGGAGCGCGGTCGCCTGCACGCGCGCCTCCGCGTCGAGATACACGTTGCGCGAGCTCATCGCCAGGCCATCGGGTTCTCGGACGATCGGGCAGGCTTCGACGCGGACGTCGAGATCGAGGTCGCGCACGACCCGCCGCACGACGAGCAGCTGCTGGGCGTCCTTCTGTCCGAAGTACGCGACGTCCGGGCGCACGATGCCGAAGAGCTTCGTGACGACGGTGGCGACGCCGTCGAAGTGGTGCGGCCCGCGGCTGGCGCCGTCGAGCACGTCGGTGATGCCGGAGACGTGGATGTTCGTCGCGAAGCCCTCGGGGTAGACCTCGGCCGCTCCGGGAGCGAAGAGGATGTCCACTCGCTCCGCTTCGGCGAGCGCGGCGTCCCGGGCCTCGTCGCGCGGGTAGGTGCTCAGGTCTTCCTTCGCGCCGAACTGGGTGGGGTTGACGAAGAGCGACACGACGACGAGGTCGTTGCCGGCTCGCGCCGCGCGCATCAGCGAGAGATGCCCGTCGTGGAACGCGCCCATGGTCGGCACCAGTCCGATCGAGCCGCCCGCCGCCCTGCTGTCGGCGACGGCGGCGCGCACCTCGGCGACGGTGCGGAGGATCCTCATGCGCGGGTCCCCCTCGTCGCTATCGTCCGAGTGGCGGCGGCGAGTGCGTCGAACAGGTCGCCGATCGGGCCGGATGCCGCGCGCTGCCGCGCCACGGTGGCCTCGTCGCCGCGGGCGATCGGGCCGGTGAGCACGTCTGCGGCTCCGGACCTCGCCCAGTTGTCGACCGTGCGGTGCACGAGCGGCGCCAGATGCGCGCGGTCGACACCGGCAGGGGCGGCCAGCTGCTCGGCCGCATCGAGCACGGCGAGCACGAAGTTGGAGGCGAAGGACGCGGCCGCGTGATACGCCGCGCGATGGGCGTCGTCGACGACGAAGGGCGTCGCCCCCAGGGCGAGGGCGAGCTGCTCGGCGAGGTCACGGTCGGCGTCGGTGCGGCCGTCGATCGCCGCGCCGATGCCCTCGAAGACCTCGGGCGATTCGACGCCCGTGACGGTCTGGAGCGGGTGGATGCTGAAGTCGACGTCGTCGAGCGGGGTGGCACCGGAGACATGCGCGACCTTCGCGGCATGTGGCCGGGCGATGGCCGCCGCATCGGCGATCGCCGCATCGGGCACGCACAGCACCGCGATGTCGACCTGCGGGATCGGCTCACCCCGGTGAAGGGGGCCGTGCACCGCGAAACCCGCGTCGCGGAGAGCGCGAGCCAGGACGCCGCCGAGGCGTCCGGCGCCGACGACGGCGATGGTCACGGAGGGGTGAGACGCGCTGGTGGTCATGTCGCTTCCGGGTCGGCAGGGATGCGTCGAGTATCCGCCTCCCGCAAGCACCCCGCCAAATCCGAGAGCAGAGTGACATGGTGAATGTGGCTGAACACTGCGTAATGCTCGGCCTGTGCTGCGGCTCGCAGGGTACATCGCACTTTCGCGCTCCAGCTCACAACGTTTCGTCTCAGGCGACTCCGTCGTCTTCGCTCAACGACCGGAACGCCCACGGCCGTCGAGCGAGCACGGCGAAGCCGAGCGAGACGAAACGGGCCGAGACAGCATCCGCCGTATCCTTGAGTGTTCGGCCCGGCCCCGGCCGTCTTCTCTGGAGCACCCCCATGTCTGCATCTGCGATCGACGATCGCGCCCGCTATCGGGCGAACCCCACCGTCTTCCAGGCGCTGAAGAGCCCCCGGATGCTGACCCGTGAGGTCCTCGCGGGGCTCGTCGTCGGTCTCGCCCTGATCCCCGAGGCCATCGCCTTCTCTGTGATCGCGGGGGTCGACCCGAAGGTCGGGCTGTTCTCGTCGTTCATCATGGCGGTGTCGATCGCGTTCCTCGGCGGCCGGCCGGCGATGGTGACCGCGGCGACCGGCGCGGTGGCGCTCGTGATCGCCCCCGTCGCCCCGACCTACGGCATGGACTACTTCATCGCGACCGTGATCCTCGCCGGCGTCTTCCAAGTGGTGCTCGGCGTGCTCGGGGTCGCCAAGCTCATGCGGTTCATCCCCCGCAGCGTCATGGTCGGCTTCGTCAATGCGCTCGCGATCTTCGTGTTCAGCTCCCAGTTCCCGCAGCTGATCGACGTTCCCTGGCTCGTCTACCCGCTCGTGGCGCTGGGCATCGTGGTGATGCTCGTGATGCCCAGGCTCACCAAGGCCGTCCCGGCTCCGCTCGTATCGGTGGTCATCGTCACCGGCGTGGTTCTCACGATGGGTCTGACCGTGCCCACCGTCGGCGACCAGGGCGAGCTGCCGCGCAGCCTGCCGTCGCTGTTCCTGCCCGACATCCCGTGGACGTGGGAGACGTTCGGGATCATCGCCCCCTTCGCGCTGGGCGTGGCGCTCGTCGGACTCATGGAGTCCCTGCTCACCGCGAAGCTCGTCGACGAGATCACCGACACCCATTCGAACAAGACGCGGGAGTCGTGGGCGCAGGGCGTGGCGAACATGCTGTCGGGCTTCTTCGGGGGCATGGGCGGATGCGCGGTGATCGGCCAGACGATGATCGGCGTGAAGGCGTCGGGAGCACGCACGCGCATCTCGACGTTCTGCGCGGGACTCTTCCTCTTCATCCTCGTTGTCGTGTTCGGCGACTTCGTGGGCACGATCCCCATGGCCGCGCTCGTGGCTGTGATGATCATGGTCGCGATCGGCGCGTTCGACTGGCACAGCGTGCGTCCGTCGACCCTGAGACGGATGCCGAAGAGCGAGACCTTCGTGATGATCGCGACGGTCGTGCTCGTGCTGATCACCCACAACCTCGCGATCGGCGTGGTGGGCGGCGTACTCGTCGCCTCCGTGCTGTTCGTGCGACGGGTGGCGCACTTCGTGTCGGTGGATCGGTCGGTCTCCGCGGACACGGCCACCTATACGGTCACCGGCGAACTGTTCTTCGCCTCGAGCAACGACCTGACGACGCTGTTCTCCTACACGGACGATCCATCGCGGGTCGTCGTCGACCTGTCCGGATCGCACATCTGGGACGCGTCGACGGTCGCCGCCCTCGACGCCATCGAGACGAAGTACGCCTCGCTCGGGACGACCGTGGAGATCGTCGGCATGAACGACAGCAGCCAGCGGATGCGCGGACGCCTGACGGGCGGGTTCGAGTAGGGCGGTTCAGCGCACGAGGCAGGGACGCTTGCTGTCGAACCGCCAGTCGGGCACGAGGTACTGCATGGCGATGGCGTCGTCGCGCGCACCGAGCCCGTGCTCGACGTAGAGCTCGTGGGCTTCGGCGAGTCGGTCGCGATCGAGCGTCACGCCGAGCCCCGCTCGCTCAGGCACCCGCACGGCGCCGTCGCGGATCTCGGGCGCATCGGTGGTGAGCTGCTGGCCGTCCTGCCAGATCCAGTGCGTGTCGAGTGCGGTGATCTCTCCGGGTGCGGCCGCCCCCACGTGCGTGAACATCGCCAGCGAGATGTCGAAGTGGTTGTTCGAGTGCGAACCCCAGGTGAGATCGAAGTCGGCGCACAGCTGAGCGACCCGCACCGAGCCCGCCATCGTCCAGAAATGCGGATCCGCGAGCGGGATGTCGACGGCGTCCGCGCGGATCGCATGCGCCATCTCGCGCCAGTCCGTGGCGATCATGTTCGTCGCCGTCCGCAGGCCGGTGCGACGGCGGAACTCGGCCATCACCTCACGGCCCGAGAACCGGCCCTCCGCCCCGCACGGGTCTTCGGCGTAGGCGACCACGTCGCGCAGACGCCGCCCGATGCGCACGGCATCATCGAGCAGCCATCCGCCGTTCGGATCGAGCGTGATGCGCGCGTCGGGGAACCGCTGTGCGAGCGCCGAGACGACGTCGGCCTCGACCTCGCCGTCGAGCACCCCTCCCTTGAGCTTGAAGTCCGAGAAGCCGTACCTCGCCTGTGCGGCCTCGGCGAGACGCACGACCGCTTCGGCCGTCATCGCCTCCTCGCGCCGGACGCTCTCCCACGCGTCGCCGCTCTCGCGGAGGTAGGGGAGGTCGGTGCGGTCGGGGTCGCCGATGAAGAAGAGGTATCCCAGCATGGGCACGGCGTCACGGTGCTGTCCGTCGCCGAGCAGTTCAGCGACGGGTACGCCGAGGTGCTGCGCGTGCAGGTCGAGGAGCGCCGACTCGATGCCGGTCACGGCGTGCACGGTCGTGCGCAGGTCGAACGTCTGCGCCCCGCGTCCCCCCGCGTCGCGGTCGGCGAAGCGCGTCGCGACCGAGCGCAGCAGCGAGCGGTATCGGCCGACCGCCTGGCCGGTGAGCATCTCGCCGGCATCCTCGATCGTGCGTCGGATCGCCTCCCCGCCGGGCACCTCGCCCAGACCTTCACGCCCGTCGGAATCGGTGACGATGACGATGTTGCGTGTGAAGAAGGGGCCGTGGGCGCCCGACAGGTTGAGCAGCATCGAGTCGTGGCCGGCGACGGGCGCCACCTCGATGCGGGCGATGGTCGGGGTGGCGCTCATGCCGATGCCTCGCGCCGCCCGTCCACGAGCCGCGGCACGTGCCACGGATTCGCATCGCGCAGCGCCGCGGGCAGCAGCTCGTCGGGGATGTTCTGATAGGCCACGGGACGCAGGAACCGCTCGATCGCGAGCGACCCGACGCTCGTCGTGCGCGCGTCGCTCGTCGCCGGGAACGGCCCGCCGTGCACCATCGCATGCCCGACCTCGACCCCGGTGGGCCATCCGTTGGCGAGGATGCGCCCGACCTTCTGCTCGAGGACGGGCAGCAGGGCGGCCGCGAGCTCGTGGTCGTCGGTGCTCAGCTGCAGAGTGGCGGTGAGCTGACCCTCCAGGCGAGAGGCTGCGGCGACCAGCTCGGCGGCGTCGTCGTAGCGCACCACCAGCGACGCGGCACCGAAGATCTCCTCCTGCAGCACCGGGTCGTCATCGAATGACGGCAGGTCGGCGGAGTGGATCACCGGGGCGGGCGCGTGCGGGCCGTCGCCGGCCTCGCCGCGGACGAGCACCTCGGCGTGCGCGTCTCTCGTCGCGACGCCGTCGCGCCATGCGGAGGCGATGCTCGGCGACAGCATGGTCTGACCCGTGACCGTCATCAGCGACCGGGAGACGGCCCGGAGGAACGACTCCCCCCGCTCTCCGCGCGGCACGAAGACGATGCCCGGCTGGGTGCACAGCTGCCCGCTCGACCCCGTCGCGCTCTGCACATATCCCTCGGCGAGCGCGTCGACGTCACCGGCGAGTGCTCCGGGGAGGATGAAGACGGGGTTCACCGAGCTCATCTCCGCGTAGACGGGGATCGGCACCGGCCGCTGCTGGGAGGCGTGGACGAGGGCGAGTCCTCCCTCGCGCGAGCCGGTGAACCCGACGGCGTGGATGCTCGGATCCGACACGAGCGCCTGGCCGACGCTGCGTCCGGGGCCGAAGACGTGCGAGAACACGCCGGGGTGCAGCCCGTGGGCATCGATGGCGCGGGCGATCGCGGTGGCGACGAGCTCGCTGGTGCCGGGGTGCGAGCTGTGCGCCTTGAACACCACCGGGCATCCGGCGGCGAGAGCCGAGGCGGTGTCGCCGCCGGCCGTCGAGAACGCGAGGGGGAAGTTCGACGCCCCGAAGACGGCCACGGGTCCGAGCGGGACCTTGCGCTGACGGATGTCGACACGCGGCAGCGGCGTGCGGTCGGGCTGTGCCGGATCGATGCGCACTCCGCGGTGCTCGCCGGCACGGACGACCGCGGCGAACAGTCGCAGCTGTCCCGTCGTGCGCGCCCTCTCCCCCGCCAGACGCGCCTGGGGCAGCCCGGTCTCCTGCATCGCCCGCTCGATGAGCGTGTCGCCGATCGCCTCGACCTCGTCGGCGATCGTCTCGAGGAAGGCCGCGTGGGCCTCCGGGTCGAGCTGCGAGAACGAGGGGAAGGCCTCGGCGGCCGCCGCGGTGGCGAGGCGCAGCTGGTCGACGTCGATCTGCGAGTACGGCGGATCGATCCGCTCGTCGGTAGCGGGGGCGATGGCGTGCAGGTCTGCTCCGGTGCCGGGCGTGGAGCGCCCGGCGATCCATGAGTGGCCGGTGAGGACGGTGGTGGTCATGTCACGCTCCTAGCGTCGACGGCGGTTGCGGGGTCAGGCGGGGACGGAGGCGAGCACGCCGGAGCGCTCGAGGAGCTCGGCGAGATCGGCGTCGTCCTGCGCGGAGAGGTCGTGCAGCGGCGGACGCACGGGCCCCACGCCGCGGCCGGTCAGACGGAGCCCCGCCTTCACGATCGAGACGCCGAACCCGCGGCCCCGGTCGCGGATCGCGATGTAGGGCAGCACGAATCGTCCGAGCTTGTCCGTCACGGCGGCGCGGTCCTGTGCGCGGACGTCGCGGTAGAACTCGAGTGCGAACTCGGGCGCGAAGTTGAACATCGCCGACGAGTAGGTGCTCATCCCCATCTGCAGCAGCGGCAGGGCGTAGGTCTCGGCCGTGGGCAGTCCACCGAGGTAGAACAGCCGCTCGCCGTTGCGGACGTAGACCGATGCCAGATGCTCGATGTCTCCCGTCGCGTCCTTGAAGCCGATCACGTTCTCGTGCCGGGCGGCGAGCGTGGCCATGGTCTCGGCCGAGTAGATGGCGTTGCCGCGGTTGTAGACGATGATCGCGAGGCGGGTGGCCGAAGCGATCGCCGAGACGTGCTCGATGAGGCCGGGCTGGTCGCATTCGGTGAGGTAGGGCGGCAGCACGAGGATGCCCTCGGCGCCGGCCTCTTCGGCGGCGCGGGCGTTCGCGACGGCGTTGCGCGTCCAGCCGCCCGCCGAGGCGAGGACGGGGACCTCGGGACGCGACGACTGCACGGCCGCCCGCACGACCGCGGCCGACTCGGCGGGATCCAGGCTGAAGCCCTCACCCGTGCCGCCGGCGGCGAACAGACCGGCGACGCCGAATCCGGCCTGCCACTCCACGTGCTCGCGGTAGCGCTTCTCGTCGAACTCGAGGTCCGGCGTGAAAGCCGTCGCGGGGAACGAGAGGAGTCCCTCTCGAAGGTGGTCGGCCAGCTCGCTGGGCGTGAATCGTGCCACGGTGCACTCCTGGGTCTCTCGCGCCGGTGACCGGCTCGGATGTGAACAATCGTCACGCTATGCGCGAAACGATGCGCCTACAAACCAAATGGTGGATGGATCAATGCCGTACTGACATCAGACGCCGACCACCTCGGGCACCGGGGTCGGCAGCGGCTCGCCGGCGAGGTGGGCGCGGAGGTTCGCCAGCGTGAGGTCGCGCATGTCCAGCCGCGTCTCGCGCGTGCCGCTGCCGACGTGAGGCAGGAGGGTGACGTCGTCGCGGATCAGACGCTGAGGGACATGCGGTTCGTGCGCGAAGACGTCGAGCCCTGCTCCTGCGATCTCGCCGTTCTCGAGAGCGGCGATGAGGGCATCCTCGTCGACGACCGAGCCGCGCGCGATGTTGACCAGATACCCGTCCCGGCCGAGCGCGCGGATCACCTCGGCATCCACGAGGCCGTCGGTCGCAGCTCCCCCGGGAACCGCTACGACCAGCACGTCCGCCCGTCGAGCGAGGTCGAGGGCGGAGGGCACGTGCTCCCACGGCACGCCCTCCACCGGACGGCGGGTCGTGTAGAGGATCGTCGCGTCGAACGCGGCAGCCCGCCGGGCGATGGCCTGCCCGATGCGACCGAGACCGAGCACACCCACGGTGCTGCGCGAGAACCGCCGGGTCAGCGGGAATCCGCGTGACTCCCACTCGCCGTCTCGGAGGAATCGCTCGGATGCTCCGAACCGACGGAAGACGTCGAGCATCAGCGCGAGCGCGGTGTCGGCGACGCAGTCGGTGAGCACGTCGGGGGTGTTCGTGACGCGGATGCCGCGGGCCACCGCCTGCGCGACGTCGGTGGTGTCGTACCCCACACCGAAGTTGGCGACGATCTCGAGGTTCGGCAGCGCCGCCATGAGAGCCGACGACACCCCCACCCTTCCGCTCGTCACCACGGCGCGCACCCTCGCCGCGTCCGCCGGATCGAGGCTGTCGACGTCGTCGGGCAGGCGCACCACCGCGTACTCGTCCTCCAGTATCCGTTCGAGCGACGGCAGTAGAGGCCCGACCTGTGCGACGGAGCCGGAGGAGACGGGCGGGGTGGGCGCGGAGGAGTTCGTCATGGCGCGAGACTACGTCGCGCCAACGATGCAGTTCCATAAGCGAACTTGCATGGATTGATGCGCGCGAAGTATTCATGGGGAGAGATCGGCGGAATATCGCGGATCGCATCCGAGCGGATGCCTGCGGCGGAGCACCTGCGGTGCCCGAGTGCCGCCGATGCACGCCACGCATCGGTTGACGGTCGCCTGACCCGTCTGCGACATTCGCAACGAGCCGAGAGCCATCGTGGGCACGGCCGTCCCCTACCCTGGAGGAACCGATGAAGCTTTCTTCCCCCCGACGCAGAGCCGTCCGGGCATCCGCTGTCACCGCCGGAGTCGCATCGATCGCGCTGCTCGCCTCCTGCTCGGTCGCGAACTCCGAATCGCAGGGAGGCGGCGAGGGCGGCGACGCCGACACCCTGCGCGTCGTGCTGACGCAGGAGCCTCCGACTCTCGAGGCCTGCGATGCGAACCTCACCTCGACGGGTGTGGTGGTGCGCAGCACCGTCACCGAGCCGCTCGTCGAGCGCAACCCCTCGACCGGCGAGCTCGAGCCGCTCCTCGCCACCGAATGGGAGCAGACGGGCGACACCGAGTGGACGTTCACGGTGCGCGACGACGTCACGTTCCAGGACGGCACGCCCTTCGACGCCGAGGCGGCCGCCTACTCGATCGACCGAGCAGTCAACGGCTCCCTCGGCTGCAACGTCGAGGGCTACATCTTCGGCGACGACGACCTCGAGGTGGCCGCCACCGACGCCACCACCCTCACGGTGACGACCCCCAGCCCCGACCCGATCCTGCCGCTGAAGCTGTCGTTCATCGAGATCGTGTCTCCCGAGACCTCCAACACCGAGTTCGTGCGCGAGCCCGTCGGCACCGGCCCCTACGCGATCGGCGAGTGGCAGGCGGGCACGAAGCTCACGCTGGAGCGCAACGACGACTACTGGGGCGACGCTCCGCAGTTCGCCTCCGTCGAGTACCAGTGGCGCTCCGAGGGCACCGTGCGTGCGGCGATGATCACGAGCGGCGAGGCCGACATCGCCCTCGGCCTCAGCTCGGAGGACGGCATCGGAGACCTCGGGGTGAGCTACCCCAACAACGAGACCATCGCTCTGCGCTTCTCGGGACAGACCGCGCCGCTCGACGACATCCGCATCCGGCAGGCGATCAACTACGCCATCGACCGCGAGGGCATCGTCTCGTCGCTCTACCCCGACGGCGACACCGTGGCCGCACAGCTGATCCCCGAGGGAATCGTCGGATTCAACTCCGAGCTCGAGCCGTGGGAGTACGACCCCGAGAAGGCGACGGCCCTCGTCGAGGAGGCCGCAGCCGACGGAGTGCCCGTCGACACGAAGATCCTCATGCCGGTGCGCACCGCGCAGTTCCCGAAGGTGAGCGAGCTCGGTGAGGTGCTGCGCGAGCAGCTCGCCGCCGTGGGCCTCAACGTCGAGCTGCGCATGGTCGACACGACCCAGCACCTTCAGTACCAGCTGAGCCCGTTCGTGACCAACGAGGGACCGATCGCGATGCTCATCCAGCACGGAAACCAGGCCGGTGACGCGCAGTTCACCGTCGAGCAGTACATGCTCACGGGCGGCGCGCAGGCCGAGTTCGGCGACCCGGGTCTCGACGACCTCATCACGACCGCGCGCACCCTGACCGATGGCGAGCGGCAGTCGGCCTACGAGGACGTCTTCTCGTACGAGCGTGAGAACGTCGTCGCCCTGGCGCCGATCGCTCACCAGACGGTGATGCTCGGCCTCTCGAACCGGGTCGCGTACGAGCCCAACTCGTCGACCGGCGACGAGCTGCGCATCAAGGAGGTCTCGCTCGCGGACTGACCGCGAGCGAGAGTGAGAGGCGGGCGACCATGTGGACCTACCTGAGAAGACGAATCCTGCAGAGTGCTCTGCCGCTGATAGCCGTCGTACTGGGTGTCTTCGTGCTCGCCCGCCTCACCGGCGATCCGTCGCAGCTGTACCTGCCGCTGAACGCCACCGACCAGATGCGCGAGGACTTCGCCGCCCGGAACGGCTTCGACCTCCCGCTCTGGCAGCAGATGGGCGACTACTTCCTCGGCGTGCTCCAGCTCGACTTCGGTCAGTCGCTGCGCACCGGTGAACCGGCCGCCGAGATGGCGCTGCGCGCCTTCCCCGCCACGCTGCAGCTCGCCGCGGTGACGATGATCCTCGCGATCGTCGTCGCCGTGGTGCTCGGCAGCTGGGCGTCGCTGAAGCCGAACGGCATCGCCGACCGCATCGTGAGCTTCTTCTCGATGACCGCGGCCAGCGTGCCGGACTTCTGGGTGGCGATCCTCGGCATCTGGATCTTCGCGATCACCCTCGGCTGGCTGCCGACCTCCGGAACCGACGGTGCGCTCGTCTGGATCCTGCCGATCGCGACGCTCATGCTGCGACCGGTCGGCGTGCTCGCCCAGGTGGTGCGCGGGTCGATGGTGACCGTGCTCGGCCAGCCCTACATCCAGGTCGCCCGCAGCCGCGGCGCCGGACAGATGTTCATCGTCTCGAAGCATGCGCTGCGCAACGCCGCGGCCCCCGCGCTCACGGTGGCCGGCGACCTCACCGTCGGCCTCGTCAACGGCGCCGTGGTCGTCGAGTCGATCTTCGGCTGGCCCGGCATCGGCAAGCTCATGATCGATTCGATCCTGCAGCGCGACTTCGCCGTGCTGCAGGCGGCGGTGCTCATCACCGCGCTGGCTATCTTCGCGCTCAACATCCTCATCGACCTCGGGTACGCGCTGCTGGATCCGCGCGTGCGGCCCACCTCGCGATCACGTGCCCGCCGCCGCGGACCCGGGTCGCTCTCCGACACGAAGGCAGAGGTGCTGACGAATGTCCGTTGACGACGCATCCACCGTCACCGTCCTCACGCAGAAGGCGCGCCAGACCCGCGGGTCGGGCCGCGCGAGCCTCTGGGGGCTGCTGCTGAAGGACAAGGTCGCCACCGTCGCCGCCGCCGTCCTGGCTTTCATCGTGCTGACCGCGATCGTCGGTCCGCCCCTGTTCGGCGACCTCGCCCAGCGGCAGGACCTCGGTGCCCGCAACATGCCGCCGTTCAGCCTGCAGCTCGGATGGGAGTACATCCTCGGCAGCGACTCCCTGGGTCGCAGCCTGCTCGCCCGCATCATCACGGCGGCCGGCACCACGCTCGGGGTCGCCGCCGCCGCGGTCGCCGTGTCGGCGGTCGTCGGCTCGATCTGGGGGATGTGGGCGGGGTTCCACCGCGGATGGCGTGAGTCCGTGTCCATGCGCATCGCCGACGTCATCATGAGCTTCCCGTCGCTGCTGCTCGCCGTGGTCATCCTCTACGTCTTCAACCCCAGCGCGGCGAACATCGTGCTCGTGCTCGCGATCACCCGCATCCCCCTGTACCTGCGCACGGCGAGGGCGGATGCCGCCGAGCTGCGTTCGCGCATGTTCGTCGACGCCGCGACGAACTTCGGCGCCAAGAACAGCGCCATCGTCTTCCGCCACATCGTCCCGAACGTGCTGCCCACCCTCGTCACCCTGGCGACCCTGGAGTTCTGCTACGTGATGCTGGCCGAGTCGTCACTGAGCTTCCTCGGCATCGGCATCCAGCCGCCCGACGTGAGCTGGGGCCTCATGGTCTCGCAGGGACGCCAGTACCTCGCCGAGGCATGGTGGCAGTCGGTGCTGCCGGGTCTCGCGATCGTCATCACGACGGTGTGCGCGAACGTGCTTGCCGCTTGGCTGCGGCTCGCGACCGACCCGGGTCAGCGCTGGCGGCTGCAGACCAAGAAGCGCCGTCGGGTGATCGGCTCGATCGCTCCGCGACGCTGATCCTCCGGTGACACCCCTCGAGTTCGCGCTCCTGGCCGCGGTGATCCTCGCCGCGAGCTGCCTGCAGGGCTCGATCGGCTTCGGCATGGGGATGCTCGCGGCGCCGTTCATCGCCCTCATCGACGCGAGCCTGCTGCCGGTGATCGTGATCATGCTGGCGACGGTCGTCACGCTCATCGTCGTGGTGATGGATCGCGCCGCGCTCGACCTGCGCGGTGCCGGCTGGGCCCTCGCGGGCCGCGTGCCGGGCACCGTCGTCGGTGCGTGGCTGGTCGCGGTGATGTCGACGACACTGCTGTCGTGGGCCGTCGCGGTGGTCGTGCTGGTCGGCGTGCTCGTGTCGCTGCGGGGATGGCGTCCCCGCGTGACCCGCACGACGCAGGCGGTCGCGGGGGCGCTCTCCGGCGTCATGGGCACCACGACGTCGGTGGGCGGGGCTCCGATGGCGATCATCTGGCAGTCGTCGGAGGGCCCTCGTCTGCGCGGCACGATGTCGGCGTTCTTCCTGGTCGGCTCGACACTGTCGCTCGTCGCTCTGTTCCTCTGGGGCGCCGTCCCGCCTCACGCGCTCACGACCGCGGGGTGGATGGCCCCCGTCGCGATCGTCGGCGTCGTGGTGTCGCGCTACCTCAACAGGTTCCTCAACCGGCGGCGCACGCGCGCTATCGCCCTCGGCGCCTCGGCTCTGGGTGCGCTGACGCTGATCGTCACGCGAATCGTCGAGATGCTCTGATCCGGGGGCGCGATGTCCCTGCAGTCGCACGAGACCGCGCGAATCATCGAGCGATTATGTTCGCCTCACCATGTGAGTCGTGGGTCGATCTTGGCCAGCCTGCGGAGCGGGCTCTGCGCGGCTGCGATCGCCGGAAACTCTCGATCGATCTTGGCGAGCAGCGAGAGACTCTCGTTGAGGCGAGCTCGCACGTTGACCCCCAACAGATTGTCATGATGAGCTACTCGGTTGCGCAGGCGCCTCATCGTCTCGAGCTGACTGCCGAGTCGAACTCGCTCATCGTCGGTGCTCGGTACGTTCGGAAAAGCCTGATGGATCGCGTCGGCCCAGAGTTGCGCTTGTCTCGTCGAACCGTCGGTGGTGTGGACGAGCTTCACCCAGGAGCCGAACATCAGCTGGGCGATCATGTCGTCGTGGTTCACCGGAGCGTTGCGGCGGCCATGGTGGTGGGGACGACGCTGAGACTCCTTCACGGCGTTCTTTCGGGCGTGGGACAGAGCATCCTTCAGGAGGCCGTAAAGGACCGGTGCAGTTCCATGCTCAGCGGTCCAGTCGTCGCCGAATCCCGCCTGCGACCCATTCCACGACGAGAGAGCAGGGTCCATCGCGTTTCTCACAGCGATCTCGACATAGGACAGCTGAGCGTGCAGTGCGCCGGAGACCTGTATCGACCACATGTAGAGATCGCCGGCCCTCGCGGCGTCGCCCGACGCCGCGATCAGATACACCTGGGCACGCGCGGACCCCAGCAATGCCCCGAGGGATCGTTGACTCACCATGAGGCTCACGGTATCCTGGGGCTGCGAGCGTCGGACTAGGGCCGGCGCGCTATATCCCGGAAACCCTCGCCATTGGCGGGGGTTTCTTGTGTGCTGGCCGTCTTCGGGTGGCCCGGGCGGCTCAGCGCACGCGTCGTTCGAGAGGTCGGCCGGCGTCGAGCAGATCGATGTTGCGGGCGATGTCGGCGGCACGCGCGGTGAAGACCTCGCGCGCGTGGCCCGAGTAGTGCGGGGTCAGCACGACCCGATCGAGAGCCGCGAACCGCTGCACCGCCGCGGGCGCGACCGTGCCGTCGGGCGCACCCCACCACACGTCGATCGCGGCTCCTCCGATGCGCCCGTCGGCGAGTGCGTCGTAGAGTGCATCCTCGTCGATGATCGCCCCACGGGCGACGTTGACGATCACCGCGTCGGAGCGCAGCTGCGCCAGCGCGGCCGCGTCGATCAGCCCCCGCGTGTCGTCGGTGAGCGGGGCGGTGATGACGACGACGTCGCTCTCGCCCAGCAGCGCGTGCAGCCGGTCCTCGCCGTACACGGCGTCGAGCAGCTCGGTTCCGGGGCCCCCGGCATCCGGATGCCGCCGCAGCGCGGCCACCCGCATGCCGAACGCCGTCGCGAGCGGCGCGACCGAGCGGCCGATCTCGCCGAAGCCGATCAGTCCGAGCGTGCTGCCGGCGAGCGAGCGGTGATACGGCACGGCATCGGGCGACGACCCCGCGACGGTGGCGACCGTGCGCCACTCGCCTCCGCGCATCTGCGCGTCGGCCTGGAGCGCACGACGACGCAGCATGAGCGCGGTCATCATGACGTGCTCAGCGATCGCCGGCCCGTGGTGGCCGGTGTTGCACAGCGGCACCCCCTCGGGCACCGCCCCGGCATCCACCCGATCCACTCCGGCTCCCGTCACGTGCACGAGCCGCACGCGGTCGGCTGCCGCCATGTCGTCGACGGTGAGCCGCGAGCAGATCACCACGTCGGCGCCTTCGATCGCCGCACGCGCGGAGGCGGGCGCGTCGGGGTCGGCGAACACCCATTCGTGCTCTCGCGCGGTGCGGCGCAGATCGTCGGCGAACGCCGCGATGATCGGGTCGGTGACGGCGATGCGCAGCGGAGCGTTCACCAGCGGGGGCTCTCGAGCACGTATCCGGGGTCGACGCGCTGCATGTACCCGGTGTCGTCGCGCTCCCGGATGCCGCCGTCGAGGTACTGCCGGTGCAGCCTCTCGAGCGCATCGGGATCGAGCTCGACGCCGAGGCCGGGAGCGGTCGGCACCGCCAGAGACCCCTGCGAGAAGGTCAGCGCGCCGGGAGCGATCACGTCTTCGTCCTCGCGTTTCCAGGGCCAGTGGGTGTCGCACGCGTAGCCGACTCCCGGCGTGGCCGCGGCGAGGTGGGTCATGGCCGCGAGGCTGATGCCGAGGTGCGAGTTCGAGTGCATCGACAACCCCCAGCCGAACGTCTCGGCGAAGCCGGCGAGCAGGCGCGACCGCTCGAGTCCTCCCCAGAAGTGGTGATCCGACAGCACGATGTCGATCGCGCCCAGGCGCTCCGCGTCGGCGATGTGCGAGAAGGCCACGACGCACATGTTCGTCGCGAGCGGCAGATCGGTGCGGCGGCGCACCTCGGCCATACCCTCGAGGCCGGGCGTGGGGTCTTCGAGGTACTCGAGCACGTCCTTCAATGCGTCGGCGACGCGCAGCGAGGTCTCGACGGTCCAGGCGCCGTTCGGGTCGATCCGCAGCGGATGATCGGGGAACTCCTCGCGCAGCGCGAGGATCGCAGCGATCTCCTCGTCGGGAGCGAACACGCCCGCCTTGAGCTTGAGGGCGGTGAAGCCGTACCGGTCGACGATGCGACGCGCCTGCGCCACGATGCCGTCGGGTGTCACCGCCTCGCCCCAGTCGTCGGCGTCGGCGCCCGGGTGTCCCGCCCATTTGTAGAAGAGGTAGCCGCTGAAGGGCACGACATCGCGCACCCGTCCGCCGAGCAGCTCGCTCGCCGGCACGCCGAGGATCTTGCTGCGGATGTCGACGGTCGCCACGTCGAACGGCGACAGCACGCGTTCGCCCGTGCTCGTGCCGGTGACCATGCCCGACATGCCGTGTCCGCCGCGGACCGCGTCGCCGGCGAGGCTGCGCTCGACCCGCAGCCGGAGGTCGTTGATCGAGAACACGTCGCAGCCGAGCACCGCCTCGCCGGCGATCCTCAGACGCTGCAGGTGCGCGGCGTCGCCGTAGGTCTCGCCGAGCCCGAGCACCCCCGACTCGGTGGTCACCTGCACGATCGCCCGCAGGGCCAGCGGCTCGTGGACGCCGACCGTGTTGAGCAGGGGCGGGTCCTGGAACGCGACGGGAGTGATGCGGATCGACCGCACCGCGTTCTCGGACAGCCGCGTGGCTGCGGGGACCGACAGCAGGGACTCTTCGGACATCACGCCTCCGTTGGTGAGATTCCGTGGACTCCGCATGATCGGATTCCGCGGCATCGAGCTCCTTCGACACTATGGTGGGGACGAATGCGCAGACAAACCAAAAGACGCACTGATTGATGTCGGGAGCGGATCGATGATCTCGCTAGTACAGCTCGAATGCTTCATCGCCGTGGCCGAGGAGCTGCACTTCGGTGCCGCAGCCACACGACTGAAGATGACCCAGCCGCCGCTCAGCCGGCAGATCCAGCAGCTCGAACGCGAGCTGTCGACCCGGCTGTTCGACCGGACGAGTCGCCGCGTCGCGCTGACGCAGGCGGGGCGCGCCCTGCTCCCCAACGCGCGGCGGCTCATCGACCTCGCCGCCAAGGCCGTCGCCGACGTGCGCTCGGTGGGCGAAGGGGCGGCCGGAACCATCACGATCGCGTACACCGCGATGGCGGGCCAGGCCGTGGTGCCCGACCTGCTGCGCCGCGCCTCGGCCGAACTGCCGGGGGTCACGCTGCTGCTGCGCGAACTCGTCTCGCTCGACCAGATGGAGGAGCTCGAGAAGGGCACGGTCGACATCGGCCTGATGCGTCCGCTGCTCGCACGCCCCCAGATCAGCACCCGCGCGGTCTACCGGGAACGCCTCGCGGTGGCGGTGCCGAGCGACTCCCCGCTGGCCCAGCTCGACGAGCCGCTGAAGCTCATCGACCTCAAGGACGAGCAGCTGCTGATGTACTCGCCGAGCGGAGCGCGCTACTTCCACGATCTGCTGCTGTCGATGTTCGTGGCGAGCGGCGTGCACCCGCACATCGTGCAGTACGCGGGCCAGGTGCCCGCGCTGCTCGCGCTCGTCAGCGCCGGCATCGGCTTCACCCTGGTCCCCGAGTCGGCGGCCAGGATCTCGCCCGCCTCGGTCACCCTGCTCCCGATCAGCGACAGCGATCCGTCGTCGCGCGTCAACAGCGTGGAGCTCGACATCGCGTGGAACTCGGAGTCACCCAACCCCCTCGTCGAGAAGCTGTTGGGTCTCATCGACGACGTCGACACGGCCCGAGATTGATGCATCCCACGCATTGCCCAATGCGGATGTGGGCCTTGATCCGGATGGATCGACCCGCATAACGTGAACGAGAACCTGTTCAGCCCCGCTGACAACACCCGTGCTCGACGAGGAGGACGCATGCCGAAGGACGCCGCCGCGACCGCCGATGAGCCGACCCGCATCGGCGACGCCGCCGATCGCGCGCAGACCCCCGCTACCGTCCCCGCACGCACCGACATCCTCCGCGTCGAGGACCTGCGCGTCGCGTACCGCATCGGCGATCGCGAGGTCGACGCGGTGCGGGGAGTCAGCCTCAGCGTCGGACGCGGCGAGGTCGTGGCGATCGTGGGCGAATCCGGCTCGGGCAAGAGCACGGTCGCACAGTCGATCATGAACCTCCTCGCTCCCAACGCCGAGGTGGTGGGCGGGCGCATCGCCTTCGACGGGGAAGACCTCATCGGCCTGAGCGAGCGTCGCTGGCGCGGCATCCGGGGGCGCCTCATGGGCCTCGTGCCGCAGGACCCGGCGCTGTCGCTCAACCCCGTGCGACGCGTGGGCGTGCAGGTCGCCGAACCCCTTCTCGTGCACGGTCTCGCGACGAAGCACGAAGCGCACGACCGCGCCGTCGAACTTCTCGAGATGGCGGGACTCACCTACCCCGCCGAGCGGGCGAAGCAGTATCCGCACCAGTTCTCCGGAGGAATGAAGCAGCGCGCGCTGATCGCGGGGGCACTCGCCGCGCAGCCGAGCCTGATCATCGCCGACGAGCCGACGAGCGCCCTCGACGTCACGGTGCAGAAGCAGATCCTCGACCACCTCGCTCATCTGACGCAGGAGCTGGGCACGGCGATCCTGCTCATCACCCACGACCTGGGCATGGCGGCCGAACGCGCCGACACCGTCGTCGTCATGAAGCAGGGCGAGATCGTGGATGCCGGGCCCGCCGCACAGGTGATGACCTCGCCGACGCACGAGTACACGCGCAAGCTCATCGCCGCGGCCCCCCGCCTGAGCGCCCACGAACGGCGGACGGCCGCGACGCAGGCGCGCATCGAGTTCGGCGGCGAGCCGATCGTGCGGGTGACCGATCTGACCAAGGTCTTCCCGCTGCCCAAGGGCGAGGGCGATCGGCGCACGCTCACCGCGGTCGACGCCGTGTCGCTCGAGGTGCGACGCGGCGAGACGCTCGCCGTCGTGGGCGAGTCGGGGTCGGGCAAGAGCACGCTCGCACGCCTCGTGCTGCGCCTGGAGGAGCCGACGTCCGGCGCGATCACGTTCGCCGGCCAGGACATCACCCATCTGCAGGGCGAGAAGCTGCGTCAGCTGCGGCGGCGGTTCCAGATGGTCTACCAGAGCCCGTTCGATTCGCTGAACCCGCGCATGACGATCGAGCAGCTCATCACCGAGCCCCTGCTGTCTTTCGGCGAGGGCGACCGGCAGTCGCGGTCGAAGCGCGCCGTCGAGCTGTCCGAGCAGGTGGCGCTGCCCGACGGCATGCTCGACCGGTACCCCGACGAGCTGTCCGGCGGGCAGCGGCAGCGCGTGGCGATCGCCCGTGCGCTCGCCCTCGACCCGGAGTTCCTCGTCCTCGACGAGGCCGTCTCGGCCCTCGACGTCTCGGTGCAGGCGCAGATCCTCGCCCTGCTCGATGAGCTGCAGCGCGAGCGCGAGCTCAGCTATCTCTTCATCACCCACGACCTGGGCGTCGTCGCGGAGACCGCCGATCGTGTGGCCGTGCTCAAGCACGGAAAGCTCGTGGAGTGCGGCGCGGCCGCGCAGATCTTCACCGATCCGCACGAGGAGTACACGCGGATGCTGATCGACGCCGTGCCGGCGTTCTCCGCCTGAGCGGTCTCACCCGTCCCGCGCGCCGCGTTTCGTCTCAGGCGACTCCGTCGGCTTCGCTCAACGACCTCCCGTTGCACCGCGTGCCGCGTTTCGTCTCAGGCGACTCCGTCGGCTTCGCTCAACGACCTGCCGTTGCACCGGTCGTTGAGCGAGCACGGCGAAGCCGAGCGAGACGAAACGGGGTGAGCGCGTTTCGTCTCAGGCGAGGGCGGCCTGGATCTGCCCGGCGAGCTTCTCGACGGCCTTCTTGTTCTTGACTCCGTCCATGAGTGCCGGCGGCCGGTTGTGGTGCAGGTTGAGAGAGAGGTGCACGTCGGAGCCGGATGCGGCGGGCGTGGTGACCGCGCGGCCGAGGAGTTCCCACGTGAACAGGGTCTTCTTGGTCTGGAAGTCGATGGTGGTGCCGTCGGGCGCCTGACCGAGCACCTTCGCCTTGTTGTCGGCGAGCACCTTCTGAATCGTGGCGGCGGTGGTCGCGGCATCCGCATTCGAGTGGAAAGTGGCGGTTGCTTCAGATGACATCGTGATCCCCCTCAGGTGTCGGTGTTTCGACCACCCTAGCGATAGACCGGCCGCCGACGCGCGATCGCGGCCACCCCGCCGTCAGTCCACGACACCGGCTTCGCGCAGCGCCTCGCGAAGCCCCGCGACTCCCGAGAAATGATGCGTCGGCATCCCGAGTGTCTCAGCTCCGACGAGCTTGCCTGCAGAGTCGTCGGTGAAGAACACCTCGTGCGAAGCGAGCTGCAGAGCATCGAGCACGTGCTGGAACGCCCGTACATCCGGCTTCGTCCATCCGATCTCCGCGGAGTTGAAGACGCACTCGAAACGAGACCCGAGGTCGATCGACTCGATCTCATCCGGAATCGTGTCGGTCCCGTTGGTCAGGATCGCAGTACGGATGCCGTTCGCTCGCAGTTCGTCGACGAGGCCGAGCACTTCCTCATCGACATGAAAAGACTGTCTTCCCCACGCCTCAGCAGCGTCGGGGTTATCGAGCTCCACGCCGATCTGCTCGATCCATTGGCGGCGAGAGACACGACCAGTGGTCACGGAGGCCAGATGATGCGAAGCGAATGCGACTGCTTCGATAGATCCCGGTTCGATTTCGTGAGCCCGCTCGATGCGTGCGACCTCTGCGGGGTCGAAGTGACGAACGACGCCATCCAGATCGAAGAGCACCGCGCGCACGGAAGGCATCCGATCACGATAGCGGGTCGTTGCACTCACAACAGACCATCGAGATCCTGCGTCCGACGCGTCTTCTGAGCCATGGCGACACCGTCCCCGAGTCGCACAGAGCTCCCCATGACTCCAGCACGCCGTGGCACCGATGCGAGAGCAGGTCACCACGTTTCGACTCAGGCGACTTCGTCGTCTTCGCTCAACGAACAAGGGGGGCGACTTCGTCGTCTTCGCTCAACGAACAAGGGGGGCGACTACGTCGTCTTCGCTCAACGAACGAGGGGGCGACTTCGTCGTCTTCGCTCAACGAACGAGGGAGGCGACTTCGTCGTCTTCGCTCAACGAACGTGGCCGTGACGCCCGATGACCGGGTCAGCGTTCACCGCGTGATCCCTTGGCGTTCATCTCTGCGCCCTACCTTGAGTGCGGTCGCGCGAACGCGGCTACGAAATCGACAGATTGTTGTGAACTAACCACAAAACGAGGGTAGGGTCGAACTCGACAACCTCGACGACGAGAAAGGGCGACCATGGTCGACATCCGAAAGAAGCGCTGGTCTCTGCTGGGAATCGCGGCGATCGCGGCCGTGACCCTGAGCGGATGCGCGGACGGCAGCACCGGCTCCGAGGGCGGCTCGACCGGCGGCGGGTCGGACGAGACCCTGATCGTCTACACGAACTCCAACAGCGACGGCCGCGGCGAGTGGATCACCGAGAAGGCCGCCGACGCGGGCATCGACATCGAGATCGTGGGCCTCGGCGGCGCCGACCTCACCAACCGCATCATCGCCGAGAAGAACAACCCCGTCGGCGACGTGGTGTTCGGCCTGAACAACATGTTCTTCGAGCAGCTCAAGGCGGAAGAGGCGATCACCGCCTACGAGCCCGAGTGGAGCGGCGAGGTTCCCGCCGACGCCGGCGACCCCGCCGACGGCGCGTTCTGGCCGCTCGTCGAGCAGGCCATCGTCACGGTCTACGACGAGAACCGCATCAGCGACGCCCCCTCCGACGAGGAGGACCTGTGGACCGACGAGGAGTACGCGGGCCGGTACGAGGTCAACCCGGCGCTGGGCCAGGCCACGCCGCAGCTCGTGCTCGCCAGCATCCTCTCGCGCCACCTCGATGAGGACGGCGACCTCGGCGTGAGCGACGAGGGGTGGGACCTGGTGAAGTCCTACTACGGCAACGGCTCCCCCGCGGTCGAGGGCACCGACCTCTACGCGCGCATCTCGCGCGACGAGATCGACTACGGCGTGATCCCCTCCAGCGGCATCGCCGCGCGCGACGAGGAGTACGGCACCTCGACGGGCATGATCGTCCCGGACTACGGCGTGCCGTATGTCACCGAGCAGATCGCTCAGATCAACGGCACCGGCAACGAGGCCAAGGCGCAGGAGTTCATCGACTGGTTCGGCAGCGCCGAGGTGCAGGGCGAGTTCGCCGCGGAGTTCAACTCGATGCCGGTCAACGAGGGCGCGATCGAGCAGGCCAACCCCGAGGTCGTCGAGCTCATGGGCACGCTCGACCGCCAGGACATCGACTTCGGCTTCGTGAGCGAGAACCTCGGCGCCTGGGTCGAGAAGGTCACGCTCGAGTACATCGGCTGACCCCGCGCGAGACCGCATCCGCACCCACCGATCGAGGAACCGACCACATGATCCGCTTCGAAGATGTCGAGGTCGCCTTCGGCGACCACCGTGCGGTCTCGCACCTCGATCTGGAGATCCGGGAGGGTGAGTTCTTCACCCTCCTGGGTCCCTCCGGGTGCGGCAAGACGACCGCGCTCCGCGCTCTCGCCGGGTTCGTCGAGCCCACGGGAGGGCGCATCCACATCGACGGCCGCGACGTCACCCGGGTGCCGAGTGAGAAGCGCGGCGTCGGCATGGTGTTCCAGAACTACGCGCTGTTCCCGAGCATGAACGTGCGCGAGAACATCGCCTTCGGCCTCTCCGTGCAGAAGACGCCGAAGGCCGAGCAGCGCCGCCGGGTCGACGAGGTCGCCGATCGCACCGGCCTCGCGGCATCGCAGCTCGACAAGAACGTGTCGGAGCTGTCGGGAGGCCAGCAGCAGCGCGTCGCGATCGCCCGCGCGCTGGCGCTGACCCCGCGCATCCTGCTGCTCGACGAGCCCCTGTCGAACCTCGACGCCAAGCTGCGCGTGCAGCTGCGCGAGCAGCTCAAGGAGCTCCAGCACGAGGTGGGTGTGACGACGGTCTACGTCACGCACGATCAGGAGGAGGCCCTCACCCTGAGCGACCGCATCGCGGTGCTCGACGCCGGCACCCTGCAGCAGGTGGGCACCCCCGAGGAGATCTACGACCGCAGCGCCACCCCGTTCGTCTGCCGCTTCATCGGCGAGAACAATCGGCTCAGCCCCGCCCAGCTGACGAGTCTCGGCGGCGGACTCGACATCACCGCCGAGAGCTACGTGCGGCCCGAGAAGCTGCACCTCGCGGATGCCGGAGACAGCGCCGCATCCGCCGGGTCTCTCGACGGCACGGTGGTCGAGCGGACCTATCACGGCAGCCACAGCGTCTACACGGTGACGGCGGAGGATGCTCCGCTCCGCGTGAGCGTGCCGGCCGCGGCCGCGGCACGCTCCTGGGAGCCCGGCGACGCCGTGCGCGTCGACGTGGACCCGCGCTGGATCCTGCAGTACCCGGCGGCGTGACATGACGGACGCGCAAAAGCCCACAGACCCCGCGGTCCCGCCGTCGGCAGCCATGACCGGAGGAGCGGGCGCCCTGACGACCGAAGCCGTCGTCGAGGAGCAGACGTCGGGACCGCGGCCCCGCAGGCGAGGCCGCCCCGGCAGTGTGCGGGCGATGCTCCGCTCTCCGCTCGCCTGGGTCACCGGCATCGTCGTCATCTGGTTCGCGGCGGCGTTCCTCGTGCTGCCCAACGCCGCCCTGCTGGGGGTCACGTTCTTCCCCGACGGCCAGTTCAGCATCCGCGCCGTCGAGAAGCTCCTCGGCAGCGAGCGGGCGCTGAAGACGCTCGGCAACAGCTTCCTGCTCGCCGTCACCCTGTCGATCACCGTCAACGTGGTCGGCGTGTTCATCGTGCTCGTCACGAAGTACTTCCAGGTGCGCGGAGCACGCCTGCTCTGGCTCGGCTACGCCACCACCCTCATCTACGGCGGCATCGTGCTCGCGGCGGGGTACAACTTCGTCTACGGCCGGTTCGGGTTCTTCACGAACATGATGGTCAACTGGTGGCCGGACATGGACCGCGACTGGTTCTCGGGCTACTTCGCGGTCGTGTTCGTCATGACGTTCGCGACCACGACGAACCACATGCTGTTCCTGTCGTCGTCGCTCGGCAAGGTCGACTACGCCTCGATCGAGGCGGCCAAGCTCATGGGCGCGTCGACCTGGACGATCCTCCGCCGCATCGTGCTGCCGGTCATGAAGCCGATGCTGTTCGCCGTGACCGTGCTGACCTTCCTCATCGGCCTCGGTGCGCTGACGGCCCCTCTCGTGCTGGGCGGGCCCGACTTCCAGACGGTCGCACCGCTCATCATCGATCTCTCGCGCAGCCCGATCACCCGCGACATCGCCGCGCTGCTGGCGATCGTGCTCGGCATCGCGACCATCATCCTGCTGGCGATCATGAACCGCTTCGAGAAGTCGGGCGTGTACTTCTCGGTGGCGAAGGTGGCGACGCCGATCCGGAAGCAGCGCATCCGCAACCCGTTCGCGAACGTCGTCGTGCACGTCGTCGCCTATCTGCTGTGGGTGGTCTACCTCATCCCGGTGGTGCTCATCGTGATCTTCTCGTTCGTCGACGCCCGCAGCATCCTGGCGGGATCGATCACGCTCGACAGCTTCACCCTCGACAACTACATCACCGTGTTCTCGAGCGCGTCCGCGATCCGCCCGTTCATCGTCAGCGTCGTCTACAGCGCGCTCGCGTCGCTCATCGTCGTCGGCGGCCTGCTCTTCGTCGCCCGGATGCTGCAGAAGCACCGCAACCTGCTGACCACCGCTCTCGAATACGTGCTGCACATCCCGTGGATCCTGCCGATCGTGCTCATCGCGCTCGCCCTCGTCACCGCGTTCGACACCCCGCGGACGATCGTCGGCGGTCTGGTCCTCACCGGCACGCCGGTGCTGCTGCTCATCGCCTATATCAGCGTGAAGATCCCGTTCACGCTGCGGCTGCTGAAAGCGGGGTTCGCGTCCGTCCCCGACTCGCTCGAAGACGCCTCCCGCATCCTCGGCGCGAAGTCGCTGACGACGTTCCGTCGGGTGCTCATCCCGCTCGTGCTCCCCACGGCCGCGGCCATCACGGCACTGAACTTCAACAGCCTGCTCGACGACTACGACGCGGCCATCTTCCTGTACCACCCGCTGTACAAGCCGTTGGGCGTCGCGATCCAGGAGAGCACGCGCGGGGAGAACAACCTCGACGCGATGCCGATCACGTTCGTCTATACAGTGCTGCTCATGATCATCATGGGTGTCACCATGTATCTCGTGTACGGACGAGGATCGCGCGCCGGAGCGCCCCGCACGCGGAAGGCTCGCTCATGAGCTCGACCGACGACCGCCCCGCCCTGCGGGTGACCATCAGCGACGTCGCGACCGCGGCCGGCGTCTCGCGAGCCACCGCCACCCGCGCGCTCAAAGGCGAGGGGCGCTTCGCCCCGGAGACCCGCGACCGCATCCTCGCCGAGGCCGCCCGCCTGGGGTACGTGCCCAACACGATGGCCGCCGAACTCGCGGCCGGCCGCACCGGGACCGTCGGACTCATGCTGCGCGATGCGAGCAACCCCGCCTACGGCCTGCTGTTCTCGCGACTTCAGGACGAAGCCCACGCACGCGGCCTCGACCTCCTCACGGTCACGATCGGCGCCGACGCCCAGGGCGCGAAGCAGGTCGACGCGCTGCACCGATTGCTGGGACTCCGCGTCGCCGGACTCATCGTCGCCACCGGCGGCATCACCGCCGCCCAGCTCGAGCCCTTCGCCGACCAGGTGCCGATCCTGCGCGCCGGACGCGCGGAGACCTCGGGGCGCATCCACTCGGCTCACTACGACGACGCGGAGCACGGGCGGATGCTCGCCGCCCACGTCGCCTCGCTCGGGCACCGTCGGGTGGTCGTGCTCGCCGGCAGCGAGGAGGCCTCCTACCCCGAGCATCTGCGGGCGCTCGCGATGCGGTCGACGTTGGCGGATGCCGGTGTCGAGGTGACCCCGATCGCGACCGGTGCGCGACCCGACGAGGGCGTGTCCGAGGCGCTGGACGCCGTGCGCTCCGGAGTCACCGCCGTGCTGTGCGCCTCCGACTACCGCCAGCTCGCGATGATGCGCGCTCTGCACGCCGCCGGCCTCAGCGTGCCCGGCGACGTGAGCGTCACGGGCTGCGACGGCATCCTGCCCGGCGCCGATCTGCTCGGTCTCACGACCGTGCGCATCCCCGTGGAGGCCGTGGCCGCCGCGGCCGTCGAGACCATGCAGGACCTGCTGTCCGGCTCTCAGGGAGAACCCGTGCGGCGCGGGTTCGCCGGCGAGCTCGTGCCCGGCACCACCGCAGCCTCCGCCTGACCGATCCCCCTCCCGACCGCCGTACCGTACTGCCCGTTCGCTGACCCGGAAGTGACATGATCCTCACCGAACACCCCCGTCCGTCGCACACCTTCGTGCACATCTCCGACACGCACCTGCCGGGCGAGAGGGCCCCTCTCTACGGCAGTGGCACGGATGCCGACGACAACCTGTCGCTGATGCTCTCCCGACTGGTCTCCTCGGGCCTGCGACCGGACGCCCTGCTTCTCACCGGTGACCTGGCCGACCGCGGTGACGCCGCGTCGTACCGCCGGCTGCGCGCGCTCGTCGAGCCGACGGCCGAGGCTCTCGGATGCGCCGTCGTGTGGGCGGCCGGCAACCACGACGACCGCGAGGCGATGCGCACCGAGCTCGGCCTCGCCGGGGTGGGCGCCGATCCGGTCACCGCGGTGCAGTGGTTCGGCGACCTGCGCGTGATCACCCTCGACTCGACCGTGCCCGGCGCGCACTGGGGCGAGCTCCCGGCGGCCCAGCTCGACTGGCTGCGCGGCGAGCTGGCGGCGCCCGCTCCGGCGGGGACGCTGCTGCTCATCCACCATCCGCCGCTTCCGACGGTGCTCGATCTGGCCGTCACCGTCGAGCTGCGCGATCAGCCCGCGTTCGCCGAGGTGCTGCGGGGGTCGGACGTGCGCGGCATCCTGTCGGGGCACGTGCATCACCCGTCGTTCGGCAACTTCGCGGGGATTCCCGTCGCCGTCGCATCGTCGAGCGCCTACGGTCAGGACCTCGCGCAGCCCGTCGGGGCCACGCGCGGGCAGGATGCCGCGCAGGGCTACAACCTCGTGCACGTCTACGCGGACACGATCGTGCATTCCGTCGTGTCGCTCGAGCGCGGCGACGATGTCGGTGAGCCGGTCGGTGCAGAGGACGCCGGCAAGCGCATCGCCGGTCGCGGGATCGGGTGGCGGAGCTGACGCGCCCCTTCCGCTGAGGGGTGCAGTACAAGTACAATTGCACTCGCGAGCAGAGGTGCCGCCGGCACCTCGGGAACGAGGCCCCGTCATGACCGACACGCGCACCACCGACCACGCCCCCGTCGGCCGCACGGGACACGGTGTCCGCCAGCCCCTGAGGTCTCCCGCCCACGCCGGCCCCGGACTGCTCTCCGACTGGCACCGCCGCAACAGGACGGTCACCCTGCCCCACGGCATCGCGATGCTCGAGGAGTACGGCACCCTCGACAACCTGCGACGCCTGACCGGCGAATCCGACGCCGAGTTCCGCGGCATGCTCTTCTCCGACTCCGACGTGTACAAGACGCTCGAGGCGGCAGCGTGGGAACTCGGACGCGAGGAGGATGCCGCCCTGCGATCCTTCTTCGAAAAGGCCGTCTCGCTCGTCGAACGCGCACAGCAGGACGACGGCTACCTCGACTCCGCCTACCTCCGCCGCGACGACCGCCGGCCGTGGAGCGACTTCGCCCAGGGACACGAGCTCTACTGCCTCGGGCACCTCATCCAGGCCGCCGTCGCGGCGCACCGCGCCCTCGACGACGACCGGCTGCTGCACGTCGCCGAACGGTTCGTCGACCACGTCGTCGCACGCATGGGCGCCGACGACGCACCCGAGTACTGCGGGCATCCGCTCATCGAGACCGCCCTCGTCGAACTGCACCGCACGACCGGAGCATCCGCACCGCTGCGGCTCGCCGAAGCATTCGTGCGGCGGCGGGGTGCCGGGTTCCTCGGCGGAGTGATGTTCGGCGCGACCTATTACCAGGACGAGAAGCCGGCCCTCGACGCCACCACCATGCGCGGGCACGCCGTGCGGGCCCTGTACCTCGACCAGGGCATCACCGACCTGTACCTCGAGACCGGCGACGAGGCGATGCTCGACACCATGCGGACGCAGTGGGCGGATCTCGTCGAGCGGCGCATGTACATCACGGGCGGCACGGGCGCGCGGCATGAGGACGAGGCGTTCGGCGAGGCGTTCGAGCTGCCGCCGGATCGCGCCTACTCGGAGACGTGCGCCGGAGTCGCGCTCGTGGGCTGGGCATGGCGCATATATCTCGCGACCGGCGAGGCCGCCCACATCGACGTCGCCGAGACCGCCCTCTACAACGTCGTCGCCGCCGGCATCTCTGCGCAGGGCGACTCGTTCACCTACGTCAACCCCCTGCAGGTGCGCGATGAGCGTCCCTTCGGGGGAGCCGCGCCCGACGGACGTCGGCGCTGGTTCAGCTGCGCCTGCTGCCCGCCGAACCTCATGCGCACGTTCGGGGCGCTCGAGCAGCAGGTGGCGGCGGAGCGACCCGACGGGCTCGACATCGCTCTGTACGCCTCCGCCACGGTCGGCGCACACGGGGCGACCGTGGAGATCGACACGGCCTACCCCGCCGACGGTGCGGTGCGTCTCACGGTGCGCGGCGATGCGACAGAGGGGCACCGGACGCTGGCGCTCCGGGTGCCCGGGTGGGCGGCGGACGCCCGCATCGGACTCGCTCGGGACGGCGCCGCGATCGAACCCGCCGTGCGCGAGGGCTGGATCGTGCTCGACGAGGCGCTCGTGGACGGCACCCTGGTGGAGCTGCATCTGCCCGTCGCCGTGGAGGTCGTATCGCCGCATCCGCGGATCGACGCCGTGCGGGGAACCGTCGCCGTGCGCCGCGGACCCGTCGTGTATGCCGCGGTCGGCGACGTCGACGACCTCGTCGTCACGCAGGAGTCCGCGGCGGATGCCCGCGAGGTCGAGGGCGGGAGCAGCGCGCTCGGGCCGCGTCTGCGGGTGGAGGGTCGGCGGACGTCGACGGGCTCGCTGCCGCTCTACGCCACCACCGCGGGAGCCCCCGAGTCCGAGCCGCTGAGCGTCGAGCTGCGCCCGTTCGCCGAGTTCGACGGCGGCGACGCGATGCGCGTCTGGCTCCCCCTCGGTCGTTGAGCGACGGCGCTCACCCTCGGTCGTTGAGCGAGCACGGCGAAGCCGAGCGAGACGAAACGTCGCAACCCTTCGGTCGTTGAGCGAGCACGGCGAAGCCGAGCGAGACGAAACGTCGCAACCCTCACACGACACTCACCCCGTTTCGTCTCGGGCCGCTCCGCGGGCCTCGCTCAACGACCGGAACCTCTC
>JAAIGE0101245841.1_pt1 | contig 35125 bp, 33 predicted proteins | sample 6487951 | NCBI WGS metagenome assembly JAAIGE01 (sample SAMN13974128, study PRJNA590717) | phyllosphere metagenome | biome: tomato field; feature: multiple bacterial spot infested tomato fields; material: tomato leaves; isolation source: leaves from tomato fields | host: Solanum lycopersicum ...
CTCGGTGTGCCCTCACTCCGGCTTGAATCCGTGGGCCGCCGTCATGGGCCATCCTTGGCCCAGGACGGCTAACCCGGCGTCCTGCCGGGTTACCCACGAATTCAAGCCTGCGTTCGGCCAGCGTGGTTTAACGGGGCGCCTGAGATCAAGATCAAGAGCAGATCAAGAGCAGATCAAGAGCGGCTCGCTTCGCATCGTGGTTACCGTTGGCTGCTACAACCATACTCAGGAGGAGGGCGGGGCGCTTGAAGCCAAGTGGGCAGGCAAACGTCGTAAGGTCCACCACGTGGTCAACATCGCTGCAAGCGCACACAGCGCAATACCGATCAACATCGGCGCCGGTGTATGGTCGGCAAACACGCCCACCAAGGTCATCGCCACAGCCGCCGTGACCATCTGGATCGCGCCCAGCAGTGCAGACGCAGAACCGGCCACTGCACCGTGATCCTCTAACGACAACACCCCGGCCGCCGGCAATAACAGGCCCAGAAAACCAAAACCGATAAACAACAGCCCCATCATCAGGGCCAGGCTGTCACCCCACAGCGTAGTCGCCGCCAGCAAGCTCATGACCGCCGCCACGCCCACCACCGACCAGCGAATCAACGGCGCCAGGCCAAAGCGGGCGCTGAGGCGCGCGGTCAGTTGGCTCATGGCAAAAAACGAAGCAGCGTTGAGGGCAAAGCACAGGCTGAACTGGGTTGGTGTCAGGCCAAAAAACTCGATGTACACGAAAGGCGCGCTGCCGATGAACACGAAGAAAGTGGCCAGGCCAAACCCGCACACCACCGACAACCCCGTGAAGACCGGGTCGCGGAGGAGGGCGCCATAGCTGCCGAACGCCTGGCCCAGGGTCTTGCCCAGGCGGCGCTCGGCCGGGTGGGTTTCTGGCAGTTGTACGGCGGTCATCAGCAGGCACAGTACGGCCACTACCGCCAACACGGCAAACACTTCGCGCCAACTCCAGATCGAAATCACCAGGCTGCCAGCCAGTGGCGCGAGGATCGGTGAAACACTCATCACCAGCATCAACAAAGCCATAAGACGCGCCGCTTCATGGCCGGTGTACAGGTCGCGGACGATCGCCCGGGGGATCACCATCCCCGCACAGGCACCGAACGCCTGCACCGCACGAAAGCCGATCAACACTTCGATAGTCGGGGCCAGCGCACAGCCGACGCTGCCAATGGCAAAGATCACCAGACCCGCGTAAATCGGTGGTTTACGCCCGAACACATCGCTGAGGGGGCCGTAGAACAACTGGCACACACCGATAATCATGAAGAACACCGTCAAACTCATCTGCACCGCCGCCGGCGAGGCCTGGAGGCTAGCGCCCAGGGTGGGCAATGCAGGCAGATAGATGTCGATGGCAAAGGGGCCGACGGCGGTGATCAAGCCCAGCAACAAGGCCAGACGGGCGATACGTTGAGGCATTTGGCAGATCCAGGTAGAGCAACGGACGCTCAGCTTAAGGGAACCGCGCAGATCCGCAAACTTAGGCTTCACTAACAAGCAACAGCTGCCGATACAGCTAGCAGCGACACTCAAACGGTTGGGTTCCCAACCGGCAGGCCTGGCACGGGGTACCACTATGACGATCAAATTACGCTTGGTGCTGTTGATTGCGACGGGGTTGCTCACCGCCTTGATCATGAGCCTGGCCGGTTACCTGGGTAATACCCGGATGGCCGATGCCGTGCAGGACAACGACGTCAGCATGACGGTACTGCGCAACCACATGGAAGCCGACATGATGCACGACGCCCTGCGTGCGGATGTGCTGTCTGCCATGTTGGTCGGGCTGGGCAAAAGCACCAGTACGCCGGCCGAGGTCAACAGCTCGATCAAGGAGCATGCCGAGCACTTCCGCGAGGTGCTGGCGGAAAACCTCAAGCTGCCGCTGGACGCCTCGATCAAGGCCAGCCTGGAAAAAATCAAACCCAGCCTGGACACCTACATCAGTGCCGGCGAGCGCATCGTCGCACTGGCCCTGGACAATCCAGAGGCCGCTCGTGGGGAACTGCAGACCTTCAATGCCGCGTTCAGCCAGTTGGAAGAACAAATGGCGGCGTTGAGCGAACTGATCGAAAACAATACCCAACTCACCAGCACCGGTACCCGGCAAACCATCAGTAACGCCAACTTGACCTTGGCCATCGTATTGGGCGCCAGCCTGCTATTGCTGCTGGCACAAGGACGTTGGGTGACCCTGAGCATCATGGGGCCGTTGCGCACCGCCAGCCGTATTGCCCAGAGCATTGCTCATGGCAACCTGAGCGAGCCGATTGTCGAACCCAAGAACCAGGACGAAGCCAGTGCGCTGATTCGCAGCCTGGCGACGATGCAGCGGGATTTGCGCGGCATGATCGAAGTGGTTCGCAGCAATGCCCATGGCGTGAATGGCATGAGCGAACGCCTCAGCCAGGGCTGCCATGAAGTGGCAGGCAGCAGCCAGCAACAAAGCGTCGCCGCCAGCACCATGGCCGCCGCCGCAAGCGAAATGACCGCCAGCATTGAAGAAATCACCCGTCACGCCCAGCGTGCCCTGGACATGGCCAGCCAGGCTGAAACCCTGGCCAAGGACGGCGGCCGCGTCATTCACCAGGTGGTCAGCGACATGGACGGCATCGCCCGTTCAGCCCAACAGTCAGCCCAAGTGATTCGCACGCTGGACAAGGAGTCCGAAGCGATCTACAGCATCATCCAGGTGATCAAGGGGATTGCCGACCAGACCAACCTGCTGGCCCTGAACGCCGCCATCGAAGCCGCCCGCGCCGGTGAACAAGGCCGCGGCTTTGCGGTCGTGGCCGACGAAGTGCGCAGCCTGGCCGGACGCACCAGCGCCTCCACCCAGGAAATCGCCAGCATGGTGGGGAGTATCCAGCAGAACACCCGAGCAGCGGTGATCAGCATGGAGGAGGGCGTTGCTCAAGTGGACAAGGGCATGGCAGTGACTGCCGAAGTGGAACGCGCCATTCGCGAGATCCTCCAGGCTACGCTGAGTACCACTGAATTGGTCAATGATATTTCCCGCACTATTAGCGAGCAGAGCCTGGCCAGTAATGAGATAGCCCATCAGGTGGAGAGGATTGCGGGGATGTCGGAAAGTAACAGTCGGGTGATTGCGGGCACAGCGTCGACCACCGATGAGCTATCCAGCCTGGCAGGGCAGCTGTCGCAGTCGGTTGATCGGTTTAAGATGTAGGAGCCTAAGAAGAACCAGGCCCGGGTTCCAGTAGAGGCGATAAGCAGCCCGCATATAACTATACTAAATAGTCATTTAGTATAGTTATGCGCACTGGTTATTAAAAAAGAGGAGGGTAGCTCAACTCCTTGCTCGTTATCTTCCAAATGTGAACGCTATCTCTCAAGGATGAGAAATTAGCACCCTGTAAAATCACGTGTAATCGGCAACAAGTTACGTCGTTTATGGGCTTCAACCATCAAGCGCGTGGATGGCTGAATAGATCTTACGCGCGAACTGGCGTCAGGATTATCGTGCCGTTAGGTTTCACTTCCAGGTCGAGTTTGTCGCCGTTGGCCAACTTGACGACCGACAGGAGATCGTCAGTCAGCGGTATGATTAAATCGCCAGTCCCATTAGCCTTGGGTTTCGGGTTCATTATTTTCTCCAGGTGATCAGATGACAGAGCCCATTCATGATTATGACCCAGCAGACGCGCTGGTTGATTCAGAGGCCATATCTGTATTTTTGGCTGATGTACACGACACCGGTGACGCGGCTTTCATTGCCGAAGCGATGGCCGTTGTTGCACGCGCCAAGATTCGTATCGAGGCAGATGGCCAAGCCCAGGAGTCATCGTCTTGAACGGGTGTTGCTAGTAGCAACACCTTAACGCTGATCACTTGGTGAAAAGCAGCCTCCAGAGCCCCCCAGCTCCGTATATGGCGGTACGCATAATGTATATTATGTTAAATCATGGGTGGCGTCGTACCGTTACGTTCCATCTCTCCAGTACCTCGTCAGCTTCACCAGCCCTGCCATCCCTGATAGCCCGGTTTGAAAACCATAATTCAGCAGCTAGAGATCCCATCCGAAATCTCATCGTCTAGTTCAGCCGACGCTCTCGAACTACGGTTGAAACTGAAGCTTTGCTGAACTGAGCCGACGACTGCCCTAGTTTAGTCTTCTCCTGTTCGGCATCTACAATCTACACCCTTGCGCTGGCGTTCCACGGCCAAGCTAAGGCTGTCCTTCAACAGTCGCTCAATCGGCGGCTGAGGAGCTTTGCGCCATGATTCGGCATTGACTTCCTGGCCAAGCAGTGCCAACGGCCGGAATTCACCCCAAGGCACTACAAGATCATGTGTTCAGTGCTCGAAACGATTCGGACCTTTCCCCGCAAAGCCTGCTGCTGCCTTTGATGGATGGTAGTGCTGGTTACGCGGGCCATACCATGATCGATCTATTCAGCAGGTTCACGGCCAGCATTCTGAGGCAACTGCAGCAAAGTCCGTTGGCTGCGAAGGCCTACTGGCGCGACTGCGGTCATCTTAAGGCTGGAGCCTCGATCACATTCCTTGAGTTGAGGGAGTCGGCCAAAAAGGCCGGGGGGTATCCAAGGCAGTAAGTATCGCTATGCCACAGTGCCTACGGCCAAAGGCCTGCGCCCTCCCCGGCATTAATGTCAGCTTCAAGTGCCGCGTTTCGTTGACGGCAACCGAATCGCTCACGCGGCTATCAGCAAGATTTCCCGCGCCTCGGTCGTATGCTGAAGTATCCCAGGATGCTTCACTTCAAGCTCGATGAGATCAGCTTGGTAGGTCAGAGAAGGCGTCATCCGTGTTCCGTCCTGCAGAAAACGAGTCAGACCCGCGAATTGCTCATGAGTGATCGTTGACGCGACACTGCGATCGTTGGACAAAGCCTTTACCCGAGCATCGTTAAGGCTGGCGATGTCGGTTGCAAGCTCCGTCAGGTGTTGTCGGGCGTACTTGTGAGAACCAGCCTTCAACTGAACGTGGGACATCATCAAGCCAAGGTTTACCAATCGGTTTTGCAGTAATGAAATCTGATCGAAGAGTACGACGTTGCTTGTGGCATTCCGCGAATGTCGTTCCAGGAGAAGCCTGGTGAACTGATACTGCTCATTGAATGATCCAATCAATGGCTTGAGCTGCGGAACATCACCTTCTTCGCAGAACTGCATTGCGGTGACTAGCAGGCCTCGAAAGCGAGCCTCATCAGCGAGTAGATTGCGTTCGTGCCCCTCACTCACCAACTGCCATGTATGTGCGATCGTTTTTGATTGCTCGTCTATTTTCTGGCTGATTTTGTCGAGTTTTTTGCAAACGATGGCAAAGCCTGCAGTTGTCACTGCGAGGTTGAGTCCGCTCATTACGAGGTTGGCCGACTGCAGACCCTGAAGCACATTCAAGCTCTGCTGCACTTGATCCATGCCGGTTTGGAGCGACCCCAGGCCACTTGATAGTGTGGATTGCAGGTTCTGTAGGCTCTCTTGGACATGCCCTGAGTCGCCCGGAAAAAGGAGGTGCCCGACGATCTGGCCAGCCTTCTCGGTTCCCTTTGAGTGTCGGACTACGCCACCCCATAGCGTGTAATCTCCGCTATGCAGTTTGGCCAGGACATCTGGGATATCAGGCAAGGATCGTACAAGCGCGTCAACGTTTACAAACATGCTTTCAGTTTCTCCGTGTAGGCTTCGAAGTCCTGGTCGTAACGTGCGCGCCGCAGCTTGGCGATTTGAAGCACGGCAGGAATGGTGATCCGGAACGCCGGCGACGATGCCTGGTAAATCGCGAGTCCTGCGGCTCCGATAGCGAGTGGCGCTGCCACCATTGAGAGCATCCGGCCTCCTAATGCGCTGGCAAAGCCAGCCCCGCCACCAGTAGCAGCCATACCGCCCAGGCTACCGGCAGACAACATCAGCGTTTTCACCATTTCATTGATGTAGCCAGCGAGATTGCCGCCGCTCAGATAGTCCTTGAGCGCTTCGTTTCCCATGTATTTGTCCATGGCCTGGCGGATGATGATTTCCTCAATGGCGAAGATGTCATCTTGCGCGGAGGGTTTTCCGTCCAGCTTTTTGGCGACATCCGTCGCGACTTCGAGGTAGTCGATGCTCTCCGATTTGATTGCGGAAACAATGGTGTTGCTTCCGAACGCACAAATTTCCTTTTCAAGCAGGCCCGAAATAGATTGCAAGCGGCCCTGCACCTTCCGGGTCATGATGGTTGCCTTCACGTCGCTGTCGAGGGCTATCCTGCCCTTGCCATTGTCGGTGATCAGGTCGGCCAAGACTTCCAGATCCGCTGATGCGGCACGCGATAAGAGATCGGATATCGACCGGTCTCTCGGAACTACTGACTCCATGTATCCCCCTGTAAGCATTCCTAAAGTGGCGGATCATCAAAACAATGATTGCCTATGGCCATTACGAGCGTGCTGATTTTAGCCACAACACCCGCGTGTGTCTTCCCGCTGGAGAGTCAGACTGGCGCTCGCTGAATGAGGAATGCAGAGCAGACGCCCTGCAGCGCGTTGCACCGACGCTTGCTCGATGGGCATCATGAAATCAAACAACAACAATAAAGGCAGGCCTAGGAATTTGCACTCAGGCTGGGCGCGCGCGATCGCTTACGTCTTCGCTCCAGTAACAATCGAACACACAGGAGCGGCCGCGATTGGTACCGCAGTCAGAATACGTTTGATCTCGACCCCCAGCGCCTCCCCTTCTGATTCAGCTCCGATTTGCCAAGCTCCAACTCCATAGTCCGCATGATAGGTCGGGCTGGCAAGCAGCGTTACGTTGTCTGCCCGAGGGATCAGCAGCAACGAAACGTCAGGCTTGATGCCCTTCCACCGGAGACTATCGTGATATATGTGCGCTGACTCCATTGCATCCAGGACGCTGGCGCGGGCGCTGCGATACTTCGCGTCGAAAACCACGAAGCGCTTCGCCGAAGGCGAGTCCAACGTCACGACGATGTCCGGATATCGCTCTCGCGATAAGCTTTGGAAACCGCGATGCGCAGGTTGATCAATCGCTGGGCATCGGACTTGGTAACATACCTCAACGGTCACATCAGCCGCTTTCCCCCGCCATACGATTTCTTTTAACCCCAATGATCGATATTCACGACTCCATACGAGTTCAGGAAACTGACGTTGCAGCTGTGAGACAACCGTCACAAAGCACCAGCGCTCATAGATCTCCCATGTTGGGCTGATCCACAGAGTCTCATCAGGATCCTTCCCCAACCACCCTGAACGCAACGCGTACCAACCAAACCGATAAGCTCGTGCATATGCGGGGTGAGCAGAGATCGCATTCAATCCCGCAGCCGATAGACGTCTGGCAGTCACGATGCAGAAAGGTCTTGCGCGTTGAAGACGTTCTAGCTTGCGAGCAAGCGACTCGGTGAATGCGATTCGGCGTACGAGCCTTGGCGTTAACGCTGATCGGGTATCACTGACCACTTCAGTGGCAGCTGCGTGCTGAAGCCCCCTCACCACCTGCCGGCAACGTCTAAGTACATCAAAGAGAATAAGCCCAACGGTCTGATTCGCGGGATTGTCCTCTTCCTCGTAAGATCTGCTGACCTCAAAGCGAACAGTGTTCAAGACCGGACGCTGAGTGCTAGCAGGATGCAACAGTGCCTGCCCGGTCGGCCCTCTTAGTGCCTTGCGCACGGATGCGGAATCCAACCGCTTGACCGTGTGCGCACTCACCGACGTGCGATCGCTCTTCAAGGTTGTTAACGGCCGCAGAGATATCTGTTTGAGCGCGCGGTGAAGCCGATCCCCATAGCGTCTCAGCCTCGCATACTGCAGATGCGGGTTGGTTAGTGCTCCATCATGGCCAATTCCAAACTGAGCCTCTTCTGTGCCCAGAACGAGAGCCGGGTCGAAATCCAGAATCGCCTCAACCATGGCAGCGAATGCCTGGCCGCCGAGCTTATTATCAGCTGCTGAAACGTCCAGCCGGTAAATGGCGGCAGTCCGCCCCTGGTCATCCAGAAGCTCTGCCGCGACGTCCCCTGCATAAAAGCCTGGCGACCATAACCACGCACAGGCGCCGTTTTGGTCGACCGTCTCGATCAAGATGTCATCAATGTAGAAGGAAAACCCTTCAAGCGCGGTAAAACGATAAGCCTTCTTCTCCATGAAACCCGGGTTCAACTGACCTGGGTGCACGTCAAATCGAGCATCGCCCTGCTCTACCTGCAAGATGATCGACATGGTCTACCGCCAGAATCTGGTCGAGCCGGAGTGAGCCAGGTCGTCGGCCATTTCTTTGACCTTGCGCAGCGACATACCCAACCCCGCATCTTTGAGCGTGGCATGTAGCAAAGTGAACACCTGCTGAAGTCGCGGGCTGTCTTCGCCACGCAACTTGGGGAGTATCTTCGAATAAATGGCATGGTCGAGAGCACGTGAGAACTCGATGACACCACCCGCCTGTGTTTGCTGCAGATAGCCAATCACGTCGTTGAGCGTGCGCCACCCGAAATGCAGTCGAGCTGGACGAAGCACATCCATGAGTGAGGACATGAGATTTCTGACGATTGAAATCTGTTCATCCTCAAGCGAGCTCTTCTGCCAGCCAGGAAATGCTTTGACCTCAATGTCCCAAAACTCGATCACAGACGCTCGATCAAGCACCTTGTCGCTCAACCCATGAGTGGTCTCATCCATGTTCACGGTGCCGATGATCACGAGGTTGCTCGGATACGGAATGCCTGGAGGAACACCATCGATCTCGTCGACTTGACCGTGAAAGACGATCGTTTCGCCGGTTTCCATCGCTGAAAGCAGAGGCGCCAGATATTGTTCCGGATGAGAGAGGTTCATTTCATCAAGAACCAGTGTGTAGGGCTTCGTCGGGTTGGCGCTTGCCTGCAGGAGAAAATCCAGAACGCCAGTACGCACATACGCGTCTGACTCCAGTGGATTAACGTAACCCAGCAGACTCGTGTAGTCATGCCAGCCTGGCTGGACAGGCACGATCAGCAACCCTTCACTTGGCTGGGGATCGTCCTGCCAAAGACTCAGCGCATAGTTACGGGCTAGTTGCGTCTTTCCCGCACCGCTCAAGCCTGTCAGCACCGCGAAATGACGCCTCGGATGCCCCCACAATCCAGCATCAAGTTGTCCGATCAGCTCTTCTGGAAAGCGAAACTCTTGATCAAATCGGGCAATCACGGCGCCCAGCTTTGGCCTCTCAATTTCGATATCGAGCTGGACTGGGGGTACTTGAGCCAAGGACGGGCCGATACCTGGAATGCCCGCAAGGCCCTTAGGCTCCCAGTCAATTCGATTAACCCACTGCCTACCCCTTTCGGTGAGACTGAGCACTTTCTCGTGAATCGTGGCCAGATCAAGGTGTCTGAACCAACCAATAATTGCTGATGGGGCAAAGTCAGACGTCCATCCAGGGTTCGCCTTTCTGAGTGTAAGGATGGCATCACGGTTAGATAAAGGTGAGTTACGCAATGCCGCTAGCAAATAGTCAAACCCCAAGATGCGGGTGATCATCCAGTCAATGATCTCATCTGGATCACCCGACTCCAGAAATGCCTCGCCGCGAGGCGTTAATTGCAGGTTATTTGCATTGGCACGTAACACGCCCCACTCGGCGATCAGAGCGTTCAACTGAGTATTGCAAGTCGACGTTTTTGATTGAGGGCTGATCGATTGCAAGTGTTGGATGAAGTCTTCACGTGTACATCCATCTGTTGCAAAGTCGATCATGCTTTGAATGGTGGCTGTGCCTCCGCCAATCGCCAGCAGACCGCGCCTCCTTCTCTCAGGAGGCAAGGGCTTGAGTACTTCGTCACCTGTCTCCAGGTCGGATATTTCGGTGGCTTCGCCTTCTGGGTTCTGAACATAGTTGACAAACAGTAGCCAAGGCAGCGTTAAACGTGAGACGCCCTCCCTGGAATAGACGTCAGCCACCTCACCCAGCACGTCATCTAACCGGTTCAATACGAGGCGGTGCAGATGACGCCTCTGACCGCTCAGTGGAAGCCCCAAGGCATGAGCCAGCTCGCGCAGTTTTCGATGATGCGCTATCGACGTGAAAGCGCCAGGACAAAGCAATGCGAAAACACGGTACATCTTGAGCCGAGGGTTTCTTTTGGTCAGCCCAGCAACCGCGGACGCAATTTGAGCCCAGGCGTCAGCGATGAGCATCTCATTCTCAGAAGGATCGTTTGTCTGCGCGTACTTTTGCTTCAGATGCCAGAGGCTCTCTGCGATTGCCGGATTATCGGCGACCGCAGAAATGTTGATGCGCCCCATGCCTGTTGCCGAAACAGCCTCGGTGTCCCAGAGCGCCAGTTGGAAGTCCTTGCTTAGGAACTCTTCATGAGACACTTCCCTGACACGCACTAACCATTTCTGGAATTCGGTGATCCAGCTTTGATTGCCCGCCAAGGACATCACCTGCTCCTGGAGGCTAATACATGCAGCCCTGAGCTGTTCGTCATCCTTAAGATCCAGCAAGTCCATTCTCCACCAACGATATTTTTAGATGGCGAGATAATGTCATCACTGGGAGGTGGAAGCCAGCTCCGGGAAAAGCGTGGCAGTGACCCGCTCTACCCCATCTCGTCCGGCTGAAAACTTCACGCGAATTACGTACATATTGGTTCAAAAATCGCTTAAATCAATCAGCGGAAAATCACGAATCGGGTGAAAATAATTGGTGGAAAATCACGGTTTATTTTGTTTCTTCAGCGGAAAAACCATAAATAAATGGTTCCACTAATTTATCGAAGGGTTCGGTTTGACCTAGGAAATACGGGGCTTTTGGGCTTTCCACTTAAATCGCGATTGGTGGACCACATAGGGCACTGATTCGGCGAGTTCGATTTTGACGCCTACTCTTTCAACGGGCCTTGTCCATAGTGCTCATGACGATTCCTTGTACGCCTTGCCGACGCGCGGGAGATATCGTGGTTTTCCAGACGTACCTGGTGGTCGTCTTTTCTATCCTGATCCAAGGCATGTCGATCAGTAAATGGGTCAAGCGAGTCATTCCGTGTGCAGCAACCAAAGACGCTGGATGAACCCTCGGCCAGACCAAAGACTCCATTAAGGATAATCTACTCACCGCCTTCGTTTCCCTGAATCCTTGCGGTGGGTTCCGTCGTGTTATTTGCAGAAGGTATAAAAAATGCTCGCACGCTGGCGCTGGGTGCTACACCAATTGACCAAACGGCTGTGGTTCAGGGCGAGTCTGTTTTCCTTGCTGGGTATTGCGACCGCGTTACTCGCCGTTGTCTTCAAGGACTACATTCCCGAGTCGTTGCCCGCCCGCATCGGTGCCGACGCCGTCGATAAGATATTGGGCATCATTGCCTCAAGCATGCTCGCGGTGACGACCTTTTCTTTAAGCACCATGGTCAGCGCCTACGGTGCGGCGAGCAGCGGCGTGACGCCCCGTGCCACAACCCTGGTGATGGAAGACACCACGACACAAAATGCCCTGGCCACCTTTATTGGCTCATTCCTGTTCAGCCTGGTTGGGATCATTGCTTTGAGTACCGGCGCCTACGGTACACAAGGGAGGGTTTTGCTATTTACGGTAACCATCGCGGTGGTCATTCTGATTGTCTACACGCTGCTGCGCTGGATCGATCATTTGTCCAAGCTTGGGCGGGTGGGAGAAACCATTGACCGTGTCGAGCAGGCAGCCATTGATGCCATTAACCATCGAGTCCAATGGCCGCATTTGGGGGCATCCCCCTACCCTTGCGAGTCAGTGATCCCCAGTTCGGCGCTGATCATCACAAGCCAGCACACGGGGTACGTCCAGCACATTGACGTTCAGGCGTTAGGCGCGATCGCCAAAGCAGATGAGATACAGATATTTATGGATGTCCTGCCGGGAAGCTTCGTGCATGTCGGCATGCCGCTCGCAAGAACCGTCAGCTTGAGCAACGCACGCGGTGAGGAACTGGCGTCGAGCAACGAAAAAATCATCACAACCCTGGCTATGGGAGTGCGTCGAACGTTCGAACACGACCCCCGGTTCGGCTTGTCAGTGTTGTCAGAGATCGCCTCCCGCGCCTTGTCGCCGGCCGTCAATGACCCCGGCACCGCCATTGACGTGATTGGGCGCGGCGTCAGAAGCTTGACATGCTGGGGTACACCCAAAGAACCCACCGCGAAAGCCGACGCTGATTGCCAGCACGTTTACCTGCGCGGCTTGACAGTAGATGACCTGTTCGATGACTTCTTCGCACCGATTGCCAGAGATGGCGCGGGTCTAGTGGAAGTCGACCTGCGCATGATGAAGGCCCTTGTAAGCCTGGCACAGATAAACCCGGCGATGTTCAGGGGAGCCTGTACCCGGCACGCAGAACGATTGCTCAAGCACGCAAACACTGCGCTTGTACTCGAAGAGGACCGGCAAAAGCTCAGCGCAGCGGCGCGACCGCTGCTGCACTGACCCACTCCTGCGTGATTCGCTCCTCCTACGATAAGCGCGTCGGTAATCTCAGTTCAGCACACAGTCCACCGCCTTCGCGATTTCTCAAGGTCAGGGAGCCGCCAAGGGCTTGTGCCAGTTGCTGGGCGATAGCCAGGCCCAGGCCCGTGCCGCCGGTGCTGCGGTTGCGCGAATTTTCCACGCGGTAAAATGGCTCAATCACCCGGGCCAGCTCCTCTTCGGCGATGCCGGGGCCACGATCCATTACGGTCACCGAGAGGCTATCGCCCTCCTTCGGCTCGACCCGCAGCTGCGCTGCACCGGCAAATTTGAGCGCGTTATCCGTGAGGTTTACCAGCACTCGGCGCAGCGCGTGGGGCCGCGTGTGAATCACTGCGTTGCTTTTGCCGCTCAGTTGCACGTCCTTGCCCATGTCCTGGTAGTCGAACACGAGGCTGTCGAGGAATGAATCAAGATCGGTACGGCGGCTTTCCTCGGTGGCGCCATGCACGCTGCGGGCATAGGCAACGCCTTCACGCACCAGGTGTTCCATCTCGCCGAGGTCATTCCACAATTTGTCTTTGTCGCCGCAGTCGTCCATCAATTCGGCACGCAGCTTCATGCGCGTGATTGGGGTTTGCAGGTCGTGGGAAATCGCCGCCAACAGTTGCATGCGTTCTTTCAGATAGGCCGCAATGCGCGCCTGCATGGCATTGAAGGCGATGGCCGCGTGTGCGACTTCGGTCGGGCCTTGTTCATCCAGATGCACCGGGTGAGTATTGGGATCGAGGTTTTCCACGGCCTGGGCCAGGCGAGTCAGCGGGCGTATAGCAATGCGCACGGCCAGCCACGCGCATAGAATCATCAAGGCCAACTGGCCCAGCAAAACCACCGGCAGCCACGGCGACAACGGCACCATCGAGGGGCGCACGTCGATGGTCACCGGGCTGCCGTCGGCCAGTTTCAGATGGACCTGGAAATGTTTGATAGGCCCGGGAATGTCTGTCACGGTCATCGGGTAATCCTTGCCGATGGCCTCCTTGATCGAGGTCACTGCAATCGGCGTGTCACGCAGAGCGACGCCTGGCGAGCCTTCGTCGAGCAAATAGCGGTAATTGCGTCGATCCAGCCGTTTCAACCAGCTCATGCGCTCCTCGGCGGGCAAGCGGTCAAGGATGGCAATGGACGTCGACACATCGGTTTCCAGGTTGCCGAGCATGGTGTTTTTCGCGGTTTCGTAACGCTCGTAATACTGCACGCCGAAAGACAAGGCCTGCGCCAGGGTCAGCCCTACCAGAAAGATCAGCGACAGCCGCGAGATGAGGGTACGAGGCCAATGCAGCGAAGGCTTCATGCCGGTGTTCCAAGCACTTGCACCGGCAGCGAGAAGACATACCCCTCGCTGCGTACGGTTTTGATGTAAGCCGGCTCGCGGGCATCGTCAAGCAGGCGTTGGCGCAGGCGGCTGACCAGCAGATCAATGGAACGGTCGAACAGGTCGGCGTCACGGCCCTGGGTCAGGTTGAGCAACTGGTCGCGATTGAGTACCCGTTGCGGATGGTCGAGGAACACCCGCAGCAGGCGATATTCAGCGCCGCTGAGGGCGACCATGGTGCCGTCTTCATCAAGCAGATGGCGGGCGGAGGTGTCCAGGCGCCAGCGCCCGAACCCCAGCCACCTTCCGGTTTCGGTAACGACCAGGTTGGGCGGCAGCATGCGCGTACGGCGCAGCACAGCGTTGATGCGCGCCAGCAATTCACGGGCGGCGAACGGCTTGACCAGGTAATCGTCGGCGCCCATTTCCAAGCCGATGATGCGATCGGTTTCGTCATTGCGGGCGGTCAGCATCAGCACCGGCGTGGCCTTGTGTTTGCCGGCGCGAATGTCGCGGCAGAGCACCAAGCCATCGTCGCCGGGCATCATGATGTCCAGCACGATCAGGTCTACCGGCGTGGACTCGAGAAACGAGCGCATCTGGCGGCCATCCGCAACCACGGTGGTCCGCAGGCCGTTCTTCTTCAGGTAGTTGCCTACCATCTCTCGAATCTCACGGTCATCGTCCACGATGAGGATGTGATCAACGTGTTCCATGGGCCAAGCCTCTGTCAATGGGAATTGCGGCTCAGTCTATAGAGGCTGAGCCCGTTCGCCCGCGGCGGTTTGTATTGCAGTGTATCTGCTGTGGCGAAGGATACATGCAGAGGCAAAAACAACAATTTCCTAGGTTTTGTATGGCTGTGTATCGGGACGGAGTCCTGATACGAACCGATTTATCCGCGCCTGTTTTTGACACAGACGAGATACCTCGCGCGCTTCTAATGAGCCACATCGAGGCCAACCCAAGCGCCTCGGCTCAACTGAACGACCCAACCATTGAAGCCTTGAGGAAACGACCATGAACACCAATACCCTCTATGCCACTTGCCTGTTTGCCGCCCTGAATATCTGCACCTTCTCGGCCCGCGCCGAAGCCGACGTCACGCCGCAGGCCTACACCTACGGCACGCACCTGGACATCCAGAAAGTGGTGGCATTGACACAGGATGCCGGGGCTGCCTGCGGCATTGTCGATGCCCAACTGACCTACCTGAATTCGCAGGGCAAGACCGAGATCCTGAACTACCGCAAATTTGCCGAGTGCCATAGCGATAACTGAGCCCCGCCCACATTTCATCAGGAGACCCTTATGTTCCTCATCGCATTCCTGGGCGGCTTATTGACCGTCCTCAGCCCTTGTATCCTGCCGGTCGTGCCATTTCTGTTCGCCGGTATCGACCGCACACGCTCCTCGATCCTGCTCACCCTTGGCGGCATGGTCCTGACCTTCGCGCTGATTTCCAGCCTGGCCGTGGTCAGCAGTGAATGGGTGATTCAGGCCAACAACGCCGGGCGTCATGTGGCACTGGTGGTGATGGCGCTGTTTGCCTTGTCGCTGATCTCGGCGCGAATCAGTGGCTGGCTGGCCAGCCCGTTCGTGTTATTGGGCAATCGCCTCGACCCCCAAACGCGCAAAATGTCCGGGCCGTTGGGTTCGCTGATGATCGGCGTCGCCACCGGCCTGCTCTGGGCGCCGTGCGCCGGGCCTATCCTCGGGGTGATCCTTACCGGCGCCATGCTGCAAGGCGCCAATGCGCAAACCAGCCTGCTGCTGGTGGCCTACGGCCTGGGCAGTGCACTGTCGTTGGGTACGCTGATTTTCGCCGGACGCGGTTTAGTCAATCGCCTGAAGGCCTCGATTCCGGTCACTGGTTGGCTGCGGCGCGCCACCGGTTTTGCGGTCCTGGCCGCAGCGCTGATGATTTCTACCGGTGCCGACAAGACGCTGTTGGCCGGGGCGTCGTCCGAAAGCGTCAGCGTGCTGGAAAAAGGCGTGCTGCAAAGCGTCCCCAAAGTCGTCGAATACCTGGTACGCAAGGCCAAGGCCGAACCCACCCTCGCCCTCGACAACGCCCAAGGCCCGATGCCGTCGCTGTCCGGCGCGGTGGAATGGCTCAATTCGCCAGCACTGACCAGTGAGTCGCTCAGAGGCAAAGTGGTGCTCGTCGATTTCTGGACTTACGACTGCATCAATTGCCAGCACACCCTGCCGTACGTGAAGGACTGGGCGCAGAAGTACGAGAAGGATGGCTTGGTGGTAATCGGCGTCCACACCCCGGAATACGGTTTTGAACGCATCATCAGCAATGTCAGGGATGAGGTGAGGAAGCTCGGCATCACTTACCCGGTAGCCATCGATAACAACTACGCGATCTGGCGCAACTTCGATAACCAGTACTGGCCCGCGCACTACCTGATCGACGCCAAAGGGCAAGTGCGTTTCACCCACTTCGGAGAAGGTCGCTACGAGACTCAGGAAAAGATGATTCAGCAACTGCTGCAGGAGGCGAAAGCCCCAGCCGCGTAACCTTTGAAAATCAATGGCCCACAGGCAGCGCGCTGTGGGCCATTAGCTTTTATTCCTGCGGCCTGGGTTGCGCGACCACCCTCTCCCGCCGACACCGGACTGTTTTACCCCGCCGAACGGCGCCAGCAGCTCTGGCGAAATTCTGTTGATCAACACCGGGCCGGCGTAGAGCGCTGAAAACGCCGCTTCGCCCTTGGCGTGTCATTTCGCCGTGGCGGCTTTTTCGATGAGGCGGGCAACCGGTTCCGGGTTCGAAACCATCACGACATGGGAAGCGCCCTTGACCACTTCCACGGCTTTGGCAGCGGCGCGCTTGGCCATGAATGCCATGGCTTGCGGAGGAATGTTCTTGTCCTTGTCGCCGTAGATGTACCAGGAAGGAATATGCTTCCAGGCAGGGCTGCCGGACGCTTCATTGAGCGCCGCTTCCGTTACCGGGCGTTGGGTGGCGGCCATCAATGCCGCCTCTTTCGCGGGGACGTCAGCGGCGAACTGGTTGTGAAACTTGTCCTGCTGGATGTACAAGTCCTTGCCCCCATCGGCCAGCGGTACAGGCGCAGCCAGCGTTGGGCCCAGCGTGCTGCCCGGGAATTTGCCGGCCAGCCCGGCGACGGTTTCCCCGGCCTCAGGTGCAAACGCACTGACGTAAACCAGGGCTTTGACGTTTGCATGATCGTTGGCCGCATCACTGATAACGTTGCCGCCATAGGAATGGCCGACCAACACCACCGGCGAATGAATGCTCGTCAGCAATGCCGAGATTGCCGACCCATCGCTCTTTACACCGCGCAATGGGTTGGCAGCGGCAACCACCGGGTAACCGTCCTTCTCGAGAATCTTCACCACGCCATTCCAACTCGACGCATCGGCAAAGGCGCCATGTACGAGCACAATCGTGGGTTTTTCAGTTTGCGACCAGGCGTGTGTCGCCATGCTCAGGCTGACGGTGACGGCCAGTGCGGTTAATACTTTTTTCATTGTTAACTCCAGGTTTGAAGGGAATCAGGGAGCGAAGCGCGTGAAGACTAAGTCGTGATTACGCACTCGCGCCTGGTGACAGGCGAAGCAGGTTGCGTGTTGGGCTTCATCGGCCGGTTTACCGTTGATAAACCGCCCGAATCCCCAACCACCGGTTGCTGCATATTTTTTCGAGTCTTTGACCATCACCTGCACGGTCGTGGCCGGCCCCGGGATGGACGCCGGCTCGAATTCCGGGGACTGCACATGTTTCCAGGCCAGCTTTACCAGCACCGTGCCGTCGGGGAATGGCAGCGTTGAATCCTGATAAGCCTTGATGGCCAAGTCATTGCCCAGCACGGCTCGCAGTTCGTTCAGGGGAGCCGCTTCCTGCGCCGGCGCAATCAGCGGCCATAGGCGGTAGTGTTCAGGCAATTTCACGCCATAGATCGGTGAGGCGTCGCCATTACTGGCGTCGCCCGAGGCGACACCGGTAGCGGTCAACGCTGCGATTGCAATGGCAGCCGACATCGCGGCCAGAAATTTCAGCTTCATCATCGCCATCCTCTCAGCCGGTTTTCAGAGATGATCGGCGTCGATCACCGCCTGGGCGAAGGCTTTCGGCGCTTCCTGCGGCAAGTTGTGACCTACACCACCGGTGATCAATCGGTACTCATACTTGCCAGTGAAGCGCTTGGCGTACGCTTCGGCAGGTGGGTGCGGTGCGCCGTTGGCATCACCTTCCAGGGTGATGGTGGGCACGCTGATGGATGGAAATGCCGCGAGTTTCTTCTCCAGCGCGGCGTATCTGGCCTCGCCCTTGACCAACCCCAGGCGCCAGCGATAGTTGAAAATCGACACGGCCACGTGATCAGAGTTTTGCAAGGACGCCGCGCTGCGCTCATAAGTGGCGTCGTCGAAATTCCACTGTGGCGACGCCAGCTTCCAGATGAGCTTGGCGAAGTCATGGGTGTTTTTCTCGTAGCCCAGGCGCCCGCGCTCGGTCGCGAAGTAGAACTGGTACCACCACTGCAGTTCGGCGGCTGGCGGCAATGGCGCCTTGCCCGCCTCTTGGCTGCCTATCAGGTAACCGCTCACAGCGACCAGGGCTTTCACTCTTTCCGGCCACAGTGCGGCAACGATATCTGCAGTGCGGGCGCCCCAGTCAAACCCACCCAGCACCGCCGTCTTGATTTTCAGCGCGTCCATGAAGTCGATCAGGTCGGTCGCCAGCGCAGCAGGTTGACCATTGCGAACTGTCTTGGCCGAGAGAAAATGCGTATCGCCATAACCACGCGCAGAAGGGATCAACACTCGATATCCCTTGTCCGCCAAAGCAGGAGCAACATCAGCGTATGCGTTGATATCGTAGGGCCAGCCGTGCAACAAAATGACCACAGGGCCATCGGCTGGGCCGAGTTCCGCGTAAGAAACGTCCAGCAGCCCCGCTTTCACATGCTTAAGAGCACCGAAAGAGGTGTGAGCTCCCGGGGTGATAGCCCCAATGGTGGACGCGGGTACATCAGCCGCGCTGGCTTGGGAAAAACCGACAGCCACCGCTGCGAATTGCAGCACCGCTGCTGCCAACAGCGATGGGGCAAGACCCCGCAGGCGGCTGGATTTATTTTGATTGTTCAGCAAGGTCATCTCCATGGTGTTTCTCCGTAGCGAGCCGCCGAATAGCGGCCCGGTGTGTTGACTGGACTGCGTGTGAGCTACTGGGCTGTCTTCGTTACGCTCAGCTTGGCGCGCAGCGGCCGGAAGGCCTCCCGCAATTCTTCGCTGAACAATTGAGGTTGCTCCCAGGAGGCGAAGTGGCCGCCCTTGTTAACCTGGCTGTAGTAGGAAAGTGATGGGTAAGCGCGCTGCGCCCAGCTTTTTGGCGCCTGATAGATCTCGTGCGGGAAGACCGTGATCGCCACCGGCACCTTGATGCTTGCGGTGTTCTGCGCGGCAGCGCTGAAATTGTTGTTGTTGTTTTCCCAGTAGAAACGCGATGACGATGCGCCTGCGTTCGTCAGCCAGTACAGGCTGATATCGTCCAGCATCTCGTCACGGGTCAATACCCGTTCAGGCTGGCCATCACTGTCCGTCCACGCTGCGATTTTTTCGTACATCCACGCCGCAGTTCCGGTAGGCGAATCGGCCAGCAGGTAACCGATAGTCTGCGGGCGCGTCACCATCATCGCGCCGTATGCTGCATTGCGGCCGAAGAAGGTGCTCAAGGAATCAAACGCCTTGCGTTCAGGCTCAGTGAGCTCGTCAGGGGCCGGATCACCACTATTGATCGGCTTGACCAATTCGGGCGGGATGGTGGCCGGCATGTTCAAGTGAATGCCCAACAGCCCCGGCGGATTCAGGCGGCCCAATGCATCCGATATGACCGAACCGTGATCTCCGCCCTGGGAAACATAGTGGGTATAACCCAGACGCTTGATGAGCACATCCCAAGCCTTCGCGACTCGATCCGGCCCCCAACCCAATTCAGTTGGCTTACCGGAAAAGCCGTGTCCCGGAATCGATGGAATGATCACGTCGAACGAATCTTCAACCTTACCGCCGTAAGCAACGGGATCCGTCAGCGGGCCGATCGTCTTCAGGAACTCAAACTGTGAGCCAGGCCATCCGTGTGTCAGAAGCAGCGGCATCGCGTTGGGGTTTGGCGAGCGAACATGGATGAATTGAATATCGACGCCGTCGATTGTCGTGATGAATTCAGGCAGCGCATTGAGCTTCGCTTCGGCCTTGCGCCAGTCATAGCCGCTGCCCCAATACTTCACCAGCGCCTGGACCTGGGCCAACTGCACGCCTTGGGACACGTCATGGACGGTCTCTTTGTCCGGCCAGCGGGTCGCCGCAATACGCTTTTTCAGATCGGTCAATTGAGCTTCATCGACGTGAATTCGATAAGGTCTAATCGATTCGGGATGGGTCGAGGCCGAGCTGGCAACTGACGCATCGGCGGCCGGGCCAGCAGCCCAGGCACCACCGCTGCCGCCTATCAGGGCCAACCCCAAAACGCCCATTCTCACGGAAGAAGCCAGACAATGGCGCCAGGTGAAACCGAACGTAGCTGCAGGCATTTTGAATTTCCTATAAGTCATTGGTCGACAACGTCGCGAAACGCGCAGGGATAGCCGCGAGTTAAATGAGTCATCCATTGGAGAATGGTTTGCGCCTTCTCGATGGGTTCATTTAAAGCCCCGCAGGTATCCCGTATGTGTCATCAACCGACTTAAAGGAATCGCTGTGTATCTACCCGAAGCGCAGATACAAAACGATACAAACCGACCACTCGCTCATAAAAAAGCCAATGCCCCGACTTGTCGAGGCATTGGCTTTTCTGGGACATGAAAAATATAAGGGCTTTGGTTTAAGGGTTACGGCTTACCCCCCTCGTACCTCCCGGCGCGGAACTCCAAGGAGTACGAGGCAAATCTTATAGAAGCTACTGATGTTCAGCGACTAAGCAATTTCTTCAGCACCAATAGAGCAACCGCTCCGATTGCCAGTGCAGCAACCGGCTTCTCTTTAACGAATGTAGAAACGCTGTCCAGTGCGTCGCCATAAGTTTGCGTCAGCTGACCGGCAGCCTGGCGTCCAGCGCCCTCAGCTTCCAACTTCGAATCACCAAAAAGCTTCCCGACTGCGCTCTGCGCTTTGCCAGCAACCTTTTCAACAACGCCTTCTACCTGTTCGCTCTTCATGATTAACCAAACCTTCGTGTGTCATTGGGTAGCCCAGGAAAACCTGGGCTTGAGGCAACGTGCAAAGCGTTAGGTGGACTGGCTTAGTGATTAGTTCAAATTGATGAACCTCACTTGGTCCAGATCAAAGTAGATCAAAGGACTTTATATATCTGCGAAACCACCCGCCTCATCGCCTCTTCAATCGTCCCTTCATTGCGACACATCACCCACCCCTGCCCCACAGCCGCTCGCTCAAACGCCTCGGTACACGCAACTTGTTCCTCCAGCTTAGACATCACCGTACTGCTCAGCCCGCGCCGTCGTGCTGCCGCCCGCGCCCAGGATATTTGCGCCGCGGTGACAACCCCCACCTGCAGGTCCGGCACTTGCACCTGTCGATCAATGTTCAACTCAAGAATGTCTGCAAAGGGTATCAATCGACGAAACGCGGCATCAGACGGGTACCAGCGATCCATCAGGATGATGCTGTCAGGTGGCTGCGCGGCCAGTACGTGCTGGGTAATCCAGCTGCGGCTGTCAGCGAAGCGCTCACACACCTCAAGCTCCAGATCCCGACTGGGGTCTCTGGCGAATTTGTTAACCAGCGCCATCGTTTGCGCTCGATAGGGATCGCTCTTGCGCTCGCACAGTCGGACGACCTTTTTATTGTCGGCCCTCAATGCTGTCGTAACGGCCTCCAACAGCGTGGTTTTGCCGGTGCCCTTGGGCCCATCCAACGAAATAAACAGCGCCCGAGTCATACGAGCGCTGCGTTATCGTTCAGGTTGTGCAGTTCCATGGGGCCTCGGGGTCTGTGCGGTTGGGCGAGTGGGCCTCCATTATGGGCAACCCTATTGCCCAATGCGAGGCTGGGCTGGCCGCCGCGCCCTCCCCGCGTTGACAGTCAGTCATTCAGCATCCGGCTTTGCGGCACGCCAGCCTCGTACTTCAACGCCCACGGCGCAATCAACCGCTGCGGGGTCTGGCAGGTTTTGCGTTTAAACACGAAGTTGCGACACTTCTCGGCAAACTGCTGGCGGTTGTCCACCATATCCAAACGCATCTGTGCCAGTTCCTGCTCGCGACAACGTTCAACTTGCTGAGTCTCCAGCGTGGCTTTGCGTGTGCGTGCGTGAAGGTACTTATCATCGGTCAATGCACTGTCGGCCTGTTGCAAAAGCCACAAGCCAAATGCCTGTGGGCAACGCGGGCCGATGGCCTGGACCATGCCGTATTGCTGGGCCTGAATGGCACTGATGGGCAAGCATTCTTCAGTGAGTTTATGCGCGATTTCACTGCCCACGGCCCGTGGCAGGCTATAGGTCCAGTATTCGGAACCGTAGAGCCCCATGGTTTTGTAGTGCGGGTTGAGCACCACACCTTCGCGGGCCAATACAATGTCGGCGGCCAGCGCCAGCATGACGCCGCCTGCGCCTGCGCTGCCGGTCAGGCCGCTGATCACCAGTTGCCTGGCGGTGAGCAGCTCCAGGCATACATCGTCGATGGCTTGGATGTTGGCCCAGGCTTCCAGCCCTGGCATGTCGGCGGCCTGGATGACGTTGAGGTGAACCCCGTTGGAAAAGCTGCCGCGCCCGCCCTTGATCAGCAACACGTGGGTGTCTCGCGCCTTGGCCCAGCGTAACGCAGCCACCAGCCGTTGGCATTGTTCGGTGCTCATGGCGCCGTTGTAGAACTCGAACGTCAGTTCGCCGATGTGGCCAAACTCTTGGTAGCGGATCGGTTGATAGGCCTGTGCGTTGAACGCCTGGCAGGCGATTGAACTGTCCAGCACCGGCACGCCGGCCAACTGCTCAGCCAGAACATGCCGTGCTGGCAGCTTGAAGGTCTCTGGGCCTTTGGGCTTGAGCGAGCCGATCCACAGGCTGTGATCCCCAGCGGCTACCAGCACGGCGTCATCCTGTACCGCAAGAATTTCACCCGGGGTGCCCTGGCGGGCGTCCAAGTGCGCGTCGTAGACGTAATACTGCCCGCCCAGCAGGCTCGCCAACACGCCGGGCTGGCCATCGGCGGCGTCGATGCTGCGCTTGATAAAGGCTGCGCAATCGAACCAACTGAAGGTGCGGTCAGCCTGGGTCATGTTCGGCTGCAAGCGTCCGATGACACTGGGTTGGGTGTAATCGAGCGGTGTCGGCACGAAGCCCTTGGCGAATTTCGCCACGACGTCACGGATGCAAACCATCGCGGCGTCGCTCACCAGGCCGTTGTACAGCTCGGATTTGCGCACCTGGTCGGGCATGTCGAATTCACACGTGGACCATATCGGCCCTGCGTCCATTTCCTCCACCGCTTGCAAAGCCGTGACGCCCCAACGGCTGGCCTGCTGGGTGATCGCCCAATCCAGCGCACTGGCGCCGCGGTCGCCTACGATGCCCGGATGGATGATCACCACCGGGCGCTGGGGGTGGCTCCACAGTTGGTGCGGCACACGGTCCTTCAGAAACGGGCAGATCACCAGGTCGGCGCCGGACGCCTCCACCTGCTGGCACACGGTGGCTTGATCGGTGAACACCACAACGCTGGGGTCGTGACCCGCTTGGCGCAGATCCAGCCAGGCCCGTTGGGTTAAACCGTTGAATGCCGATGATAACAACAGGATCTTCAGTGATCGCATGGCTGACTCTTCCTTGAGAATGTGCGACCAGAGCTGCTCGTTGAGCCGTCCCTGGCCATCGATAAGCGCCCAAGGTTATAGAGCGGGCCAGCGGGGTCACCTGATCGAGATCAATCTTGTGTCAGCAAAGCGCGCTGCCTGTTCGAGTTGACAGCCCCCGCCAAAACTCAACAACCTGCACCTCTCACCGCCCTGCCCTGAGGCTGCCCTTGGACTACTTCACCGCCCTCACCGCCTTTATCGAAGCCGCCGAAGGCAACAACTTCTCCCGCGCCGCCGAGCGCTTGGGCATCAAGGCCTCAACGGTCTCGCGCTACGTGAAGGACCTTGAGCAGGACTTGGGCATCGCGCTGTTCAACCGCTCCACACGCACGCTGCATCTGACCGAAGGCGGCCAGACCTTCCTGATACACGCACGCAGGGTGCTGGATGAACTGGAACACGCCAAGGCCGCCACGTCTGCGCTGAACCAGCATCCTCGGGGCGTGCTGAAACTCAACCTGCCACCGGCGTTTGCTCGCCATCACATCCTGCCGGCGTTGAATGACTTTCTGGTGCGTTACCCGCAAATCAGCGTGGAACTGGTGCTGGATAACACCCAGGTCAACTTGATTCATGCCGGCGTCGATTTAGCCATCCGCATTGGCGAGCTGGCCGATTCGACGCTCAAGGCACGCAAGCTCAGCGACGGCCATTACCGCTTGGTGGTCAGCCCGGCGTTTGGCATGCAGCACCCTCCTCCGTCCACGCCCACGGACCTGGCCGGTGTGCCTGCGGTGTTGGGCACGGCTATTACGGGCGATATCAGTTTTGTATCCGCCGGCCGCGCGTTCCCGCTGCTGCATGACAGCGTTATTCGAATCAATGACCTGGACGCGCAACTGATCGCCGTGCGCCAAGGCCTGGGCTTTGCGCTGTTGCCGGACTGGCTGGTGGCGCGAAGTATCGAGGCCGGCGACTTGGTAGTGTGGCTACCGGAATGGCAGATCCAGGGCGTGGAGCGGGCGTTTGCGGTGTGGTTTGTCTACCCGCCCAAGCGCATTGTGTCGTCCAAGGTCCGGTGTTTTATCGACTTTATCGTTGAACGACTGGGCGAGACCCCGGACTGGAAATGACTCAACTGAAGCGAATATCCAACGCGCGCAAGTAAGTTTGCAGCCCGGCATCCTGAATCGGGATCAGGAACGCCTCGCTATCTGATTCATTAAAATGCGCATGCCAATAACCCGGTGGCGTGACAAACGCCAGGCCGGGTGACCAGTCGACCCGTTGCGGGTTACGGATTTGCCCATCCGCCTCAAGCTCAGTGCCCACTAGGGAATAACAGCCCTTGGGGCAATCGATAATGAAGTCCAGTGCAATCGACTGATGCCGATGGGGTTTCTGCACCGATCCTGCCGGCAGAATCCCGTACATGGCCCACAATACGTGGGTCACCGTGCGTGTCTGCGGGAAATGGCGGTTGCCCAGCAGAATACTGATGCGGCTGCGGTCCTGGGCCCTGGGATCATCGGCCGCTTCACGCAACTTCGCGTTGGCCAGTGCTGCCGGGTACAGGGTTGGCGCAAAGCGGTCGGCGCTGGGTGTCACCCCCAGGTAACGCAGCAACGGCTCATCGTGCACATAGTAAAGACGCGCATCCTCGCGGGCACTGAAGTGCGCCTGCTGTAACCCCGGCAGGGCAATAAAGCAGCCCTTGGACCATTGAATCTCATACTCGCCCTGAATCACGCTGCCCTCCCCGGCGATCACGTAGAACACCTGGGAGGTGGCGTTGGGTTGCTGCGTCAGCGTGTCGCCACGGTTAAGGCGCATGAAGTTCGCGCATAACCCGGGACCTGTCGCAGGGCCTTCGCAGCCCAAGGCCTCGCTGAGGTCCAGCGGTACCACGCGCGAGGGGCCACTGTCATACAGCGAGGCGGGAAAGCTGTGGTAGGGAATGCGGGAAATCAGATTGGCACTGATGGGGTTCGCCGCCTTGCTGTACTCGAAGTACTCGGCGTCGACTTGGTTGATATCCGTCAGTGCGGGGTCGAATTCACGGTTCATCAGGCTCACCTCAGTCTTGGGCTGGAACGCGCAGCGCCGTTGAACGGGCTGCACGGGGTGAGTGGACTATAGACACAGCTCGCTGGCGGATTAATGCCCGTGACAGCACAGCAGTTATGCGAAATGGGGCAGTTAACGCACCCCCGCAAAACCAGCCCTTAGGATGAGGGGTAGCGCTGGAACCTCGGAATCGCCAAGCCCAGGCTTTCACGCAAGGTCGAGCCCTCGTAGGCCGTACGATAAACACCGCGCTCTTGCAGCAGCGGAATCACCTCCTGAGTAAAACGATCAAATTGCCCAGGGTGCCCGATGTAGATATTGAACCCATCCACGGCCCGGGCCTCGAACCAATCCGCCATCTTCTGCGCCACCGTGGCGGCGCTGCCGACGAACGCGCCTGGGCGCAATTGCCGGCCAAATTCGACGGCCTGGCGTAGGGTAAAGCCCTTTTCCCGGGCCTGGTCGGCGATGCGTTTGGCTGCGGTGAAAAAACTGCTGCGCGCGGCCTCCAGGCTCTCTTGCGGGAATGGCGCGTCCAGGTCGTATTGGCTGAAATCATGCCAGCCAAAATTGCGCCCGAACTCCTTGAGTGCCAACGCAAAACTATGGTCCACCTGATGGTAGTGCTGTTCGATTTCCCGGGCATGGGCATCGGTGTCGCCCACATAGATTTCCGCACCGGGCATGATCAGTAACTGCTCAGGATCACGCCCCCGTTGTGTGGCCCGGCCCTTGATATCCCGGTAAAACGCCTGGCCCTGCTCGAGACTGGCCGCGTGGGTGAAGATCACATCGGCGGTGGCGGCGCCCAGTTCGCGGCCTTGTTCGGAGTCACCGGCCTGGAAAATCACCGGCTGGCCTTGGGGCGAGCGCTGGATATTCAGCGGACCCACCACCGAGAAATGTTCGCCCTGGTGATTCAGGCTGTGCAGCTTGCTCGGGTCGAGAAACTGCCCAGTGGCACGGTTGCGCACAAACGCATCGTCTTCGTAGGAGTTCCACAACCCCTGTACCACCTGAACGTGTTCGGCGGCGCGACCATAGCGGGTGGCGTAGTCGTAATGTTCGTCGCGGCTGTAATTGTCGGCGGTACCGGCATCGCCGCTGGTCACCACGTTCCAGCCGGCGCGGCCTTTGCTGATCAGATCCAGGGAGGCCAGGCGCCGGGCGACGTTATACGGCGAGTTATACGAGGTGGTCAGTGTACCGACCAGGCCGATATGCCGCGTGCTCACGGCCAGTGCCGACAGCAAGGTCAGCGGCTCCAGGCGATTGAGGTAATGGGATGGCGAACCTTCGGTGATGAACTGGCTGTCGACGATAAACATCAGGTCGAACAATGCCGCCTCGGCCTGGCGTGCTATCTGGATGTACCAGTCGACGTTGACGCTGGCATCGGCCGGCAATTGCGGGTCAAGCCACAGGTTATGGCGGCCCGGCCCACCGCAGCCCATGGTCAGGGCGCCCAGTTTGAGCTGTCTTTTAGTCATTGCGCAGTAGTCCTTCAAGCGGTCAGGGCTGGGTGGTGGCGACGGCGGGCTGCAAGGCGGCCGTGAATGAAGGGTCGAACAACGTGGCGGCCGAGTAAGACTTGACCAGGCCCAGGCCGGCAAAAAAGTCCACGGTCTTTTGCGCCTCGATGGGCGCCTGGGGCGTCAGCGGCTCGACGGTGGTGCGTGCGCGGGCAAACCAGACGCGGGCAATGTCGGCATCCGCGCGGGTGCGCTTGGCCCAGGCATCGGCATACGCGTTGGCGTTGGCCGGGCTTTGGCGGGCCCAGTCGCGGGCTTTTTTCAGGCGCTGGAGAAAGTCGCTGATGAGTTCACGCTTGGCCTCCACAGCACTGGCGTTGGCGGCAATGAAACTCTGGGCCGGGATCAAGTCTTCAGCGGTTGCCAACACCCGCGCACCTTGACGTTCCTGTTGCGTGACATAGGGTTCCCAGGTGGCGATCACGTCAACCGCACCGCCTTCCAGCGCGTGGGAGGCATCCAGGGCGCTGAGGTAGCGCCATTGCAGCGAATCCCGCGCCACCCCGGCCTTGTCCAGCGCGGTCAGCAACAGTTGCTGGCTCCAGGAACCCTTCCAGATCGCGGCGCGCTTGCCTGCCAGATCGGCCAGGCTGTGGATCGACGACTCCTTTTTCACCAGGATGGCCACGCCGTCGAGATTCTGCCGGCTGACGGCGATCACCTTGATCGGTGCACCCAGGGCGCCCAGGAACAACACCGGCGCATCCCCGAGCAGGCCCAGGTCCAGGCTGCCGACATTGAGCGCTTCGGCCACCGGTGAGCCGGCCGTGAACTGCTTCCAGTCCAGCGTGTAGGGCAGGTCATCGAGTACCCCCGCCGCTTCCATCACGGCCTGGGCGTTGTAGCTCTGGTCGCCGACCACCAGGGTTTGCGCCTGCGCCGTCAGGCACAGCAATGAGGCGGCCAATCCAGCCGCCAGGGTTTTGAGGTAACGCACGTTCGTCTCCAGATGCCGTGTGGGGCATTCAAGTCGATCCGCGCGTACGGTCTCGGTTTTATAAGGTCATTTGTTGTCAGGGGTATTTTTGCGGTGTTGAAGGCGGGATGTAAAATACTGATAACGCATAACCTAATTCAATAATAATGCGCATATCGCATCACGCTAGCACGGCAATTCAACCCGGGCCACCAACCCCGAACCACGTCGATTGCTCAGGCTCAGTTCACCGCCCTGCTCGCGCACAATCGCCCGCGCCGCCGAGAGCCCAAGCCCCACCCCACCTGTATTGCGGTTGCGTGAGGTCTCGAGACGAAAGAACGGGTCGAATACACGCTCCAGGTCCGCTTCGGGAATCCCCGGGCCCTCGTCGCTGACTTCGATGCATACCCTCTGGGCGTCAACACTCAGAGCAATGCTGGGGTTCCGGGCATATTTGGCGGCGTTTTCCAGCAGGTTGACCACCACCCGTTTAAGCCCCAGTGGCCGGCCGTGATAGACCAGGTGGGGCGGCCCTCGGAAGTCGACCACCAGTTGTTGGTCGCGATAGTCGTCGATGATGGTTTGCAGCAGTTCAGACAGATCGAACGCCGTGCTGTGCTCCAGCACCGTATCGTCGCGGAAAAACGCCAATGCGGCGTTGATCATCGACTGCATTTCCTCGACATCGCGAATCAGCTTGTGTTGATGGTCCAGGTCTTCCATGAATTCACAGCGCAGGCGTATACGCGTCAAGGGCGCGCGCAAGTCATGGGAAATGGCTGCCAGCATCTGGGTGCGCTCGCCGATGAAGTGCTGGATCTGCGCCTGCATGGCGTTGAAGGCGATAGTGGCCTGGCGTATTTCGTGGGGGCCTTCGATGTCGATGGGCGGTGCGCGCAGATCGCCACCGAAGCGTCGGGCAGCGCTGGCGAAACGCTGCAACGGCTGGGCCAATTGCCGGGTGGCGATCCAGGCGACCAGCAAGGTAGCGATCAACCCCAGGATGATGATCACCGCGATCCGCGTGGGTGCGCTCAGGCCCCAACTGCGTTCGGGCGGGATGAAAGACAACCAGCTGCCATCAAGTAGCTGCACCAGCGCCACATAATGCGCGTCGGGGCTGCCACGCGGCCAATCGTCCGGGCTGTACACCTGAATGGTGCGCCCCGTGCCAAACAACGCCTGTATCCCGGGAACTTCGCCGGCTTGTAGCACGTTGCCGCCGCTGGGCAGGCCGAAATCAGCAGGGTCGGTATGCCATGCCACATGCAGGCGGGTATCGCTGGCCGCTGTCGCCAGCTGCGAGCGCAACGGCGCAGGCGCGGCCTCGATCACTTTCAGTGTCGCGGCCATCTGCTCAAGCAACCCCGTACGGTCGATGGGCGGACGCGCCCACACCCCGGCCACCTGCACGAACAAGGCGTTGAGGGCCAGCGAGGCGAGCATTGCAGCGAGGATGGTCAGGGCGATGCGCCGGTTCAGGGTGTCGCGGCGCAACAGGCGGCGGATCATGAGCGGGTCACCGGGGCGGTAAACAGATAGCCGCCATTGCGCACGGTGCGGATCAGGTCCGGGCGCTTGCAGTCGGGCTCGATCTTGCGGCGCAGCCGGCTGACCTGCACATCGATACTGCGGTCGAAGGCGTCGTGGCCCTGGCCGTGGGTCAGGTCGATCAATTGGTCGCGGGTGAGGATGCGCTGGGGGTGTTCGAGAAACACCACCAACAAATCGAACTCACCACCGGACAGCGGGATCATGACGCCCTCGGGCGAACGCAGTTCGCGACAGGTGATATCCAGGTGCCAACCGGCAAAGGCAATCACCGGGCGTGAACGCTCGTCGGCCGCACTGACTGCCTGCCCCGCACGCCGTTGCACGGCACGCAGGCGGGCCAGCAATTCGCGCGGGGCGAAGGGTTTGGTCAGGTAGTCGTCGGCGCCCAGTTCCAGGCCAACAATGCGGTCGCTCAGCTCGCCCATGGCCGTGAGCATGATGATAGGAATGCCGAACTGCGCCCGTACCTTCTGGCAGAGGCTGAGGCCGCCTTCGCCGGGCAACATGAGGTCGAGGATGATCGTGTCTGGCCGCTGCTGCGCGATGGCCGCCCACATGGCCTCGCCGTCGGCGGCCACGTCGACTTCATAGGCGTGCTGGACGAAAAACTTCTTCAGCAATGCCAGCACTTCCACGTCGTCATCGACGATCAGCAGTCTGCTCACGTTCACAGGTTCCCAAGCCAAAAAAAGAAAGACATCTAAAACCATTCCGGCGCCTTGGTCATTTATTTCAATCGAGCAACATTCCTTCGCCACGGACACAACCCGGACATCTTTGGGCAAAACCTGTCCGGCATTCTGCACGCCTTCCATTCAAGGAGATGCCTATGAAAGTTTCGAGCAGCAGGTACACCGAGCAGGCCGCGGGCGACGTACGGCCACTGGTACTGAGCCAGCGCACCTCGTCCCCCGCTCAGGATAGCCCGATGTTGTTTCAGGAGTCGTGCCTGGGGCTGAACGCGGACCTGGACCGTATCGTGCTGCGTCGCTACTTCGAACACTACAGCCCGGACGCCGGGCGCTGGGTCGAGTACGCCCATTCCATTCCCGTCGCCGAGCTTGTCCACTGGATCATGACCCATGGCCAGTTGCACATCGAGTCTTCCCACGACACCTTGAACGAACAGGCCACCCATTGATGACCCGCATGTGCTCACTGTCGCTCTTGATGGCGGCCGCCCTGGGCCTCACGGCCTGCAGCAGCAAAACGGTGGAACCGGAGCGATACACCGGGTTTCTACACGATTACAGCCTGCTCCAAGCACAACAAAGCCCTTCGGGCGAGGCCATCTTGAGTTGGATCAGCCCGGCCTTGAAGCGCGGTCGCTACAAGCAGGTCTACCTGGCGCCCAGCCAGTTCTACCCGGCCGTTGCCCCCAGCGCTCGCATCCCCCAAAGCACCCTCGCCCACGTGACGGGTTACTACGACCTGGTACTGCGCTCGGAACTGGGCAAAGTCGTGTACCTGGCCGCAAAGCCAGGCCCCGACACCCTGACGGTACGGCCCGCCATCACCCGCATTGCCACCAGCACCCAAGGCCTGCGGTTCTATGAATGGCTGCCGATCACCCTGGTCGCAGCAGGCGTGAGCACCGCCGCCGGCATCCGCGACCAGGACAGTGAGATCGCCACGGAGCTGTCCCTGGAAGACGGTTCGACCGGTGATGTCGTGGCCGCCATAGTCCGCAAAGGCACCGGCACGCCGCTGGACAACGACCGGCAAGTGGTGACCGTCGACAACGTCAAGGCGGTGCTCGACGGCTGGGCCCGCGACCTGGGCCAGACATACAGCGTCGTCGCTCGTTAGCCTGCCCCGCTCAAACGTCATAATCACAGGGGCATCTGCGTGGTAATCTCCCGGCACCACGAATAGACATTGATCGTCACTTGACGATGACCAAAGCCAGGAAAGACCATGCCCAAGATTTCTCACTCAGCGCTACGCCGTAACTTCCGTGACCTGCTGGCAACGCCCATCTGCGTTGAAACCGCCTCCGTATTCGACCCCATGTCTGCCCGCATCGCGGCCGACCTGGGGTTTGAAGTGGGAATCCTGGGCGGCTCGGTCGCCTCCCTGCAGGTGCTGGCGGCCCCCGATTTTGCGTTGATTACCCTGAGTGAGTTCGTCGAGCAAGCCACCCGTATCGGCCGTGTGGCCCAGTTGCCGTTCATTGCCGACGCCGACCACGGCTACGGCAACGCCCTGAACGTGATGCGCACCGTCGAAGAACTGGAACGCGCCGGCGTCGCGGCGCTGACCATCGAAGACACGCTCTTGCCCGCGCAATTCGGGCGTAAATCCACGGACCTGATTTCCGTCGAAGAAGGCATCGGCAAGGTCAAGGCCGCCCTTGAAGCACGTGTTGACCCGGCGCTGTCGATCATTGCCCGCACCAACGCCGGCGTGCTGCCCACCAGCGACGTGATTGCACGTACCAAGGCCTACGAAAAGGCCGGCGCTGACGGCATCTGCATGGTCGGCGTCAAGGACTTCGACCACCTGGAGCAGATCGCAGAGAACCTCAGCGTTCCCCTGATGCTGGTGACCTACGGCAACCCGCAACTGCACGACAGTGAGCGCCTGGCCAGCCTGGGCGTGCGCATCGTGGTGGCCGGCCATGGCGCCTACTTTGCCGCGATCAAGGCCACCTACGACAGCCTGCGTGCCCAGCGTCAGCTGACCCACAGCACCTCGAACCTCAGTGCTACGGAATTGACCCACACCTACACCTTGCCTGAGAGCTATGTGGCGTGGGCTGAAGAGTTCATGGATGTAAAAGAGTAATCAATCACTCACGGTTCAGCCGTTGGCGCATCCCTGCGCTGGCGGCCGGGCCGGGCTGTACCACGCACTGATCCATCTCCACCAACGCACCTTCAGCCGTCGCCATCACCGGCTGCACCGGTAGCCCCGTCTCGCGTTCCACCACCTCGACACTGATGCCCTCCTCGGCGTAATGCCGGTTGCCCCACGCCACCAAAGCCATCAGCACCATTCGAAAATCTTCGCCCCTGGCCGTCGGCACGTATTCGTACCGTGGCGGGCGCTCGCTGTAGGCACGGCGCTCCAGCATTCCGGCTTCTACCAAGCCATTAAGGCGGCGCGTCAACATGTTGGGCGCGATGCCCAGGCTGCGCGAAAACTCGTCGAAACGGCGCAGGCCGTGCAAGGCGTCGCGCATGATCAACATGCTCCACCACTCCCCTACCCGTTCAAGGCTACGGGCGATGGGGCATTCGGCACTGATGAGGGATTTGCGCTGCATAAGTATTCCTGGGTGCGAGTACAAACTTGAAGGATGTCATGTTACTTTCATGATGATAGTGACGTCCATACGCTGTGTATCCTTCAAGCAACAGGAGTCGATTGAGCATGAGTAAACGTATCGTCGTGACGGGCCTGGGCGCGCTGACGCCGCTGGGGTCGAGCGTGGAATCCACTTGGCAGCGCTTGCTGGACGGGCAGTCGGGCATCCGTCGTTTGCCGCAAGAATTGATCGGTGATCTGGCGGTCAGCATCGGCGGCCAGGTGCAAAGCGTGCTGCAAGACCCCGAAGCCGGGTTTGATCCTGATCGACTGCTGGCCGCCAAGGAACAGCGCAAAATGGACCGCTTTATCCTGTTCGCCCTAGCGGCAGCAGATGAAGCTCTGAAACAGGCCAAGTGGGACCCCAAAACGCTCGATGAGCAGGAACGCACGGCGACCATCATCGCTTCCGGTGTCGGTGGTTTCCCGGCCATTGCCGATGCGGTGCGCACCACCGACAGCAAGGGCCCGCGTCGTTTGTCGCCCTTCACCATTCCATCGTTTCTGAGCAACATGGCTGCCGGGCATGTGTCGATCAACTATGGCTTGAAAGGCCCTCTGGGCGCGCCGGTGACCGCCTGTGCGGCCGGGGTTCAGGCCATCGGCGACGCAGCGCGAATGATCCGCGCCGGCGAAGTCGACGTGGCGGTATGCGGCGGTGCCGAAGCGGCGATTCATCGCGTCAGCCTGGCCGGCTTCGCCGCGGCGCGAGCGTTGTCCAGCGATTTCAATGACAGCCCGCAGCGTGCTTCGCGGCCCTTCGATCAGGCGCGCGACGGCTTTGTGATGGGCGAAGGCGCCGGCATTCTGGTAATTGAAGAACTGGAGCATGCCCTGGCGCGGGGCGCACAGCCGATTGCTGAACTGGTGGGCTATGGCACCAGCGCAGACGCCTATCACATGACCGCAGGGCCTGAAGACGGCGACGGTGCGCGCCGGGCAATGACCCAAGCGTTGCGCCAGGCGGGTATCGAGGCGTCGCAGGTGCAGTACCTGAATGCCCACGCAACCTCCACACCTGTGGGCGACAAAGGCGAGCTGGCGGCGATCAAGACGGTATTTGGTACCGGCGGCAGCCCGGCGATCAGCTCGACGAAATCCGCCACCGGCCACTTGCTCGGTGCTGCGGGGGGCATCGAAGCGGTCTTCACCGTGCTTGCCCTGCGTGACCAGATCGCGCCAATAACACTCAACCTGGAAAACCCGGACACCCTCGCCGACGGCCTGGACATGGTGCGTGGTGAGGCGCGGCCCATGCCGATTGAATATGCGCTGTCCAATGGCTTTGGCTTTGGCGGCGTGAACGCCAGCGTGCTGTTCCGACGCTGGAGATGAGCCAGGGTTTGCCCCAGGGGTGAATTTCACCGACCATGGCGCCTTTCTGTTCCTGCCAACACGAGGTGCCCATGGCCAACCACGACCTGTCCTATACCCCTGATCCGGACGCCGATTCCATCTCCTCTGACGTGATCGGCTTCAACGGCATCCTGGTCTCCACCCAGATTCCCACCCGTGCCGATGGCAGCCTGGAGCTGGGCGATATCACCCAGCAAAGCGAGTGCACCCTGCAAGCGCTGAAAGTCGCGCTGGAAAAAGCCGGCAGCTCCATGGACCGGGTTATGCACTTGACTATTTACCTCACCGACATGGCCGACCGTGCCGCGTTCAACGAGGTCTACAAGCGCTTTTTCGCCAAGCCCTGGCCAGTGCGGGCAGCAGTGGGCGTTGCCGCCTTGGCGGTGGAAGGTATGCGCGTGGAAGTGACGGCGATGGCTGCCAAGGCTTGAATCTGTGGCGCCGTTAGCGCCGATCTGATCGGAATGTCGAACGCGGTCAAAAAGGTGGGCTTGCCTGCGGTAGCGGTGGTGAATGTTCCATCGCCAACGCAGCATAGGTATCTACACAACGTTGGCGACGCTGGACCTGTGGTGAGGGAGCTTGCTCCCGCGACGGTCTGAGAGCCGATGCTTATCTACCTGACGCACCGCAGTCCAAATGTGGGAGCTGGCTTGCCTGCGAAGACGGCCTGGCAGTCAACTGGGATATTAGATCAGAGCGCGTACATATCCGTTATTTAGGTAACGGCCACTTAGGGTTCCGTCCTGACGGCGGCTCACTTTTGAACAGCGCAAAAGTAAGCAAAACGCTCTTGCCCCAC
>JAAIGE0101245898.1_pt1 | contig 34909 bp, 37 predicted proteins | sample 6487951 | NCBI WGS metagenome assembly JAAIGE01 (sample SAMN13974128, study PRJNA590717) | phyllosphere metagenome | biome: tomato field; feature: multiple bacterial spot infested tomato fields; material: tomato leaves; isolation source: leaves from tomato fields | host: Solanum lycopersicum ...
GGTCATCTGGGCGATGCCGCACTCGCCTGCGCACGGGCGCCGCGCTGTGCCGCGGATTATCAGGCCAAGGTGTCGGGGCCATTGCTGGACAATAATGCGCTCATCTCAAGAGGTGGCGTAGGACGGTCCCCATGGACAAGAAAGCAATCGCAGTGCTCCGGTGGAGCACGCTGGAACAGGGCAACAGCGACCGTAGCAGCGAAGTGCGGCAGGACGCCAATATCTCGCGCATGTGTTCGCTTCATGCATGGCCGATCGTTGAGCGGCACGTCGATGCGGGGCGTTCAGCTTTCACGGGCGAGAACCTAACCAAGGGAAAGCTTGGCGAACTTACTCGCCGCTTCCTCACCGGGGCGCTCGATCCCGCCGAACACGTCGTCGTTGTGGAGGAATTGGACCGACTGTCCAGACAGTCGCCGGGTGTGATGACAGCGTGGCTCACCCCGCTCCTGAACCTAGGCCTCACCGTCGCCATCGCGAACACGGGGCAACTGCTCACCCGCTCGATCATGGAAACTGATTTCGGCGGCTTCGTCACGATGATGAGCAGCGCCTTCAGCAACTATGAATTCAGCCGCAAGCAGCGCGAGCGCGGCAACGCCTCGTGGACCAAGCGCCGTGTTGCCGCCGAGGCCGGTGAGAACCTGTCCCGCCATCGGTGCCGGGGATGGCTCCGGTGGGATGCGGAGGCCAAGGACTACCTGCCGATCCCGGATCGGGTGTGGCTCGTCAAAGAAATGTTCCGGCTCCGCCTCAAGGGATGGGGCAAGGGTGCCATCGCCAAGCACTTCAACGAGCTTGCGGCGAAGGACGCCCGCTACAAGGCGTGGTCCACCAGCAAGACGCCACCAAAGGCATGGACCACCACGGCCATCGCCCGGATCGTGCAGGACCGCGCCGTCACCGGGTTCGTCCAGTATCACCGCAATCCGCGCGGATCGGAAAAGAAAGTGCCGATCGGCGACCCGATCAAGGTCTACCCGCCCGTGATCGATGATGCCTTGTGGGCACGGGCGAACGACAGCCGCTTCGATAATCAGTTGAAGACGCAGGGGCGTGGCCGCGCCGTGTCGAACCTCTTGGGGCCTCTCGCCAAGTGCAAGCAGTGCGGCGGCACCATGCAGCCGCTTGGATCGTCGCGCATCCGCGTCAATAAGGATGGCAGCACCTCGCAGCACTACCCGATCTACTGCATGACCGCGAAGATGACGAAGGGCGTGGGCTGCACGAATCAGCGTGGATGGCCCTATCGCTCGATCGAGACGCCGATCCTCGATCGTCTCCTAACGCTGGCGATCGATGACCAGCACTTCCGCGCCGACGATGACACCACCGCCCGACTCGAAGGTGAGGTGGTGCGGCTCCAGCGCGCCGTGACCGATCGGCAGGCGTCGAAGAAGCGCCTGCTCGTGCTGATCGCCGATGGTAAAGATGAGGAAGCCCATGACGCCTACATGGCGGCAGATGCGGCGCTCAAGCGGACCAAGGCCGATCTCGTGAAGGCACAGGAGGCCCTTGCCGAAGCCAAGGGTGCGGTGACGGCTGGCGAGCATATCGTCCGCGTAACGGAGGTTCGGACCAAGATGGAGAGCGACGATCCCGATGAGCGGTATGAGACGCGCTCGTTGGTGAAGGCCGCATTCCAGAACGTGATCAACTTCATCGAATTCGATTCCGTCAGCGGGACGGTGATCGTGCGGCTGGTGCAGGGCTTGGGTGCCATGCACATCCTGCCGAACGGACAGGTGGGCTACCTCGATCTCGTCCGTGGCGGGAAGGACTATGGACAGGACGAGACGGTAGAGGGCTTCCTGCGTCGGCGCGATGGTCGCAATCTAACGTCGGGCGTGGGTGGCTAAGCCAGCTACTCGGTCGCCGTCTGTTCCGCGCGCAGCATGAGGACGATTTCAGTTCCGCGCCTGCACTTATCGCAAAGAAAGGAATTGCCAGCCTTCTGGTGACGTTCCCAAATCTGGACTGTCCCGTTGCATCCTTCATGCTGACAGGGGGCTTCGTCAAACCGAGCAGTCCACTTTATTTGCTCGCCGAGCAGTTCCATCGAATACGTGGCAAAGCAGTCGCTGCCGCACTGTGTGACGACAGCATCACCCTCTTTCAGGTTGGTCGTTCGACGCTTGATAACCTTCGAACAGACAAAGCAGTTCATCTGCGAGGTATTGCCCAGCTTCAGACCATGTAAGGTGGTGGAGTATAACTCTTCCAAACGCGTGATGATCTTGCCGCAGAGAGATTGCAGCCGTGCTAAATCCCGCATCTTGCCATCTGCACGATCAAGCACGGTCTCAAGATGCAGGTATTTGCCAAGGTGATTATACGTGTCGCCCACCTCCTTCAGAGACATGCATTTTTGGGTGCCGATTGTCACCCACTCCTTCGGTCCCGCATCGTCAGCTTCACGAGCAATCGAAAGGGTGCCGGTGACAGCCGCATGAGGATCGATTTCCAGAAGCTCCCGAAGAAGTTGTGCAGGTTGCCACTTGGACAGCTTCTTCTCAGGTAGCTCATCAGAATACGAACGCGCCGTGTCATAGACGTGCGCTTCAATCGCCATACGAAGCTCAAGCGCGCAGTAGATCAGAGCGTCTGCGTCACCCCGCTCGAACAGTGCCTTTGCACGACCGAGATGAGACCGTCCAATTGCTCGATAACTGCGCGCCATTCAGGGTCTTCCAAGATGGGAGGGGGCGGGTGAAATCATTCAAGACGGGCGTTTACCTACACCGTCCCCCAGTCATTTTTATGCCCGTCTGAATTAAAATTCGATCAGGCTAAACGAAGGTTCATCTCCTCACCCATCCGTTCGGACAGGTTTTTCAGAACACCGATAAGTTCCATACGCGCTTTCTGGGTGTTTTCCGCTCGCTCCTTCTCGCTCTCAGGAGTGGGAAACAGAGTCTGCTGACCTCTGATCATAATGAACTCGTCAGCCATATCGCATGCTTCATCGATCCGCTTGCGTGTCTCATCCGAGAAGAGAAACAAAGCTTGGTGTCTCGCAATCCAAATCTTCCGCGCGTCTTTTTGAAACTCGTGGTCTCCCTGCTTGACCTTTAAGCCACTCTCCGCAAGCCGCAAAGATATGTAGGCTTGAACCGCTTGGTAAACTGCGAAGCGCTTTTCGAACAGGGTGGTTCGTTGAACAAGTCTCGAAGTCGCTGCCTGTGTCTCGGCTACCTTCAAAGCAGCAGCCGCTGTCTCTGCCTGCAACTTCGCTATCCCAACTTGCCGCCATCCGACAACAACAGCGCCGCATGCCGCTGCGAAAGTGGCTACGACTTGCCATGTGAAGGTGTCCATGGAAATGGGCACGGTTCGCCTCTCTTGTTTTACTTGCCGAAGGTAGATGCCGCCGTTGGTCCCGATGCGCGCAGGGTTGCGAAGAAACCATCCATGTGATCATCTTCCAGACGAAGCGCGCCGTGCCAGTCGGGATCGGAGCCATCGCGGGCAAGATCACCAGCGTCGAACATGGTCGGATCGATAGCGTGCAGCCGCCCCACGTTGTGCTTGATCGTGTTGGCTGTCTCGCGCAGCTTCTCCAAACCCGGTTCATCGATCGGGAAAGCATTTCGCGTTAGCCATGGATACGCCTTGTCGTAGGCGTAGCGTTTCGATTGTTGCCACTTGATCACTTCCTTCTCCCAATAGTGGTGAAGGACCAGCGCAAATGCCTCCCGGAGCAGCCGAAGCGACTCCTCCGCTTGATGATTCAAATCAATCAAGTGATCAGCGTAGTAGTAGCGCTGTCCAGTCGCTTCATCTTCGCTGTATTCATCCACCTTACCTTCGGCTTCAAGCTTCGCATACCGCTCGGCTGCGTGCTTCACGTCAGAGTCGAACTCCGTGCGGCTCGCCTTATAGGCGCGCTCGATTTCGCGAAGCCCGGACTCAAACAACCAGCCGGAAATATTTGACCTGAACGACATTCCTACCTCTCAAAGCTCCGGCACGGTGCCGTGATCTAAATACCCTCATGCAGCGTGGACCGAAACTGAAAAGCCCCGCCACGAAGAAGCTGGCGGGCACCTACAAAACTTCCGTGGACGGCAACACAGCGCCGCTCGTTCAGCTTACCGACGACATTCCTGCCGCCCCTTCATGGTTGACCGCTGGCGCGAAGGACGTGTGGTCCGCCGATCTCCCGCGCGTCGTCGCGTGTGGCGCTCGTGAGACGGACAGCCACTTCTTCGCCGTCTACTGCGAAATGATGGCGCGCTTCATCGCGGGCGTGAAGGCTGGTGATCCGCCGAACGCGGCGTTCGTCTCGGAGCTTCGCAAGGAAGCGGAAATGCTCGGCATCGCTGGTGCCAAGGCCCGCCTTGCTCGCCTCTCCAACGCCCCGGAGAAGCCCGCCACGTCGCCGTTCAGCCTCCGACCGAAGTGAGCCGCCTAAATATCAGGTGAAACGATTTCAGAAGGACAGCTACACCCACAAGGCGGTCACCTATGCGAAGCGCGTCATCGGCGGAAAGATTGATGCGTGTTGGCAGGTGAAGGCTGCGTGCCAGCGCTTTCTTGATGACTTCGACCGCACCGATATCGTCTACCGCGAAGATCGCGCCGACCACGCTTGCGCCTTCATCGAAGCCCTGCCGCACGTCGCTGGTCCGCTAACCGGCGAGCCGATCCAGCTTGAGCCGTTCCAAATCTTCATCATCGTCAACCTGTTTGGATGGCTGGACGCCACCAGCGACCTGCGTCGCTATCGCGAGGCGCTGATCCTCTTGCCGCGCGGGTCTGGCAAGTCCACGCTCGCCGCGCCGATCGCCCTCTATATGACCTTCTGTCAGGGACAGGGCGGCGCTCAAGGGATGAGCGGTGCCACGTCGCTCAAGCAGGCCAACGCCGTGTTCACCCCGGCCAAGCGGATGGTCGATCTCACCCCGGCCATCGCCGAAGCGCTTGGGATCGAGACGGCCTCGCGCTCGATCTATCAGGTTGCCACCGGCTCCAGCTTCATCCCGGTGAAGGCCAAGACGGAAGACGGCGGTCTCCCTTGGGTGGCAATCGCGGACGAGCTTCACCAAGCGCTGGACAGCACGCAGCTTGATGCCTTCCGCACCGGCATGGGCAAGCGCCGTGGTGCAGACCCGCTGCTCCTCATCATTTCGACGGCGGGCACCAACGTCGCGGGCGTGTGTCGGCAGGAGCAGCTATATTTTGAGAGCGTGCTGAACGGCACGGTGAAGGATGATAGCAAGTTCTGTCTCGTCTACACGATCGACCCGACCGACGACTGGCGCGACTTTGCCGTCTGGCAGAAGGCCAATCCCGCCTACGGCGTGTCCGTCGATGAGAAGCACCTTCGCTCCGAGTATGAGAAGGCGCTTCAATCGCCGTCCTACCAGAGCATCTGTCTCACCAAATATCTGAACGTCTGGCAGAACAGCGCCTCCGGTTGGCTCAATCAGGTCGATTGGATGAAGGCGGCGCGAGCCGATCTCCAGTTGAGCACGGCTGTGCGTTGCTGGATCGGCGTCGATCTCTCTACCAAGACCGATATCACCGCCGTCACCGTCGTGGCTGAAACGCCAGACGGCAAAAAGGCGCTGTTCCCCTACCTGTTCCTCCCGACCGGCGCGCTGGATCGGTCAAAGAACGCGAAGTCCTACCTCGATTGGATCGCCTCAAATGCGATGACGGTCACTGAAGGATCGGCGTCCGACCACCAAGCCGTGGAGGATTTGATCCGCACGCTGGTGAAAGAGAACCGCGTCGAAGAGGTGCTGTTCGATAGCTGGCAGGCGGCGGGCATGATCCAGCGCCTACAGGCGGACGGCATCGCCTGTGCCGAGTTTGGGCAGACCTCTCGCAACTTCACGGGTCCGATGACCGACTTCGAGGCTGATTTGATGAACGGCAAGATCGTTCACACCGATAATCCATGTCTCAATTGGATGGCGTCGAATATTTCTGTGCGACAAAACGGCATCCTCAAGTCGCCGTGTAAGCCAACCGGGCAAGATCACTTGAAGATCGACGGCATTATAGCCGCACTTATGGCCTACGCGCAGTCGAACATTGCTCCGCCGCCGCCACCCGCGCCAGTGGAGTATGCTGTGCTCGACTAAATATCGACATGGGTTTCTGGTCTTCTATCGATAGCTTCTTCTTTGGTCCCCTTCCTGAAACGAAGGGTGGCACCACTCCTGTGCCGGTTCACACGCCCGAGGCGATCACCGCCGCCTACGAGGCCGATGTTGGCGGAGTGCAGCGCACCCGCGTGAGCACCGTCCACGCCTGTGCTCGCGTGATCGCCGAAGGGCTGGCACAACCGCCCTGCTACGTGATCCGCGACATGGGGAAGGGCACGCAGCGCGCGACCGATCACCCGCTCTACAATCTGCTTACTCTTGCCCCGAACGAGCGCCAGACCAGCTACGAGTTCCGCGACATGATCGGCTGGCACCTTGCCCTTGATGGCAACGCCTACGTGTTCGTGAACCGTGGTCCGACCGGCAAGGGTCCGATCCGCGAGCTTCTGCCGTGCGATCTTGGTGCCGTCACCGTGTCGGTGGACGAAAGCCAAATCGGCAATCCGGTTCGCTATTTCCTCTACGGCGTTGAGACGCCCTCCAACCTGATTTGGCACCTCAAGGGTCCGTCCATGAAGTCGTGGACTGGTATGTCCACTATGGTGGAGGCGGCTCGCGCGATCAGTTTGGCACAGGCCACCGAAGCGTTCGGTCTGGCGAGCTTCAAGAATGGCGCGAAGCCCGGTGCCATCATTTCCCCGAAGGGCGATGCGGCGTGGACCCCGGAGCAGCACAACGCCGTGATTCAGGCGTGGAATGCCACGCGCGGCGCTGCGGGCGCTCACAAGACGATCGCGTTGACACAACCGCTCGAATACACGCCCATGTCGCACAACGCCTCCGACAGTCAGTGGATCGAAGCGCGCAAGTTCGCCGTCACCGAAGTCTGCCGCTACTTCCGCGTGTCGCCGACCAAGGTGTTCCACACCGATGGATCGCAGTCCTACGCCAGCGTTGAGCAGGCGCATATCAGCCACGATCAGGACACCGACGCCCATTGGCATGAGCGTTTCGTCCAGTCGGCGAACAAGGCGCTGTTGACCGCCAAGGAACGCGCCGAAGGCGTGCGGGTCATGATCGACAACCGTGCCGCACTGCGTGGCACCGCCAAGGATCGCGTAGAGTATTACGCAAAGGGAATCGCGGCTGGCATCTTCACGCGCAACGAGGCGCGCGAAATGGAAGGCTTCGATCGGTCGAACGATCCCGAAGCCGACAAGCTCACGCCTGCCGCCAATCTGTTCGGCGATAAGCAGCCAAAGGACGAGCCCAACGCCGACGAAGGCGATGAGCCCGTAGCCTAAATAAGAACATGAATAAGAAGATGGAGCGGCTTGCGCTTGCGGGTCGCCTTGAAGTCAAATTTGCCGAGCCGGGTGTCGAAACTACCACGAAGTCATTCGAGGGATATGGCGCTGTGTTCGGCAACACCGACCACGCGAGCGATATCATTGCACCGGGCGCTTTCACCAAGACGCTTAGTGAGCACAAGGCGGCGGGCACTCTCCCGGCCATGTTCTTCAACCACGACGCCTACTCCATGCCGATCGGCAAGTGGGTGGAGCTTGAGGAAGACGATTACGGCTTGAAGGCCAGCGGCGTGTTTCTCGACACCAGCGCTGGTCGCGATGCCTACACCGCCGTGAAGGCTGGTGCCGTCACCGGCCTCTCCATCGGCTACTTCGTGACCGACTTCGCCTTCGAGGGCGGTGTCCGCACGATCCTCGAAGCCAAGCTCGTGGAGATCAGCGTCGTCACGTTCCCGTGCAACGAGCGTGCCCGCGTCTCCGACGTGAAGTCGGCTCCCGAAGACCTCACCGAAGATGATTTCATGGGCAAGCTCGCCGAGCTTGGCGTCGAAGAAGAAGATGCCAAGGCGCTCGCCGCTAAGCGCTACGGCGCAAAAGAAGAAGAAATCTTCGAAGGTGCGACCGACGAGAAGTCGGACGAAGCTCCCACCGATGAAGAGAAGGTGGAAGAAGGCGAGGACGAGCAGTCCGACGCCGATGACGACAGCGAAGCTAAATACTTCGCAGCGGCCATGGACGCCGTATCAACCCTTATCCGTGAACTGAAACAGGAGAATCATGGCCGATAACGAGTTTACCACGAAGCTGAACGAGCTTCACGCTTCTTACAATGAGAAGATCGACGCCCTTGAGAGCAAGGTTGCCGCGATCGAGACCGCCGCTGGTCGCCCCGGCGCTGGCAACGTCACCGTTGAGGCGGAGACCAAGGCGTTCGACAGCTATCTGCGCAACGGCGTCATCACCCCGGAAATGAAGGCCATGTCGGCGGGCACCCTGTCCGAAGGCGGCTACACCGTTCCCAAGGTGATCGACTCGCAGATTCGTTCGCTGCTCGTGAACATTTCGCCGATGCGTTCGGTTGCTCGCGTGATCAGCGTCTCCACCCCGGACTTCCGCATCCCGGTTTCGGTTGGTGGCACCGCCTCGAAGTGGGTTGGTGAGAAGGACACCCGCGATGAGACCGCCTCGCCGGTCATCACCGAGATCACCCCGAAGTTCGGTGAGCTTTACGCTTCGCCGTTCGTCACCCCGATCCTGCTTGAGGACTCGCAGTTCGATATCGCTGGTTTCGTCGCTGGCGAAGTCGCGACCGAGTTTGCCCGCGCAGAAGGCGACGCCTTCCTGAACGGTAACGGCACCGGCAAGCCTTCGGGCCTCCTGAACGTCACCACGGCGCTTACTGGCGACAAGACCCGTGCGTTTGGCACCGTCCAGCACCTCGTTTCGAGCCTCGCGCTCGGCTTCAACGCAGACGACCTCAAGGCGCTCGTTGCGACGCTCAAGGCGGGCTATCGCGCGAATGCGAAGTGGATCATGACCAAGGCCACCAAGGCGGCAGTTGGTATGCTCAAGGACGGCAACGATCGCTACCTGCTTCAGGACGGCATCGCGGCTGGCGATCCCGACCGCCTGCTCGGCTACGAAGTGGTCGAAATGGAGGATATGCCGGAGATCGGCGCGAACGCGCTTCCGATCGCTTTCGGTGACTTCGGCACCAGCTACACGATCGCTGATCGCGTCGGCATGTCGATGCTCTACAACCCTTACTCGAATGCTCCCTACATCGCCTACCAGTCGCGCAAGCGCGTCGGTGGTGTAGTGACCAACACCGAGTCCTACAAGCTTCTCAAGATCAAGGCTTCGTAATCGGAGCCTCGATCCTAAGGAACGAACAGACAGGGCCTCGCACGAAAGTGCGGGGCCTTCGTCGATTCAAAGTTGGTTGCACTCACCCATGTGAATATTGGTTCTTGGTCCAATAAGGGCCACGAGGCGAAAGAGACGATTGCCGCTTCCGTTTTTGTCACCAATCTCGATAAGGCTTCCCGGACCAGTCGAATAAGACGGGCCATAGGAGCCTTTGCTTATTACGATTAGCTTGCCCGCTGTTCCAACGCTCAGACCCGAATACGTCAGCGCGTCAAGGTCAACGTTAAGCGCTACACGGCTCGCGTCGCTTCTGCAATTCAGTTGAGCATCGCACGAAATTAAACGTTCCGCACGGCAAAACCATTTGCCAGAAGTGGCAGTTTCGGCGGTGACGTTTGTTGAGAATGCCGCCGAACACACTGCAACGACCAATTTCAATATGCGCATTTTGCCTCCATCCCCAGACGGCAGATAATCGAACACGACGGGGTTCGTTGCCAAGATCATAAATATGGGATGAAGATCACCCGTCTCACCCTGCCGAGCTTCCCGGCGCTCACAAATGCCGAGATCGAGGCATGGCTTCGTATCGATCCTGATCAGGACGCCGACACGCTGGCGATGCTCGTTGGCTCCGCAACCGAGCACGTCGAAGGCGTGACCGGTCTGGCGCTTGGTGTGTCCACCTACATGGTGGAGTTGGACGGTATCGATGAGAGCTACCGCCTTCCGATCGAGCCGGTGCAGTCGGTGTCCAAGGTCGAATACCGCGACCGCGACGGCGTTCTCCAGTCGATCACGGGCTGGCACGTAGCCTCCGGCTACCTCTACTTCCCCGGCTACCCGATGGGCTCGCCGATCGTCACGCTGGAGGCAGGCTACACCCGTGAAGTCGGCGTCCCGCTGGCGCTTGCCCATGCCATCGCCGTGCTGGTGAGCGCGGGCTACAATGGCCGCGAGGAAATCTCCGACCAGACCATCAAGACGGTCGATCGTCTGTGCCAGCGCTACAAGCGCGTCGCGTGGTGATCGACCATGAAGATTGAAAGCGGGAAGCTCGATCGCACCCTTGAGCTACTGAACCTCACCAAGGTCGCCGACGATTACGGGCAGGAGATCGAGACCTTCACCAAGGTCGCGACGATCTACGCACAGCGTCTGGAGATGCGCACGCAGGACGCGGCGCGTGCCGGTGGCCGCGAGACGTTCTCAATGGCTCGTTTCCTCATCCGCTGGCGCGCTGGTCTCAAGACCGGGATGCGCGTCCGCACGGACGGCAAGCTCTACGAGATTATCGCACTGGACGAGCCCGACCGCCGCACCACGATGACCATCACGCTGGAGGAGATCACGCAGTGACCCCGGCGAATGTCCGGGGCCTCGCGGCGCTCCAAGCTCGTCTGGAATCCCTCTCGAAGGAAGAAGCGACCAAGGCGGGACAGATTGCGAACCGCGCTGGTGCCGCCGTGCTGCGCAAGGCGGTGATCGCCAAGGCACCGAACAGCCCCAAGACCACCGAAGGCGAGGTGCGCACCCGCCACACCAAGGGTGGAGCGACCCGGCAAGAGGTTCACAACAAGATCGTGAACAGCGTTCGAGTGAAGAAGGTGAAGGCGTCGCAGCAGGGCGAGGTAAAGAACAGCGTGGCGATCTTCGGCGCGTATCACGCCACGTTCGTGGAGTTTGGCTCCATCCACAACAGCGCCGATCCCTTCATGCTGCGCGCCTACGAGGAAAGTGAAGACTCGATCATCGAGACAATCGCGAAGGTGCTGGGCAAGCAGCTTGTGAAGCGCGGCGCATAAATATCGGATGATCAATAAGCTTCTCACGGCGCGTCTCAAGACCCTCACGCCCCATGTCTATCCGAATGCCGCGCCCACGGACTACAAGACGCCGTGCGTGGTCTATCAGGTGATCGACACGGAGACGTTCAACGATCTCGATAGCTTCTCCAACGAGGCTTTCGTCACCGTCATGTTGGCGATTTCGTCTCCCGTCTATGGCGATGCCAAGGCGCTGGCAGCGGCGATCCGCCAAAACATGGAAAGCTGGAACGACGAAGGCACTCAGTCGGTGTCATGGATTAACGAAACAAGCGCCGTCGATAACACAACGGCCACGATGCTTCACAGAATCATGCTGTTCTTCAAGTTCTTCGTCGCCATCTGATCTAAGGCGCGAGGCTAAATACTCCTGAACCTCACTTTTTCAGGAGTATCATGGCTAACAATGTTGTAAATTCGCGTGGCGTGACCGTCACTATCAAGATCGGATCGGGCACCGCCACGAAGATTTCCGGCATCACCGATTTCTCCGGCATCGGCAGCGGCTCCGCTGCCGTCATCGATATCACCGACCTCGACTCCACCTCGAAGGAGAAGATGATCGGCGTCATGGACGAAGGCCAGTTCAAGCTGTCCTACAACGTCATCAAGAACGACGCTGGTCAGGCTTCGCTGGACACCGCCCGCGCTTCGGGTGCCGTGTGTGAGATCAAGGTCGCCACCTCGTCCGACACCTACACTTTTACCGCCTTCGTTCTCACCAACGAGAAGGGCGGCGCTGTGGACAAGCAGCTTACGGGTTCGGCTGGTCTGGAAATCTCCGGCTCCGTCGTGAAGACTGCTACCACCGTCTAATGGCTCTTTCACGCGAGGCGATCCTTTCGGCTCCCGTGGCGAAGTCCGAAGTCTTTGTGCCCGAATGGAACGACACCGTGTTCATTCGGGCACTTTCCATGACCAACCGGGTGAAGCTGCTCGACGCCATCTACGCCAACAACGCAGCCCATGAGGCTTGGAAGGAAGATCAGGAGAAGCCGGAGGATGAGCGCGAAGGGCTCCCTCGCGTCGATATCCAAGATCAGGCCATCTTGTCGCTGCTCTTTTGCATCTGCGACGACAAGGGCGACCTCATGTTCGGTCTTGAGGACTACGACACCTTCGCCGGGTTCGACTACCCGACGATCGTGAGCCTGTGGACCGCGCTGAAGAAGCACGAGACCCGAGACGGCGAGGCTGAAAAAAAAAGTTCAGACTGAACCCCAAGCGGCGCTTCATGTTTCGCCTCGCGCTCGCGCTGGGCAAGACGGTCGCGCAGCTTGATCAGGAGCTAAGTCCCCAAGAGTTTGACGAGTGGGAAGCTTTCTACCACTTCGAGCCTTGGGGGTGCCCTGCCGCTGACTATCGCGCCGACGTGCTGGCGCGGCTCAACTACATTCCAAACTTCAAGGGCGATCCGCCAGACTTCTTCGACCATGACTGGCAGGAGACGCGACGCCTCGAAGAGAAGCGACTGGCGTCCATCACGCTTGAAGACAAGGTGTTGTCGTTCTTCGGTGGCCTGAATGTGATCGACGGCGATGCGGAGGAAGAACCGCCCGTAGCCTAAATATTACATGGCTAAAATCGGTTCTCTCGTTGTTGATCTTGCTCTTGAGAGCAAGCAGTTCATTGCAGGTCTAAAGCAGGCTTCCGCCGCGACCACGCAGGCGGCTACGCAAATCTCGTCCGCCATGAACCTCGCCAAGAATGCCGCTATCGGCTTCGCTGGCGGGTTCATCGGCGCGTTCTCCGTCGATCTCATTTCGCAGCGCATCCAAGAGGCGTTCGACTACGGCGACGCCATCGTTGACCTGTCCGACCGCACGGGTGCCGCGACCAAGACCATTCAGGAGTTTCGCTACGCAGCGCAGATGAGCGGATCGTCGGTGGAGAACGCCGACGCAGCCGTGGAGAAGTTCGCCAAGAACCTTGGTGCCGCGCAGAACGGCAACAAGGCGATGATCAAGACCTTCGCCGACCTTGGCGTCACGAGCAGCGACACCACCGTGGCGCTTCGCCAGACCATGGACGGTATCTCGAAGCTCGGCACCGTCACGCAGCGCAACCAGAAGACGATCGAGGTTTTCGGTAAGTCGGCTGGTGACCTCACCGCGCTCATGAGCGACGGCACCTCCGGGTTCGACGCGCTGGCGAAGGCCGCGCAGTCCTACGGGCTGGTGATCGATGATCAGGTTCTCCGCAACGGCGGCAAGGTCAACGACCAACTCGACACCATGAAGATGATCCTCAACTCGCAGATGGCGGGCATGATCATCCAGAACGCCGACGCGCTCATGCAGTTGGCGAACGGCTTCATTCAGGCCGCGTCCGCCGCCGCGCAGTTCTTCGCGCAGATAGACGTGAACCGCCTCATGTCGCTTCGCCAGAGCAACCCGCTCCAGAAGGACATTCCGACCATGATTGCCGCCTATCGCAGCGGCAAGGGGCAGGACCAATACTCGCGCGACGAGTTGATGAAGACCAAGGCTGGTCGCAAGGCACTATTTGACGAGCAGGACGCGATCCGCATCGCGGAAGTCCGTGCCGGTCGCAAGGGCAGCAACGTCTACCTTGCCGCGCAGGAGGGCAAGAAAACCATCGTTGCGGCGGAGGTGGCTGCACGTCGCGGCACCCGTCTGCCGCCTACGCCCGTCGTCAATTCACCGAACCTCCCGACATCGACTGGCAGCAAGCCGAAACCGTCGAAGTCTTCGGGATCGAAGCCGACGCTCAAGACGGATGAGGAATTGGCATCGGCGTGGGAGAAGGCGTTCCTCGCCGTCAAGGCGGGCCTCTATCGCGCACAGGAAAACCTCACCACCGATCCCACGCAGCGACAGGAGCTTCAGGCCAATCAGCTTCGCAACCGCTACTTCCGCGATGATCTCGATCTCAAGGAAGACACCGGCACCGATCAAGAGGTTCGTGAGGGGAAGAAGCGCTACACGGAGGCACAGGCGGCACAGCTTCGGCAGATTCAGAAGGAAATCTTCGATGCCGAATACGACGCGACGATTCAGGATCGCGAAGCCGATATCGCGCGCGATCGTCTGGACCTCGCCCTCAACGGGCTCAAGATCGAGGGCGACAAGCTTTCGGAGGAGATGAACCTCGCCCGGTCCACGAAGGACCGGAAGGAAAAGGCGCTCGCGCTGGTCAAGAACCAGTTCGATCAGGAGCGTCTCCAGCTTGAGCAGACGATCGAGCTTGCGAAGCTCGGCAAGGCCACGAAGGCGGAGCGTGAGGCGGCGGAAGCTCGTCTCGCCGCTCTACCGGCGTTGCAGGCGCTGGCGACCGAAGGCGTGAACCGCCAGAACCAGTCGCCGCTTGAAGCCTATCTCGATCAAATCCCGAACACGGCGAACGAGATCAACGACGCGCTTGAGCAGGTGCAGGTGGATGGACTCAAGTCCCTACAGGACGGGCTCATGGCGGTGATCGACGGCACCAAGAGCGTCGGCGAAGCCTTCGGCGATATGGCGAAGGGGATCATCAACGACCTGATCAAGATCGGCATCCAGCAAGCGATCGTGAAGCCGCTCGGCAACCTCCTGTTCGGTGGTGGCGAGGGTAGCGGCGGGGGCGGCTTTCTTGGCTCGATCCTTGGTGGGATCATCAAGGGCGGCGTGAAGGGCGCTCGTGCCAACGGCGGTGCCACCAGCCCCGGCGACTACCTCGTGGGTGAGCGTGGTCCCGAAGTCGTGCGCATCGGTGCCAACGCCAACGTGATGACCAACCGCGAGCTTCGCAGCGCTGCGAACGACAACCGTGGTGGGGTGAACATCACCTTCGGGTCGATCACGTCGAACGATCCGGCAGCGGTTCGCGCGATGGCGATGCAGGCCGCTATGGAGCTTGCCCCGGTGTTCCGGGAGCAGGCGGTGAACGCCACCATGACGAAGCTGCGTCGTCCCGGACTGTAAATAGGAGAGCGGGGAGGATGCTTTCACCCTTTATCACGGAAAGTTCTCGTTCAGGACGTGAAGTTGAATTGAGCCTCCATCCTGTCCGCGCCGGGATGGGCTCATGATCGTTGTTTGCGGCTATAGGCACCCCTTGGCGGGCTTTAAGGTCATCGCGGAGATCGAGAGCGATGACGCGGGTGAATGGCTCGAAGCCGCCTATTTCGACCTCACATGCAAGGCGTGGGAGGATTTCGGCCCGAATGAGAAGGGACAAACCGTGCTCATCCCCACCCGTGATCTCGTGCCGATCGTCACCTTCGACCAGAACCTTGAGCACCTGTTAGATCGCATCGTTGGACACGATCGGCGCTGGTTCAATCGGCCTCGATCCATGCCACGAACAGGTGCGTGAGACCCACCATCGTGCTCGCTACATACTCGTGGCGACCGTCTTGGATCACGAAGGTGTCATCCTCCCAAAAGCCATTCGGCGGCGGGAAGCTTTGATCGGACCCGCGCTGCAAAACCTTCTGATAGGCGCGATCCACGTCGCCGACCGCCATGCGGTCCCGACATGCGAGCCGCACCTTGTGAATGGGCACGTAGCCCGTCTTGACGATGGCTCCGGCAGGAACCCGGAACGTGCGATCTTCTGTGAACATGAAAGTATTTAGGGCGGAGCCCGCCTCCACCAACTCCACTCTTCTTCGCCAAGAAATGGCGGTTTTCTGCCGTTTAAGGCCAAGAGGGGATGAGTGGAGGCAACACCTCTCATAGCTATTAGGTGTGTTTTCTCTTCTTAAATTCTATATTTATAAAATATACTTCCACCTCCTCCACTCCAGTAGAAAACGACAGATTTCTGCGGGTTTGAGCAAAAATAATCGGTGGAGGTAGGTGGAGAAAAGGGCCTAAAAGTGGAGGCTGGTAACTCGCCTCTACTTGTTGGACCCAAGTCAAAGGCTCCTACTCCTAAATAGAGGGTGATCTATCCCCTCTCTTTTCCTTCGCAAGCACCGGCCACCGAGCGCCTGATCTTGAACCGCCGCCAGTCGAAGGCGGAAAGCCCGTGGACCTACGCGAGTTCGGTTGTCGATACCGCCGCGCAATGGGCGTTGGAATGGACGTGGCCTGCCATGACCTTCGCCGATGCGGAGACGATTTCGGCATGGCTGCTCGCGCTCAAGGGGCAGGCTGGCAGCTTCCGCTACTCGCCCCGTGGGTCGCGCGGTTCAAACCTCACCGGCAAGACGCTGGCGGTTCCCGGCTATGCCTACAACGACACGATCTCCGTGAAGGGCTGGACTGCTAATCAGGCCACCAGCCTCCGCCTTGGGCAGTGGATGACTATCGGCACGCAGCTTCTGCGCATCGTGGAGGCCAGTGCCTTCGCCGACGCCAACGGGGCGGTGACCATCACCGTGTCGCCGTTCCTTCGCACGACCTATCCCACCGACACAGCGATCAACTTCACCGCGCCCTATGGCGTGTTCAGCCTCGCGACGGCGGATGGTCTTGGCTACACCCTCACGCCCGACCGCGCCCCGGAGTTTGGCACCTTACAGGCCCGTGAGGTGGTCTGATGCGGAACAACACACCCGAGCTTGTCAGTGCCGTTGCAGCACCGACGATCACCACCGCGCTCGCCGCGCGTCTCGACTTCAAGTCGGGCACGGTGTTCGTCTGGACCGGCGTCGGCAGCATCATCGCGCCTTCGAACACCGGGGACAGCCTGCTTGATGGGCAAACCTTCGACGCGCTCGCCCACGAAATGGTCGATATCGGTGACAACACATTTTCCATGGGCGGATCGGGCGAGCTTCTGATCACCCTGAACGTGCCTGCCGCACCCGACGTGACGATCGCCGCCGCATCCGTCTACCCGAACGAGTATCAAGGCCGCTCCGGCGTCCTGTGGCGCGTGGTCAAGATCGACACGGGCAACCCGCTCGCCGAACCGGTGTGGCTGTTCCGGCGCATCCGTAGTGCCACCATGGACAAGGTGGAGATTCAGGCGGACGGCACCTATCACAAGTTCGCCCTCACGCTCGAAAGCCACAGCGGTAAGATCAGCAACGCGACCAATCAGACCTATCTGAACCAGCGTCGTTATGATCCAAACGATAGTTCGCAGGAATATTCGGTGTCGATAGCCAATGGCGATCCGGCCCCCACGAAGGCGAGTAGCGCGGGCTCCGGCGTTAGTTTCTATGATAGCGGCGGCAGCTATGGTGTTTATGGCGGTGGCTACGGTGGCCGATACGGCAACAATGTCGCGGACTACTAACCCTTCACCCTAAATAATGGGTGAACACCTTTGCCCGCCACCAAGATTGGGAAGAACGACTTTCCCTCTACCTCGATCGCGTAGCTGATCAGCCCTTCAAGTGGGGCCAGCACGACTGCGCGCTGTTCTCCGCCGACTGTGTGAAGGCCATGACCGGGACGGACCCGGCTGAAACCTATCGCGGCAAGTATAACACCGCACGCGGTGCCGCCGAAGCCCTCCGGGAGCGTGGCGAGGGCACGCTTCTGCGCACCCTTAAGGCGATCTTCGGCGAGCCAATATCGCCGCACTTCGCGCAGCGTGGCGATATCGTCATGCGCGATGCCCGCACCGCTGGCGTCTGCGTCGGTCGCTTTTCTTGGTTCGTCGGACAGGAGGACGATCAGGAGGGGCTGGTCTTCCTCACCACGGCTGCGTGCCGCTACGCTTTTCGCGTGCCCTACCAGACGGAGGGCACCTCCGATGAGTAAGGTGCTCAAGGTGGTCGCCATCGTGGCGGTCGCCGTCGCCATCGTGGTTTTCGCCGCGCCGATCGCAGGCGCGCTTGCCAGTGTCGCCGGATCGGTGGGCATCGGCACCGGCATCGCCACCGCCGCCCTGATCAGCAGCGTCGTGGGCATTGGCATCTCGCTTGGCCTGTCCGCGATCAGCACGCTGTTCCGCAAGTCGGCGAGCCTGTCCAACTCCATGGCGGATCGCCTCTCGTCCAGCATCGTGCCGTCCGCACCGCGCAAGTTCGTGTTCGGTCGCACAGCGGCGGGCGCGGACATTCGCTTCTTCGAAACGTGGGGGTCGAAGAAGGATCAATACGCGCAGGTGATTGCGCTCGCGTCGCACCGCGTGAACGCGATCTCGCGGTTCTACTGCGAAGATAAGCTCACTTGGCAGGGCTACCTACAGGCCCACGCAGACGGCATCACGGGCTTCCGGGCAGTGACCGAGGGTAAGCCGGGGAACGGCTCCCCGATGGGCTCCGGGGTCTACTGGACGGCCTCCAGCACCTTCACCGGGTGCGCCTACATCGCGATCAACTACAAGCTGGACAGCAAGGCGTGGCCGCAGGGCATCCCGTCCAAGATCACCACGGAAGTCGAAGGGTGCCCGCTCTACGATCCTCGTTTGGACAGCACGCGCGGCGGCTCCGGCTCGCACCGTGCGGAGAACCAAGACACATGGGCGTGGCGCAACGGCAGTGTGGAGATCGGTCGTAACCCGGCGCTCGCGCTGCTCGCCTACCTGATCGGCTGGCGGATCAACGGGAAGCTCGCGTGGGGCATGGGCATTCCAATCGAGTCCATCGACCTCGATAACTTCCGCGCGTTCGCGAACGTCTGCGAAGAACAGGTTCAGGCGGCAGCGGGCGGGACCGTCCAGCGCTACACCTGTGACGGGATTTTTTCGGCTACCGACACCCACGAGACGGTGATCAACGGCATCACCGCTGCGATGGGCTCCACCAAGCTCACCGACGTTGGCGGGCAATATTGCCTGATCGGCGGCTATGACGACACGTTCGGCCCGAAGGTCGCCTTCAACGCCGACGATCTCGTGGGCGCTCCCGGCGCTCCGGCTCCCTACTCGTGGGTTCCGGCAGGCCCGACGCGCGAGACCTACAACATCGCCCGTGGCCGGTTCGCCGACCCCAACGAGCTTTACCAGCTTGTTGATTGGGGCGAGATCGTCACCGACGACTTGCCCGATGGCATCCCGCGCACGCTCACGCTGGACTTGGGTTGCGTCAATCGCGCAGAAGCTTGCCAGCGTATCGCGAAGCAGTTCTTGGCGCGCGAGGCCAAGACGCCCGGTTTCTTCACGGCGACCTTCGGCCCGAAGGCGTTCCTTGTCCAAGTTGGATCGCTGCTCACCTTGAGCCTGCCGTCGCAGGGTTGGAACAATAAGCTGTTCCGCGTGCAGGAGCAGACCGAAACGCACGACATGATCTTCCAGATGACGCTGCGTGAGGAGTCACCGGAAGTCTACCAATGGGATAAGAACGAAGCGCTGGTGCTTCCTTCGGCACTTCGTCCGCCCGGTTATGATCCGAGCATGGTCCCGCCGATCGAAGGCTTCAAGTTGAGTAGCACGACCTACCAAGGGGTGTGACAAGCCTAAATAATGGGTGAGCCAAGTATCAGAGATCATCTTCGAGTGGACGCCCGAAACCAGCGGTCGCGTCGCATCTATTCAAATCCAGTCGCGTATCGTGGGCTTCCCGGAGTGGACGGAGCAAGCGGCTGCGTTTGATCCGTCCATCGGCGCTTTCAAGTTCACGTCAAACGCGCCCGCTACCGATACCGAGGTTCGCGCCCGCTATCGCAACACGGACGGCATCTACGGCGCGTGGTTCACCGGCCACATCGTCACCGCCCCGGCTGTAGTCGAATATGACACCGTTTCCGGCGCTCCAAAGAACGTCGAAAATGGTGCGACGAAAGGCACGCCAGAAGGCACCAAAGTTGCTGGACGGCCGGTTGAGGAAGTTATCAAGGATATTGATGACTCGCTGAACAATCAGAAGGACGAGACTGGTAAGATCATCAGCGCCATCGAACACCAGAAGGCGCAACAGGCTGCACGTGATGAAGCCAAGGCGGCACGCGATGAAGCTGCGAAGGTGCGTAGTGACCTTTCGACCGAACTCGCTGGTGTAAAGGTCGATGTAGACGCTGCGAAGATCGAAGTCGCAAACGTTAAGTCAGATCAGGCGGCGGAGAACGCGCGTCTCGACGGTGAAGTCAATGCCGTGAAGTCGGAAGCTGCATCCGCTCGCGCCGATGTTCGTCAGGCTATCGCGGACACGGCAACGGTGGCAACCAACCTAACCGCCGAAGTGGAACGTTCAAAGACGGTAGAAGGGACGATCAATCAGAAGATCGTCAACGTCGATCAGAAGACTGACAACAACGCTATTGCGATCCGCGATGAAGTGACTGCACGTGCCGATGCGGATGCCGCTTTGGCTAGCCGTCAGACCACGATTGAGACAAGCTTCAAAAACGTTCCGACGACGTTCGCGGTGATCGCACGTGGGTATGACGATCCATCATCCGAAGGTGTTCGCGAAGCCGGTCTATATGACGCGACTGGTGTTCGTCTTCATGGTGCGAACCGTGCATGGAACGTCGTGACGTTCAACGCCGACAATAGCGTCAAGGAATACCGCAGCTACGACACTTGGGCGAGCGACAACAATAGCCGCGCGATGGCTGAATATCTTTCGAGCCTTGCGCGCGGAACCACGGTCGTTTGCTACACCTTCGATGAACCGCAGAACAATCGCAAGTCCTACGGTCTTGAACCCGCTTTAATCGACTGTGGCGCAGGTCCGGCCTATCTCTCCAACAACTTTGCATATCGCTCCGCTTATGTTTTGATCGGCCGTAAGGGCGTTGGCGCGAACGGTGGAACGGAAGCTTATGGATCGTCGTGGGTTGAGCGTCGCTTCGAACTTCTGAAAGGCGCCCCAAACCTCACCGACACTCGCGCCCTTGCTGACGCTAGCGCCCGCATTACGGCGGAAGAAACCGCACGTGCATCGGCTGACGAAGCCGTGGGTCGTCGTGCAACCGCTTTGGAAAGCCGTGCAACCACGCTTGAAGGCCAGACAGGCGGATTGAAGTCCGCTGATATCGTCGCGCGAGTTTCGGAAGAAGAAACCACCCGCGCGCGTGCTGATGGTGCGTTGTCTGGTCGCGTCTCGACGGTCGAAGCAAACTACCAGAACGCTGATCAGGTAGACAGCCGCGCAACGGTGATCGCTAACGCGAAGGTGAGCGTAGAGGAAGCTGCACGCACGTCGGCGGACAACGCATTGGCTAACCGCCTCACCACTGTCGAAAGCACCACGGCAAGCGAGGTGCAGAAGGTAGATGCGCGCGTCACAGAGGAAATGACGACACTAACGAACGCCAACACTGCGTTGACCAACCGTGCGACAAAGTTCGAAGCGCAGATGAACCGTTCGGAGCCTTCCGAGCTTGGACGAGTCCTGAACAACGTTGATGCTCGTATCGCGACGGAAGAAACGGTTCGTGCGAACGCTGATAGCGCGCTTGCCAATCGCAGCACCTCGCTAGAATCAAAGTTTAATCGGTCGGGTGATTTGAAAGTCTCCGTTGTTGCGGCGGATACGTTCGTGCCGTCGAGCGTGGGCGACCCCGCAACGTTGCCATCCGCTGGCGTCCTCGGTTCGACTGACATCTATGGTCCCCATGTCGAGTTTGATGGCGGTAACGCATCGCTTCGGTCACTGGTCCCGCTCGCGCGCCGTAGCGGCCTTACGCTCAAACTACGTGCCCGGCTCTGGCAAACGATGGGACCACCAACAGCCGCCATCTGGTATTGCGAGTATCTTGATGCGCAGTATCGCACCGTGGCGCCTGCCATCATCGGTTCGTGGCGCACGATTACAGATCAATCGTTCGTCCACATATCCGAAGAATATGTCGCTCCGTTTGTCGAAGGTGCGGTTTGGATACGGTTTAGCGTCTTGCTCAACCGTCAGCCATCTGACCCCGGCGCAAACTACGTAGCGGGCGCTGTCACTCGCGTGCTTGAAGCATCGATTGAAGATGTCACCGCGATCAAAGTTGCCGATATTGCAACCAACGCGCGCATCACGGCCGAAGAAACCACACGCGCTGATGCAATCAGCGCATTGGCCAATCGTTCAACCGCGCTTGAAGCAAGCTTTGGCGGATTGTCGAAGGTCGTCGCGAACGACTACTTCGACAACGGCATTGAAGGATGGACGTTCGACCTCAATGCGATAGTTGTCCCCTCGTCTGGGAACCGTCGCAACGTCATTCGAACGAAACCCGGCACACGCTACGATGGCATCATGGGTCGCCGTATTGCGATTACCAGCGACAATCAGCGTTGGAAGCTGAAAGCTTCGTGGCGCTGCACCGCCGGGAAAAGCACTTATTACTTCGGCATGGTGTTCTTCGACGCCAATGACGCGCACGTTTCGGCACGCGACGGGACGGGAAACTACCCGCTCGGCGGAAACGTCGTGCTTGATAGTGCCATTCATAGCTGGGTGGATCGCGAAGCCGTCATCGGCAAGGGCATCGATCGCAATTCCGATTACGGTGGCTATCTCAACATCCCCGCCGCCGCTGTTTACATGCGTCCGGTTATCTTCATCAACTACACGAGCGATCCCGCGTCGGTTTCTGAAATCGACTACTTCGCCGTCGAAGAAGTAACCGCGTCGGAAGCTTCGAACGCCCGTATAGGGCTTGAAGAAACCGCACGTGCAAACGCCGATGGCGCAATTACCACGCGTATCGACACGATCGTCAACACCTACGCCGATACGTTCGCCGATGTTCGCGCGGTAATCGGTCGCGAGGAAGCTGCAAGGACGAGTGCCGATAGCGCGCTTGCGTCACGTAATTCGACACTTGAAGCACAGGTGACGGGCACCATGCCTTCCGGTCTTCAAACCATGATCAAGGATAACCGCAAGAACCTTGCGGATGTCGCATGGTGGAAGTTTGGTGCGGGAATTCCGTGGGCGAAGAATGGTGGACGTGTAGATATGATCTACACCCTCCCGTCGAGTTCTTGGCCCACCATTATGGGACCCGGCGGTTCCGCTGATGACGTATGGTTATGTCGAGCGGATTCACGTGGTAACGAGGGTGGGGGATGGAATGGTGGTCAGATGGCCCGCCTCGATCCCGACCGCACCTATCGCTTTACGGTTCCAATCATCACGTTGGATGACGCAAGACGCGTTTCTTATTGGGGCGTCAACGCAGTTTGTGATTTGAACACGACAAACCACAACGGCAATCCATATTTCGCCGTCACATCCAACTTAACCCCATTTAAGTGGTATCTATTTGTCGGCTACGTTTTCCCACGTAACAGCACCGGAAACTCTCACGACGGCGCTGGTATCTGGGACATGGAAACCGGTGCGAAAGTCTCCGCCGGTTCAAATTTCTGCTTCAATCCCGATGGTCGCCAGCCGGTTCACCGCGCCTATCAGTATTATGCCGCAGATGCCGTTTATCAGGCGTTTGGCCGCCCGATCGTGGAACTCGTAGATGGTAGCGAGACGGACTTCCAATCTGCGCTTGGTGCGAAGCGTGGGGTGGTGGCTGCGAACGCTCGGATCACCGCCGAAGAAACCGCACGATCGAATGCCGATAGCGTGCTTGCAACCCGCAGCACCACGCTTGAAGCGCAGTTGAACCGGACTGCACCGTCAGAGCTAGGCCGCGTAGTCAATGTAGTCGATGCTCGGATCGCAACGGAAGAATCCGTTCGTGCAAACGCCGACACGGCGTTGGCGCAGCGTTCGACTACGCTTGAAGCCACGGTGTTCAATGGCCCCAATCAGAATAGCACACTTTCGTCGCGCATAACGAACGAGGAAACCGCACGCACCAACGCCGATAGCGCGTTGGCAACTCGCGCCACCTCTCTTGAAGCTATCGTCGCACGCGGCGCCTACCTCAACTCGAACGCCGACTTCTCGATTTATCCCGATTCGAGCGCAAATACCTATGCTCCGCAATTTACGGATCAGAACTTTTTCTGGCGATACGCTCGGCGTGTTGCGGGCCGCATCGGCAAATATGCGATGCTGCTTGAATGGCGTCCCGCCGACAACGGCGGTGCCCATCAAGCTTATATTGGGGGCGGTGGCCTGAATGGTGTTGCCGCAGGCGACTACACCCTAGACTTCGACGGCCAGTTGAATGCTGGTGGTTGGAGTGGTGTCTCAGTCGCGGTCCTTTGGATCAACTCTCAAGGGACAACTGTCAAAACTGAAAGCTTTAACCTTGCGATTGAAAAGGACATCGCGGGTGTTACCGGTGACAATCCGTATGGCATTGTAGGGGGGCGGCGGTGGAATTTCCCCTGCCGGGCACCCGCTGATGTCTCCAATGCGCGAATTGTTGTAGTCTACGGCAACGGGCGCACGACTGGCCAGTCGTTCACAATCGATCTTCTTGGTCTGCGTCATATCGCCGACAGCAACACACGTTCCCGGATTATCACGGAAGAAACTGTTCGTGCTAACGCGGACAGCGCCTTGGCCGGGCGTGCCTCCACGTTAGAAGCCCAGTTTCGTGGTGACACGGACAGCCCTATCTTCGTTCGTCTTCGAGGGGAAGAAACCGCGCGCGCAAATGCCGATGGTGCGCTTGGATCGCGTATCGACAGCGTGCAAGCCAACTACGTCAGCAAGAGCGATCTTGTCGCCAATAACATGGACTTCGATTTCGACGCGACAATCCCGGCCAATCAGGCTTGGGCACCGGGTTACTGGGGCGGCGGTGACTTAGATTCTCGAATCAGTAAGACCGTAGCGTGGAACAACGTTAGTTGCCTATATTTTGGCGCTCACAATCTGCGCGCCGAAGTCTACTCGCGCAAGTCCATCCCGGTAAATCCAGCGCTCAAATATCGTATGAAGGCCCGCTTCGGTGCGTGGATGAATGGCAGCACGGGCACTACTTCGCGGTTCTACATTGGCTTCGTCGGACTGGATGCTAACGGCGCCGTTGTCAATCACGGTGCCTATGGGTCATACCGCTACTCTATATGCACCGGTGAGGCAATTACAGACGGCCAAATCGTCGAACGATCGGTGATCGTGACCGGTGAGGGCAACGACAGTTGGTTGAAGTTTCCGCCCAACACGCGCCAAATTCGGCCATTGATTTTCATGAACTACGATCAATACGCGATCAACAGCTACGTTGATTTCATTTCGATCGAAGAAGTCACGGAGATTGATGCGCGGGTGACTGCCGAATCTACCGCACGTGCAAACGCAGACGGTGCACTAGCTAGCCGTGCCACCAGCGTAGAGGCTCGTGCAGGGTCATTGGAATCTCGGACAGGCATTAACGAAAGCGCCATTGCGGACGCTCGCAACAAGCTCGCATCCGCGAGACTTGAACTATCGGCGGTGACTGGTGGTGGTCGTGCTGCGATCACACTGCGTTCGGACAACAATGCGGGTGCCGGTGTCGATATTGTCGGCGATGTCAACTTCTCCGGCAATCTCAACGTCGGTCCCGATAGCGGCCAGCGTGTCAAGATCACGAACAGTGGCGTGAGCGTCTTCGACGGTAACGGAACGATGCGTGTTCGGCTAGGAATCTGGTAATTCCATGGCTGGTGGACTTCAAGTTTGGGACAGTGGCGGTGCGTTGATCTTTAACGAGACAACGCCCGTCATCAAGTTTCTAGGATCGGTCACGATTGGCGCAAACTACACCGGCGCCAATCATCAAGGCCCTGTTGTTGATGCGCGCTTCACACAGTTTGCGCAGCATGTCGGGTTCTGGTGTCGAATCGACGGCCTTTTCAGCGTCGAGGGGAGCGATGCGACTTGGCGCTTCGATGGCAATAGTTTGATTTGGACGTATCCGAATTCAACCCCAATGTATGTAAATGGGACGCTGATCAACCGTCCGCAACAAACCATCATCTACGGAATTCGCTAACTGACTTAAATAGTGGATGACGACTGGTATCGAAATCTACGATCAAAACGGAAAACTTCAATTCAACGGTGATATGCTGACATACGCGCTCCGAATGAGCGGAACGGCGTATGTCGAAGCTCGCAAGGTCGGTAATACGTCGCCGCATTCGTTGATGATCCCCGGCACAAACTCTTTTCCAAATTCTTTGGTGGCGCTTCATTGTTCGCAAACTTATGCAGCCGCCTATGCTGGTCGGTGGGGCGGCAATGGCCAGAAGCTATTTGCGGTCGCAAGTTGTCCAGTAGGAACGGCGTTCGAATACTTCCTCTTCGAGCGCTCCGATATCATCACTCCGTCCAACTTTGGCTTGGAAGTCCGCAACGCGAACAATCAAATTACCTTCTCTACCAATCAGCGGACTATGCGCCCGTTGACGATGTTGACCGGGGTCGATCAAGCCGCGACTTACGGTGGTCGCAAGCTAGCGTTCTGCCAAGCTACCTTCGCAGGACATTCGCGACCGGGCGAAACCGATTACTACCAAGGCGGTGGTGGCGGTGGTGGTAATCCCGGTCTGCCAACGCCTGATGATCCCGGTCCGGGCGGCAACACGCAATACGGCTGGCGCGTCGATGGCAAGGTCTACGGCGGTTACAACGCCGACTCCGGTCAAACCGTTCGGGTGGGTGAAGTCAGTTGGGATGATGTCTATATCGGTCCGCAATCCGATCCGAATAAACCGGCGCCACGTGTCTGGCCGATCAATCTATTCGTGATCGACGTGACGAGCTTCCCTGTCGGTGGCCAATTCTTCTAATTTAAACCTAAATAAAACTATGACCGATACACCGAAGATCACCGAAGAAGAATATCAGAAGGCTCGCGAAGTAGCCGCCGCGTATGAGCGAATGAAGGCGGAGGAAGTAGCCGCACAGCGTGCAGCTTATGCCGTGCATGTTACGGAGCTTGTCACCAGCGACGCTTTCAAAGCCGTCTATGCAGCGCTTGCATCGATGCTCGCCACACAGACTGACGATTCCTTCTATGGAATGCCAGTCAACGCGCTTCACACGATTTCGCGCAATCTTGCATCGCAAGTCAACGTGAACATGGATGCGCCGGTTGCGCCGACGCCTTCGGAGGGTGAAGCCGATGGAGAGTGAGAACAAACGCACGGTCTCGCAGAGCGTGAAGCACTACGCTTTGAAGATTTGGGAAGTGCCAGCGGTCAAATCGTTCGCGCTGACTTGGTTGATCCGGCTGAGTGTCCCCGGCGCCCCCGTTCTTATCGCGGTCATCGACGCGCTGACTAGCAATGGCTGATCAGTTTTCAGCAGAGTCACGCGACCTTCTGATACGTCTTGATCAGCGGGTTAGTGATGGCTTCGCGAACATCAACAATCGACTTGATGCGTATGACCGTCGCGCGGACGCTCTGGACCGTCGCGTTGACGCGCTCGAAGACGCTGAAATAAAACGCGCTGGCGAGCTTGCGGGCGCACAGAAACTCGGATCGTATTTGAAGTATGCCGTGACCGGGTTGATCGCGGTGGTTGGATATCTCGGATACCAAGTCGAGCTTGCGCCGGAGCCGGTGACAGCGGTTTATCCAACCAAGATCGATAGACGTTGAAAATGGGGAAGCGGTCATTCGAGGTCGCCCCCCAGATGGCCAATGGCTATTCGTTTAAGCCCTCTACTTCCAAACTATCATCATTTAGAGGATCAACGCGGATGCCCTCATGTGAAACGCGCCCTTGTTCGAAGAATTTGAACAATCGATCCATACGCCGAAAGACGCTCAGCAAGACCTTTGCGCCTATTATTTCATCTCCGTTCGCCATGTTGACGAACGTTTGAAAAGATATTCCGGGCATATACGCGTCAAGCTCACTTCCCATGCGCTTGATACTTTGACGAGTTTCGTCCGAGACAAACCCTTTAAGCTTTTCTCTGCTTAAAAGTTTGTTTTGCGCCATGAAGCTGTATAGCGTCGAATAGGCCTTCTTCACGCGAGGTTTCTCGGAAGCATAAGCTTGGATCAGCGCGATCATGTCGTCAAATGGCAACTTCCGCGCTTTGATAGAAACGTATCCCGGTGAATTGTATTGGATACCGCCCACTTGAAGTCGTTCTTCAGGAGCGTTGTCATTGGCGAGATTTTGATAATACGCGACATAGCTTCCACCGCCCTTCCACGGTCGATCCATCGCGCTGGAAATCGCTTGCCGCGTCGCCGAGCTTGTGGATGCTCGCGTGAACCGGCGTATGTCGTTGAAGATATAGTAGATATCTTCAACTTGCGCATAGAGTTTGGAAAACTCGCCAAGCTCCCACGACCCGTCAACCTCGAACCTTTCGGTAGTGTCGGGCACAAACTTCGCAACAATCTTGATTGGCGCGTGATCTCTGGCAAAAAATTGTGAGTCAGGAAGCGCAGCCGATACCAGTTTACTCGATTTTACAAGCCGGACGGCGCTTACCTGCTCTTCTCTGCCGGTGAACGAGAGGGTCCAATATCGGCGTAGGTTTGCATGTGATAGCGCGTAGCGTAGATCATACTTTCCATCCTGATAATCGGTAAGAAAGCCAAGGGTCATCGATGCGCCAATGAACAATGCGGAGTCATTGTCCGCGTTTGGCGAGGCTACGGCCAGAATGAACTCGTTTAGACCGACTTGGAAGAGGGCAATTTCCGGTTGGTCATACCAGAGTAGCGTCTGGATGGTCTTCGCTGTTTTCTCTGATTTATCGGTCACAATCCATGCGCCCTTACATTAGTAACGGCCGAAACTAGGCTGAAATGCGAGTAGCGCCAGAAGTTGATATGCGTCCCGCTAGTTGTATGTTTTCCGCTGCCTTCTGGAATTGATAGCGTCACGATAAAGGGATTGCGCTTACGTAAACCGGTGAGCTTCAAAAGAGCAGCAGCCGTCGTTCTCAAAGAGCAAGAAGCCCAATCGCAATCAGATACCTCGTAGGTATCCGGCTTTTTGTCGCCGTTGGCCGCGAAAGATGCGAAAGCGGCCGTATCAGGCTGCGCTGTCGGCACCAGCCGATACACTTCAAACAGAGCATTTTCGCCTGCCGATGCGGGCGGGCATTGAGGGGGCAATAGCTCCCCATAGGCGTTTGTTGCCACAGATATACCTCCCTAACATGCGCCTCCCCAAAGGCGCGGTAGAGGTGTAACCGGTGCATCCAGATAGGTAAATATCTTGGCAATAGGCCGATGGGTCGTCGCGCGAGTGGCAAAGCTGCGCCTCTCTCGCCGATGCGGCTGCTAAAACCACCCTCGCGATTTTGCGAACGCCGCTACGCCTGCGACACAACCGCCCATGAAGACGCGTGTGCCATTGCGCACCAACACATAGAGGATAGCCCAGCCCGGCCCACGCTCGGTGAGCTTCACCAGCACTGTCTTTTCATGGATGTTCAACGGACGCACCCCCAGCTTGAAATCAAATCAGATTTCAGGCGCTGGGCACGTAGCTGCGCTGCAATTTTTTACGTCGAGCATTTTTGGCGATGATCGTCAAGCACCGTCCGAAACGGCTCGCCTCGAATGCTGTGAAGAAACGGCTATTTTCCGCCGCCTTTCGTCTCACGTTTCTTGGCGAACCAGTCGAGCGCATAGACGAAGCTCTCGTCCAAGATGCGGTCTTCCACTATCATCGAGCCGTCACGGTGGCGCCTACTCCCATCCTCACGCCATCGCGACACCGCGTGGGGTGGTTATGTCGGTCGCCCACCCCGCCAAACCGCGAATAGCGTTTCACCAAGTGTGTCGAAGGTGTCCCAGTAATCCATGCCACTTTCGAGCGCGAAAAGCCGCCGCTCCATGATCGGGCGCTTGGAAACCATTTCCGGGCACACCAGCATCCGACGCAGCCGTTCCATTGACGCAGCGTTTTCCGCTACGTTCTCATGATTATTCATCGCTATGTCCCAAGTTTGTCCGTGTCGGACAGGATCGTTGGACAAACTTGGGAGAAAGCTCACAAACCTGTCCGACACGGATAAGATGATAGAAGCGCACCGATGACGCAAGAGCTATTGCAGCGAACTGTGTAGATTGCGAACTGTGTAACTCTATATTTGATTAGCGCTTCGGCCGCGCAGAAATATCTTAATCAGGATTGCGCGGGCTGCGATCGAAATTCGAACCATCACGCTTCGTTTTGCGACACCGCACCAGAAGCGGTGAGGAAGACCCTCTTGCCAGTCACGGCCACCCCACGGGGCCACCGTCGTGCAATACAGCGATCCTTGGCGATGCGGGTGATGTTCACCATGTTTGACTGGTTGCCGCCAAGGACGTGGTAGGTGGTGGCATCCTCGCCGACGTAGAAGCCAACGTGTCCACCACCGGGGCGCTTGAACACCAGCACGGCACCGGGTGCGAGCCGATCAGCGCGAAGATTTGAGCCCCAAGTTTCCCACGACGATGCGCGCACGGCGATCGGGGCAGGCGCGATCCCGGCCTCACTCATGCAGTGAGCGACGAACAGCCCGCACCACGCGGTCTCATCGTCGGTGATCGCGATGCCAAGCACCTTGGAGCCGAGCTTCTTTGCCCAAGCGAGAATGGTGGGATTATGCTTCGGCCCGACGATTTCGCGGGTGCCGATAAGTGAATCTGCGATTTCAAACCATTTCATCGGGTATTTAGGACGGGTGGGGAGCCACGCTCTACTCACCCGTCCACTCTTTGCGCCGTTCACGGCGTCGCCCGATCGAGCCTTCTATCTAGCAATCAGGTGGGAGAACTTGATCACGAATAGCATTCGTTCTGTTTCGTCCGGGATGGTGAAGGTTGTGGCCCGATGGTCGCCATCAACGGTCCACGAGATATATTCGGATTGAAGCCATTGGGCGACTTCATGTGGTAGAAAGATGCCGTGCTTCGCCCCTTGGACGAGGATGCAGACTTCGTGAGCGTCTGGACGGCGGCTAAGGGAAACTTGCATCCATTATTTAAGGTCTCGGAGCGTTGGATCGTCCATCATGTCCAGTAGCTCGTTCAGGCTCACCAGCCCGCCTTGGTAGGGGTGGACGGGCGCGTCATCGTCTGGGGTTATCGCCCGCGCCATGAGCGTGACCATGTGGCGGGCACGTTCCGCGTTGTCGTGGAAATCGGAAAGACCGAGGTGGAAGTCCTCCAACGCGGTGGGCGTCCACCACCCCTTCGGTAGATAGCGCGGGCGATCGAGGGGGAGGGGCGAGAGGTCATCATAATCGAGATTGAGATCGCCCAGCATGAGGCCGATGCCTTCGAGATCGAACTCGTCGGTCACGATAGGTCGCCATCTTCGAGGTAGAGTGCGTAGAGTGCTCGAAGCGCGAGTATCGCGTAATCGACGCGGCTCACTTGCTGTTATCCTGTTCTGTGATCAGCGCATCAAAGAAGCGGGTGATCTTGCTTTCCATGAAGTGATCGTCAGAACGCTTGAGCTTCGTAAGCGTAGCTTGGGCCGCATCTTCGATGATCGATGGAGTTGCCTGTGCAAGCTGCGATCGGACGATATCATGAATGACACTTCCGGGGCCGCACAGAATCTGGACCAAGTTGCGCTCAACATCTTTGACAATCTTTTCGTTCCGATATGCGGCGAGTTCGCAATCAGCGATCGTTGCCTCGATCTTGGTCAGGGCGAGGCTGGTGATCTCATAAAGTGAACGCCAATGATCTCGGCTTTCAGACAGATTGCATTCGTAGGTTTTAGTGCGGTCCAGAGCGGCTTCGGCGCGTTCGGCGCGATCAAGCGCGCGAGCATACATTTTGATGAGAATGTAGATGAGGGGTGCCGTGACCACGATAGTTGCGATCAGGTTGATAGTGTTGTCTGTCATGTGTCTCCTAAACTGTTTCAACGAAGGGTTTTGATAATCGCGTAGATGCGAGATTTACGAAGATCGTATTGGGTGATTAGGTCGGCGATTGAAGCTCCTGCTTCTCTATCTCCCCTGATCTTGGCGTCACGGTCGCGGTATCGTCGGACGGTGTAGTGTTCCACTCAGAACCTCGCCCGAAACATGACCCGCGCGAAGTCTGTGGGGGCGATGATCTTGAGCCATTGTCCTTTTCCGTCGTAGCGGATCGAGAAAGCTCCAAGATCATTGTCCGCGATGAAGGCGTTAGCCTCTTCGCTAAGGACAAAGCGAAAGCTGTTCGAATCCATTTCGAACATTGGTCGGGTGGCGTCTATCTCGAAAGGTGTTTCCTCAATCAAATGCTGTCCCACCATTTTGGCTGCTACTCCTACAAACCTCTTAAATGCTGCGTTCATCTTACTACCTTCTCATTGCTTCTACCTTATTTATTCCAGTTACTGGAAAACGGGCGAATAAGTTATCGTGAGCGCCATTTTGCGAACTTGGCGGCGAGCGGGTCCAGCTTCTCCACTTGGCTCGCCTTGATCTCGGCAAACCTCGTGACTGCCGCCCGGTGGGCGTTCTCCGCATCGTGGTCGATATCGCTGGTGTCCCGTCCGATGCTGGACGCAAACTGCCGCCCGATGGTGGCGAGATCGTCGGCGGTGATCGCGTAGCCCTTGAGCAGCGCCCGGACGCCCGTCCGCTTGAGGAACGGGAACATGCGCGTGCCCTTGGCTCCTGTGGTGGCGGTGGACAGGCTGTCAGCGGTCACGAAATCGCCGTGGAGGCTCACCTGAGTAGGGCAGGGCGTCTTCATACCCGACGTGTCCACGAAGGCGCTGGTGAGCTTCCTTGAGGTCCGCAGGGGCACCACGACAGGGTGGGCCATCTTGATGAAATCGACGCAGACCGGCTCGCCGTCATCGTGGCGGTAAAACTCCGCCCCCGGCCACGCGCGCGGTGCGACGAACAGGCGGGACTCATCCTTGGTCGCCTTGTCCACGCAACCGAGCCACGCGGCCATGGTCGCCCACACGTCCGCGAACTCATCCGGCTCCACGACCCGATCGAGCGGGAACATGAGGCGGAAGCATTGCGCGTCGGGCTGGTGCGACGTGGTGGTGTAGATGACGAAAGGCGAGCCCTGCGCGATCATCTTCTCTGCAATCGCCTCGATCGTTGAGTGGGGCTGATTGCCTTCCTTGTTGTCGATGTCGGCGGCGAACCACTGCCAGCCCGCGACCCGGTGCTTCGCCCGGATCACGCCGTCGTCGTAGATCGCAGGCGAGACGCACAGCGTCTTGGCCTTGTCGATGCCGGGGCGACGGGACTGCCCTTCGAGATAGTCGGCGAACGCCCACCACGAGGGCAGGGCGTTCGTGATGGGGCGGTTGTCCCGGACGTTCCGCACGGTGCTGTAGGCGATCATGCCGTCACCCGACCGTGGAACACGTCCAGCGCCTTTGTGGCTTCGGCGATCGGCCCGACATACTGCCAGCCGTTCATCTTGTTGGTCTTCTTCGGCTGGATCGGGAAGCCATCCTCCTGCGACGACATGCGGCGAAGCTCCGAAAGGAACCCGGCCTGTTCCAACGCGGCTTTCTTCCGCATTACAGCGCACCAATCGCGGTAGGCGAGGTAGATTTCGTCCTTGGCGATCACGCCCGTGCGGAGCGTGCGATCGAGCGACCCGCCCTCGAAGCTGGACGGCACCCGGTAGCGGCCTTCATTCGCCACCAGCGCGTCGGCAAACTCGCCCACGGACGAGCGGTTGGCGTAGCGCGTCTGGAGGGCCTTCATCGCCTCGCGGTAGGGCTCGCACGGATCGGCGGCTTCGAGATCGACCGAGCACCACATCGCGGTGAAATCGAGCCCGTTGATGAAGGCAAACTCGGCAGGCCCGGACGCGCTGTTGAAATCGATTTGGAAGAAGCGCCGGATGCCGGTGGGATCGTTGATCAACTGCTCCAGCAGCTTGTTCGACGCGCCGATGAAGCAGGCGTTTTGATCCATGCTCACGGAGGCGTTGGTCCCCATGGGGCGGTAGGAAAGCTCCTCGCGGGTGATCACCGCCTTCACGGCGTCCATGTCGGCGCGATCCGCCTTGTTCATTTCGTCCAAGAACAGGGCGAAGTTGCGGAACAGATTGGCTTCGCGGTTGTCGGACAGGCGGCTGAAGTCGGTGGTGGCGAAAAGCGATCCAAGCTCGCCAAGCAGCTTGGTGATGAAAACCGATTTACCGCAGCCCTGCGACCCGTAGACCACCGGCATGAGGTGGTAGACGATCGGCTTGCCCGCGAGGCGGCGCTTAATCTGCCAAATCAATTTCTTGAGCACCGCGATGGTGATCTCCGCCGACACGTTGGTGGTGTCGAAGCTGGTGCGCACCAGCGCGTCCCAATCGAACGTGGTGCCGGTCTGTGTCAGCTTCTCCAAGATCGCGGTGCGAACCTCGTGATCGACCTTGCGCTGGAGATAGACCACCTCGTCCACGACGTTGGCCTTCTTGAACTGGTCGTTCAGGAGATTACGGTTCACCGACGTGGCTTCCTCGATCAACTCATCCACCGACAGGCGGACGCGGTTCTTCTGGATCGGGCTCACCCACGACAGCGGGTGCGCGGCGTTGGCGTTCAGGCGGAAGGCGTAGGTATCAAGGATCGCTTCGACCAACTCGCGGGGAGTGGACGGCACGGTGCCAAGGGCGGAGCGGATGCGGTGGGCGCGCTGCGCGGATCGGAACGCCTTCTGCCACTCCGTCTTGCTGGCGATGCCGAGCTTGACGATGGAAGCTTCGAGGTTCGGATAGGTCTCGTTGTCGAAATCGAGTTGCGCGATGATCTCGGAGAGTTCGGGCGTCGGATTCGTCGTTACGATGAAGTTGAGAATGTCGTGTTCGGTCATGTGGTCCTTTACCTTGAGTAGAGGAACGCCATCCATGACCATGCGCGGCAGCGCACTTGATTGGTAGGGACGGCATTCCCTGTTGTCACTTTATTTAGCATCACGCTTCGGAACCGTGCCATATTCATGTGACGAAAAAGAAGGCCCCGGTTGGATGCCGCCAACCGAGGCCAAGAGTTTAGGGGAGGAAACACACATGAAGCATTCGGGGAGAAGGTATCGAACCCCATTCGCACTTATATTTATACCAAGGTGCGAGTTCCTGTGTCTATTTGTTCGGGCCATGCGCACGAGGAAATGGCGTGCCTCCACTTTTAGGCCCTTTTCTCCACCTACCTCCACCGATTATTTTTGCTCAAACCCGCAGAAATCTGTCGTTTTCTACTGGAGTGGAGGAGGTGGAAGTATATTTTATA
>JAAIGE0100851384.1_pt1 | contig 34814 bp, 26 predicted proteins | sample 6487951 | NCBI WGS metagenome assembly JAAIGE01 (sample SAMN13974128, study PRJNA590717) | phyllosphere metagenome | biome: tomato field; feature: multiple bacterial spot infested tomato fields; material: tomato leaves; isolation source: leaves from tomato fields | host: Solanum lycopersicum ...
ACAAAATAAAAGCGCGAAGTCGGCCGATCGGTCGATTTCGTGGCTATAATTCAAGGCTCAGGCCCGGTAGCTCAGTTGGTAGAGCAGCGGATTGAAAATCCGCGTGTCGATGGTTCGATTCCGTCCCAGGCCACCACATCCATTTCTGCGGAAGTCCAAGAACTTTGCGGATCCACCAAAAAGCCCTTACGTGACAACACGTTAGGGCTTTTTTGTTGTCCAGGAAGATCCAGAATCTTCTAGCCCAAACCAGTCGTCTCGCAGCAGCTACTGCGGTATCAGCCGGAAGAATCGGTGCTGTTACTGCAGGGCTACTGCAGTGCATCGAAACGCATGCGCTACTGCGCGAAAGGCTGGAAAAAATGGCACTGGAAGTGATCACAAGCGAGCAAGTCATCAAGAACATCGCACTCGGCAGTCGGGTGTTTGACGGAGGCGGGCTGTACCTTATCGCGGCAAAGACGAGCACTCGCCTGCACGGCTGGCGCTTCGACTACACCTTTGAGGGGAAGCGCAAGACCATCAGCCTGGGCACCTATCCCACGGTCGATCTCAAGATGGCGCGCGAACGGGCCAGCGAAGCCCGGAAGCAAGTCGCGGCAGGTATCAATCCCAGCGAGTTGCGCAAGCAAAAGCGTGCCGTCATCGTCGCGAGGTTGGAAGCTGAACGGCGAGTGTCGGAGGGGCTGCCGGCTATCGGGTCATTCGAAGACGTGGCACGGCGGTGGTTCGAGACGCGGCAAAAAGACTGGATGGAGTCGTATAGCTCCAAAGTCATTCGTCGCCTCGAAATTCACGTTTTTCCGTTCATCGGCCACATGCCAATCGCCTCGATCGAGCCGATTCACCTACTGAAGATGTGTCGGCACATCCAGAAAAAAGGCACTATCGAAACTGCACATAGAGCGCTGGAACATTCTTCGAATGTTTTTCGTGTCGGGATCGCCGAAACACTGTTGAAGACAGATCCGTGCCGAGATTTGCGTGGTGCGCTGGAAAAGCCCATCACGACGCATTTCTCCGCCATCACCAAACCCCGCCCTCTAGCTGATTTGCTTCGGGCCATTGATGGCTATCACGGTTCGATGGTTGTGCAGTCCGCCTTGCGGCTTACTCCGATGCTCATGCTGCGACCGGGGGAGCTGCGAAAAGCGAAGTGGGAGGAGATTGACTTGGAGACGGGGCAGTTCTTCGTGTCCTCCATGCGCATGAAGCGCGTCAAACAGCAGAAAGAGAGTGGTGACCCGCATTTTGTGTCGCTGCCAAAGCAGGCGATCGACATTCTCTGGGATCTCTATGACTTAACCGGTCGCGGTGACTTCGTATTTCCTGCGGAAGGGCGGCCGGGTCGATGCATGTCCGATGGGACCATCAACGCCGCGCTGCGGTCGATGGGTTATTCAGGTGACATGGTGACTGCTCACGGTTTCCGGGCCACGGCTAGGACGCTTCTGGCGGAAGCGCTTTCGATCGATCCGGCAGTTGTCGAGCTTCAACTGGCGCATGAGGTTAAGGACGCCAATGGCACCGCTTACAACCGAACTGAATACATCAAAAAGCGCATGACGATGATGCAGGCTTGGGCGGATTATCTGGACCAGTTGCGCAATGGCACTGCCGACTTCAGCAGCCATGCCGAGTTGCCGGAGTTTCGGCCGATGACGGTTAGGCGGCGTAGCCAGGAGGTGCAGCAGCACGCCTAAGAGGTTCAACGAGCTGAACATCGGGTTGCTCACCTGCGACATCAGATTCTTTGTCCCAGGCCACCAAATTTCATTCCTCGGAAGTCCGGGAATGTACAAAAAGCCCTTGCGTATCAATGCGTTAGGGCTTTTTTGTCGTCTGGATTCGTCCAAGGCGATCCATCCAGATCCAGTCGTCCTGCGGTAACTGTTTCCGGTCACTTTTCAGAGGAGGTGACCATCTCATGACAAACCTTGAGTAGTGAGAAGCGGTAACTGCGGTGCCCATGAACCCAATGCAGCAAGGCTGCACGGAAGGCATCGACGATGGCGATCAACAAAATCCCGAGTGAAAGAACGATTGCGGCTTGGCAACCCAAGCCCTTGGAGCGGCTGTGTGACGGGGGCGGTCTTTCCCTGAAAGCCGCCAAGGTCCCAGGACAGCGGCATGCATGGCGCCTCGACTTCATCAACGGCACCAAGCGTCACACGCTGAGCTTGGCAGTCTATCCCTTCGTGGGTTTGGAGGAGGCGAGGGCGCTGGCGAGCCAGGTGCGGCAGACTCTCACCGAAGGCCATGATCCCTCCAAGGAGCGCAGGCGGTACAAGGCCGCCCTGCGCGACAGGCGAGAGGCCGAACGACGGACCCTGGCAGGCGAACCCGCCAAGAACTGCTTCGAGGACGTGGCTCGCCGCTGGTACGCGACCCGCGCGCCCGAGTGGATGGATTCCTATGGCTCGAGGGTGCTGAGCCGACTGGAGCGACTTGTCTTTCCCCGCATCGGCAAGACGCCCATCGCCGAATTGCAGCCTCCGGAACTGCTGGAGATGTGCCGGCGCATCGAGGATCGAGGAACGCTCGAGACGGCGCACCGGGTGCTGGAGCACACGTCCTGTGTGTTTCGTTTCGGCGTGGCCGAAGGCGTGCTCACGGCAGACCCTTGCCGTGACTTGCGGGGCGCACTCAAGAAGCCATCGGTGAAGCACTTTCCCGCGATCACCAATCCGAGACATTTCGCGCAACTGCTGAGGGCCTTGCCGAATCATCCAGGCACCCCGGTGGTTCGCGCCGCGCTGCAACTGGCGCCGTTGGTGTTCCTGCGCCCCGGCGAATTGCGCCTTGCGACCTGGGACGAGTTCGATCTCGACAATGCGATGTGGCTTGTGCCGTCGATGCGCATGAAGCGCAAGAAGGAGCACAAACTCCATGGCGAGCCGCACTACGTGCCGCTGTCCAGGCAGGCCGTGGCACTGCTGGAGGATCTCTTCAAGCTGACCGGACACACAGGGGTTGTGTTTCCAGCGATGGGCCGCGCCAACCAATGCATGTCCAACGCGACCTTGAACACCGCCTTGAGAAGGCTGGGCTTCGGCTCAGAAATCGTCACCGGTCATGGGTTCAGGGCCACGGCGCGCACGCTGCTGCATGAGGTGCTTGGCATCGATGTGGATGTCATCGAGCTGCAGCTCGCGCACTCGGTGAAGGACATGAATGGCCGTGCGTACAACCGCACTGATTTCTTCTCTGCCCGTGCGGACATGATGCAGAAGTGGGCCGACTACATTGACGACCTGCGTGCAGGCCGAGCCGACTACCGCAGCAATTCTGCTCTGCCGGAGTTTGTGCCTGTCACCCAGCGCAGAACGGCGCCGCCTGCGCGACCGGTGATTCTGGCTGCGGCTTGATCACGCACCCTGGCTCTCATGGCGATTGCAACAGCGCTGTGGGAGCTGCTTCCAGCGTCCTGCGACAGGCGTAAGTGATGTGCGCGCGTTCCTCGCCGCCCGTCAATGTGCTTCGCGCTTGTCCAGAAGCGTCCAGGGAGATCCCAAATCGACAGCCCATTAGCGAGCGCCGTGGGGCCGGTTTGTGGGTTCGGCTCGGAACAATTCCTGGATGCCGCTGCATGTCTTGCAGCACCCCTGAATGGATACGGACACGTTCGGAATGAAAGGTCGAATGATGGCAAACCATGGATTTGGAAAGATCGCCGACGAGAGCGTCATCGAGGCTTGGCAGCCCAAGCCGCTAGAGCGGCTGAAAGACGGCTGCGGCCTGTGTCTTCGCGCCGCGCCGGTTCCGGGCCGCCGGCACGGCTGGCGCATCGAATTCCAGTACAAAATGAAGCCCCACTCCCTCAGTCTGGGGCTTTATCCCAATGTGAGCCTCGAGCTTGCGCGGGACAAGGCACTGGTCATCCTGAGGCAGTTGGCGCAAGGCATGAATCCCGGCGCCGTCCGCAAGGCCGAAAAGGCCGATGTGAAGTTGAAGCGAGAAGCCGAGCGGAGGGTACTGGCGGGTGAGGCGCCTGTGAACAGCTTTGAAGACGTGGCGCGGCGTTGGTTCAAGGCCCGTCAGTCGAACTGGTCGGATGACTATGCAACGCGGGTTCTCCGGCGGATGGAGCTTCACCTGTTCCCGCACATCGGTGAACTGCACATTTCGGACATCAAGCCGCCTCAGGTTCTCGCAGCCTGCCGCGTACTTGAAGAGGACGGGAAAGTTGACTCTGCGCACCGTGTGAAGGAAATCGCCGGGGCTGTTTTTAGCTTTGGTGTGGGTGAAGGGCTTCGTGAGGACAATCCATGCCGTGACCTGGGTGGGCTGCTGCAGACGCCCATGGGCGAGCACTTCGCTGCGATCACCGATCCCCGACAACTGGCGGACCTGTTGAGAGCGATCCCGACGTATCAGGGAACGGCAGTGGTCTGCGCGGCCCTCAAGCTGATCCCGATGATCTTCTTGAGGCCCGGCGAGTTTCGTCAGGCTCGTTGGAAAGAGTTCGATCTTCACAACGGCATTTGGATGGTGCCGTCTGCTCGGATGAAGCGAACCAAGAACAAGAAATTGAATGGTCAGCCGCACTATGTGCCATTGGCTCGCCAGGCGGTGGACATTCTCTGGGAACTGCATTCCTTGACTGGGCGTCAGGAGTTTGTTTTTCCAGCGATGGGGCGATCTGGGCGACCCATGTCCGATGGAACCCTCAATACAGCATTGGAGAAGCTGGGTTACTCATCGGATGTTGCTACCGTTCACGGATTTCGGGCGACGGCCCGAACGTTATTGGCCGAGCGGCTATGCATTGACCGAGACGTCATCGAACTCCAGTTGGCGCACGAGGTGAGAGATCAGAACGGCCGGGCATACAACCGAACGGAATTTCGTCGCCAGCGCACACAAATGATGCAGGTCTGGGCGGATTATCTGGAAGATCTGCGTGAGGGGCGGATTGACTGTCGGACGCATGCGGACTTGCCAGAGTTCGTGCCGATTACAGAGCGACTTTAGGATAAGTTCTGAGAGGCATACTCATAAAGGCAGTCTATTTCCTGGACTCCACGATTGGGCTGACGCGAAAGCGTTGCATACCAGAGTTAACGCACTCTCAGGTCGCAGGCGACCAGCGGTAGAGCAGCGGCTCCGTCCTGCGTTTGACGGTGGGCAGACTATCAGGGAGTGCCGTAAGGCGTCAGTGAGTTACGCACCTTGGGTGCAGCGCTGGCGTTGATCTGTGAGCCGCGTTCTACCGCTCGCAGGGCACCATGCTTTAGGGCGGCAGAACCCCGTAGTCGTCCACCGTCTGGGTCAGCCGCAGTGTCTTGAAAAGCGCGACGAGCAGGAGGTAGGGCTCGATGTAGTCGGCCCTGGCGGGCTCGATTAACGAGCACAGATTGAGACTCGCGTTTGCGCCTCTTACTGACATTCCACAAGTTTGGCTACTCCTGCCAACTCTCTCCCAATGCTTGCGCCTGCTGCAGCACCAGCTCCACCGCCGCATCCTGCATGTCCGGAGGGTACTTGTACTTGCGAAGGATGCGCTTGACCATCAGCCGCAGGCTAGCGCGCACGCTCTCGCGCTCTGACCAATCCACGCTAAGGTTCTTGCGCAGGTTATTCGTCAGCTCGTGAGCTATTTTCTTCAGCGTCTCGTCGGTCAGCGCCCTGACCGCCGACTCGTTGTTGACCAGCGCGTCGTAGAAACGCACCTCATCATCGGTCAGCCCGAGGGCTTCGCCGCGTGACGCGGCCTCGCGGAACTTTTTGGCCATCTCGACCAGCTCTTCCATCACCTGCGCGGTCTCGATCGAGCGGTTTTGGTAACGGGTGATGACGTTACCCAGCAGCTCGGAGAACTTTTTCTGCTGGACGACATTGCTGGCGAACTTGGACTTAATCTCGCCCTCCAGCAGCCGCTCCAGCAGTTCCACGGCCAGATTGCGTTCGGGCAAGTTCTTCACCTGGGCCAGGAACTCGTCGTCGAGCAGGCCGATGTTGGGCTTGTCCAGGCCGACGGCGTCGAAGATGTCCACGACGGCGTCGGACACGACCGCCTGGCTGATGATCTGGCGGATCGCCTGCTCGCGTTGCTCGTCGGTCTTCTTTTGCTGCGAAATGTCGCGCTTGGTCAGGATCACTTTGACCGCCTGCAGGAATGCCACTTCCTCGCGTACCGCCTTAGCCTCGTCCAGTGTGCAGCACAGGGTGAAGGCTTTGCTCATCGCCAAGGCTGCATCGGCGAATCGTTTCTTGCCGTCGCGGTTGCCCTCGGTCTTCAGGCCGAGCACATGGTTGGCCGCGCCAGCCAAGGTCTTGTGGCCGTCGATCAGGAAGCCGCTCCAGTCGTAGCCGTGAAGCATGGCCCGCAGTACATCTAGCTTCTCGGCCAGCACCGCATAGGCTTCGTGCGCGTCAACCGTCGGCCGGCCGCGGCCTTGGCTGGCCGTGTACTCGCGCATGGCCGCCTTCAGCTCGTTGCCGATGCCGATGTAGTCGACCACCAGGCCGCCCTGTTTGTCCTTGAACACGCGGTTCACACGGGCGATAGCCTGCATGAGGTTGTGCCCCTTCATCGGCTTGTCCACGTACATGGTATGCACGCACGGGGCATCGAAGCCGGTGAGCCACATGTCGCGCACGATCACCAGCTTGAGCGGGTCGGTCGGGTCTTTGAAGCGCTTTTCCAGCCGCTTCTTGACCTGGCCGCTGTAGATGTGGGGGCGTAGCAGCGCTTTGTCGCTGGCCGAGCCGGTCATGATGATCTTGACCGCGCCCTTCTCAGGGTCGGCGTCATGCCAGTCGGGCCGCAGCTTGACGATCTCGTCGTAGAGATGGACACAGATGTCTCGGCTCATCGCAACGACCATGGCCTTGCCATGCTGCGCGGCATCGCGAGCCTCGAAGTGCGTCACCAGGTCGGTCGCCACGCTGGCCACACGGGGACCAGCGCCGACAACCTTCTCCAGCGCTGACCACCGGCTCTTGAGCTTGGCTTGGGTGCTTTCCTCTTCGTCCTCGGCAAGCTCATCCACCTCGTCGTCGATGGTGGGCAGCTCTTCGTCCTTCAGGCGCAGCTTGGCCAGGCGGCTCTCGTAGTAGATGGCAACAGTAGCGCCATCTTCCTTGGCCTGCTGCATGTCGTAGACATGGATGTAGTCGCCGAACACGGCGCGGGTGTCGCGGTCGGCCGCTGACACCGGCGTGCCGGTGAAGGCGACGAAGGTGGCATGCGGCAGGGCATCGCGCAGATGCTGGGCGTAGCCGACCTGATACTTGGTCTTGCACTCAAGGGACTCAAAATCCCCCGCCTTGTGGGCCGACTGCTTGCCATCGGTGGTCAACGCCGACGATGCACGATCACCGCGCACCTTGACCTCCTTCAGTTTGGCCTCGAAGCCGTACTGCGTGCGATGGGCCTCGTCGGCGATGACGACGATGTTGCGCCGGTCCGAGAGCATGGGGAACAGATCCTCATCCTCACCGGGCATGAACTTCTGGATCGTCGCGAAGACGATGCCGCCTGAAGGCCGATTGCTCAGCAGCGCGCGCAGCTCTTGTCGCGTGGTCGCCTGTACAGGCTGCTCGCGCAGCAGATCCTGCGCCAGACTGAACACGCCGAACAATTGACCGTCGAGGTCGTTGCGGTCGGTAATCACGACGATGGTCGGGTTCTCCATCGCCGGCTCTTGCATCACCCGCGCTGCAAAGCAGGTCATGGTGATGCTCTTGCCGCTGCCCTGCGTGTGCCACACCACGCCGCCCTTGCCTCGCTGCGACGCGCTGCTGTCCAGCCGTGAGGCCGTGACCACATGCTCAATGGCCGCACGCACCGCGTGGAACTGGTGGTAGCCAGCAACCTTCTTGATCAGCCGGCCGTCATCCTCGAACAGCACGAAGTACCGCAGATAGTCCAGCAGCATGGCCGGAGCCAACGCGCCGCGGATCAGCGTCTCCAGCTCGTTGAACTCGCCCAGCGGGTCCAGATCGGTGCCGTTGATCGTGCGCCATTGCTGGAAGCGCTCTTCATCGGTCGACAGCGACCCCATGCGCGCTTCGCTGCCGTCCGAGATGACCAGCACCTCGTTGTACTGGAATGCGTCGGGGATCTGGGCCTTGTAGGTTTGAAGCTGGTGGAAGGCTTTCCAGATGTCGGCGTGCGTGTCAGCCGGGTTCTTCAGCTCAATCAACACCAGCGGCAGGCCGTTGACGAAGAGAACGATATCCGGCCGACGCGTGTGGTGTGCGCCTTTGATCGTGAGCTGGTTGACCGCCCACCATTCGTTAGAGGCTGCGTCACCCCAGTCGATCAAGCGGACGAAGTCGCCCCGGGTCTCGCCGTCCTTTTGGTACTGCACCGGTACGCCGTTGACCAACAGCTTGTGAAAGGCACGGTTGGCGGAAAGCTGGGCGGGGATGCCCAAGTCCAGCACTTGCGCGAGGGCGTCTTCTCGCGCGCCAGCGGGGACGTTAGGGTTCAGCTTCTTGATGGCTGTGTTAAGCCGCCCGCGCAACAGTACCTGCCGGTAGTCGCCGCGCTCGGGTGCCGAGCTGTCAGGCGCGATGGCGGTGCCATGACGGTGGGTGTAGCCCACTTCAACCAGCCAGGACAGAGCTTCGATTTCGAGTTGATCTTCGGTCATCACATTCCCATGCCGTTCTGTGCACCGGCCTATGCCGCCATGCGCACTTGCCGGTGCGTCAGTCCAAGCCGCTCCACGCCAAGCAAGCGCTCCTGATCCAGATCGAACGGCAGCACCTCCAAGCTAAGCCCACTGCCGAAGTCGAAGACATCAAGCGGACTTTGGAAAACCTCTGTCCGCGGATAGATCAAGGCCATGCGCCCGGCGCCGCCCAGATACTTCTGCCCGTAGGCAAAGAGTTGATAGAAGTCCGACTGGCTTAGGCCGTACTTGTCCATTCGCTTGCCGGCATCCAGCAGCTTCCACTTGGTGTCGAGAATCCAGCGCTGGCCTCCATCCGCAATGCAGATGTCCGGCTCCAGCTGGAAGATCGGCTTCTGCTGGTGGTGGCATAGCGACTCGCTCCGGGCCGGTGTGCGCATCTCAACACCGGGCGCCAGCGTTGCTCGCAGCCAGCGCGCCACGAAGCGCTCGAACAGCTTCTCCATCGGGAACAGCAAACTGATGCCTTGATAGTCGCCGGCCACGGCCAATGGCATGTGCTGGTTCAGGATCAACTCGCACCAGGGTTTAATTGGCCGGTAGTGCGCCAGCAAGCGATCTCGCCCCCAGGCGCGGAAGTCGTGCTCCACCTGGCGGCTGGCCGAAATCTCCGCAAGTCGGAAACTTAACTCCTGGGCCAGGCGCCAATGGTTGGGGTCCTGAGTGGCCTGCCGCACCCTATCCAACGCCAGCTTCAGCAGCCTGTTTTCCGGCCTGTCAGGCAGGAAGACCTCATGCCTGACGTGAAAGCGATGCTCACGCCCGGGAGGCTGGCGCAGCTGCTGGTTGAGGTTGAGCTGACCACGCAGGAACGGCAGTTCTTCATCCAACCGCTGGTACTCGAACCGAAGTCCGCGGCTGACCAGCGTATCCAACTCTCGCAGGAACCGGCCCATCACCCACTCCGACAAAGGCGCATCGAACAACTGCAGCGAGGCCACGCCCACATCGCGCGCGGGCAGGTCCAGCAAGGCCAGCAGCAGCTTGCGCAGCAACGCCCGCCCCTCGGTCAGGCTGCCGCCCTCGGCGTGGTTTTTGGGTACGATTTCCAACACCGTGCCGCAAGGCGTCTGAATCACGCCGACGAAGTTGCCCAGCTTCAGACGCCGTCGGCCCTCCACCTGCAGCAATCGAGCGCCGCCACGCGAGAAGCGTTCGCTCAAGCGGCAAAGGTAGTCGAATGCCGATTCGCTGACCTGCGCGCAATCCAACGTCGCGGCCGCTGGCTCCGTGCAGAGCCAGGCATGCTCGCGAACGCTGACCTTGCGCGGTGCCGGCCTCATTCGTCTTCCTGCGCCTCGCGATGATCGATCACACCCAGATAACTCTCGGCATACAGGAAAGCGCTGTCGTTGACCGACCAGACCTGGGGACTGTGTGCCACATTGACGTTGTCCCCGAACAGGTCGTCAACGTCCACAACCTTAGCGCTCACAAACTGGAACGCCTCCGGCTTGCGGTGGTCGTTGAGCACCCATTGGATGCGCTGCCAGTCATCGAAGAAATACTCCTGCAGCAGTGGCAGCACCTGATTTTTGAAGATCTCAGCCAGCTTGTCCAAGGTGGCCGTCTGCCGTAGCGGCATGAAGTAGGCATGGCCCAGGCAATGGTCCCGATCCAGCAGTGCCTCGATGCGCTGATTGAGCACCGACAGCAGGCGACCGATGGAGATGTCTTCAACATCCACGCCTTCCAGCAGGTCCACCCGCGGCGACATCGCCTTGAACACAAAGCGGCGGCGCAGCGCAACGTCCATGCCGGTCAACGAGCGATCGGCCGTGTTCATCGTGCCGATCAAGTAGACGTTCAGCGGCACGCTGAACGGCTTCTTGGAGTACGGTAGAACTACCTCCAAGGCCTCGCTGGTCCCGGCCCGTTTGGACGGTTCGATCAGTGTGATCAGTTCGCCAAAGATGCGTGAGATGTTGCCGCGGTTTATTTCGTCAATGATTAGCACTCGGGCATTGCTCGCCGTAGCTGCTGCGGCGCCGTCCGTCGCTGGCACCGAGTCGCCGAGCATCTGCTCAATCAGCGGAGCCAACACGTTCGCATAGCCGTTGACGACATAGGGCTCCAACCCTTTGCCAGGCAGCCGAGCGATGGCCTGCTTGTCTCGTATGTCCTCCACGCTCAGGTCGCCTCTGAGAACAGCGTCCTTCAGCACCCGCAGCATGCTCTGAGCGAAGTGCAGCTTGTTGCCGTTGGGCTTGGACAGTTCGACCAATTCGCCGGTGACTTGGGTGATCTTGTAGTCCGAGCTGCCCACCGGCCCAAGCCCCAAGCTACCTGCTTCCGCAGCAGCCGTCGGCAGGGCGCCTAGCAGGCGCTTCAACTTGTCGAGGTCAATAGACGGCGAGCGCAGCTCGTACAGCGTCATCTGGCTGAACTGGCTGTTCATCAGTTCACCAAGGGGCAGCGATGGCTCGTAGGCGCGCAGCCACGTGACCGGGCGCATCTGCGCATAGCCGTCCGGGTAGTCGTTGTGGGGCTGAAACTTGTACTCGCCGCTCACCTCGCCAATGGCGCGGAACTTGAAGTTCCCATCGCTGATGACCAGCAGGTCGCCCGGCTTCATCCGGGTGACAAAAGCTGTAACGCTGGTTACCGTGTAGTCCGTCTGTGGGTTCTCAATCTGCAGACCGTTGGCGATGCAGCGCTTGAGCACTTCGCCCCGTGACGTGCAGCCCGTGAAGTCAATGGCTCCGCCGTAGCCCAGCAGTGCGTAGCCCTTCTCGATGCACTCGTCATAGATAGCGGCGTCGCTGCCCAGCGTGTTGCCGAGGGACATCTTCCAGATGCGCCGTCCGCGGATGTCGATGGGCGCAGCCGGTGCAGCAGCCTCTTGCGGGCGCGTCACCTTGACAGCCGCCGCCTCGCACAAGGACTTAAAAACGCCGTCCACCACTTCGTAGCGGATCTGCCCGGTGTCCTCATTCGTCGTCGCGCGCAGGCCCTCCACAAAGTCTTCATAGCTGAAGCTCTGATGGAAAGTCACAAAGCGGATGCGGCGCTCTTGAACTAGCGCATCGAATCGCACCTTCAGCGCAGTTCGGTCCGTGCGGAACTGCGCCAGAAAGGTCGCGTCCAGCACTGCAAGGGCGGCATCAACGGTGGAGTAGGTTTTGCCCGTGCCAGGCGGGCCATAGAGGATCTGGTTTAAGGGCCGATCCTGTGCAGGTCCAGAAGTCGCCTGCGAGGACCTTTGGCGCTCTTCCGGTTCATCGATGAGGTCCTGCCGCTCGAAACTCATTACGTAGCTCCCCTCGCCCGACTTCTGGATGCGTACAAGGTCTCCTCCGGCCACTTTGCTGGTGTTGAAGAGGCTGTTGAAGCGTGCCTTAATTCGGCCACGGTTGGCCAATAGGCAGGTCTCAATCTCAGTGCTGTCCGGTAGTACCAATCTGAACTGCCGTGCTACAGCCTGCTCGTCCTGCGCAATGCATTCGCTGGGAAAAAGGGTTTGCGCCTTGGGAATCCGAACGTAGCCATTCCGAACCGCGCCGGCGGTAAGCAGAAAGGAGATTTCTTCGTCTGAATTGACGTTGTCGTCTTCCTCTTCCTCCACTTCCGGCGCAAGCCCAAGTTCTGGCTTGTAGAGCGCACGCACGAAGGCGACGGGGCTGACATCGGGGACCGTCAGCCGGGCCTGCGACAAGTAGTCGCGCAGCAGTAGCATGCGCGCCACCGGCTGCTCCTTCGGTGGGATGTCTACATCAGGGCAACCCAAAACCTTCAGGAAGTGCCCGAGATGAGGCGACGACGAGATCGGCAGCGTTTCGTTGGGGTGATAGCAGGCCAGCAGGCGCAGCTTGCGCCCGTCGCCCACCGTCACGCGAGGCTCCACGCCAGCCCGCTGGTAGAGCTCGGCGTCGCTGTCAATCCAGCGCGGGTCGAGACTCAAATCGGCTTGCGCGATGCAAGCCTGAATGCGAAGGGTGTAGCGCAGGGCTTCTTCGTCGGTAAGTGACTTCAGGCGGCGGTGCTTGTAGACCGTACCGTCCTTCTGGAAGTACAGGATGTGACCGCGCGACGTGCCTGGCATGTAGCGGCCCATCAGAGGCTCCAGGCCGCGCTCCAACCAGCGGCAGAAGGACTCACCGTCTCCCTTGCCCACGCAGTATTCCGTCAGGCTCATTTGGGGTAGGCGGTCGGCCGGGAAACGCGCGATGAACTGCTGGTACAGCGGGTCGGCGAAGGGGTTTCGGGTGGCCTCGTCGCCCAGCAGGGCCAGCTCGTCGAGCACCTGCTGGAAGTTGGCATTCGTCTGCAGGGCGGTGCTGGTCATGCCTGGGCCTCTTTGAGGGGCTTAACGGCCTCCTGCAGGCGCAACTGGCCGGAGATCAGGCGGGGGAGGAGGGTGTCGCGGAGCGTTGAGAGGGTTTGCATTGCCTCAACACCGGTGATGATTCGATCAAACAGAGGGCGGGCAACGCTCTCAAATTTCTGAAGGACCAGGGCGGGCGGGTGGACGCAGCGCGCCTGAGCAAATGTCGCAGTTGTGATCGTGTCGAAAACCGAGCCATGTGCGGCATTCAACAGAGTCGCCACTTGCCTTCGGAACAAGCAGTTAAGCGCTACAGGGGCGTCCAGCTTTGACGTCAACGCATAACAAGTCTGATTCATCGCCATCGGCGCTCCGAACATCACCGATCTGCCAGTTGTCGCTCCTCGCGCAACCACCACAGTAGCCATCGCGGGAATGATTCGGGTTGCGCTGCCGTCTACCCCGGCTTGGGTAATGGTCCGCTCAGTGCTCAGTAGGACTGACTCTGACGACTGAGAAACGTCCTTGGCACTGGCCCAGAGGATCTCACCGCCCCAAAAGTCGGCACGATCTGTCTTGGGCGTGCCTCCGCTCAGCAAGTTGGCAACGTCTAGGACGACGCCCACTTTCCAGCCCCTCGGCACCGCCCCCAACTCCGAGTCCTCGAAGCTATCGGGGAAGAGGGCCGCGGTGGCTTCGTCCATGCCTTCGGGGGCGCGGCCGTCGCGCTTGGCGCGCACGGGGTCGAAGTCCACGAACCAGGACTTGAACAGCGCCTGGGCGATGGCTTCCAGCGTGGCGTTGGTTTCGCGGAGGAGGTCAATGCGGTCGTCGAGCGACCCCAGCAATTCGCCAATCTGGCAAGCCTCCAAGCTCGGTGGCAATAGGAACTGGAAATCAAGTATTCGGTCTGGAGCTGTGTGCTTGACGGTTGAACCCGTTGCTCCTGCAAGAACGTGCTGGCGGTAGCTTGGACTGCGCAGCAGGTAGTGCAGAAACGCCAATGAAATGGATTTTCCTGGCAGGAGTTGCACCCGACCGACGCGCTGGTTGTGCAGCCAAGTGACTCCCTTGCTGTGTGGAACCACCGCACCGTATCCGAGAGTGTCCGCAGCCTTGCTCAAGTCTGTCATAGTGACAAGTAGGTCGCCGGGCTCGAGCACGAATTCAGCGGGGATCGGACCGTTGTAATACTTGGCCTTGCCGTCCTGAAATCCACCGCCTATCGAGAAGTTTCCCGGGGTTGTCAGTTGATATTCAGTCGACTCATCGCTGAAATGCTCGCCTTTAAAGGCGAAGCCGTGCTTGATACGGATGTGCTCTCTCAGCTTGGTCATCTGCCAGTTAGAACTCATACCCGAGCCCCCCCAGCTTCGCCCGAATCACCGAATCCAGCTCCACCCCTTTAGCCATTTGCTCGCCCAGCTGCTCGGTCAGCCGGGTCATCTTGTCGGCAAAGATCTCGTCGTCGTCCTGAACCTCTTCTGCGCCCACATAGCGCCCCGGCGTCAGCACATGGCCGTGCTGGGCAATTTCAGTCAGCGGCACGCTGCGGCAGAAGCCCGGTACATCGGCGTACTCGGCCAGCGTCTCGCCTGCCGGGGCCTCGCCGCGCCATTCGGCGACGGCGGCGGCGATGCGGGCGATGTCGTCATCGCCCAGCTCGCGCTGCACGCGGCTGATCATTCGCCCCAGCTTGCGGGCATCAATGAACAAGACCTGGCCCTTGCGTGCGGCAGGCTTGGTCTTAGCCAGGAACCACAGGCAGGCTGGGATCTGGGTGTTGAAGAAGAGCTGACCGGGCAGGGCCACCATCACTTCCACCACGTCGGCCTCGACCATGGCTGCGCGGATGACGCCCTCGTTGTTCTGGCTTGAGCTCATGGAGCCGTTGGCCAGCACGATGCCGGCGCGGCCGGTGTCCTTCAAGTGGTGCAGCATGTGCTGCAGCCAGGCGTAGTTGGCATTGCCTTGCGGCGGGTCGCCATACGCCCAGCGTGCATCGCCCTCCAAGCTGCCATGCCACCAGTCGCTGATGTTGAACGGCGGGTTGGCGAGGATGTAGTCGGCCCGCAGGTCGGGGTGCTGGTTGCGGGTGAAGCTGTCCTGCGGCTCGCGGCCGAGATTGAAGTCGATGCCCCGGATGGCCAGGTTCATGGCCGCCAGGCGCCATGTGGTGGGGTTGCCTTCCTGGCCGTAGATGGACACATCGCCCAGCTTGCCACCGTGGGCCTCGATGAACTTTTCGCTCTGCACGAACATGCCGCCCGAGCCGCAGCAGGGGTCGTACACCTTGCCGTGGTGTGGGGCCAGCACGGCCACCAGCGTCTTGACGATGCAGGCCGGCGTGTAGAACTGGCCGCCCTTTTTGCCCTCGGCGCTGGCGAACTGGCCGAGGAAGTATTCATAGACCTGACCCAGCACATCTCGGGCCTGGCCAGCATTGCTGCCGAAGCCGATTGTGGAGATCAGGTCCACCAGCTCGCCGAGCTTGCCGTCGGGCAACTGGGCGCGGCCGTAGCGCTTGTCCAAAATGCCCTTGAGCTTGGGGTTCTCGCCTTCGATGAGCGTCAGCGCATCGTCGATACTGCGGCCGATGGTGGATTGCTTGGCCTGGCCGCGTAGATGCTCCCAGCGCGCGCCCTCGGGCACCCAGAAGACGTTGACGGCGGTGTAGTAGTCGCGGTCGTCTGCCTCGGCAGCGAGGTCTGCGTCGCTGGCGTCGCCGTAGAAATACTCGTCATCTGGGTTGCGCAGCCGGGCGATCACCTCGGCGCGGCGCGCAGCAAAGGTGTCGGATACATACTTCAGGAAGATCAGGCCGAGCACCAGATGCTTGTATTCGGCGGCGTCCATGTTGGCGCGCAGCTTGTCGGCGGCGGCCCAAAGGGTTTTCTTGATGTCAGCGAGCATTGAGACGGGAAGGGAAAATTCGAGAGGTCATTGGCCCGGCTGTGGCTAAGCGCTGGGGGCGTCGGACTTGAACTTGATGTTTGCCGAGTAGAAGAAACCGTTTTCGACGGCTACGAAGAGTTCGGGGTAGGCACAAACCATAGCTGACTCAGCTTCGCCTCCAAGTCGGCTTACAGATCTGCCTACATCGCTATTCCTTAGCGAATAACGCGGCCCTTAATTGTGAATAGTCCTCTTTGCTGAAGGCAGGCGGTGCAAGCAAATTGCGAGCAAGGTCGCGTTTTCGTTCCATTAGTTTCTGCAACTGAAGATCGAAGCTGTGCTCGGGGGAGTCTGGCAAAACGGCCATCGGGTAGTAAATATGCACGTCTTTTGTCTGTCCGATGCGATACACGCGATCCGAGCATTGATCCTCGACCGCGGGATTCCACCAGCGAGAAAGGTGGATCACATGGTTCGCGGCGGTCAACGTGAGGCCAACGCCACCAGCTTTGGGCGAAAGCAGCATTACATCGAATCCTGCTTCTTTCTGGAACAGATCCACGCGCTGTTGACGTGCGTCGGTGCCCACCTCGCCGTTGATGACCATTGGCAGACGTTTAAGGCTATATCGGCGTGCAAGGATGGTCGGAAGTTGAGTGGCGTCATGCAGGTCACGCGATTCTAGGAATATCAGCGCCTTCTCCCCTCTGCGCGCGATGTCGTCCAACACATCGACAGCTACAGCCATGCGAGCCGACTCAGCAGGATCCAGTATCTCGCCGCGATCCAGTCCGCCATCCATAAGTATGGGATGCAGCGATGCCCGGCGCATGTTGTGGATCAATTCCAGCATGGAGTCATCGCCCGAAATGTTCTTCTGCTGGACTGCACGCATGTAAGCGTCCAACTGTCGCGGTGGCATTGGGCGCTGTATGGGGTGCTCAAATTTGCGCGGCAGTCCCTGGAGCTTTTCGGACTTCAGCCGGCGTAAAACTAGCTTTGGCTCCTCTGTAATCTGGTCCTCCTTCTGCCAGACCTGATCGCGTAATGAGGCCACGGCGATGGCGTCAGCCTCGTATCGAGCGCTAAAGGTTTTGAGATCGCCCAGCGCACTCGGCTGGACCGCATCCGCGATACACCAGAGGTCGGCCAGCCGGTTCTCCACCGGTGTTCCCGTCATTGCGACAAAGAAATCTACATTCAGCGCCTTGACCGCGGTCGTCACACGCGTGCCCGGCGACTTGATTTTCTGGGCTTCGTCGAGAACAACTGCAGCAAAGCGGATGGCACCAAAGCTCAGTTGATAGTCTGACACCGCCTCGTAGTTGGCCAAGACCACATCCGCCTGGCTTATGCGCGTCGTGTTCAGGCTTGCCGTACCGTCGCTGTGCCGGCCACGTTTGAGGAGTTTCACGTGTTCGCCGTAGACACGCAGGATGTCGCCGAGGCCAGGATGCCAAAGGTGTTCTTCGTGCTCCTTTTCCCAATTGCGCAATAAGCCCACCGGCGCCACCAACAGCAGCGGCTGGCGCTCAATCCGACCTGCAACCATCAATTCTCGAAGCCATGCGCAGAAGGCAAGCGCCTGGAAAGTCTTTCCTAGACCCATGTCGTCGCACAGCATGGCACCGCTGCTGCCCGATATCCAATGTCGCTGCATCCAAGCCAAACCGATCTCCTGGTGTGGTTTGGGCGAAGTACGCACGATAGTGGGCCAGTCCAAGGTGCCGGGCCTTTGCTGATTGGTGCGGCTGAAGCCCACTGCATCGAAGTTGCTCTCGATGACAAGTACGTTCGGACCGCTACGGCCTTTTACCTCAGTGTCCTGCCGGTCTTGCCTGCCCTGCTGCCTTGTCTCAACCGTAACCTGCAGCTTGGCCAGCGCATCTAAATTGGCTTGAGTCACTGGAACGTGTACACCCTTGACCTCGACGCTTGGCTGCCCCGCTTTTAAAGCCTCGGTCATGGTGACGCAGAGTGGCGCAAGTTCATCAGGTTCCAGCGGAACATCGACGCCATTGAGCCTGATACCCATCTGCGTCGGCGGGGCCCACGACTGGGGCTGGATCTTGATCCACGGCAAGATTGGACTGACCCATTCGGCTACATCCACGACACGGTCCGCGAAGCGCTCGGTTTCCACGAAGACCGAAGGTGTGTCGTCGGACTGGTCAAGCAGCTCTCGAATGACGGCCTCTGGATGCAGTGCCGCACGTTTTCGTTGTTCAGTGGGTGCCCCGCGTAGCTTGCGTACCGCAGTGAGCGCTTTCCGCAATCCTTCTTCCGCCACAACATAAAGGCCTTGGTTGACCGGAAACGCAGCGGCCCCTTCTTTCATCTGGTCCAGCCGATGGGCAAATACCTCGGCATCTACGGGCGGCAAGGCGGGAACCATTTCTGTGGTCTGCCCATCCTCAGACAGCTGTTCGGTGAGTAGGCTGGGCACCAGCTCGATCTGGCCATGCGCATTGCTACGAATGGACCAGGTAAAGGCTGATGCCGTGACCACTCTCAGGCTCTTCAGGAACCCGTCCGTGAGTTGGCCAGCTGCGGCGTCACCCAGGCAGGAGCGAATGCCAGCCCAGACGCGGAACTGCCCATCCAGATCGTGCGCCGGTAATTGGTTGAACGCTTCGACGCGCTGTGAGATCTCAAAAAGCGGCGCCTGCAGACGGTATACCTTTTCGCTGTGGTGCAGCCAGCCGTCGCGAACTTCGACATCGCGTGCCGGAACGGTCTTGCCGGGCTGCAGCCAGCGGCCGGCGAGCTTTGCGCCGTCACGCCCCAGCGCGCCACTCAGCCTCAAGTCCAGTGCCAGCGGGCAGTTCGGCGGCAGCCCCAGCTCCAGTGCAACCGTCTCGGGCCAATGTGAGATCAGTGCGACTGGCAGGACGTACTGGTCGTCGTGTTGCGATGCCCCTTCCTCGAGCGCTTGGCTCCACGCGGCAGCCGCGCCAATCGACATCGAATTTATCCACTGGGAGAAACTCTGCTCCACGCGCCAACTGGCGCCGCCTTTAACCAATAACGGCTTTGTCATTGAGTCTCACTCCCGTGTGCTGTGCGATGAAGTCCCGGGCCTTGCGTTGCCAGGTGCCTCCCTCTGAGTTCATGTGCATCAGTTGTGGGCGTTGGTTTTGCCCGTTGTGGAAATCGTAGGAATCCACGTTCCTCAGCTCTTCGCCGCGGTACTCCATCAAGTACATGGCTGGCGCGTCCGGATCGGTGTATGCACAGGCCCGAAGAGCGCCGTTGTGACTCCACTCCATGAAGAGCACTTGTCCGATTCTGAGGAACAGCACTGATTGATCCGATGTCGCTCCCGAGGCCAACGATCCGTACTGCGCCCAGTCCGCCTTGCCGAACGCGCGCTGCGCGTGCCAGGCAGCTTGAGAGCCAAGAGCAAGCCAGGCTTCCTCAATCGCGCCATGGTCGTAGTACGCCATCCAGAAACGCTCGCGGTATCGCCAGATCTCATCGGCTGTCATCTGCAGTAGCCGCATGAAGCCCTGTAGCGTGTCGCCTACCAGCCAACGGCGCACGGTCGCAATGGTCGCTGGCGCAACGCCTTGCCAGCGATGCCCTGCATGCACTGCGGTAAGCGTGCGGGGGTCGCCATAGTGTTTGATCAGGAACGATACGAGACCATTGCGGATGCTGTCAGCAGGCTTCATTTGCAGCCAGGGCCTGACAAGCCCATCCGCCAGCGCGACGCGATGCTCCCCATAGCGTAGCATCGACACCATCTGCGAGTCGCTGTCAGCCTTGGCCCAAGACTTCATGCGCTCGATCACCCGTTCCTGTGATAGCACGTCGTTCGGTTCCTGCAGCGCGCCGGCAAAAGCTTCGCTGCAGATGGGTTCCTCCATAAAGCCCGGCCACAGCTCCAGGCTGGCCAGGACGTCCCGCATTTCCCCAGGGCTCTGCATAAACGCCCTTCCCAGATTAGCGCCTACCTCGTCGGGGGAGAACCACCGTTGCTCGGCATGTAGCCTAGAGAAGCGGTCGGCAGCCTGGCCGCTCGCTGCGGTCAAGGTCAGGCGGATCCGGTTCGCAAAGTCTTGGAAGTCAGTGTTCTGTTTTTGAAAGGAGTGGCAGTACACGTAGAACAAAGGCACCAGCCAGCGCCTTGCGGCTCTTGCATCCCGCACTGCCAAAGGTAGGTGATCAGCCCAATAAGCTCGAATTAGCTCGGGGTCTGTGCTACTCAGCGGTGGAGCACCATCGACCCACAGCGCATACGGCAGCCGTCGCAGCGCTCCTCGGCCTAGATGCCGGTAGCCGTCCGCCCGCGCCTCTTCATAGAGCTTGCGCATGCGCAGACCGATGGGATCAAGCGCGGGTGGCGCTGGTATCGAGAACCGCCCCAGCGTCTCAATGGCGGCGTCCAGGGCCGGGAAGCTCGAGGGCAGTGCGGCGAACATCTTAGCCACCGCTTCCCGCATGCTTCACATTCTCGAGAGTCTCGTTAATGGACTGGTACTTCAGCACGATGCGCATGTCTACGCGCCGGTTTTGCGCAGCTGTGCCACTGATGCCGGGCAGAAGGCGGTCGGCACCATACGCGCTGTAGGAAAAGATCGGCTGCCGCGCTGCGTTCTGAAACGGTGCCAAAGGCGATCCATCGCTAAGCAACACCTGTTGGATGGCTCGAGCCCGGTCGAACGAGAGCCCGAGGTTGCCCCCCGGGGTTGTGTTGGCGACGCTGTCGGTGTGTCCTTCCAGGAAGATGGTGTCAATCTCGTGCCACCCCCGGTTCCGAGCGCATTGTTTGCCGGTGACATGCGCTCGCTCGCTTGCCACATAGCAGGGCAGTACCAAGGCCAGCCGCTCCCGCGCGTCGCGGATGGCCTGAGTTGCCGGCAGGCTGAGCGTCGACGACCCCAGCGCAAACAGGGTGTCCGACGGTAATGAGATGACGCCGCTGGCCGGATCCACACGGACATCAAGCCTTGCATCCTTAAGCGCTTGACCGATCACGTCGGTGACTGAAGCGCGCGGGTCCGCAGCACCTTTCATTGCATCCAACTCGGACTCCTGGCGTCGCTGCTCTAAGGCCAGTACCACCACCAGGATGATGAAAATGAACAGCAGCCCGATCATCAGGTCGCTAGCTGACGCCAGGTAGTTGCCTTCGCTGTCCTGCTTGCTGGCATGTGCGAGAGGACGTGGTCTGAGCATCAGCATTGATTAACCCTTCCCGCGAAAGCCTTCCAGGCCGTCATTGAGGTCCTCGATAGACTCGTCGAGGTTCTGAATGGCTCCGCCCAGCTTGCTCACGGCCTTTGCCATTGCGGCATCCATATCAAGGTGCAGTGCCGCCAGCTGGCGCGAGTATTCCGTCACCCCGTCCTTGATCGCATTTACCACGCCGCCGAGGTCCTGGCTGGTGCGGCCCATAGCGTTTTGAACTTGCTGCATCGCATCGGCGACAGCGTTCGACGTTCCTTCCATCTGCGAACGCATTTGCGAAACCGCGCCAAGCACCTCTGGTCCAGCGGCCTGCAGAGTGCGGACGACTGCGCGCTGGCCTTCTGACAGTTCCTCGACAGCGTCACTGGCTTCGCTCAGGTTGGCCGCCAGCCCGGCAACGCTGCCACTGACCCGGTCCCAGGTCGCACCTACCTCACCGAGATCACCCACCAATTGATGCGCGGCCGCAAGGGACCGATCCATCTGCTCTACACCCCTGGATCCAATCGCCGCGGCGCGCCGCACCGTAGCATCGATTTCACGAACCGCCTCCGCTGTTTGAGACATCACCTTCTCCATCCCGCCAACGCTAGCGGTCAGGCCCTGTGCGGCGGTGGCGATGTCACTGCTCATCCTTTCTGTCGCCGCGTTGATACCGCTGGTCATGCCTTGAGCGGCCTCGCCCAATTGAGACGCGGCGTCCTCTACACCCGCCTTTAGCAGTTCAGCTGACGCATCGAGCTTGCCGGACAACGCGCTGAGGGTGTCCTTGAACTGGTTCATTTCATCCGCCGTGTTGGCGCTGATAGCCTGCGAGAAGTCCTGCATCATGGTGCGCAGGGCGTCCTCGTTCATCGAGCTCATGCGCTCGCTGAGATCGGAGATCGCCGCCTCCAGGCGTGAGGTCATCTGCTCCATTTGCGGGCTGAAGCCGGCGGCCACCGCTTGTCCAATGCTCATGGCGAGGTCGGTCTCAAAGCGCTTCAGGACGCCGGTCTGCTCACGTGACTCGACAAGCAGCTCACCCATCAAGTCGCTGTGGTCCCGCGCCGTATCATGGTGTTCGCGCAGCTTGTTTCCAACCGCACCCAAGTGGGCCAACTGCTCGACCACGGCAGCTTCAGCACCGACCGGCGGCCACCATGTCTCGATAGACATCACGACATGATCACTCGCACGTTGCACACGCGCCCATGCGCGCTTGCCGCCTACCGTCCAGGCCAGCGACACCGCCAGGCCGGCCAGCGACGATACGAATTTCCCGCCGGCTGAGCTCAGAAGGCCCTTGGTAGCGTCGACGGGGTTTGCTACCCCGGCAGCGCTGAGTGCCGTGGTAGCGTCGGTGAGCGCCAAGGTAAGGAAAAGGAATGTGAAGAACAAACCCACCCCCACAGCGATATTTGGCACGGCTTCAAACAGGGGGAGGTTGAAGTGCTTATGCAGCATCCTCTCGGGCTGCCAGATATCGTGCACCGAGCCCAGCAAAACGCGCCGTTGTTGGTCGCCTTGCCCCATCAACATCAGCCGTCCGCTGGTACCTCTCCAGGCTTGACGTAGCCAAGGTGTTGCCTTAGTAGCCTCGTTCAGTGCAGCAGCGTTGCCACCGGCGGGGTCATTGCCCTCAACAACAAGGGCAAACTTTTCAAGCTCCCGCCAGGCACGCGACAAATTCGGCCTAGCCCAGCCAAAGTAACCTAATAGGCCCGCTATCAAAATGCCCGCGCAAATGACGATCACCTCCGGCTGCAGCGCGCCAAGGTGCTTGAGCATCGACTCCATGTTTCCCCTCTGAATTCTTTTCGCCGCACTGTTGGATCAGCGCTGTATCGTGTATCGGTGTATCCAGCATGAGATTTGACTACATTCCGTAACCCACGTCGAATTCGATCGGAAGCAAGCGCTTGGCGGCGGCTGGATTTAAGTCCTGATAGCGGTCAACCTCGTGAGTAAGCGTGGTCCCAAGGCACCCTTCACCCAAGCCGGTCGAAGGCACTTCAGATATCCAGCACGCGACGCTGAAGCGCGAAGCCCAAGCGCCGGTGTTTTCCGTGACGGTCTCAGACAACAGGACGGGGCCAGGCGAATGCGTGCCCCCCATGCTCTAGCCGCATCCAGTAGCGCAGCAGGTTCGTGTTGACACCGAGGCGCACGACCAGGGCGGGGACTAACACGCCTGGGACGCCTGCCGGGTTTACCAGCCAGGTCTTGAAAGCCGAGGTGTAGATCGCTTACCGTTGCGCATAATGCGCTCGACCTTGCCTACCCCCCTCCAGCCTTACCGGTGATTGGAAGGGGGCGTTGGGGTGACGGTCAATGGATTTGGGTGGGGATCAGGTGCCGAACAGCATCGCCGGCAAATCCTTGCCCAGGCCAACGCAGAAAACAGTGGTTTGTAGGATTTCTCAAGTGGTTTGACCCGTCTTGCAAGGAGACATGGTGGCAATTCGCTGTCGAACCTGCTCTGCATTACCAACGGTTAAGGCCCAGGTTTTGGAGGCTGACATGGCATTACGTGGTTACACCGGACCGATCGGCGATCCGTCTCAAAGATTTCTCCAGGGCGTTCAACGTGGTGCCGGCCTCCGAGATCTGCAGGCCACAGCCGCAACAAGTTACGCTGGCCCAGTCAGAGCAAGCCCAGGACTCTACGTCCCGAGCGTAGGCCCATCGGGCCATCGCGGCCACATTGAGCTTCTGACAATGCAAGTTATCAGAAGTGCACTGCCTACTTCTTTGTGCTCTTGACGCTAACTAAGGAATTTGGGCCGCACCGACCAAGCTTTGATTACCTAGCCCGCTAGTCTGTCAACGAGATCAACGATACGGGCTCGATCTTGCGCTGACAAGCCCTTGACGCGATGAGCAAGCCATTCCACAAGCTCTTCATCGCGATGCGAGCCCTCTCCCATCAGTTGAGCGACTGATACATCCAGAGCTTCACTTAGCTCAAAGATGCGCTGCAGGGACGGAAGCACTGCACCTCTTTCAATGCGGGCCATTGACTTTGGATCAATGGCGAGCCGCTCACTCAGTTCTTCTTGGGTGAGGCCGCGCAACTTCCTATGCCTTGCGATGCACTGCCCGAGCCGCTGGGCTAGTGCCTCGCCAGCTTCGGTTCTCTTGCGCGTTGTTGAGGTGGGCATTCTCTGTCCAAAAAAGACAAGAAATGTTCTGCAGAACCGTCAACCTGATAACATCGTTGAACGTTCCATTGGGACGTACAACGATTGGATGTCGGCATGTTCAAGTTTTTAGATGCACCTTTTGCTGCAGCAACCCTGGCGCTGGCGTTGCTCGCAACGCAAACAGCCCAGTCAGGCGAAATCAAGGGCCAGCACCCGGATGCAACCAGCGAGTTCGCTGCCGCTGTTCATCCTGCTAGCCGAACCTCCCATGACAAGTTTTCCGAGGCAGACAAGGGAGCTATGAACCAAGCGGCGGCAGTCGCGCGCAGAGATCACGATCCCGCACTGAATGGTTCGATCCACGAGTCCCTGCCTGCAGTCTCACTTCCAAATGAGCCTCAGTTTCTCTCCGAGCCTGCGCGCCCCGGGTCGGCATCTGTGTCAGCAAAATAGCCATTGAATTCATGTCTCTCTCGCAAAACCTTATTGCTTGCTGCGTAGCGGGGCTTGCACCCCTTCTCTCCGGACAGGCATACGCCCAACTCCCCCCACAACCCCAGGACACATCGAACGCCATCCTCACCTACGAGGTGCTCGGCGTGCGCTTGGGCATGCCGGAAGCCGAGGCGATCGCAGCGGTCAGGTCGCGCTTTCCCGCCGGCTCCAAGAACGCCAATGGCCAGCCCATCTCGCTTCGGGTCACGGATTACCTACTGACCAACCCTCGCACCAATGCCAAGGTCCGCGCCGGTGTCCGCATCGATCTTCATGCCGATCCCAAGAGCAACCTCGACTTCATCAAGCTCTTTGTCTTCTCCGGCAAGGTCTGGGCTGTCTGGCGCGACGATTCGGCAGGCCGCTACGACTATGACAAGATGCTCGCCGATCTCGTGGCCAAGTACCCGGGTGCGTCCCGGCAACAGACCCAGTTCATGATCGTTAACGGGGGCTCCATCAGCCGAGAGCCCGGCCCGCAGGCGGTCAGCGGCGTCGAGCTGTACCAAGGCCAGTGCATTGGCCTGCCTTTCGCACGCTCCGGCAACAGCGACAAGATCTCGCTGGGCAGCAGTTGCCGCAAGGTCTTCGACGTGGGCTATCAGCCCCAGCTCAAGGAAGGCGTCAAGCTCCTCGCCTCCGGCCGGGCCCAACTCGTCGATCTCGATGCAGGCCGGGCCTTCATGTCCTGGATGGCCTCGGGTGCCGGCAATTTGTATGGCGACAAGCCCAAGACCACCGATGCCAAGCTGTGACGGCATGGTTGACCGCAGCCGGTGCGGGGGCACCGTCTGGGACAAGCTCAGCGACGCCGACTGGGATCTGTATACCTGCGGCAGGGTGGTGCCGTACCCCATCGAGACGAATTGGGTCGTGTCTCCCATCCGCTCGGCGGTCGCCGTGCAGACGGGCAGCCTGGAACACATGCTCTGCCTGTGTGCGTACCGGGGCCAAGAGGATCGCATCCGGAACCTGTTGGCTCATTCGTACCTGGACGACGGTGACATCCACCCCGGGGCCAGAGCCGACGCGCTCATCTTCCTCAAAGAACCCACGCCGCTCCACGAACTGCTGCTGGCAAGCCCGGCCGCCCGCGAGTACGTCAGCAGCCTCCACCCCGCACACACCGGCCGCCTCGACTTGGTCGAGCAGGCCCAGGAGTTCTGCCAGGTCATCGAAGCACGAGACATGGCAGCTGCTGCAGCCCACGAATCCATGCCCATGACCCCGCTGGAATCCGCATGACACCCCAAAGGACCCCTATGACCCATGTCCGCTATGAGTTGCACTGCATGGACAGCCCACCCGCCACCGAGTTCTGCTGCGAGTGGCCTCTGGGCGGAGTAACCCAGTTGGGAGAGGCGCATGACATGGCCCATGTGATGCTGGTCCGCATCCCGCAAAGCTATGACCGGTACCTGTACAAGGGCGGTCCCAACCGGATCGAGTTACCCCTCTACACCGCTTGCCGGGCCTACGTTGACCTCTCCATCGAGAAGCTTGACTACAAGAGCCTGCTTGCGATCTCGGAGATCTGCCAGATCATGCGATGCACTCTGAGACCGCTGGACGGAGGGGCGGAGATCGCTGCCGACCCCCAGGCCATGGTGCAGGACCTCATGCAGCGGGCTCAGGCAGCCCTGAGTCCACAGGGGCTGCGCCTGTTCGAAGTGATCGAGGCCGCCCAGCGGGCCAAGCGGGAAGCCCATGCGCGGGCCTGCGCCGAAGCCCGGGCGGTCCGACAGTCGTACATCAAGCGCCGCAAGCCGGTGATTCCGGTAAGTGACACCGCTCAGGCGGCTCACTGACGGTACGGCAACAAACACAAAAGCGCAGAACAACAAAAGCACAGAGGGAGAGGCAGCCATGCCCATCAAGATTCACACCGGCAGGCTCAAAGAACTGGGCTCTGGCGTGGAAGAGGCGTCTGAGCGGATCGCCTCTGCGCAGTACGCCTACCTGGAGTTCGAGGACGGCCGCATGCTGCGCGAAATCAGCGTCGTAGGTGGGCTGGTCAGCAAACTGGATGCCGCCCTCGACGAGGACGACCCTGTCGAACTCCACATCATGGAGGGCGGCAAACGCTCGGACCTCCTGGTCGCCATCAAGACGAGCGACGGCAAGACCTACGCCACGGACCTGCGCGGAGGCGCCTTGGCCGGGCGCATCCTGGTTGCCGGGTGGACCGTGCTCGGGCTGGGGCTGCTACCGATCTTCGGGATCGGCGGCATATTTCTGTGGGTGGCCTGGAGACAGTGGCACGGCATGCGTCTCATGGCGGATGCGCGACAGCACGTGCAAGGGTTGACCAACGTCATGTGGGTGTGAGCGCTGCCGGCTCAGTATGGGCGCAGCACCATCGCCATCACTACTATGTCATCCCCCTCCTTGCAGGAATCGCACCTCATGCGGTTGCTCCGGCCCCATGGCGGCTGGATCGGGCTGTCCGTAGTCACGGGGCTGTGTGCCGGGACGGCCACCGTGGCGCTGCTGGCTACGGTGAACGGTGCATTACATCGGGCTGGTGGCATGACCCGCCAGGGGCTGCTGCTGTACGTTGCCTTGTGTTTCGCAGCCCTGGCAGGACGAGGCGCCTCGGACGTCTGCACCAACCTCGTCGGTCAGCGGGTCGTGGCCCAATTGCGCAAGCGCCTCTCGGAGAACATCCTGCAGGCACCGCTGCAAGCCCTGGAACAGTTCCAGAGCCACCGGCTGATGCCCATCCTCACGACCGATGTGGAGATCGTGAGCCACATCGCATTCACGTTGTCGGCCACGCTGATCTCGGTTGCCGTAGCCGCAGGCTGTCTGCTGTACCTGGCTGTGCTGTCACCGGGCCTCTTTGCACTGATGCTCACGGCCTTGGTCGCGGGCACCGTGATCCAGGCCTGGGCCCAGGGACGGGGCATGCGGGGCTTCTGGTCTGTCCGCGAGCAGGAAGAACAACTGCACCGTGCCTATCGCACCCTTACGGAAGGCGCGAAGGAGCTGCGACTGCACCGGGAGCGCAGAGCCCGCTTGCTCCAGCAGATCACGGACACGGTGGACGCCATTCGTGCAGCCAATGGAAAAGCCGTCAATACGTATGTCATCGCCAAGGCGTTCGGGGCTGCCTTGTTCTTCCTGCTCATCGCGCTGGTGCTGGCCTGGGGCAGCCGGTACGCGGTGGATGCTGCGGTTCTCAGCGGATTCGTCTTGGTCCTCCTGTTCCTCAAAGGACCGATGGACCAGATCGCGACAGCCCTGCCGACGTTTGGAAGAGCTCGCGTTGCTTTGCAAAGGATCGAGTCCTTGCGTATCCACTTTGCGCAACGCGAGGAGGGCGGGGCACCAGATGCTGTGGGGCAGGGCGCAGAGCGGCTATCACCCGAACAGCTTCGGCGTTTCGAGCGAATCGAGTTACGGGGTGTGGGCTACACGTCCGACCACAAAGAAGCCAAGCCAGCAGGGCAGGGCGGAGAGCCCGAAGAAGGCTTTGCGCTGGGCCCCATCAACCTTGTCCTGCGGCGCGGAGAGATGGTCTTCATCGTGGGGGACAACGGCTCGGGCAAGACCACCTTGATGAAGCTGCTGCTGGGCTTGTATCCGCCGACCGATGGCGAGATCCTGCTGGATGGTCAGCCGGTGACGGGGCAGCACCGGGACAGCTATCGGCAGCTGTTTGGCGCGGTGTGCTCGGACTTTCATCTGTTCGATGAATTGGTCGCTGAGACCGCGCAGGAAGATGAAGCGCGGCAGACCAAAGCCGATACGCTTCTTCGGCGCTTGGGGCTGGATCGCAAGGTGCACATCCGGGGCGGACGATTCAGCACGACAGATCTGTCGACAGGGCAGCGCAAGCGCCTAGCGCTGCTACAAGCCTCCCTGGATGCGCGTCCGGTGCTGGTGTTCGATGAATGGGCGGCGGACCAGGACCCGGAGTTCCGGCAACAGTTCTATACCGAGTTGTTGCCGGAGTTCCGCGCACAGGGGCATCTGCTCATCGTGATCACGCACGATGACCGGTACTTCCACTTGGCTGACCGGGTGCTGCGAACGCACGGGGGAATGCTCGTGGAGGAACCCAGGATCACGATGGCTTCAGAGATCCCCGCTGCAGAGGTGCAGCAGACGGGGCCCGCGTTGAACACCGAGCTGCATTGGCGTATCCAGGAGGAGGGGCTGGCACGACCCTCTACGCTGGACACAGCAATGGCTGCGCTGCGGCGGGTTCGGGCGAGTGAACCAATGTAGTTCCTCGCGCTGAAAGAGCGGTGTTGTGGCGCCACGCTGAATGCGTCGGCAGTCAGGCAGCAAGTGGCAATCTTCTGTGCTCACGTCCTTCGAGAGGCGACTTTGCAGCGCTGGCCGTCATTCATCAGCTTTAGCTGAACGACTGCTGTTATCCCCGTAGCGACCGGTGATCACTTAGATTTGCGGATCGTGGGTCAATCTGGGACTAGGACGTAGACGAGCATGTAGCTGCCGCCTCCGCCGATAAATCCAACGCCAGGTATCACTCGGTGGGCATGTCGGACATCTCGGATCGCCCGCATTGCATCACGCCAAGTCAGCACCGATGCTGCGGCTACAGCGTCACCTACGTCGTCGAGCTCCCAGGATGGCAATTGGCATCCGTCGAGGGGTTCCGGCCCGATATCTGGCCTTGAAAGGTGAACTTTGAAATGCGTGTCTTGTTGCGGCAGTCCCGCGAGGGGGAACCAGCAGGTTTGAAAATTGTGCCCAAGTTCGAAGAGATCACTGACTGCAGGGAACGCTGCGACGCTCGGTAAACCGTGAGCGATGGCTCGGTCTGCGAATTCGAACAGCTCTCGGTTGATCTTCCCGAGCATGTTTTGAGTATCGAGAACTTTGGGGCGACGAGCGAATACAACCAACACCCGGAACCGCTGGCTGGCATGCCGCTCCTGCGCAAAGCTGTTTCCCTCGCGCGTCGCCCAAAAGTACATCGGCACAGCAGCACCGAACCTCTGTCTCAAGTAAGAGAGGAGTGGCGGAAGGATGGCGTACTCCGCCGTTCGCTCGCTGAAGAAACTCGACATAGTCTCAAGTTGGTAAGGCTCGTTCGGGTTATTCACGAGCTGTCGCCCCAGGAAAAATTGTCCGCTACGGCACATCGCGGCCATGCCGTATTTTTTTCCTAGTTCGCTCGATGCCCGATTCTGTTATCTTCAGTTACAGAAGTCTACGCGTATCTCCTCGGTATTCCGAGTGGGAAATTCAACAGCGCATAGGAGGATCGCCGTGCCGAAAGATTCGCTACAGCTTCGCGATGACCTAGTCGCGTGCTTGCCGAGCCTTGTGATCGATAGGCCGCTTGCGGAGTCGGGACAGCGGGTGGTGTATTTAGCGCACTTCGTTGACGCCAGCATTCCAGCAGACGTTCTGCCTCCAGATGGGAATGATCCGGATCAGAGGTCGTTCCTCCACGGCTGGGAGGCGTGGGGTGGAATTGTCGTGAAGGTGGTGTCCGGGGCGGATAACACCGCTTTGGCCAGGCTTCAAGCTGAAACCGCCATCCTCGAGGATGTCAGACCAGCTAGCTTCCCGAGGCTGTTGTTCTGCAACCTGTTCACAGAAAACCCGGTTACCGATGAGCGCCTTGCTGAGCGGTTGTACGTCTCAATAGAAGAATTCGTTGATTCGACACCTCTTTGCGACATGGCTGACAGATACAAGGGTGATGAGAGAGGCGTCGCGATGCTTGCGCTGGGAATTTCCAATGCGCTGCTGCCGCTGTGGGTTCATCACCGCAAGTTCGTGCATCGCGATATCAAGCCTGCGAATTTGCTGATTCGCCCCTCAGGTGAAGTTATGGTCATTGACCTTGGAATCGTGCGAGAGACCGGCGCGCCTGGGGTCACGCATGACGGCCCTGGTCCTGGTCCGTTCACTCCAGGATATGGCGCACCAGAGCAGATGGCCAACGAGAAGGAAGCGGTGACCTTCAAGACGGATTTTTTCTCTATTGGCGTAGTCATGTACCGACTCATGGCCGGCGTAGAACCATTTGCCTCCAAGCCGGGCATGCAGATGCACGAAATCATGATTGCTGCGGCCGGGTACGAGCCTCCGCAGTTGGAAGCAGTTGCGGGCGCGTCACGAGCATTCTCCGATTTCGTGGCTAAAGCAATGATGAAGGAGCCGTGGCAGCGGCAGCGCACTCCAGCGCTTTTCATCGAGGAACTTCAGGCAATACTGGCGAACTAACCGAGGAGCACAAATGGCGCTGGGACTACTTCATCAGGTCGGGCACAACAGCAACTGGAATGTCGAATCGTTCCAGACGGACGGGTGTGGTGACGGCCTGATTCTGAGTCCACTGCATCAGGCGAAAACCACGGTGGAAAAGCTGCCGCTTGAGACTCGATCGGTGTCAATCTTCGACCCTCAGTTCTATCTTCCCAGCTCGCGCAAGCCAAAGCTTCTGACTTATCCCTTCTTTCCGGAGCAGGTCGACGGGGGGTTTCAGACCTCTACTTTCGTTGCGCACGCCTCTGAGGTTGCCAAAGCCTGCATCGATTTTCAGATCGACCAAGGATTCAGGAAGGTCGTCGTTCCCACTAGGTACATCAACCAGATGTACCCGTCGTACTTCGACCAACAGCGGATGTTTACCATTGACGCGTTCATGGAGCACGCTGGCAACCGCCCCCTGTGCCTGTCTGTGGCGCTTACCGCACCCATGATTCAGGACGCGGACTGGCGCCGACGCGTCCTGAACTGGATTACCTCGTTCCCGAATGTGGACGAGGTCTATGTGATGTACGAGCATGAGCGCAACACCAAACAGATTCAAGACGCGCAGTTCCTGGCCGACTGCATGGCGTTCTGCTCCGATGTACTGAACACCGGTCTAGGCCTAGTCTTGGGCTACACAAATACTGAGGGGCTTCTCTACTCTGCGGCGGGTGACCTCACCATCACTATGGGCGCTTTCGAGAACACCCGCATCTTCTCCGTGGACAAATTCCTCGAATCGGAAGGGGAGCGGCGCGGCCCTAAGGCGCGGATCTACCTTGCCGGATTGCTTAACTGGGTGCAGTTCGAGGATGCCAAGCGAATCCGTGACCGGGCGCCGCGCGTTTGGCAACAGGTCTATCGGGCGACGCCTTGGGCAGATGAGGCGTTGGCTCGCTTGGTCGAGCCGACGTTCAATCAATCGCCGCTATATAAGCACTACTTCCGCAACATGCAAGACCACGTCGACGAGCTTCGTGCTCTATCTCTCGCTGAGCGTCGAGCATTGCTCATTCGCAAGGTGGATGCTGCGTTGGCGGCCTACCGAGAAATCGACCGTGCGGGCGTGCCGCTTGAGAAGCATGGACAAGCTGGCCACCTGCAGGAATGGCGACGGGTGCTAAGCGGCGCCTGAAACGATCTTGCGGGTAAGGATGCGGGTCGATAGCACCGACTGCGCCTGCCATCGCTTTGCAAGGCTCATAGGGCCTTGCGTTGCGGCGGCGTGGTGAATGAACAGGCCTCGCCCGCGCTCGACGGAAGCGAGACCCACGCCGGCGACTCGAAAACGGTCCAGCTGAGCAATGGCCGGCCTAGCGAAAGCGTGGTCCAGTACGACCCAGGACTCATCCGCGAACTGCAGATTTCTGTAGGCTTGGACCAGCACACGCTGCCAGTCACTTATCTTGGCTTCGACAGCGATGAGCCGCTCGAACGGAGGCGTTCTAAGGCCCGAGATGGTCAGCGAATCCCTAGACTGCGCCGCGACGCCCGCTGCTAACAGCTGCGCGACGACTCTTTGCGCAGCGCCTTCGGAGGTGCCTAGAAAGGCTGCTAGCTCGGCGCGGCTCTTTATAGCGTCACATACGCCTTGTTTGAGAAGAACGGCGAGGCGGGGTGAAACAATCGCTGCAGCTCGCAATGCTTTGGTGCTACGCGGCGACCTTTTGGCTAGAACAAGGTCAGCGACGCCCACCCCGGCATCCACCTCTAACTCCACTCGATATTCATGACGCCTTGCGCGCGCTACACAGGCGATGATGGCCCTTACAAGGGCCGCTTCCGATTCAAATCCAACGCATCTCACGTCTTTGTGCTCATTCTCTTGTGTTATTACTCACCACGGTGCTCCTGCGCCATCCTCACCGCGCGCTCGCGCACCTCGGGCGAGAACTTATTCGACTTGCTCATGGCCCAATTCTCTCGGAAGGTTGAGCCTCCTAAAAACCCGGGGCGATTCAAATGTACCGGCGCCAAGCAGCCTTAGCAGACAGTAGCCCGTAGTTTCCTTTGCCAGTGGTACCGGTCCGCAGTTTGTCCTGCGACGCGACTGATGCCTGCCACAAATCGCCTCGCTTGTGCGCCCGTCCGCCTGAGTTTCTACGTAGAAACTTTGCCCTTCACACCCCTTTGAAGCGCTGCTGCCGAGCACGACCCAACGGGGCCCAAATGAACACCCCCTTAACGGTCCTGCCCGGCCCTCAAATGCCATTCCGATCGATAGCATCCTGAATGTGTTGACCCTGTCCGTAGATGCACTTGGTTGCCGGGTGCAGTGATGGATAGGGTGTCAGTCAGCACACCCCCGCCACAGTCCTGACAGCTGTGGCTCCCGGTCATCCCGGGGGCCGCTGCATGTCTTCCTGGCCCTCTTTGACCGTTCTTCAACGTCACCCAAGGAGTGCCCCCATGGCCCCGTCTGCTCGTTCGCCTATCGCAGCCTCTGCTGCCTCTGCCTCTTCATCTACCCCCGCTGTCTCTGCGGCTCCCGCGGCGCTGGATCTCGATCTCAGCCTCGACACTGAGCCCCCACCGGTCCCTGCCGCTTCCTCGCTGTCGCCCACCGACTCGGTCATCCTCCTTGACCCTGCCGACATCGTCATCCCTGACATTCCCAACAGGGAGTCTTCGAGCTTCGACGATGAGTCGGCAGACCATCTGCAAAGCAGCATCGAAGCGGGCGGTGGCAACACCATCCCTGTGGGTGTTCGCATCGTCGTCGAGCCGGACGGCTCACATCGGTACTACCTGGTCTACGGCGAACGCCGTGTCCGGGCCTGCCGCAATGCGGGGCTGCGGGTACGCGCCACCGTGCTGCCGACCCTGTCCGCGACCGAGCATGGACTGCAGCGCATCCGGGAGAACGCCAGCAGAAAGCGTCTCGCACCGATCGAACTCGGACGCCAACTGGTGCATCTGCTGGTCTCCGATGCCCGTCTGACCCAGCGCCAGCTCGCCCAGCACCTGGGCAGAGGCGAAGACCAGATCAGCAAGGCCCTGCAACTGGCCCGGCTGGATCCGCAGATTCTCGAGGCCTTCGCCCGACCGCAGGAGCTGCAATACGAGCACCGGCTGCCACTGCAGCGTGCGTTCAAGGAACAACCCCAACTCGTGGCGACAGAGGCACAGCGCATCCGTGCGTTGCTCCAGATCCCTCCGGTGCAGGACATCGTTGATGCCCTGGTCAAGGTCGCGAAAGACGCCAAAGAGGCCAAGCCAAAGGACAAGAAGCAAGAACCCAAGGCCAGCACCCAGGACCGGCTCGCGCCCGAACGCGTGGAGCCTCGGTCCTTGGAAGCGCGTCAAAAGCCCATCGGCCGCCTGCGATCGCTGGACGACGGCGTGATCGAAGTGCTGATCACCAAGTCATTGACCGCAGAGCACGTGGCGCAGTTGGGCAAGCTGATCGAGAAGTTCGTGGATGAAAAGGTGATACCGAAGGATCGCGCAGTCAAGAGGGGTGAGAAGGGTGAGAAGGAGGGCAAGGACGGCAACGAAGGCAAGGACAAGAAGAGCGGGCAAGCAGAGCCTGTGCTGGCGGACAACGCGGAACTTGCACGAGGCAAGTCCGAGGGGGAGGGCGCATGAACTCCGAACGCACGACACCTCCGCCGACCAGCGACAAGGGACTTGCACCATGCAAGTCCGCGGAAGGTATCCAGGGCTCGGCCCTCGGTGCAGGCGCCGGGCAGGCGCCAGGCAACGAAAGCGAAGCGGTATCCACGCATGCGCAGCACAACGGTCACGAAGACAACATCGCGGCTGACTCCACATTACCGGTCGGCTCTCGGATACACGCAGTGATCCGAGAGAACCTCACAGTAACTGGACCGGTAATGTGGGCGGGCCCCGGGTCACCGGGGTCGCGTAGCGAACGCCCCCCAGCGCAGGCGGGGACGGCAGGCGGCGTGCCATGGGAGGCCCCTGCAGAGCAGGGGGCCGAGCGTGGCGCGACGG
>JAAIGE0101482748.1_pt1 | contig 34564 bp, 35 predicted proteins | sample 6487951 | NCBI WGS metagenome assembly JAAIGE01 (sample SAMN13974128, study PRJNA590717) | phyllosphere metagenome | biome: tomato field; feature: multiple bacterial spot infested tomato fields; material: tomato leaves; isolation source: leaves from tomato fields | host: Solanum lycopersicum ...
CAGTTCGAGCAACTGCTCCTGCATCTCGCGACGGATGAGCGGGTCGAGCGCACTGAACGCCTCGTCCATCAAGAGGATGTCGGTGTCGGCGGCGAGCGCGCGGGCGATGCCGACGCGCTGCTGCATGCCGCCCGAGAGCGCGGACGGCAGCTTGTCGCCCCAGCCCTCGAGGCCCACGAGCGCGAGGATCTCCTCCGCCTTCGCGAGACGCTCGGCCTTGGGGGCGCCCTGCAGCTCGAGCGGGTAGGCGACGTTGGCGGCGACCGTGCGGTGCGGCAGCAGCGCGAAGTGCTGGAACACCATCGAGACGCGGTCGCGACGGATCTCGCGCAGGCGCCCGGCGGGGATGCCGGTGATCGAGTCGCCCGCGACGACGACGGAACCGTCGGTGGCCTCGTGCAGACCGTTGAGCATGCGGATGATGGTGGACTTCCCCGATCCGGAGAGGCCCATGATGACGAAGATCTCGCCGCGCTTCACGGTGAAGCTGGCGTCGATCACTGCTGCGGTGCCGCTGTCGGCGACGTCGGTGCGGCTGTCGCCGGCCTTCAGTCGACGGACGGCCTGGTTCGGATTCCTCCCGAACACCTTGAAAAGATTGCGCGCTTCTAGTGCGGTTTCGGACACGTTTCCCCTGCGGCTCGCCTTCGGGTGGCTGAGCCTGCTTCGGTTACGCCCGGGTGATGTTCGCAAGGCCGTTTCGACGTGACTGCTGTGGCGGCGCAGGCAGCGGATTTCGGATCCACCGCAGAGAACATCGACCGTACGCCCACGCCTCTTCGCAGCACAGCTTTTCGAAAGAAGGACGTGGCCGCGGACTGGTCTTCGGGCCGTCAGGCCCACAGACCAACGTAACGAAATGGCCGGTCAGGGGCAAATCCCCTCCAGATGGATGCACGTGAATTCAGTGGCTGACCGGGGGATTGCGCGGGTTTCGGACACGGGGTTCGGTGGGCGCGTCCGTGGCTGCCTCGACCCGGTGTGCTCGCGCCGACCCGGTAGCTTCCCGGCGTCCCCGTGGGGGTGTTTCGACGCGAACATACCGGCTCGGGAAGGAGGAGGGACGGGCGGGAGGCGGAGGGGGCGGGAGGCGAAGGAGGAGGGAGGGGCGGGAGGCGGAGGAGGGGGGTGCGAAGGCAGGGGGAGGCGGGGGTCGAGTTCGGGCGGTCAGCGGCGGATGCTGCGCGTCACCGTGAACTTCGGGGTGCGGTGCAGCTGCTCGGTGGGCCCGACGAGGCGGGACAGCTCGGCCCGGTACCCGAGTGACGAGTTGTACACCGTGAACAGCTCGCCGCCGGGGCGGAGGATGCGCGCCGCGGCCTCGAACAGGCGCGTCGCCGCCCCGGCGTGCACGCTCGTGCCGAGGTGGAAGGGCGGGTTGAGCAGCACCACGTCGGCATGCGCGTCGGGGAGATCGGATGCCGCGTCGTCGTGCGTCACGGTCACCTGGGCCGCGACGTCGTTCAGACGCACGGTCTCGCGCGCCGACGCGACCGCCGCGGCGGACCGATCGGTCGCCACCACCGCATCGTCGGGATGCGCGCGCGCCCACGACACGGCGAGCGCGCCGGTACCGCACCCGAGGTCGACGACGGCGCGCGGTGCACCTGCGCTCGACGATGCGACGGCGGCATCCGTCGGCGCGATGCCGAGCACGTCGAGCAGCACTCGGGTGCCGATGTCGAGCCGGGCTCCGGCGAAGGCGCCGCCATGCGCGGCGAGGGCGAGCCCGCCGTGGTGCACGATGACGGGAAATGGCCTCTCGACCGGGGATTCTCGCGGCGAGCGCGCGACGACGAGGCGCGATTTCCGTTCGGCGAGCTGGGGCTGCACCTCGGCGAAGAAGCGACCGATCGTCTCGTTCTGCGCGAGGGTCATGTGCTTGACGCGTCCGCCCGCCACGAGCACGACATCGGGGTCGGCGTCGCGCGCGACGGCGTCGACGATCTCCTCGAGCTCGGCGAGCGACTTGGGCAGCTGCAGCAGCACGAGGCGCGCCCCGCTGAGCAGCGACTCGTCGAGTTCATGGGACGTGAATCCTTCGAGACCGAGCTCCTCCGCGTTGCGGCCGAGCGCTCGGCGGCCCGTCGCGAGGTCCTGGTGCACGCGGAGGCCGGAGAGCCCGGCGTGCGCGAGGGAGAGGGTGATGGCTCCGTACTCGTCGCCGATCACCGCGATGCGGTCACCGGCGAGCCCCTCCGACAGCGCTCGGGCGGCGAGCAGCCGATCGGTGGCGTCGTAGGCCTGGAGATTGTCCGCCTCGACGTCGGGGCGGCGTCGCAGGCGGTCGTAAGGGAACTCCACGTTCTCAGCCTAGGAGGATCTCACCGCCGGCTGGTGCGGGCCATCGGAATAGCGAGTAGGCATGAGCGAACTCCGGTATATAGCCGCTTATGCCCTTTTACGCCTCATACGAGGGCGTACCATCGTCATTCGTGACGGTGGGGTGCGATGAGCGATGTGGAGACTGACGACCTCCGGGCGTGGGCGAAGAAGGTCCGCGCGGTGCGCGACGACTTCGGATCCGCCGTCGTCGCGCAATCCGCAGGCCTCGGGTGCGTCACGGTCGACGACGCCGTCGCCCGCTTCGGTGACACCTGGACGACGGCGTTGACCCGCCGCCTCGACGACGTCGACATGTTCGCCGAGAACCTGCGGCAGACCGCCGACGTCTTCGACCGCGGCGACGATGCGTCGCGGACCGAGATCGATCAGATGATCTGGGTGGAGAGCGACGTCTGATGGCGGAGCTCGGGACGACGACCGACCCGGTCGCCCTCATCCCCGGGTCATATGCCACGGTGCATACGCTCGCCGCGTCGTGGCGATCGCGCTCCGAGGCGGCCACCGACCTCCGCGACGGGCTGCGCGCACTCGACGTGGAGTCGGCCTGGCAGGGCTACCCGTACGAGAAGTACGTCGCGCGCGCCGACTACGTGGAGTCCTCGTGGGTGACCTGCGGCGAGCAGCTCATGAGCGGCGCCGCCGCCCTCTCGGCCTACGGCGACGCGCTGCGATGGGCGCAGGAGGAGGCGGCGCACGCGATCGACCTGTGGGAGCAGGCGGAGGCAGCGACGCTCGCCTCCCGTCAGGCGCACCGGGCGTCGGTTCGCGAGCTGGAGCGGGACCTGCGCCTCAGGCACGTGGAACTCGATGTCCCGTTCGTCGACGGCGGGGCCGACCTGCGCGACCACGCGATCGACGTACTGACGAACGCACGCGGCGTACTGAACAGGTACGCCGTCGAGGCGGCGAGCGCCATCCACGCCGCCGCCGACGCCGCACCGCTGCAGACACCGAAGCAAGCCGAGAGCGCTAAGGCGTGGGCGGTCGCCGGCGCGCTCAGCTCGGTGATGTTCGAGACGGCTGTGCTCACCCCCGCGATCGAGCAGCTCGACTTCATCGCCTCCATGGGGAATGCCCTCGTCCACCACCCGGACATCCTCCTCGAACTCCTCGGCGGCGCCGCCCTCGTCATCGGAGGCGGCGCGATGATCGGCGGAGGCGGCGCCCTTGCCCTCACCGGCGTGGGAGCCGTGCCGGGCGGGGGTGTCGCCTGGGCCGGTGCCGGTGTCGCCGCTGCCGGCCTGGCCGCCTCTGGTCACGCCGCGGGCCGCTGGTTGAGCGAGGCCACAGGCGACGACGCCGCGCGCATCGCCGAACGCCCCCCACCTCATCCGATACACGGTGGCCGCGACGTCCTCGGACACTGGAACGGAGACGGCCGGCGGCCCTGGGTCGACACCGAGAAGCTGGGGCTCGATCAGGTGGCGAACAGGCTGGAGCAGGAAGTGATCCCGAACAAGGTACGTGCCACGATCGACGGATATCACCATCGACCGGCGTCACAGGCGGACCAAGTTCGGTACTACGACGGACTGGTGGAAAACGCAGATGGCACCTATACCGGCATCGAAGTCAAAGGCGGCTCGGGAAACCGCGACGCCGCGCAACGCGGATTTGACGACACCGTGAGTCCCGAGCGCCCTGCCACTGCCAACCTCAACGGACAAGAGATAAAGATCACCCGAGTCATTCTGGAGACTGTGAAATGACCAAGCCGACGCACATCAATCAGAGCAATGGCGTGAGTCGCGGACCCTTCGTCGACTACGTGCGACCCTATTCCGAACAACTCCGGGCGTCGCTGAACAACATGAATGGCTTGTCCTTCTGGGCCTATAGCCTGTGGCGCGCCCCGGAGGGGGCCGACCTCCTCGAGAGCATCCCGCTGAGTCAGGAGTACATGCAGTGCGCAGGGAGCGCGGAGGCCCTCGCCATCGAAGTTCGTTACCTCGATCCCGACGGTGTCCCGCACCAGTACGCGGTCGGGAGACCGGGCGACCGCGCGGGAGAACCGTCGGAGGTCATCCCCTTCGATGAGGGTCGCCACCACGTCACCGTCTACCCGAGCGAAGTGTTCACCGCCGACGAAGCCGCGGTCATCTTCTACACCTACTTCCTCACCGACAAGGTCTCGCAGCCCTACGTCCTCCGTGACATCCACCTCGAATCCCCGGATCCTGCCGAGGAGGAGACGGTATGACGAAGCCCACCCATGTTCGGCAGATGAACAACACCTCCCGAGGGGCGCTACGTGATGACCTGCGATCCTACGCGGAGGAGATTCGGTTCTCACTGAACCTGCTCGACGGCCAGAACACGTGGGCATACAGCCTGTGGCGTGCGCCCGAGGGCGCTGACCTCCTCGACAGCATCCCCTTCAGCGAGGAGTACATCCAGTGCGGCGGCACCGCACAGGCAGCGGCCATCGAGATTCGTTGCGTGGACCCGGACGGAACTCCGCACCAATACGCGGTCGGCAGAGCGGGCGATCGGTCCGGGGACCCGACAGAGAAGATCTACTACGACGACGGACGCCACCACGTCACGGTCTACCCGAGCGAGGTGTTCACCGCGGACGAAGCGGCCGCGATTCTCTATCAGTACTTCCTCACCGACAAGGTCTCGCAGCCCTACGTCCTCCGCGACCTCCACCTGTATGCGCCGGATCCTGCCGGTGAGGAGATCTCGTGACAGAGCCGACTCATATTGATCAGATCAACGGCCACACGCGAGGCGCGTTCCTGGATGATCTCCGGCCGTACCCGGAAGAGCTCACTTTCGTCCTGAACCGGATGAACGGAACGTCGTTCTGGGCGTACAGCCTCTGGCGCGCGCCGGAGGGAGCCGACCTGCTCAAGAGCATCCCGCTGAGTCTGGAGTACATGCAGTGCGCAGGCACCGCGAAAGCGCTCGCCATCGAAGTGCGCTACCTCGACCCCGACGGCACTCCGCACCAGTACGCGATCGGCAGACCCGGCGCCGCGGCGGGGGAACCGTCCGAGATCATCTACTACGACGACGGACGCCACCACGTCACCGTCTACCCGACCGAGGTCTTCACCGCCGACGAAGCGGCCGCGATCTTCTACCAGTACTTCCTCACGGACAAGGTCCCGCAGCCCTACGTCCTCCGCGACCTCCACCTCGAATCCCCCGCATCGCACCCGTCATCGGGAACGGAGCCGCACTGATGCGCATCCGTGTCGATCACGAACCTCTCGCCGAATCGATCGCCGCGCTCGCCGACGCAGCCCAGCACATCCGCGACCTGCTCGCCGCGCTCGATGACGAGGTGCAGACGGTGCGCGCCCAGTGGGGCGGCAGCGCACAGGAGGCGTACGTGCGGGCGCAGCACGAGTGGACCGCATGTGCCGACGCGATGCAGACGGGACTCAGCCGCGCCGCGACGGCTGCAGCCCGGGCTCAGTCGCGCGCCCGTCAGGCCGAGGCGCACGCCGCCGCCCTCTGGGACTGAGAGAACTTCTGAGAACCGGTTGACACGGGTCAGGTTCGGTGGTTACCTAGTCGAGTAACTAACCCACCAACCACACCCGCGGAGGACTCGTGATCGAAGAAGGCAAGCCGCTCTTCCTCCAGATCGCCGAGCAGATCGAGGACTCGATCATCGACGGCTCGCTCGCCGAGGAGACGCAAGCGCCTTCCACCAACGAGCTCGCCGGTTTCTACCGGATCAATCCCGCCACGGCAGCGAAGGGAGTCGCCATGCTCACCGACAAGGGAGTGCTGTACAAGCGGCGCGGAATCGGCATGTTCGTCGCCGAAGGCGCCAGGGAGATCGTGGTCGGCGAGCGCCGCTCCGCCTTCGCCGACCGCTACATCGACCCGCTTCTCGCCGAGGCCCGCACGTTGGGTCTCGACGCCACCGACCTCGCCACCCTGCTCACCGAGCGGGCCGCGGCGAACGACGCTCAGAACACCCAGACCGAAGGGAAGACCCCCGCATGACCGCCGTCATCGAGGTGCAGAACCTCACCAAGCACTACAAGGACAAGAACGCCCTCGACGACGTCAGCCTCAGCCTCGAGGCCGGCTCCATCTACGGACTGCTCGGACGCAACGGCGCAGGCAAGACGACGCTCATGTCGATCCTGACAGCACAGAACTTCGAGACCTCCGGCACGGTTCGGGTGTTCGGCGAGCACCCCTACGAGAACCGGCGGGTGCTCAACCGCATCTGCTTCGTGCGCGAGAGCCAGAAGTACCCCGACGACGCCTACCCGCGTCATGCGTTCAAGGCCGCGAGCCTCTTCTTCGAGAACTGGGATCAGGATCTCGCCGACGAGCTCATCGCCGAGTTCCAGCTGCCGATGAAGCAGACGATCAAGAAGCTCTCCCGCGGTCAGCTCTCGGCCGTCGGAGTGATCATCGGCCTCGCCTCCCGTGCCGAGCTGACCTTCTTCGATGAGCCGTACCTGGGTCTCGACGCCGTCGCCCGTCAGATCTTCTACGACCGGCTGCTCGCGGACTACGCCGAGCACCCGCGCACGATCATCCTCTCGTCGCACCTGATCGACGAGGTCTCCAACCTCATCGAGAAGGTCATCGTCATCGACAACGGGCGCATCCTCCTCGAAGAGGACACGGATGCCGTTCGCGACCGCGCCGTCACCGTCGTCGGCGACGCCGCCAAGGTCGACGCCTGGGCGGAGGGACGCGAAGTGCTGCATCGCGAATCGCTCGGTCACGTCGCATCGACCACGGTGCTCGGGGCGCTCAGCGCCGCGGATCGCGACGCGGTCACGGCATCGGGTCTCGATCTCGCGCCCGTCTCCCTGCAGCAGCTCATCGTGCGGCTCACCCAGAAGGCCGAGGCCGCCACCACGGCATCGGCGTCGGCGTCGACCACGGCATCCGCCACCAGACCCGCCACCACGAAGGAAGGAGTCCGCTGATGCGCGCCCTCAACGTCGTCCGCCTGCAGCTCATCAACCGGCAGACGTTCATCTGGGTCCCCCTGATCATCCTCGGCTCCGCACTGGTCATCTCGCTGCTCATCTACGCGATGATCCCCGTCGACGGACCGAAGTACGGTGGCGGCGCCCAGGCTCCGCTCTGGTACTTCTTCGGCATCGGGATCGGGGCGATGACCTACACGTTCCCGTTCTCGCAGGCATTGAGCATCACCCGCCGCGACTTCTTCCTCGGCACGATGCTGACCGCCTTCCTCGGCAGCGCCTTCATCGCCGTGCTGTTCCTCATCGGAGCCGGCATCGAGCTCGCGACCAACGGGTACGGCATCAACGGGTACATGTTCCACCTCCCCTGGCTCTGGGAGGCCGGGCCCGTCGGCGCGTTCGTCGTGTACATCACGCTCCCGCTGTTCCTCTTCGTCGTCGGCTTCACCGGAGCCACGATCTACAAGAGCTGGGGAGCCACGGTGCTCACGATCGTGGGCGTCGGCCTCGCGCTCATCCTCGTGGGACTCGCCTTCCTCGCCACGCGCCTCGACCTGTGGCTCGAGGTCGGGCGCACGATCGGAGACCTCGGCGCCCTCGGCCTCGCCCTGTGGGGACTGGTCGTCGTCGCGATCTTCGCGTCCGTCTCGTTCCTCGCCTTCCGGAGGACCATCCCGTAGTCCGCTCTCGATCCTCGACGCGACCGACCCGCCGGACGCACGGACCGCCCCACGGCATCCGTCCGGCGGGTCGACGCGTGTCCGCCGCGCTACCCGTCGGGCGCCTCGGAAGCAACCCCGTGCGCTCCGATCACCGCCGCGGCTATCGTCGCGGAAGGGAGGGTGAGAGAGAGGATGCCGTGACCACGATCCGTTCGCGCGTCCGCGCCCGCCGGCCTGCGCTCGTGCAGTCGTTGCACGATGCGGTGCGTCCTGCCCGCCTCCTGCTCGTCGCCAAGACCGCGCTCGCGGTCGGTCTCGCGTGGACGATCGCGCCGCACCTGCCGGGCGTCGTCGACGAGTACCCGTACTACGCCCCGCTCGGCGCGCTGGTGAGCATGTACCCGACGCTCATGGGGTCGCTCCGGTCGAGCCTGCAGACTCTGTTCGGGCTCGCGACCGGCATCGCTCTCGCGACCCTGGTGGTGCTGACGGTCGGCCCGACCTGGTGGACGATCCCCATCATCGTCGGACTCGCCGTGCTGATCTCGGGCACCGGCTGGTTCGGCAACGGTCGGGAGTACGTTCCGATGGCCGCGCTGTTCGTGCTGCTCATCGGGGGTCAGAACGCCGACGAATACTCGCTCGGGTACCTGACCCAGATGGCCGTGGGGGTGGTCGTCGGCATCGTGGTGAACGTCGTGATCGCGCCCGCTCCGCTCGTGGCCACGGCCGCAGCCCGGGTGCAGGAATTCCGCGAGCAGCTCGGCGCCCACCTGCACGACATCGCGGCGGCGGTGTCGGACTCGTGGCCGCCCGAGAGCGGGCAGTGGGCGGAGGATGCCGCCTCGCTGGCCGACACGACGGCGTCGCTGCGCGGGGTCCTCGCCGAAGCCGACGAGAGCCGTCGCGGCAACCCGCGAGCTCGCGGCTGGCGGGGCGACACGAAGCACATCCACGAGGAGCTGGAGCGACTCGACCGGATCGCGCATCTGATCCGCGACATCTCGGACGCCACGGCGGACACGATCTGGGAACGTCCCGCCGCGCTGTCGCTCGACCCCGCCCTGCCCGAACCGCTCTCCGCCGCCTGCCATGCCGTCGCCGACGTCATCGCCCTCGACGACCCGCAGTCGGCCGAGGGCCATCGGGTGCGTGCGGACGCGGCTCGCGCCATCCGCCTTCTACTCGAAGTCGTGGACGACCGCACGATCGAAGTGCATCGCTCGATGGGCACCGGAGTCCTCACCGCCATGCACCTGCGACGGATCCTCATCGTCAGCGCCGGATCGTCGGGCGATGCCCGCGATGACGGGCAGGAAGACGGGGCGGGCGGCGACTGACGTCGCGCGGCGCGACGGGTCGGCGCCGAGCGTTCAGATCGTGTCGTCCGCGGCGACGACGTCGATCTGCCAGTAGCGCCCCTCCGACCCGTCGTCGTCATGGGCCTTCTCGGCGTCGGCGATCGCGCCGTCGAAGATCTCCATGACGGCCAGGAATTCCTTCTCCGTCAGGCGCACCGTGCGCTGCTGGAAGACGGCGTGGACGGAGGACGACCGTCCGGCGAGATACTCCGGCGACCAGGCGATCACGCGCTGGAGGAGGTCGGTGTGGTCGGCGGCGACCGCCTGGAGCACCGCCCCGCCGAGCTCCTCATCGGCGACGGGATGCTCGGGGTCTCCGACGCTGATGGCCCCCTTCACGCTCGTCCACACACGATCGCGGCGGTCGCGCGCGTGTTCGGGGGCTTCGACGATGAGCCCCGCGTCGGCGAGCGTGCGCAGGTGGAAGCTCACACTGTTGGCGGGTACGCCCAGCTCGGCCGCGATGTCGGCGGCCCTGCTGTGGTCGTGGCGGGCGAGCGCTCGAAGGATGCGGCGGCGCAGCGGGTGGGCGTAGGCCTTGAGCATGGCCGAGGTCATCCAGACCGGATCGGCTGCCGGCTGCTTCTCATCGACCATGGTGCGATCATACCCGCACGATCCATTGCGCAAGAACACTTGCGCAAGTTCTCTTGCGGATCTATGGTGGCTAGCATGACCACCGTGACCGCGTCGCACAGCCTCTGGCGGAACCGCCGCTACCTGACCTGGCTGGTCAGCGACACGAGCAAGGGCCTCGCCTCCACGCTCTTCGCCTTCGCCATCCCTCTGCTCGCGCTGATCGTGACCGACGACCCCGCTCAGGCCGGCATCATCGGCGGCGCGGGCATGGTGGCGCGCGTGCTCCTCACGCTGGCCGGCGGCATCCTCGCCGACCGTCACTCGCGCATCCGCCTCATGGTGATCGGATCGCTCCTCGGCATCCTGCTCGCCGGCGCGTTCACCGCGCTCGCCCTGGCCGACGCGCTGACCTTCTCATCGCTCCTGATCGTGAACGTCCTTCTCGCCGCGCGGACGGGTCTCTTCGACGTCGCAGGAGAGAGCGCCATCAAGGAGATCGTGCCGGACGAGGCGATGGGTCGCGCGCAGGCCGCCAACCAGGGTCGGGATGCGGCACTCCAGCTCGCCGGCGGACCCCTCGGGGGCCTGCTGCTCGGCGTCGGCGGATGGCTGGTGGGCGTGGTGATGACGCTCTGCCAGACGATCGCCGCGCTGACCGCCGGGATGCTGGAGCGCTCGCGCCCCGCGGCGGCACCCACTCCCCCGTCGCCGACGCCCGCGCGCCGGGCGACCGCGTGGTCGGAGCTGCGCGAGGGCTTCTCGTGGCTCATGTCCCGACCCGACCTGGGCGGAGTCCTCCTCATCATCACGGTCATCAACCTCGGCTTCAATGCGGCGATCACGACGGTGATCTATGCGCTCCAGCAGGCCGGGTACTCCGAGTTCCTCATCGGCGGCCTCGGCGCCGCGGTCGGCGCCGTCATGCTCGGCGGCGCCATCGTCGCCCCGCTCCTCGTGCCGCGCTTCCGTGCCGGGATGCTTGCGATCAGCGGACTGACGGCCGCCATGACCGGGACCATCGTCCTGTCGACGGTCACCGAGCCGTGGGCCATCGTCGTCGTCCTCGGTGCGTCCGTGCTGCTCCTCCCCGCACTGAACGCGGCGATGATGGGCTACTTCATGGTCGCCACCCCGACCGAGCTGCTGGGCCGGGCGAACAGCGCCGCGGGCGTGCTCGCGATGGGCGCCCTCCCGTTGGCACCGCTGGTCGCGGGTTTCGGTCTGACCTGGGTCGGCCGACAGGGCACGCTCCTCGTGTGCGCGGCGCTGTGCGTGGTCGCCGTGGGACTGGCTGTGGGCAACCGCGCACTGCGCGCCCTGCCCGTCGAATCGCAGTGGGCCGAGCACGCGAAGCAGCAGGAGACCGTCTGACCTGCGCCGACGCGCAGGATCGGGGGACGGAAGAGATCGACCGAGTCCATGTATCAGAACGCTCTTGCCGTGCTCCTGTTCTGTGTGATCACAATGAGTCTCATGATCGACGGCGCTTCCGACGGCGCCGGCCTCGATCCTGCACCGGAGGGCGGAACGGCGCGGTGGGTGCGCGCGGCCGACCTCTTCGACGCATGGCGAGACGGCGACAGCCGCACGATGGACGACCTCGTGCGGCTGATGACGCCTGTCCTCTGGCATGTCGTGCGCGCCTACGGGCTGGAGCGGACGCTCGCCGAGGACGTGATCCAGACCACCTGGCTTCAGCTCGTGCGCGGCCACCGCTCGATCAGCGAGCCGCGCGCCGTGGCCGCGTGGCTCACGACGACGGCGCGCCGCGAGGCGTGGCGCACGGCGAAGGCGCACAACCGCGTCGATCCCGCCGAGTCCGATGCGCTCGACGCTCTGCTGCCGACGCAGCCCTCGGCCGAAGACCGTGCCGCGACGGGTGACGAGAACCGCAGACTGTGGGCCGCCGTGGCCCGCCTCGCCGAGCGATGCCAACGGCTTCTGCGCGTGATCGCGTTCGAGGATCGACCGGACTACGCCCGCCTGGCCGCCGAACTGGCCATGCCGGTGGGCAGCATCGGGCCCACCCGTCAGCGCTGCCTCGCCAAGCTCCGTGAACTGCTCGACGCTCCGACGACGCGAACGGAGGGCACGCCATGAGCGAGTCCGCGCACGACGACGCGGCGCTGTTCGCCCAGCTGCGGTCGCTCTGGCGGGACGTGGATCCGATGCCCGCGTCGCTGATCGACAGGATGATCGCGGCCGTCGCGGCCGAAGGCCTGTCGGAGGAGTACGCGCTGCTGACCCTGATCGACGAGCCGCTGAGCGAGGTGCGCGGCGATGCCGATGCGCTCACCCTGCAGTTCAGCGACGGCACGACGAGCATCCTCCTGCACGTCACGCACACCGCCGACGGCCGCCACCGGATCGACGGGTGGGTCGACACCGCGACCGCCGAGATCGAACTGCAGCAGGGGGATCGCGTGCGCACGACGACCCCCAGCGACACCGGTCGTTTCGTCTTCGACGAGGTGCCCGACGGGTTCACCCGCGTGCGCCTCACGACCGGTGAGGGCGACGACGTCCGCACCCTGTCGACACCGCAGTTCGAGTTGTGACCCACCGCGGGGTCTCCCGCACAGCGCGCGGGGTCGCCCGCGAGGAGAGGACCGACGATGGAGCAGCCCAGAGGGTGGAGCTGGCAGGATCGCGCAGAGGGATCGATCCGACGGGGGTCGGCCCTCGACCCGACGGTGGAACAGCTCGACGGAGTGCGGGCCTTCCCGACCGCGTACCTGCCGGAACGTCTGCTGATCACGAACGACCGGGACTCCGACAACGAGGCCTACGACGGTGAGATCAGAGCACTGTCCGACGCGGCCCAGACGTTCGGCTGGCGTCTCGAGATCGAGACGCCAGAGGCGCTGCAGGCGTCGGGTGAGCTCCTCCCCGGGGTGCCCGGCTTCCTTCGGGCGCGGCTGACCACCCCGGATGCGAGCGGGCGCGGCGAATCTCCGGTTCCCCCCGACGCGTGGCGCGTGCTGCAGCGCGCCCGTCGGAGCACCCGATCGAGCATGCCGCGCACCAGCCTCGAGCACGTTCTCTCGATCGACCCTGTGGGCCTCAATCCCTTCAGTCGCACCAACCCGTTCAGCCGCACCAACCCGTTCAGCCGCACGAATCCCGTGCGGGGAGCGGGAGCGGGCGGGAGCGACGATTACCTCGAGCCCGGTCGTGGGGCCCGCTCCCCCGTGTCCTGGCTGGGGCCGGCACCCCTGCGCACCGCACCGCCGAAGCGAGGACGACGCCCCGTCGTGGCCGTCCTCGACACGGGGTGCGGAGTGCACGACTGGCTGCCCGACGACATCGTCACGCGTCGGGTCGACCTCGACGGCGTCCCCGTCGGACTCACCGACGACGCCGACCCCGAACGCTACCCCGACCTCTACGGACAGCTCGACGGCGAGATCGACGCGGTCGCCGGGCACGGCACGTTCATCGCGGGCATCATCCGCCAGACGGCACCCGACGCCGACATCCTCTCCGTGCGGATGGCGGGCGCCCTCGGCGTCATCGACGAGAGCACGTTCCTCACGACCGTGGCGCAGGTCGTCGAGCTGCTGCGGCGCCACCGCGAGGATCCCTCGACAGGGCACCCGGTCGATGTCCTGAACCTCTCCCTGGGGTACTACCACGAGACCCCGACCGACGGACTCTTCAGCCGCACTCTTCACGCGATCCTTCAGAAGGCCCGCGAGCTCGGCTGCGTCGTAGTCTGCTCGGCGGGCAACGACGCGATCGACCGGCCCTCCTTCCCGGCGTCGCTGTGGGCGTGGCCGGGTGCCGACAACGGCATCCCGACCGACAAGGATGCGCCGCTCGTGTCGGTCGGCGCCCTCAACCCCTCCGCGCAGTCCGTCGCCCTGTTCTCCAACGTCGGACCGTGGGTCAAGGTCTATGCTCCCGGTGCCGCCGTGGTGAGCACGTCACCGGCGTTCATCGGCGGCGAGCAGGCGATGACCAGGGCGGACTTCTCGGGGCTCCGACGAGAGACGATCGACCCGGACGACTATCGGGGTGGGTTCGCGATCTGGAGCGGCACGTCGTTCTCGGCGCCGTATGTCGCCGGACGCATCGCCGCCCGACTGGGTGCCGTGCCCGCGGAGGGCGTGTCTCCCGCGGCGGCGGCGAAGGCGGTGAGCGAGGTCCTCACAGCGCTTCCGTCTCCTGGAGGCACCGCTCGCTGAGCGAGGCCCGCGCAGCGGCCCGAGACGAAACGCCCGACGCACCGCACCCCGTTTCGTCTCGGTCGACTCCGTCGTCCTCGCTCAACGACCGGGAGGAGACGTCGCCGCCCGCGCAGCGGCCCGAGACGAAACGTCCCACGCACCGCACCCCGTTTCGTCTCGGTCGACTCCGTCGTCCTCGCTCGACGACCGGACCGGGAAGAACGTCGCGCTTCCGCCACACGCCGCATACCGGCATCCTGGATGAATGCCCCTGTCTGCGCACGAGCTGCATCAGCGCGGCGTCGACGCGGCGAACTCCCGGAGATTCGCACACGCCCGGCGCGCGCTCACGGCGGCATCCGCGCGCACCGACGACAGCGACCTCCGCGCACGGATCGACGGCACCCTCGCCTATGTGCTCGCGCAGACCGGCGAGCCAGCCGCTGCCGAACGGCTCTCGCGCGACGCGCTGACCCGCCACGGCCTGCGGCCCGAGACCGTCGCGATCGTGAGCGGTCAGCTCGGCACCCTCCTCATGCACGGCGGTCGTCTCGACGAGGCCGACGAGCATCTCACGCGCGCTGTCGACGCCCTGCCGCGCGGCTCCATCGAGCGGGCGAACCTGCTGATGAGCCGGTCGATCGTCCACATGCAGCGCCATCGTCTCGACGACTGCACGGCCGATCTGGAACAGGCGATCGAGGTCTACGAGGCTCACGGCGCGGAGGAGCCGCTCGCCGAGGCCCGTCACAACCTCGGGTATGCGGCCCTGCTCGGCGGCGACCTGGTGACCGCGCTCTCGCTCATGACCCGCTCCCGGCCCGTACTCGCGGCGGCCAGTGATCTCGCCGCCGCCATCAGCGACCTCGATCGCGCCGAGGTGCTGCGCGACGCCGGCCTGACCACGGAGGCCGAGCAGCTGCTCGCGGCCGTCGCGACCCGCTTCGGAGCCCAGCGCATGCGACAGGCCCGAGGCGAGGCGGAGTTCCACCTGGCCCGCTCTCTGCTGCGTCACGACGCCGCCGGCGCGGAGAAGGCGGCGACCGCGGCCTCCCGCCGGTTCTCGGCCCTGGGCAGCGACGGATGGGCCGCTCGTGCCGAGGCCGTACGCCTGGAGGCGCGTCGGCGCGCCCACCCGTCGGCGCCCCCGGCCGCCGCGGAGTTCGCGGAGGCGGCCGAGGCGTTGCGGCGTCGCGGGTTCCGCACGGAGGCGGCGGCCCTGACGCTCACCGCCCGGCTCGAGAGCGGGGGACGGATGCCGCGGCTCCGCGCCGACGCGCCGACGCCGCTGCGCCTGCGAGGCTTCGAGGTGCGGGCAGCCCGTGCCGCGACGGCCGGCGACGATGCTGCCGCGCGCCGGACGGCGGCCCTCGGGCTCGACCTGCTCACCGGCTGGCAGCAGTCGTTCGGAGCCCTCGACCTGCAGGCCTCGGTGGCGATGCACGGCACGGAGCTCATGTTCACCGGCCTCGCGGCCGCGGCGCGGTCGGGAGACCCCGGGATCATCTTCGAATGGTCGGAACGCGCCCGACATCTGAGTCAGCAGATCGCACCCGTGCGGCCGCCGCACGATCCCGCCCTCGCCGCCGATCTCGCCGAGCTCCGGATGCTGCGTGCCGACCTCGCCGGCTCGGACTGGACGGCCGATCCGCGCGTGCGCGAGCTGCGTGACCGCGTGCGCGACCGGCAATGGTCGTCGACCGGAGCCGGGGCTCGCCGCGACCGCGTGAGCCTGCGCGAGACGCGGTCGCGTCTCGACGTCGACACCGCGATCCTGGCCTACGTCTACACGGGCAGCGCACTCGTGTGCGTGATCGCGACCGCCGCGTCGACCGCCGTCGTCGACCTGCCGTGGAGCCGGGTCCGCACCGCTCTCGACGGGCTCCGAGCCGACCTCGACGTCGCAGCCCTCACCCGCGGAGGGCCGATGGCCTCTCTCGTCGCACGCTCGCTCGACGAGCGACTCGCGGTTCTCGACGAGGCACTCCTCACCCCCGCCCTGTCGGCTGCGGGCGGCGCCTCGCGCGTCGTGCTCACCATCCCCGGCATGCTGGCCGGGGTCCCCTGGGCCATGCTCCCCGGTCTGACCGGGACGCCGTTCACCCTGGCGACCTCGGCGTCGCGCTGGTTCGACGACCGACCGGACCCGGCGATGCAGGGCGCCGTGCGGACGGCGGGGTTCGCCGCGGGTCCGCGCGTTCCTCGCGCGGAGGAGGAGGTGCGGCGTGCGGCAGCCGCCTGGGCGCAGGCGGAGGTGGTCGCCGGCGAATCCGCCCGGGTGTCGGAGGTCATCGAACTGGCCGGGCGGGTCGACCTCCTGCACATCGCCGCGCACGGTCGACATGCAGCCGACAACCCGCTGTTCTCGGGCTTCGAGCTCGCCGACGGAACACTGTTCGGCTACGACGTCGACCTCATCGCCAGCCCGCCGCACACCGTGGTGCTCTCCGCCTGCGAGCTCGGACGGTCGTCGGTGCGATGGGGAGAGGAGGCCCTCGGCATGACGAGGGTCTGGCTGCACGCCGGCACCCGCTGCGTCATCGCGGCACCCGTCGTGGTGCCCGACGACGTGGCCTGCGACCTGCTGAGCGCCGTCCACGCGGAGATCGAGAGAGGCGCTGCGCCCGCCGTCGCGCTGACCACGGCCTCCGATGCGACGGGCCTGCGGGCCCCCTTCCAGTGCCACGGGAGCGGGCTCTAGAACTTTTCTCACGTCGATGTATCAATCCGGCGGCAGCCCTCTCCTTATCTGCAGAAGGTGCCATGCGGAGGGCTTCGGGAACGAAGCGCGAGGGAGGCGCAGTCGACAACTGGGGAAGGCCTCGTGCACTGGGGAGTGTGAGGCCACGACAGACACCATCTGCTCCGGGGATGTCGCGAGAGGGGTCGCGGCATCCCCTTCAGGAGTTCCCCGAGGGCGGCAGCGACGCTGTCAGTCCGCCAGCTCGACCTCGTAGCCGGCCGTGCGGAGCGCGGCGATCGCGTCGGCGTCGGCACCGCCGTCGGTGAGCACCGCGGGGAAGAGCTCCGGCCCGCCCACGGCGGCGAAGGCGACCGCGCCCAGTTTGCTGCTGTCGGTCACGACGACGGCTCGGCGCGCGCGCTCGGCCATCATGCGGTTCACGGCCGCCTCTCGCTCGTCCTGCGTGGTGGCGCCGGAGTCGGCGTCGAGTCCGTTGACCCCGATGAAGGCGATGTCGAGACGCACGCCCCGGAGGAGCTGCTCGACGAAGGGCCCCACCAGCTCGTAGCTGCGGGAGTGGATCACGCCCCCGGTGACGACCACCTTGATGTCGGGACGCGTGGCGAGCTGGGCGGCGATGTTCACGGCGTTGGTGACGACGGTGATCCCGGTGCCCGCGGCGAGGTCGTCGCGCGCGGCGAGGGCGGCGGCGATCGCCGTCGTCGTCGTGCCGCCGGAGAGGCCGACCACCATCCCGGGCGTGACCATCGCGGCGGCGGCCTGCGCGATGCGGGCCTTCTGCTCGGTGCGCAGGTGGCTCTTGTAGCGGATGGGGAGCTCGTAGGCGACGGCCTGGGCGACCGCGCCGCCGTGCGTCCGCGTGAGGAGGCGCTGCTCCGCGAGGGAGTCGAGGTCGCGCCGTGTCGTCGCCGCGGACGCTCCGAAGCGCTCCACGAGGTCGTCGACCGTGACCTCGCCGTCGGCGGCGAGGAGGTCGAGGATCGCGTGGAGTCGAGCGGCGCGCTTCATGTCTTCATCCTGCCAGCGCGAAGAGGCGCAGCATCCTCGCCGCCTCCTCCGCCAGCGCGTCGCGCGCGGGCGAGAGGTACTTGCGCGAATCCACCAGAGCGGCATCGGCGTCGAGCCTGTCGCGCACCGCCCGGGTGAAGAAGCCGTTGAGGTGGGTCGACACGTTGATCTTCGTCATGCCGGCGCGCACCGCCCGGTCGAGCGTCGCATCCGCGACCCCCGACGAACCGTGCAGCACGAGCGGGACGGGAACAGCCCCGCGCAGGCGTTCGATGCGCGCGAGATCGAGGGATGCCGTGCGATCGGTCATGGCGTGCGACGACCCGACGGCCACGGCGAGCGCGTCGACACCCGTGGCAGCCACGAAGTCTCGGGCCTCGTCGGGATCGGTGCGCACGCCGGGCGCATGCGCACCGTCCTTGCCGCCCACCTCGCCGAGTTCGCCCTCGACGTACACCCCGGCTGCATGCGCCCGCTGGACGACGGCGGCGGTGAGCGCGACGTTCTCCTCATACGGCAGCGCCCCGCCGTCGAACATGACAGAGCCGAATCCGAGGGCGACGGCCTCGTCGACGAGCTCCGGGCGCTCGGCATGATCGAGATGCACGGCCACCGGGGTCGCTGCACGGCGCGCGACCGCGATCGTCGCGAGGGCGATCGGCTCCAGGCCGCCGTGATAGTCGGCGCAGTTCTGCGAGATCTGCAGGATCACGGGAAGCCCTGCCTGCTCGCCGGCGCGAGCGAGGGCTTCGGCCGTCTCGAGGTGGATGACGTTGAACGCGCCGATGCCGGTGCCGCGCGCGGCCGCGGCGGTCACGAGGGTGCGGGCGGAGACGAGGGTCACGAGGGGTCCTCTCGGAGGGTCGGATCGGTGAGGGCGTCGGTGACGATGAGGCGCTTCTCGAGCGCGGGCCAGTCGTCGGAGATCTCCCCCGCCAGGGGCATGAGCACCGCGGCGGCCGACCAGGCCGCCGCGCGGCGGAGGATGAGGTCCGGATCGTCGACGCCCTCGGCGAGCAGCACGGCGCTTGCAGCGACCGCTGCGTCGCCCGCGCCCGTCGGGTTTCCGGAGAGCGGCGCCTCCAGTCGCGCCCGGCGGACGCCCGATGCCGTCACCGCGAGCAGACCGTCGGGACCGAGCGACACCAGCACGAGGCGAGCGCCGAGGGCGATGAGCGTCCGTGCTCCCGCCACGGGGTCGTCGAGGCCGGTCGCCTCGGCGAGCTCGGCCGCATTCGGCTTGAGGACGGTCGCTCCCGCCTCGGCGGCACGCAGGAGCGCGGGTCCGGAGGTGTCGACGATCACGGGGATCCGGGCGTCGCGGGCGACGCCGATGAGCAGCGGTACGAGCGTCGCCGGGGTGCCCGGAGGAAGGCTGCCGGAGACGACGAGCACCCGCGCGCCGGGCAGCGCGTCGACGACCTCGCCGAAGACGGCGGCCCATTCCGGGTCGGTCGGATTCACGCCGCGCTCGTTCACCACCGTCGTGTCGCCCCGCTGCGTGTCGACGATCGCGATGCTCCGCCGCGTCGCACCGCCCACGGGAACGACGCGGTGCGGCACTCCGCTCGCCGCCAGCTCGGTCGACAGCTCGTCACCGGTGCGGCCGCCTGCGGTCGTCACCGCGAGCACCGTGGCGCCCTGGGCATGCGCCACGCGAGCGACGTTGAGCCCTTTGCCGCCGGCACGCACCGCTGCGGCATCCGCGCGATGCGTCTCGCCGACACCGAGTGCGTCGACCCGCCAGGTGAGATCGACGGCGGGATTCGGGGTGAGCGTCAGGATCATGCGAGCTCTCTCGCCCTCAGGGCGGCCCCGAGGATCCCGGCGTCGCCGGAGAGCTGGGCGGGCACGAGCACGGGGAGCCGGTGGAAGCTCAGGCGCGCGGCGAGACGCGTGCGCAACTCGTCGAACAGCGCACCGCCCGCGCGCGAGAGTCCGCCTCCGATCACCACCGCCTCGGGCGCCACGACCGCCGTCAACTGCGCGAGGGACAGAGTGAGGGCATCGAGCGCCGAGTCCCAGATCGCCGCTGCGGCATCGTCCCCGGCGGATGCCCGGAGGATGACGTCCTTCGCTCCCGCTGCCTCGATGCCGGTGGCCTCGCGGTAGCGGCGCACGATGGCCCCCGCGGAGGCGACAGCCTCGAGGCAGCCGCGGGCTCCGCACGGGCAGACGGGACCGTCGGCGATCGGCGAATGACCGATCTCGCCCGCGTAGCCTCCGGCGGTGTACGACTCTCCGCCGATGAGCAGCGCACCCGCGATGCCGGTGCCGATGACGAGCACCACCGAGTCCGCGTACTCCCGCGCCCCGCCCAGGCGGTGCTCGGCCCAGCTGGCCGCGCGCACATCGTGATCGAACGCCACCGGCAGCCCGAGCCGCTCCGACGCCAGCTCGCGCAACGGGGCGTCGCGCCACCCGAGGTTGCTCGCGAAGACCCCGATCCCCGCCTCCGGGTCGACGATCCCGGGAACGACGAGGCCCGCGGCGCCGGGGACGACCTCGGGATACGCCGCGCGGAGGTCGGCGGCGAGCTCGCCGAGACGCGCGATGACGACCTCGGTGCGATCACCTCCGGCCTGCGGCGTCGGGGTGCGGCGGAGGCCGAGTGCCGTGCCCTCGGCGTCGAAGAGCGCCGACTTGATGTCGGTTCCCCCCACGTCGAACGCGAGAACCGGTGCTCCCGGTCCGAGCGGACGTGGGCCACGGGAGGGTTCCACGGACGCGATGTCGACGTCGGTCATCGTCTGCTCCGGATGCGGGTCAGGCGTCGAGGATGACGGAGCGGGTCAGATTGCGGGGCCGATCGGGATCGAGTCCGCGCGCCACCGCGCGGTCCAGCGCCACGCGGTGCAGACGCACGAGGTCTGCGAGGGGGTCGATCGGGTGCTGCACGAACCGCGCGCCCGTGGCCGCGACCTGATCGGCCAGCCCCTCGGGCGCTTCGCCGAACTGCCAGGTCACCCGCCCGGGCGCGGCGATGGCGATCGGACCGTGCCGGTACTCCATCGACGGATAGGACTCGGTCCACGACTGCGACGATTCACGCATCTTGAGGGCGGCCTCGTGTGCGATCCCCACCGTCCAGCCGCAGCCGAGGAACGAGTACTGATCGGCGTCGCGCAGCTCGAGGTCGTCGTCGCCGGCGAGCACGGTCCGCGCATCGTCGATGGCCGTGGAGAGGTCCTCACCGAGGGCCGCGCGGAAGAGCGCGAGCGCCGTGGTGGCGAAGCGGGTCTGCACGACCGACTTCTCGTCGGCGAACGGGAGGAGCACGGCCTCGTCGACGAGCGGCACGAGAGGGGACGTGTCGTCGCCGATGACGCCGATCGTCCGCACCCGACCGCGGATGCGGTCGACCAGCTCCAGCACCTCGGTCGTCGTTCCCGACCGCGTCAGGGCGACCACGGCGTCGTAACCGCGGTCGACGAACGCCTCGGACGCGGCGAAGGCGTCGGTCTGCCCCTGGCCGGACGATTCCCGGAGGAAGGCGTAGGACTGCGCCATGAACCAGGACGTGCCGCAGCCGACGACGGCGATGCGTTCGCCCGCCGCAGGCAGCAGGGCGTGCGCGTCGCGGAGGTCGGCGGCACGGGCCCACGTGTCGGGCTGGGAGAGGAGCTCCGCGCGCATGTGCGCGCCGGGCAGGGTGTCGGTCATGGCTCGCCTTTCGGCTATTGATGAAGGTTTGTGATTGTTTTAGCGCTGTTTCGATCATAGTATTTCGACTCAGAGTTCTCTTGCAAGGTTGCTCTTGATTTGTTCATTCGCCTGACAAATAATCGAACGAGTTTCACCCCGTCCCGCCTGCGGCGGGCACGGACACACGCACTGTCGCGTGAGCGGGTTCGCGACTGTGTGCACGACCGCCACTCCTCGGAGGGCACCATCACCGCTCTTCGGAGCGTCTCCCTACACAGTGAGGAATGCCATACACATGAAGAAGTCACTCCGATTCGGCGCCGTCGCCCTGGCCGCGACCGCCACGCTCACGCTGACCTCGTGCGGGTTCGGCGCCACGGGTGGCGACAGCGGCGACGCCGACGGCGCCACCACCCTCGACCTGCTCGTGCCCAGCTACTCCGACGCGACCAAGGGTCTGTGGGAGGACGTGATCGAGGGGTTCGAGGACGAGAACCCCGATATCGACGTCGAGCTCGAGGTGCAGTCCTGGGACAACCTCGAGAAGGTCGTCTCCACCAAGATCCAGGCCGGCGAGGCGCCCGACATCTACAACGGCGGTCCGTTCGCCGGATTCGTCGGCGACGAGCTGCTCTACCCCGTCGAGGACGTCGTCTCGGAGGAGACGTACTCCGACTTCCAGGACGCCTTCCTCGCGAACGCCGAGGTCGACGGCACCGCGTACGCCCTGCCCCTGATCGCATCGGCGCGCGCCCTCTTCGTGAACAACACCCTGCTCGAGCAGGCCGGCGCCACGGCGCCGACGACGTGGGACGAACTGCTCGACGCCGCGACCAAGGTCTCCGCCCTCGGCGGAGGAGTCGCGGGATACGGCATGCCCCTCGGTTCCGAAGAGGCACAGGCCGAGGCGGCCGTGTGGCTCTGGGGCGGCGGAGGGTCGTTCGGCGACGCGTCGGAGATCACGATCGACACCCCGGAGAACCTCGCCGGAGCCGAGCAGATCAAGAAGATGATCGACGCCGGTGCGACGCAGGCGGACCCGGGTTCGACGCAGCGCTCGCCCCTCATGGACATCTTCATCCAGGGCAAGATCGGGATGCAGGTGGGTCTGCCGCCCACGGTCGGCCAGATCGAGGGGGGAAACCCGGAGCTCGACTACTCCATCGTGCCCATCCCCACGAAGGACGGCTCCCCCTTCACGCTCGGCGTGATGGATCAGCTCATGGCCTTCCAGAACGACGGCGACAAGCAGGAGGCGATCACGAAGTTCTTCGACTACTACTACTCGGCCGACGTCTACGTGCCGTGGGTGCAGGCCGAGGGCTTCCTGCCGGTCACCAAGTCCGGAGCGGAGCAGCTCTCCGGTGAGGAGGCCCTCAAGCCCTTCCTCGACGTGCTCCCGGATGCGCAGTTCTACCCGTCGACCAACCCGAAGTGGTCGGCCGCCGACGGCGCCTTCAAGTCGCTGTTCGGCCAGCTGCAGTCGAAGCCCGCGCAGGACGTGCTGACCGAGATCCAGGCCCAGGTCGACGCGGGCTGAGCCCGCCGACGGAGAGGTTCGGGAGTTCCCATGAGCCAGACCACAGAATCCTCGAACCTCGCGGGGGCGGCCACCGGCCGTCCCCGCTCCCCGGGCGCCCCCGAGCGGCCCCGCGCGGTGCGCGCGCGCTCGCGGGGGAAGGACCTCCTCCAGGCGCTGCCCTGGATCGCCCCCGCGCTCGCGCTCATCATCGGCGTGGTGCTCTTCCCCGCCGGAGTGATGTTCTTCAACTCCACGCGTGACATCTCCCTGTCCGGCCTCGACAAGGGCTCCGTGGGGTTCGACAACTTCGTCACGGTGTTCACGTTCGCCGAGTTCTGGCCGATCCTGCTCAGGACGATCGTGTGGGTGGTGGTGGTCGTCGGGTTCACGGTGATGATCTCGCTCGGCCTCGCGCAGATCCTCAACAAGGCGTTCCCCGGGCGGCAGGTCGTGCGCATGGCCGTGATCGTCCCCTGGGCGGCGTCCGTCGTGATGACGACCATGGTCTTCTACTACAGCCTCGAGCCGTACTTCGGCGTCTTCAACAAGTTCCTCTACGACATCGGACTGTCGGACGACGCCGTCGGATACGGCTGGACGAAGAATCCCGCCACCGCCTTCGCCTGGTCGATCGTCATCGCGATCTTCGTCTCGCTGCCCTTCACGACGTACACCATCCTCGCCGGGCTGCAGACGGTTCCGGCGGATGCGATCGAGGCGGCCAAGATGGACGGCGCCGGACCCGCGCGCATCTACTGGACCATCGTTCTCCCGCAGCTGCGCAGCGCTCTCGCCGTCGCCGTGCTCATCAACATCATCAACGTCTTCAACTCGCTGCCGATCCTCAAGGTGATGACCGGGTCGATCCCGGGCTACGGGGCCGACACGATCATGACGATGATCTTCAAGTACATCGAGCTGCAGAAGAAGGTCGACGTCGCGAGCGCTCTGTCGGTCGTCGCCTTCCTCATCGTGATCGTGATCGTCGCGATCTACGTCAAGGCCGTCAAGCCCATGAAGGAGGTCTGATCGTGACCGTCACCGAGACCGAACTCGTCACCACGGCCGGACCCCGCAAGGCACCGCGCATCGCCGGTCGCGCCCGTCGGTACACCGAAGACCAGGTCACTCTTCCGCGCGTCATCCTGCGCACGGCGGCCGGCTTCCTCGTGCTCGCGATCTTCGTGCTGCCGTATCTGATCATGTTCTTCGGATCCGTGAAGACCAAGCCGCAGATCCGGTCGGTCGACCCGACCTATCTCCCCGTCGAATGGCACTGGGAGAACTACATCTCCATGTGGTCGACGCCCGAGACCCCCCTGCCGTACAACCTCGTCTCGACGATCGTCATCTCGGTGTTCGCGACGCTGCTCGTGCTCGCGGTCTCGCTGCCCGCGGCGTACTACACGGCGCGCTTCCGCTTCCCCGGACGCATGGTCTTCCTCTTCCTCGTGATCGTCACGCAGATGCTCCAGCCCGCGGTGCTCACGTCGGGCCTGTTCCGTCAGTTCACGACTCTGGGGCTCGGCGACACGTGGGCGGCGATGATCTTCATCAACGCGGCCTTCAACCTGTCGTTCGCCGTCTGGATCATGCACTCGTTCTTCGCGGGGATCCCCAAGGAGATCGACGAAGCCGCCCAAATCGACGGAGCGGGTCGCTTCACCGTGCTCTTCCGCATCAATCTGCCCCTCGTGTGGCCGGGCATCGTGATGGCGATCGTCTTCACCTTCGTCGCCTGCTGGAACGAGTTCGCCGCGTCGCTGGTGATCCTCTCCACCGACAAGAACCAGCCGCTGTCCGTCGCCCTGACGAAGTTCGTCGGTCAGTATGAGACGAGCTGGCAGTACGTGTTCGGCGTCTCGATCGTGGCGATCCTGCCCGTGGTCATCCTCTTCATGCTCATCGAGAAGCGCCTCGTCGGAGGCCTCACCGCGGGCAGCGTCAAGTAGGCCGTCCCGACCGGATCAGGAGGGGGATGCCGCGCGCAGCTGCGCTGCGCTCCACCGCACGCCGAGCGCGCTCGAGAGGGCCACCTGCGCGACGCCCGTCGAGATCGAGGCGCGCGGATCGGCGTAGCGCACCGGGACGTTCGCGGTGCCCGTGGCGGTGTAGTCGATCTCGGTCTGGACGAGGTGGAGGAACGCGTCGCCGAGCGCCCGAGCCGGACCGCCGATGACCACCTCGGTCGCATCGAGCACGGCGGCGATGAGCTTGACCGTGCGAGCCAGCGCCTGCGCACCGTCGGCCAGACGAGCGGCGTCCGCGGAGGCGGCGAGCGCGGCGATCGCGTCGTCGTCGAGACCGTCTTCGAAGGCGTCGCCGAGCATCGCGGTCATGGAGGACGTCGACTCCAGGCATCCTTCGCGCCCGCACCGACAGGCGCGAGCGCGGTCGCCGAACTCGACCTGCACGTGTCCGATCTCACCGGCGCGGTCGCGGGGTCCCGGCGCGAACTCGCCGTCGAGCGTGACCGCGGCTCCGATCCCCGTCCCGATGTGCACGAAGAGCCTGTATCCGCCGGACTTCTCCTCGATCGCCGCCTCGGCGATGGCCTCGGCGTCCACGTCGTTGACGAGGAGGACGGGCACCCCGCTCAGCCGTTCGAATCGCTCGGCGAGCGGCAGGTCGTGCCATCCGAGCTGGACGCTCTCGAACACCCGGCGCCCGTCGGTCGTGCCGGGGATCTGCACGCCGATCACGAGCAGTCGCTCCCCGTATTCGCCGGCGATGCGGGAGACGGCCTCGTCGAGCATCCGGTCGCGGTCGTCGGCCGTGTAGGCGATGCGGCGGGACTCGACCTCGGTGCCGTCGAGAGCGATCACCGCGATGCGGGCATCGGACGGGCGGACGACCAGGACGAGGATCCGGTGGTGGTCGGCGTCCACACTCAGAGTTGTGGGGCGCTTCCCGCCGGTGCTGGCGGCGGGCTCACCCTCGACGACGAGCCGGCTCTCGATGAGCTCGGCGACGAGCGACGACGCGGTCGCCGCCGTGAGTCCCGTGGTGCGCGCGATTCCCGCGCGCGTCTGCGCACCGGCGTGGGAGAACACGAGCTGCAGCGCGCGGCGCAGATTCGCCCGGCGCACGGTGGCCTGCGTGTCGAGCGCGTCGTCACCGTGGAGCATGCGTCTTCCCGGGGTGGAGATCTGTTGACAGAGCGCCGCGATCCTGCGTACTCTCGGTCATAGTTTATTCAATAAACTTAGTTCGGTCGCCGAGCGGGTGAGTGCTGCACACACCGTCGCCCGCTCGGACGGCCGGATCATCGCCCTTCCGCCGCTTCCGTGTGATGGCGGATCACCTCGGCCACGACGAAGTTGAACCACTTCTCGGCGAACTCGGGGTCGAGATGGGCCTCCTCGGCCAGCGAGCGCAGACGCGCGACCTGCTGCTCCTCCCGACCGGGGTCGGACGCCGGCATTTCGTGCTGCGCCTTGAGCTGTCCGACCTGCTGCGTCGCGCGGAAGCGCTCCGCGAGCATGAAGATGAGCGCGGCGTCGATGTTGTCGATGCTGGCGCGCAGTCGGAGGAGTTCAGCCCGGGGATCGTCGGCGGCGGTCATGCCCCTACTCTACGGACACCGTCGGATGAGGCGAGGCCCCGGATGCGGGGGCGAGGCCCCGGAATCACGAGAGCCGCGCGCTATCGTGTGCACATGAGCGAAGACGAGGCGGCGCGGCGCGCGCCCGCGCAGGATGCCGACGCCACCCCCTCCTCCGATGCGACCGGCGCGGGCGCTCCGGCTCCCGAGGCGACGGGCCTCCCCGACCTCGCCGCGAGCCTGCCCGATGTCGGCGCACAGCACGCCGTCGACCTCGCTGCGGACTCCCCCGCACGGCGTGTGGTCGTCGAGCCGATGACGCCCAGCCGCTCGTTCTGGACGCGCATCGATCGACCGTTCGTCTTCGGATTCCTCATCACCCTCGGCGGACTCGGCGCGCTCGTGCTGGGCCTCGCCCTCGCCAATCTGTCGACCGTGCTCATCTACATCGCGCTCGCGCTGTTCGCCGCGCTCGGCCTCGACCCGTCGGTGCGGTGGCTCGAACGTCGCGGTCTCTCGCGGGCGCCGTCGGTGATCGTCGTGATCCTCGCCCTGATCGTCGTGATGGGCCTCGTGCTCTGGATGGTGCTGCCCGTCGTCATCGACCAGATCGCCGGCTTCGTGCGCTCCGTACCCGGGATGATCAGGGACTTCACGCAGACAGACCTCTACGCGACGCTCGACGATCAGTTCGGCGACCAGTTCCAGGACCTCGTCGCCGATGTGCAGGCCTTCCTCGTCGATCCGGGCAACATCGCAGCCATCGGCGGCGGTGCGCTGCAGATCGGGGCGTCCATCGCGAACGCCATCTCGGGGATCATCGTCGTGTTCGTGCTGACGCTCTACTTCCTCGCGACCCTCCCCGCGATGAAGACCGGCCTGCTGCGTCTGGCTCCGGCCCGCGACCGCGGCCGCGCGAGCGATATCGCCGAGCAGATCACCGACTCCGTTGGCGGGTACGTCATGGGGATGGTGGTGCTCGCCTTCTGCAACGCGACCCTGGCGTTCCTGCTCTACCTCCTGCTCGGTCTGCCGTTCCCGCCGCTCATGGCGACGGTGGCGTTCTGCATCACCCTGATCCCGCTGGTCGGTTCCGTGATCTTCTGGATCATCGGCTCCAGCCTGGCCCTGTTCACGAGCCCGGTCGCCGCGCTCGTGTTCGCGCTCGTGTACCTCGTGTACATGCAGATCGAGGCGTACGTCATCACTCCGCGCGTGATGAATCGAGCCGTCGCGGTGCCGGGATCGCTCGTCGTGATCGGCGCTCTCGCCGGCGGGACCCTGCTCGGCCTGCTCGGCGCCCTCGTGGCCGTGCCGGTCGCGGCGTCGATCCTCATCATCATCAAGCAGGTCTGGGTACCGCGTCAGGACGCCCGGGTCTGATCCTCCGCGCGTCACCGTCGTCGCACGCAGAAGCGCCCGGCCCCTCCCGGGACCGGGCGCTTGCGCGTGCGTGCGCTCGACTCAGACGAGGTCGTTGTCGGCGAGCCACTTCTTGGCGATGTCGGCCGACGACTGCTGGTCGACCGTGCTGAGGACGTTGAGCGCGACGAGCTCCTCCGCGGTCAGCTTGGCGCTGATCGCGTTGAGCACGTCGGAGACGTCGTCGGCGATGTCGCTCGACACGATCGGCACCACGTTCGACGAGATGATCAGGTTCTCCGGGTCCTCCAGAGCCACGATCTCCTCGGTCTCGAACGCCGGGTCGGCGGTGTAGATGTCGGCCACCTGGATCTCGCCGGCGAGCAGCGACTCCAGCGTGGTCGGGCCGGTGGCCGAGAACGCCAGGTCGACGCCGTAGACCTCCTTCGCCGCGGCCGGGCTGTACGGACGCTGCTCGAACTCCGGAGCGGCGCCGATGGTCAGGGGCGTGGTGACGTTCGCGAGGTCGCCGATGGTGGTGAGGTCGTTCTCCTCGGCGAAGCTCTTCAGCACCGTGTAGGAGTCCTGGTCGGAGGCCTCGGCGTAGTCGAGCGCCGTGAGGCTGTCGGGCAGGGCGTCCTGCAGCGCCGAGAACACGTCGTCGGGGCTGGTGACCTTCACCTCGTCATCCGAGATGTACTCGAGCAGACTGCCCGTGTACTCGGGGAAGACGTTGATCGCGCCGGACTCGACGTCGGGCATGTACGCGTCGCGCTGACCGATGCTGAACTGGCGGTCGACGTCGAAGTCGGCCGCCTCGAGCGCCTGGGCGTAGATCTCCGCGATGATCTCGTTGGAGTAGTAGGCCTGCGAGCCGACGACGATCGTGTCGCCGCCGCCCGAGCCGGAGCCCGAGTCGGACGGCTCGCCGAGAGAATCGCTCGAACCGCAGGCCGACAGGGTGAGCGCTGCGGCGGCGACCAGGCCGACGACAGCGATGGAGCGCGTGCCTCGTGCTGTGAACATGGACTTCCTCTTTCTTGGGGGACTGCGGGTGCTGTGATGCGGATGAGAGGTCAGGCGGGAGCGGGCTCGGCCGTCGGTGCGGTGCCGGACGTCGACGGCTCGGCCGCGGGCGCCAGGGTGCGTGAGCGCCGACGCGACGACGGCCGTCCGCCCGTGCGCAACCCGGCGGGAACGGCGACGTGCTGGGCGGCGGCGAGCAGCAGGTCGACGAGGAGCGCGAGCACGGCGACGAGGATCGCTCCGGCGAGCACCTGGTCGAAGCGCTGGAGGGGGATCCCCTGGATGATCGGGTAGCCGAGGCCGCCCAGGCCCACGTATGCGGCGATCGTCACGGTGGCGATGACCTGGAGAAGAGCCGAGCGGATGCCTCCGACGAGCAGCGGAAGACCCAGCGGCACCTCGACCTTCCAGAAGATCTGCCAGCCGGTCATCCCCATGGCCTTCGCGGCGTCGATCACGCGGCGGTCGATCGCCTCGAGACCGGTGTATGCGCCCGCCAGGAGCGACGGGATGGCCAGGAGCACGAAGGTGGTGATCGCGGCCTCGGGGATGCGCAGCACCCCGAGGAGGAGCACGAGGAGGATCATGAGGCCGAAGGCCGGGATCGCCCTGGCCGCGCCGGACACGGCGACCGCGACCTCGCGGCCCTTGCCCGTGTGTCCGATGAGCCAGCCGATCGGCACCGCGATCGCCGCGGCGATGAGCACCGAGATGGCGGTGAGGGTGAGGTGCTCGCCGAGCAGCTTGGGCAGGGCGTAGTTCCCCGTCCACTGCGCGGGGGCGAAGATCCAGGCGAAGGCCTCGAGGAAGAGGTTCATGCGGGAGCCCCCACGGCGGCGGGTCGAGCCGTGTTCGTCCGGGTGGCGGCCCGTGTCCACGGCATGAGCGCCCGACCGAGCAGCAGGAGCAGGAGGTCGATCACGAGCGCGATCACCACGACGGCGATGATCCCCGCGAACACCTCGGCGATGATGCGCCGGTCAAGGCCGTTGGTGAAGAGGTACCCGAGATTCCGGATGCCGATGAGGATGCCGACCGTGGCCAGCGAGATCGTGCTCACGGCGGTGACACGCAGGCTTGCGAGGATCACGGGTCCGGCGAGCGGGAACTCGACGGCCCAGAAGCGTCGGAAGGACCCGAATCCGGTGGCGGTCGCCGCCTGGCGGATGTCGTCGTCGACCGAGTCGAGACCGTCGGAGACGCCCCGCACGAGGATCGCGATCGCATAGATCGTGAGCGCGACGATGAGGTTGGGCTCGGTGCGGGCGGAGTAGCCCACGATCGAGGGCACGAGGATGAGGAGCGCGAGGGACGGGATCGTGTAGAGCAGACCGGTGAGGACGATGATCGGTCCGCGGACGAGACGGAACCGCCAGGCGACCCACCCGAGCGGCAGCGACAGGATGAACCCGAGGACGATCGGGATGATGCTCTGGCGGAGGTGGACCAGGGTGAGATCGAGGATCAGGCCCAGGTTGTTGGCGACCCAGTTCACGTGAGACCGCCCTGAGCGGCGTCGAGCGCGGCGGCGTCCTCGGCCGCGATCGGCCCGTCGACCCGCTCGGGCGCCGCGACGATCGCACCCTGCGTGCGGCCTTCGGAGTCGACCACGACGGTGCCGTGCGGCGTCTCCTTGAGGTGCAGTGCGCGGCGCCCGCGGTCGGCGCCGATGAACGACGCGACGAAATCGTCCGCCGGGCTCTCGATGATCTCGCTCGGGCTGCCCACCTGCACCACGCGGGCGCCCCTGTCGAGGATCACGACCTGGTCGCCGAGGAGGAAGGCCTCGTCGATGTCATGCGTGACGAAGACCACGGTCTTGTCGAGCTCTCGCTGCAGCCGGAGCGTCTCCTGCTGGAGGTCGGCGCGCACGATCGGGTCGACCGCGCCGAACGGCTCGTCCATGAGCAGGATGTTCGGGTTGGCGGCGAGCCCGCGGGCGACCCCGACACGCTGCTGCTGCCCACCCGAGAGCTGGCTCGGGTAGCGCTCGGCCAGGGACTGATCGAGGCCGACCGTGGTGAGCAGCTCGCGCGCACGCTCATGGGCGGGGCCCTTCTTGACGCCGGTGAGGCGCAGCACGGTGGCGACGTTGTCGATCACCGTGAAGTGCGGCATGAGACCGGAGTTCTGCATGACGTATCCGACGCGACGACGCAGCTGCACGGGGTCGCCGCCGAGCACGCTCTCGCCGTCGATCTCGACATCTCCGGAGGTCGGCTCGACCATGCGGTTGATCATGCGCAGCAGCGTGGTCTTGCCGCATCCCGACGACCCCACGAACACCGTGGTCTTGCGCGACGGCAGCACCAGGCTGAAGTCGTTCACGGCGAGCGTGCCGTCGGGGAACCGCTTCGTGACGTTGCGGAACTCGATCATGGGCGGTTCTCCAGACGGTGGGGCTCTCGGGGCGGGGCGTGCGATGCGGGTGCTACGGGGTCACGTCCACGCCGGGCGCGAACGCGACGTACCCGGAGAAGTCCTTGCCCACCCGATCGAAGGCGCTGGGGTACGGCTGCGGATACGACCATGCGAGGTCCTTGTGCACCCCCTGGCCGTCGTCGATCGAGTAGTACTGGCACACGCCCTTCCACGGGCACGTGTAGGGAGTGGGGCTCTCGACGAGCGCTCCGGGCGCCACGGATGCCGGAGGGAAATACCAGTTCCCCTCGATGCGGATGAGGTCGTCCTCAGGCGCTTCGGCGATGACGGTTCCTGCGAGTACAGCCTTCATGGTCCTGCCTCCTCGGTGGATTCGAGCGTATTGGAGGTGTCCGACATCGGCCGAACACTTGCGCTCGGGGGTGTCAATGTGAGAAACAAACCTCCGCCGCGCGCGCACGGACACGCGCGCGACCACGAACGATGTTCGGAGCCGCAGCGGGAACGGATGGCCTCGTGCGGCATCCGTTCCCGTCGGAGGCCGCGGCGCTCATGCCGACTGCCGCCCGTAGCCTTCGAGGAGTCGGAGCCAGATCTCGCTCACGGTCGGGTAGGAGGGCACCGCGTGCCACAGCCGCGCGATGGGCACCTCGCCGACGATCGCGATCGTCGCGGCCTGCACGAGCTCGGCGACCTCGGGTCCGACGAACGTCGCCCCGACGACGACGTCGCGGTCCGTGTCGATCACGAGGCGCGCCTGTCCCGCGAACCCGTCCTCGTACAGACTCGCCCCCGCGATGCCTCCGAGGTCGTAGTCGACGACCTCGACCTCCTGTCCCGCGGCGCGGGCGTCCGCCTCCGTGAGGCCGACCGACCCCACCTCCGGGATCGAGAAGGTGACCTGGGGTGCACCCGCATGGTCGGCGGTGGCCACATGGCGGCCCCAGGGGCGGTCGTCCACGTCCTCGCCCTTCGCGCGGGCGACGATCACATCTCCCGCTGCACGGGCCTGATACTTGCCCTGATGCGTGAGCAGGACTCGTCCGTTGACGTCGCCGACCGCGTACAGCCACTCCGAACCCGGGACGCGCATCGTGTCGTCGACCTCGATCCAGCGACCGGGCTCGAGGCCCACGACGTCGAGGCCGATGTCGTCGCTGCGCGGCGAGCGTCCCGTCGCCGCGAGCACCTCGGCGGCACGCACGGTCGACCCGTCGTCGAGCACGATCTCGACGCCCTCCGCCGTGCGCGTCACGCTCGTCGTGCCCGTGTCCGTCCGCACGTCGACCCCGAGCTCCGTGAGGCCGGCCGCCACCCGTTCGCCTGCGAAGGGCTCCATCGTGCCGAGCAGGCCGCTGCGGGCGATCAGGGTCACGGTCGATCCGAGGGCCGCGTAGGCGGTGGCCATCTCGACCGCCACCACGCCGCCGCCGATGACGGCGAGGGAATCGGGGAGCTCCTGCGCGCTCGTGGCCTCGCGGCTCGTCCACGGCGCCGCCTCGCGGAGCCCGTCGATCGGCGGCACGACGGCATCCGAGCCCGTGCTGATGGCCACGGCGTGACGTGCGCGGAGCACGCGGTCGACGCCGTCGGCATCGGTGACGGTGACCTCTCGTTCGCCGGTGATCCGTCCGTGCCCGCGGGCGAGGTCGATCCCGGCGGAGTCGAGCCACGACACCTGGCCGTCGTCCGACCAGTTGCTCGTGAACCCGTCGCGGCGCTCGAACACCGCGCGGACGTCGAGCGTGCCGGTGACGGCCTCCTTCGCCCCGGCGACGTGCTGCGCGGCCCGCAGCGCCTGCGCGGAGCGCAGCAGCGCCTTCGACGGCATGCACGCCCAGTAGGAGCACTCACCCCCGACCAGCTCGCTCTCCACGATGATCGCGGTGAGCCCGCCCTGCACGGCTCGGTCGGCGACGTTCTCGCCGACCGGACCTCCGCCCAGCACGATCAGATCGTATTCGTCGGTCCTGTCAGCAGTCATGCGTCACACCTCTCCGTGGCCCAGTCTTGCTCAGAAGCAACGCGGAGTCACGGGTGTCTTGTTCCGCGGGCGCGTCGGCGCCCTCCGCCGGCGGGGCGCCGGAAGCGCTCAGCGCACGAGGAGCAGGTGCGTCGGCGAGGGTGCGGCGGCCGTGTGGCGGACGCCGAGGGGAGCGCCCGTGCGCTCGTCGAGGTCGAGCAGGGCCACCGTGTCGGACCGCTGGCCGGCCACGAGCATCTTCCCCTCGTGGAGCAGGTGGTGGCGCGGCCAGTCCACCCCGGAATCGACGAGCGCGAAAGGCTCGAGGCTCTCGCCCGCGCCGCGCACCCGCAGAGCCGCGAGGGTGTTGCTGCCGCGCAGGGCGGTGTACAGGTGCTGCCCGTCGCGCGAGCGGGCGAGCTCGGCGGGGAAGTCCGACCCCACCTCGGCGATCGGGCTCGTGAGCACCGACGACACGATCGCCCAGGTCCCGTCACGGCCAGCCGCGAGCGTGAAGACCTCGCACGAGTACTCGGTGACCACGTGCAGATGACCGCTCGGGTGCACGACCATGTGACGCGGTCCGGTGCCGAGCGGGAGCACGACCTCATGGTCGAGCGTGAGACCCGGCTGCGTCGGCGACATCCGCCAGATGCGCACGAGGTCGAAGCCCAGGTCCGTCGTGGCGATGCGCCCGTCGGGCAGGAAGGCGGCGGAGTGCGCGTGCGAGGCGCGCTCCCCACCCTCGGCGGTCGGCGCGCCCGCGTACGGGTCGGAGGCCGCGACGGCGACGCCCGCCGGCACGCCCGTCTCCAGGGGCTCGCCGAGCAGGGCGGCGCGCAGCTCGGCTGCCCGGTTGGCGGCATCCGGGACCAGCCGTCCCTGCGGGTCGATGCCGATGCGCACGACACGACCGTCGCCGTAGCAGCTCGCGATGACGGCGTCGCCACGGGGAGAGACGGCGACGTGGCAGACGGAGTCCCCGGCCTCGACCGGGTCGCCCAGCGGCCGCAGCGACGACTCGCCCGTGCGCTCGAAGGCCTGCACGACGGCGTCCCCTTCGAGGGCCGCGTAGATCACGTCGAGCGTCGGATGCTGCGCGAGCCACGAGGGGGACGGCGTCGAGGTCACCGCGCTGCGGTACGACAGCGCGGTGGGTGCCGCCTCGTCGCCCGAGAGCAGACCGATTCCCTCGGCCGAGCCCTCCATCGCCGGGCCGTAGCCGCCGAGCCAGAAGCGCGTCATGCGTCAGTCGAGCAGATCGTGCCGCACGACGACCTGGTCGCGCTCCGGGCCGACGCCGATCACCGAGATGCGCGTGTTGCTCATCCCCTCGAGAGCCCGCACATAGTCCTGCGCGTTCTGGGGGAGGTCG
>JAAIGE0100034482.1_pt1 | contig 34378 bp, 41 predicted proteins | sample 6487951 | NCBI WGS metagenome assembly JAAIGE01 (sample SAMN13974128, study PRJNA590717) | phyllosphere metagenome | biome: tomato field; feature: multiple bacterial spot infested tomato fields; material: tomato leaves; isolation source: leaves from tomato fields | host: Solanum lycopersicum ...
GCCTGCGGCAGCTCGACCGTGATAGCACCGCTACCTACTCGCCCGTGGTGGCCGTGGCGGGTACCACCCCGGCCGGGGCCGCCGAGGCCAGCATGCGGGTGTTTCCGCAGCCCGCCCGCGACTGGCTGCGGGTGCAGATGGCCGGCTCCGCGCCGCCCACCACGCTGCAGCTGCTCGATAACCTGGGCCGCGTGGTGCGCCAGCAACTTTGCCAAACCGAAACGCAGCTGGATGTGCGCGGGCTACCCGCCGGCCTCTACTACCTGGTGGCCAGCGGCACCGCTGGGCGTCAAAAAGTGGTCATCGAACCTTAACGCACTGGCTCGCGAGCGGGCATTACGGGCCGCCCTGGCAGTAGTGCCCGCTTCGGTGTGGCTAGCTACTGCCAGGGCATTGGGTCAGCCGCAGCTATAGCCTGGCTCCGGTTTCGGCAGAGATACCCGTTTGGCTGGCTGCGCCGGCATATTTTTAACCGCAGGCCGCACTGTTGGGGCTACTACTGGTGCTCGGCAATTGGGGTTTGCCCTGCGCCTCGTACTTACGCGGCGCGCTACCGGCTTCTGGCTAGCAACCCGTGCTGCCCAGAAACGAAGAATGCCCGCCGGTAAGGGCGGGCATTCTAAGCTAAAGCGCTCCCTCCTGGGTGCGTAATAACCGCCTAATATGGCTAATAACGCCTTTTCTTGAAGTATTGTCCCGGTGTTTGTCCCGGTTCAGTATAAGTGTTGCGGGGAGTGCTTTTATCAGGAAAAATATTTTTAAGCTGCTCGTCTACCTCATAGTCTTGCTTAAACTTATTATCCCAACTGATGCGATTCTCAAACTCAGCTTTGGCCCTGAGGTATTCCCGGTGCTCATTGTATGACCCTATTCTCGCCCACACGTCAACAACGACCTTATTGTCCATTAATAGGTATCTCACCTCAGTAACATAGCACCGCCCTTCAATATACACCCCAACGAAAGGTAATGCTAGCTCTTCGCCGATGCGAGGCGTAACTGGAAGTTGACAGATAAAAGATACCGAGTCTTGATACCCTCGCACGTAGAAATGATGCTCGACCAGCGGAAACTGTAGCAAGGCTGCATTGTCACGGATGCCTTCTACAAAGTCCTCATGCAATGCGTCTATCTGCTTTTTCAATTGGCCAGCGCTTAATCCTAAGCGTTGTTGGAGGTCTTTACTGGCTGGATAGGGGTCTTCCTCACCTACCAAAAGCAGCACGTCAATTAGGGCATCATACTTTTTGCCCTGTCCTTTTAGCTTGGCTAGCGCTGGGCGGACACTGCACAGGTTTCTGAATATGTCCCGCGCATAAAAGGTCTTCTTTTTCGGCTCTACGTAACCCATAACGCAGTCGATTAAGATGGAAGCTATACTACGTCCCCGTAAATAATCCGCCTTACGCGCCACATGGCGCGAATGTCTTCCGCTGCCACCCGCAGGCTACCCGCCTGGGGGTTGTCGGCGTGCAGCACCAGTGAGTGACGCTCGAAGATTTCGTTATCCTTGATGCGCTTTATGGTAAGCTGGTTGGCGAAGGCTACCACGTACACGCCGCTAGTGGCATACTTGATATCCTCCAAGGGCACCTGCACACCCACCACCCGCATACCTGAGCGGAGCTGCGGTTCCATCGAGTCGCCGTTAATCTCGAAGCCCAGTGTACCCGGCTTGTACATCTCGGGCGTAGGCTCATAAATACGCACGGTACTCAGCGTGCTAAACGGCTGGCCGCCGTCATCCATCATGTCCATAAAGCTGCCGCGCACTTTGCAGGTCACTAGCTTGACGTCCAAATAGTCGTTTTCCTCTACGTCGCCCAGCAGCTTCGCATCACCGCCAACAGCGCTGAACTCGTCCATTGGGCCATTGCCGAACCAGAGCCAGTTGCGGCTGATTTCCAGCTTGCCCACGATGGTTTCCAACACCTCATTGCTGGGCTGATGCCGGCCGCCTTCCAGCTGCGTGACGGAAGGCCGCGAAATACCCAGTAAATCAGCCATTTGCTGCTGCGTAAGGCCGCGGGCGCTACGCAAGACTTTCAGCCGGTCGGCCATATTCAACTCCGGTAGGGGCAGGACGGAACTAATTTTTTTGGTTTTCGTAGCAGTCATTTTGCAACATTTGGTAACAATTACCTACATTTGAGCCGTACAATCACAGCCAAAGGTAACAGGATAAATCGAAATGCAACCACTTGAAACCATCCCTACGCCGGCCGACCTGCGAACGTTGCTGCCTCACGGCGCAATTTCCAGCATTGCCCGCTCGCTCAACATGTCCCACGCGGCCGTGTCGAAGGCCTTGCAGAAGGCCAAGCCCGCCCACCCCGCTGTGGCCGAGGCCGTGCGCCTCATCAAGGAAGCCGGCAGCCAGGCAGTGCAACACGACCTCACTCAGCTAGCCGGCCAAGCCGCCCCCGCCCAATGAGTGACGCGCCCCAACTGACCGAGGCTCCGCAGGAAGCTACTGCCGCCCTCGAAGCAGCCCTGCGCGGCTGCCCCAAACCTACCTACTTCGGTGAGTATGCCTTCGCCACTTACGAGCAGCAGGAACAGCTGAGCAAGCACTTGTACAGCCGCTACCTCACCGAGCTGGAGTTTAAATGGGTGCTCTTCATGCGCGTGTACCTCGACGTAGCCACCGCTGACAAGGTCATTAAACAGCTGGCAAGCATTGTCGAATACCGCCGCGCATCCGGCGCTCCGCCAGCGCCCAACGCTTACGGGTGCTACTTTCCCGAGCAAAACTCTCTACCCCGCAAGCCCAAAAAGTCCAGGCCATGACCGAGCTAACCACTACCACCGCCGAAGGCCTGCACATCACCGTGCGGCTGCCCGATACTCACGTCTGGGTGCGCGAGTCGCTGGAAAAGGCCTGCGCCGCCGAGGCCCGCCGCCAGATTGAAGAAGCGCCCGCGCCCGACCCGGCCTATTCGGTGCCCCGCGCCGCCGACCTACTCGACCTGCACCCAGAAACCCTGCGCGACTACATGCGCCTGCCCGACCACCACTCGCGCCGGATGCACTACGTGCCCGGTGAATCCAGCCGCGGCGACCGGATACTCCTCTCGCAAATCCACGACTGGCAGCGCCGCAACCGCACCGACGCGCCACCCGCCGTCATGCCCGCGCCCCGCGTTCGGGGCCGCAGGCCCCGCCCTCAATAATTTTCATTTCATGACCTATTTCTGCCTGCCAGCGTTACCGCTGGCCCGGCTCCTCCATCGCCATTTTCAACGATTTATCATGTCTCAGCTACTCCCCATCGTCGGGCCAGACAACCCCGAAATGCACTCCATTCTCACAGTACAGAAGGCCAAAATCAAAGACCAGCACCTGACCTGCGAGTTCACCGAGCAGCGCAGCGAGGACGCGCCCCCGCGCAACTTCGCCCTGACCTGCGCCGAGCAGGTCCACCCCGACTTACCGCACGCCCTCAGCCGCCTTGTGCCCCACCTCTGCCTGCTCACCGAGCAGCTAACCGAAACGCCCGACTACTGGCCCAGCGACGACGAAGAGCTACCCGCCCGCTTCGAGTCGTTCACCGTCACCGGCTTCTCGATGGGCAAAAACCAGGGCGGCGTCACCCTCATCGGCCAGCGCGAGCTAGCCGGCGGCCGGGTGCTCAACCTGACCACGCCTTACCAATCCTTCGATGAGGAGCAAAGCAGCTACGCCTATGCCGGCCTGCTCGAAGCCACCCTATCTACAGCTATTGCCGAGGTCGAAGCCGCCCTACGCGGCAAATGCACCGAGTACCGCCAGCTCGACCTGTTCGAGGCCACGCCCGCCCAGCTAACCGCCACTACCTGAGATGAAGGCCCCCGCATTTCTTTTCTACACCGGCGACTTTCTCAGCTCGCCCGACGTGCAGCTGATGGAGGCGCACGAGGTGGGGGCCTACTGCCTGCTGCTGTTCAATTCCTGGCAATCAGACCGCCCCGGCTACCTGCCCGACGACGAGAACCGCCTCCGCCGCATCGCCCGCCTCACCCAGCCGCAGTGGGCCGACAGCCGCGAGTTGCTATTGAGTAAGTTCCCGCTGGCCCCCGCCGACCCTACCCACCGCTACAACCCGCGCCTGGTGCAAGAGGCTGTCAAACAGACTACCAAGCGCGAGCGGTTGGCTGCCAACGGCCGCAAGGGTGGCCGCCCCACAAACCAATTGCTTTCCGAGAATAACCAACTGGTTTCCGAAAATCCGCCTGCCACGTTGCCTGCCCCATCCGAAAACCAATTGCTTTTAGCCAGCAAGCAAAAGCTTTCCAGTAAAAAGCAATTGCCCCCAAAAGGAAAAGCAATTGAAAAGGCTTTCAATTTCAGTTTCACTACTTCTAACGAAGTAGAGGGAGACGCGCCCGCACCCAAGCCTTCAAAATCGAAAAAGCTCATGCCCCGCCCCACGCTGGCCGAGGTGCAGGCCTACACCGCCGAGCAATTTCCCGACAGTGCTGAAGCCCAAACCGAGGCCGCCGCTTTCTGCGACCACTACGACAGCAACGGCTGGCGCGTGAGCGGCAAAACCCTGATGGCCGACTGGCGCGCCGCCTTCCGCAACTGGATGCGCCGCCGCCCGCAGTTCCAGGCCATCGGCCGCCCCGGCACCCCGCCGCCCACGCCGGCCCGCGCCCGCACCGCCCCAAAACCCACTGACCCCACCCGCTGGAGCTAACCCGCTATGACTCCCCAACCCCACCCGCGCCGGACCGCCGATGCCGCCCGCCGCGCCATCATCTCCGTACCCACCAGCGGCCACCTGCCGCCCCAGGCCCTCGACCTGGAAGCCGCTGTACTGGGCGCGGCCCTCCTTGAAGCCCCCGCCCAGCTTACCCTGCTGGCCACGCTCACCACCGAGGAAGTTTTCTACTCGGCCGCCCACCAGCAGGTGTACCTAGCCATCCGCGACCTGGTGCAGGCCGGTCAGCACGCCGACCTGCTCACCGTCGTGGCGCAGTTGCGTCACCGGGGCACCTTGCAACGCGTCGGTGGCCCCGGCTTCGTAGCCAACCTGACCACCAAAATCAACTCGGCCGCCCACCTCGAAACCCATTGCCGCCTGCTCCAAGAGCAGCACGCACGCCGCGTTGTCATCCGCGCCGGCAGCGAGCTGGCCACCCACGGCTACGACGACACCCGCGACCCGCTACAGTTGCTGGCCGATGCGCAAGCCCACCTGACCGGCCTACACCGCACCCTCGAAACCCGCCCCGGCCAAACCGCCGCCGCGGCCTTCGCCGCCACCTTCGACCGCCTGGCTCAGGCCGTGCAACAGCGTGGCCTGACCGGCGTACCCACCGGCCTCGCCCAGCTCGACGGCCTCACCGGTGGCTGGCAGCCCGCCGACCTCATCATCTTGGCCGCCCGCCCCGCAATGGGTAAAACCGCCGCGCTGCTGCATTTCGCCCGCACCGCCGCCCTCGACCACGGCCACCACACCGCCATTTTCAGCCTCGAAATGCCCACCCTGCAGCTCATGCAGCGCATGGTGGCCAGCGAAGTGCCCGGCTACTCCAACTCTGACCTGCGCCGCGGCAACCTCCCCGGCGGCCTCGACCAAGTGGCCCACGTTCGCCAGCAGGCCCAGCGCCTGGCCACCCACGGCCACTGCCTGCACCTCGACGACACGCCCGGCCTGAGCATCCAGCAACTGCGCGCCAAGTGCGCCCGCCTCCACGCCCAGCACCCGCTGGGCCTGGTCTTGGTCGACTACATCCAACTCATGCGCGGCGACCAGAAAGGCAACCGCGAGCAGGAGGTAGGCAGCATCAGCCGCGGCCTGAAAGAGTTGGCTAAAGAGCTAAATGCCCCCGTCATCGCCCTGAGCCAACTCTCGCGCGACGTAGAGAAGCGCGGCGGCGACAAGCGCCCGCTCCTCTCGGACTTGCGCGAGTCCGGCAGCTTGGAGCAGGATGCCGACTGCATTGTCTTCCTCTGGCGCGGCGAGTACTACGACATCACCGAATACGACGACGGCAGCCCCACCCAAGACACCGTTTTGTTCGACGTGGCCAAGCACCGCAACGGGGCCACCGATGAAGTCATTGCCGCCTGCAACATGCGCCGCGGCACTTTCCAGGACCTCGCGCCCACCGGCCCCGCCCGCAGCCTCCCCGCGTCCACCTTCGACCAGCCCACTTTCTGACCCGTCGCCATGCCCGTAGCCACCCGCCACCAGCAGGCCCCGCTTGAGCTAACCCCGCCCACGGCCGGCGAAACCACCAGCGCCATCCTGGCCTACCTCACCCTGCAGGGCTTCGCTGTGTGGCGCCAGAACACCAGCGGCATCTACGACCAGAAAACCGGCCGCTACCGCTTCAACCCCCAGGGCCGCCGCGGCGTCCCCGACATCATCGGCTTCCGCAAGCGCGACGGCGTGTTTATCGGCGTCGAAGTCAAAGCCGGCCGCGACCAGTTGTGCCCCGAGCAGAAGCAATTTCTCGATGAGCTAAAAGCTGCTGGCGGCCTAGCTTTCGTCGCCCACAGCTTCGCGCAGTTTCAGCAGTCGTTTGAAGGGCGGGGACTTTAATCTATTGGGCTTTATCTGCAAGTCTAGCTCGAACTTTAGCGCGCACAGTTGCGGACACAACATCGGCTTCTTTCATGAGGGCGTAGATGCGTTCCTTCAATTCTTTTAAAGTAGCCAATTCAGCAGCGCATGCCTCCTCGATAATAGGCTTCGTATTCACTATGTTTTGGTCGAGGTAGCGCGAAATCTGGGTTTCCTTACGCGCTATGGTGGCCTCATCGTGTCCCAAGTAGGATGAGTTCAGATACACCCTCCAAGGTTTGCTGCCCTTTTTGGAATTACACGTTTTACAGCAGGGCAGTAGATTACCGACTTGGTGTCCAATGCCCGAAAATCCGCCGTTGTCAACCGTAGAGCTTATGTGGTCCCACGTTTCCGCTGACTTACCACAGTACACACATAACAAGTCTGAGTCTGGATTTTGTCCAAGCAGTCGAATTGCATTGCTGACTCGCTGCTCGTCGTACACATCTGCAGCCGATAGCGCCGCCGCAAATGCGTGATTAACCGTTGTCCAACGCTTTTGGTAGATGGAATAATCCTTCAGGTGGGTTTTTATAGAAGAGAGTTTCATGCTGCAAGCCTAAACAATGTGCAAATCTTTTGCTCATGCGAGCTATAGCCGCCGCTAAGTAGTCCGCTGGTCATGCAATGGTATGAGTAGCCTTCGGTTTAGTTGCTCAACTCTACCTGCTGATAGCTAACGGGCATACCGTATATATCCCGCAGTGTTTTAAGGTACTCACCAGACGACGCATCTAAAACGTGGTACGACACAATGACCCACTCGCTAGATAGATTGCTGGCCGACCAGTGTGCGTATTCTAGCAGCTGCCCTAGCGCCTCCCTGATACACGCCTTGGCGGTGGGCAAAACTTTAACCTCATAGAAGGTCAGCCCCCCGTCCGGGCGCTGGCGCACAACGTCAATTCGGGTGCCATAGGGCTCAATGCACGCTTCCTTGCTGACTTGCTGCTTCGGAAACTCGCGCTTGAGGTAAGTGACCAAGTTATCCTGCACCTTGTCATGCAGCCCGGCTAGCTCCACCTGCCCGCCGCGGATGCGGCGGTTGCGCGGGTTGCCTTGGGCTGGTCCCCGCCCCTTTAAGACCACCCGCGCTGGGCGGCCGTCATCCACGATTGTGGGCAAGCCGTACCCACCTAAGTCATTGAACAGCTTGTATCGCTTACTGTTGGTAAGCTCGCCAATGTCGGCTATTAAATCGAGGCCGTCTGGCGTGTCGGGACGCTCCACATCGGTAGGCAGAAACCGAACGTTAAACGGACCGGTTTCTGCATCATCTGGCGCGACGCTGGCGGTTCCGCCCGCTTCTTCAAGCTCTTCTTGCATCTCAGCGTACCAACCCAGACGCTCGTAGGCCGCCGAAGCACCTTGTCGCTCTTCCTTGCTCAGCACATGTGCGTTACAGATACGGCCGACATGGTAGTAGTCACCGGTGGCCTCGTTGCGCGTGAAAAGGCGTATGTTGAGTTCGCGGCCTACGTGAGGGCCACCGTCAACGCCACTGTTTAAAGGTTGCAGGAACCCATAGTGGTACCCGTCCAGCAGTCGGGTAAAGTCAAAAAGCCATTCCTCCGCTCCGAAGCCGGCATGTCGGCTGCTTTCGTGGCTGCTGGCAGTAGTGCTTTTGCCCACAGGTCCCGAAGGACGCTGCCAACCCAAGGTGTTCCAGCATATCCGGGCCAGCTTGTCGCGGCCCGGCTCACTTTCCAGCCAAGTGTGTGCCAGTGCCCCATCGTAGTGCTTGGCATTACTTCGCATAAACTGACTGGTTTCCCTCACCAGCCACTCCCAGGTACGCTGAGCAGGCTCCAAGTCTTCCAACTTCTTTAATTGCCACAGCGCTTTTGGTGCGTGCCGCTTCATGTATACATCGAATCGGGCTTGCTGCCGCTCGGGCAGCTTGTCAGTCCCTTCTCGCTTGCAATCCAGCTTCCACACCAATGCTTGGTGTCGCCCGTCAATTCCAACTGTGAAGAAGATTTTGCGGGCCTTGTCTCCCTCACGATACAGGCGCGCCCAAGTATAAGGTCGGTACACCTGCCTCATCCGCTGCCTGCCATCGGCCTGCCTCGGCGTCTTGCCAGCTCTTTTGCGCACCGTGGCCCTGAAATCCAATACGAAGCCGTTTGTCGCCAATTGCTTACCCCACTCACGGGTTTTAGCCCATGCGCCGGCGGTCAGGTCTTGCTCAATCTGGCGGCCTTGCGACGTGTCCCGCCACAGCTTATCTGCATTCTCGCTGAGTAAGCGAATGTCGTCTTCGGTGAAGAATTTCATTTTGCCGCGGCTTTCCGCACCGCACGGCAAATATGGCTAAGCTTGTGGTAGCAGAGTTGCCGTCGAAGCCGCCACGGCAGCACCCAACTCCCGCAGCCGGCCCTCAAACCATTTAACCATCTCGGCCACGTCGGCACCATCTTGGCCAACTGCCATGAACTTTACCACCGGCTCGGACCGCTCTAGGTTGCTCAGGTCGCTGTCCTGCGGCAGGCCCCAGGCTTCACGCAGCTCGCGCTGAAAATTGCCGCTTCCTATCATTTGCCCGTCGAAGTGGGCAAGGCAGAAACAATGCACGGGGCCGCCCTGATAGCTCCAGAACCCTACCTCCACCTGCGAGCCGCTGATGGCAGCATTAAAGCCATACCAGCCGCTAGACAGCCACCGCAGCCTGGACTGAGTATTTTGATAGGAGCCACCGGCCGCTCCCCTGAACAGCGGCTCGACCGTATTCAGCACCTCATCCATCTTGCGAAGATTGGCTTGGATATTTTCGAGGGTCAACAGGTCTATGGGCGAGAAGGACATGTGCAGGTGCAAGCTGTGTAGCGCAAGGTACTCACGAAAGCCTTCCAGTAATTCCCCTCCTTCCACCTTCCCGCTCAGCGCGTATAGGTCATGCCAGCGCAGGTATTGCACCTGCCCGGCTCGCGGCGGCTCATAGTATTTGGTCAGAAACAGCACCACGCCATACACAGGTCCGCACCGCGCCAGAATAGCTTCGTACCGGCTCAATTGCTCGTCGCCTTCGCCAGCTTCGAGCTTGCACTCCACTAGCAGCATTACCTTCCCATCCGCAGAGCGTATGGATATATCCGGCCGCCCTTCTGGGTGACTGACCTGTGTTTGCACCTCCAAAGCTTGCCCGGCCACCTGCCCCAGCCCCACGCGCCCGAGCAGCGCCTCCAACAGTTGGGGCGTGGCCCGCAGCACACCTGCCAGCAGTTCCGTAAGATAGTTTTCTCTATCGTTTTTCCCTTCCTTCTGCCGGTAAACGTACAGCCTTTCAAATAAGCTCACGGTCAGAAAGCAGTTACCACCAGTACCGGCCCACACAAAACCGCGTCCTCATCACTCGGGTCAAAATCCACCCCCGATACCTCAGCCACCGCTGTCATTGCGGCCTCGTTTACCGGCTCCTCGCAGTCGAACACCGAGTAAGCCACGTACCCCGGCCCGCTGACCAGCACATCCACCAAGTCGCGGGCACAGCCCATAAGCACCGGCACCTGCTCAGGCACCGCCGCAAACCCGGTGGCCGGGTCAGGCAGGCTCAGTCCTTCAACTGAAACGGATTGCGGGTTCTGGTGTGGCAAATAGAGCGTGGCATTCATAGCAAAACGTCGTGTATAGGTGAGCGAAGTTCGACAATAGCTCGCAACTAAGCTGCCCAATGTCTAAAGGGTAATGGCATCCGTGTAAATTGCCAATATATTCCGTCTTCACACCCTGTCGCTTTGCTTTTCGCACAGATAGATACCCTTAGCGCCTCTGCTCCAGCGCAATCGACCTCGAGCTTCCCGATAGTTTTAGCCGTTCTAATCGTCTTTGTGCTCGGGTTGCTTGCTTACTGGATTTTCCGGCCCAAGCCGACCCAGCACCACACGCTGCCGCCTCCGCCAATTCCCGTCCCGCCTCCCCCAACTACCCCACATATACAGAATAGGCCACAACCTGCGCCTGCAGCTCCGAAGGTTGCTTCGCCAACGCTTACGCCAAAACCGACCCCGGCTGCTAAAAGCCAGCCAACGGCCGCGACCCAACCGCCGGCTGCCCGTCCTAAGCCAGTGCCTGCCACCCCGCCGCCGACTCCTGTTGCTGAGCGCCCCGCTCACCGCGCAGAGCCTACCCGGCCCACTCCACCACCAGCTATACCCCGGCCTGCGCCTCAGCGCCCGGCTGCCGAGCAGGTGCCGGTGCCTGGCGAAATCAAGTACATTGGCTATGAGCCGCTGCCAGCTCGCAGCAATAGCCGATACCCTTATCTACGCTGGCCTGCTGCTGGCAAGCGTGTGCCTGTCAAGTTTCCCCGTGCTGGACGCTCGGCCAACCGCGGCTACTGCGAAGCAGCTTTTGTCGAGCACTTACGCCGCTTCTTTCCTAAGTCCGGCCCGGTTCGGGTGCTTGACAACCACCATCTGCCCACTGCCAATGCCTCCCGTCCCTACGAGCCAGATGTAGCCTTGCTACACGAGCGCAACGGCCTCAATCTTTTTCTCAACGTCGAGATTGACGAGCCTTACGACGGGGCCAACCGCCTGCCCACCCACTGCCAGGGTGACGACGCCAGCCGCGACAGCTTTTTTACCAGCCGTGGGTGGGTCGTGCTGCGCTTTGCCGAAATTCAGGTTCATCAACAGCCGGAAGCTTGTTGCGCCATTATTGCCCACCTCATCGCCCGACTCGACCCCACCTACCAGATTCCCGAAGCCCTGTTATCCGTCGGCACGCCCACAGGCGTTGCGGTATGGGACGTGGTGCAGGCGCAGAAGTGGGCTAAAGCCCGCTACCGTGAGCAGTACTTAGGAATTACTGACTTTGGCCGATACGAAAGTAGCGGCGTCGGCCCGGCCGCCGAGCCGCTACCCGTTGAGGCTGAAATTGAAAAGCTAGTAGCTCAAACTGCCCCCCTACCTCCGCCACCCAAGCCTGGCACGCTGCAAAAAGCTAATCCCGACCCCCGCCGTAGCGCCTTGAGCTTCGACGCCGACGCTCACCAGTATTATATCAACGGACAACCCGCATTAGCTGTTAGCACCTTGGTAAGCCGCTTCTTTCCAGAGTTCGACACTGCCCATTGGTCAGCCTATAAAGCGGCTCAGCGCGGCTGCACACCCGAAGAGGTGGCCCAAGAATGGGCTGACAAGGCCACTGCCTCATCGCGTGCTGGCACCGCCCTACATCAGCAGATTGAAGAGTTTTACAACCACGGCACCCCCGCTACCGGCCCCGAGTTTGCTCATTTTCTCAGCTTTCACCGGGCTTTTGCTCACCTTGTGCCTCACCGTACCGAGTGGCAGGTATACAGCGAGGAGTTAATGCTAGCGGGCACCCTCGATTTTGTGGCCCGCAATGCCGACGGAACCCTTTCTATCTACGACTGGAAGCGCAGCCATAAAGTAGTGGATGCTGCCGGCCAAGTGCAGCTAAATCGCTACCAGACTGCCGAGGGTCCGCTTGGGGACCTGCCCGACTGCTCATTCAGCCACTATACCCTGCAGCAGAATATGTATAAGTGGCTGCTTGAAACCAATTACGGCTGCCGCGTCCGTGATATGCACTTGGTAGTGCTACATCCTGACTATGAACGCTACCACCTCGTACCCGTGCCCGAGCGCCCTACCCACGTTGCCAGTATGCTCGATGTTGTGCGAGCCAAACGATAAAGCTGTAACCCTGCTTCACTATGCCAGCCTCCAATACCCAGCTTATAGCCCTGGTTGAACGGCTTCGCCGGTTCCATGATGCTGAGCATGAGGCCCAGCAGCGTGAGATGCGCCAGACCTGGGCGCTGCCGCTGGCGGCGCGGGTGCGCAAAGGCAGTGCAATTGCTAATGTGAGTATTCCCGGCATTGTGCCGAGTGAGGCAACACGCGAGAGCATCCGCCAGCGGCTGGCTAACGCGGGTATTGAGCCGAGCGAGGAGAAGATTCTCAACAATTTTCGGTCCTATGCGTCGCTCTCGCCTACTGTCACTATAGAAGCGCCCCTCAACAGGTCAAATTTCAGGGTAGGCTCCTATGTTCTCTTGCACCGCGGCGACCCATTCAATGAGCGTGAATCTTACCCATTAGTGCTCACGCAAGACGCAGGCCGACGGCTAACGCTGGAAGCCGAGTTTGGCAAAAACCCTCGCGCCCGCGGCCTCTCCGACGGCTGGGTCTTGGATGCTCATCAGCCTGACCTGCGGTGGATATTGCATAAAGCTCTCGACCAGCTCCTGGCGAGCCAGCCTGATTCTATTGGTGACGTGCTCATTGACCAGCAGCTACCGACCTTCGACCCCGACCGCCTCACCCAAGCCGAAGCCTTAGCTGCTCCATTAGGTTTCAACGCCCGGCAGCGCGAGGCGTTTATCAACGCTTACGCAGCCTTCAGCTACTACCTGATTCAGGGGCCGCCCGGCACAGGTAAAACGTGGGTCTTGGCACATCTCGCCACTGCCTTCGCCCGGCAGGGTTTGCGCGTGCTCATTACGTCCTCTAACCACCGTGGCATTAACAACGCCCTGCGCAAGATTCACGAAGTAACGGGCTACCCGCACCTACTCAAAGTCGGTAAGCAGGCCGACGCCGACGGCTTGGGCGAAGTTGCTAACCACGAAAATGGGCCAGCCCTTGAAGCCGTGGACGGAAACGGTTTCATCGTCGGTGCTACCTGCTTTGCCCTTTATACCCGGCGCTTGGGAGGAGCAAAGTTTGACGTGGTAATAGCCGACGAAGCAAGCCAGTTTACGCTGCTACAAGCCGCCGCCGCTATGCTTGCCGGTCGCAAATACATTTTCATTGGTGACCACCAGCAAATGCCGCCCATTATTGCGGCGTCCCATTCCGACCCAGCCCTGCACCGCTCCGTATTCGAGCACTTGTTTACCCGCGCACCCAGCACTCGCCTGAACGTCACTTACCGACTCAATACAAGCTTGGCTGAATTTGCGTCGTCCCACTTCTACGAAAACGACTTTACTCCCCACGAGTCTGCTGCTACCCGCACTCTTCACCTACCCTCGACACCCACACAGTACGCTGACATTCTCAACCCCACCCAGCCCAGCGTTTTCGTAGACCTGCGCCACAGCAACTCCAAAACCTATGAGCGCAGCGAAGCCCACTATGTCGCCGAATTGGTAGCTGAGTTGCTGGCTAGCGGCGTTCCTGCCCACGAAATTGCTGTTGTTGCTCCCTATCGTGCTCAGGGTCGTGCCATCCGCCGTCGCCTCGATAAACGTTGCGCTGACCGCACGCCCGAAGAGCTAGCTCAAGTTACCATTGATACCGTGGAGCGAATGCAGGGCCAGGAACGTGACGTGATAATACTGTCGCTCACGTCCGGCCGCTTCGACTCCTCTTTGCAGCGAGCCAGCTTCTATTTCATGCCTAATCGCCTAAACGTGGCTATTACTCGCGCCCGCGTCAAGCGTATCGTTGTCGGTAGCTCCCACCTCACTCGCGCCCGCTTCGACGCACCTGAGTTGCAGCAGTGGGTCGACTGTTTCCGAGACTTCCTCAACTCCTGTCACCGCGTAACCCGCTTGGAACCATTAAAAAGGACTCGCCCAGCAACTATTCCCAGCAGTACAACATCCACTAATTCTGACTTATAAAGCTCCACTAATTTCAGTAAGGTGGAATATATTGGCACATAAGCGCCCATCACACCTCAAAGAAAAGGGGGCTGCTCCAGCAATGGAGCAGCCCCCTTTTGTGCAAGTGACACTTGCACAATTTAGCCTTACACCTCAAAGTGCGGCCGGTCCTTAAACCCCGGCCAGTCGCCGCCCCAGCGCACCACCGTGCTGGCCGCCTTCATCAACGCCGCGAACTTCGCCAGCAGCTCGGCCGACCAGCTCACCTGCCCGTTGCTCAACAGAAACGACACATCAAGCGCCCGCGCTGGCACCAGGTTGTGCTTTGACTGCCCGCCGCGCTTGTACGTCACCACCAGCCCCGGCTTCGTGCGGCCCTGCTCATACAGCGCATCCTGGTCGGCCGGGCTGCGGTAGCCCTGCGTCACGATAGGCAGCCCCAGCCGCGCCAGTTCCGGCCGGCCGGTCCACGCCGCCAGTGCCACAGCGTACGCCGCCCGCAGGTCGGCCCGCACGCCCGCGAGGCGGGTAGCCTGCCGCTCAGCCTGCGCCTTACTCAGCGTTACCACGATTCGCAGGCGTTACGGTTACACCATCCGATGGCACCGCCTCGGCCGGAATCTTCACCACCGTTTCCGGCTTTTGCAGGGCCTTGCGGACTGTAGCCCAGATGGTCACGATAGCCACCAGCGCCTGAATGATGAGATGCCCATAATTCTCGATGGTGTTCGGGTCGGGCGGAACCAACTCGTTGCTGGCTACTTGGCCGACCCAGGCCGTAGCCAGGATATGGGCCATGTGCCCAATTTTAGTGCTGCTAAACATGATGTTGACTTTAGTTACAAATTTATACGTGACACAAATTTAAGTAGCCATTTGCAACATCAACACTTTAAAATTAATAGCAGGAATATAATTGTACTTTGGGCGGCCCCTTCGGGCCGGGCTGTCCGCCACTCCGCTTCGCTACGGCCCTACGGGCAGCTCCCGTTGGTCGCTTGGCTACCATCCCTGCCGCTGGCAGTGCCACCCGTCCGGTAGGTGGGGGCAAGTGCCAACCACCCAAGCCCAAACCACTTGCCCCCACCTACCGGCCGACCGCCGGCAAAGAGACAGACAATCAGCCCTAAAGCCTACCCACTACTGCCCTGACGCTTCGCCCACCGCACGGCCACACGCCGCAAACTCGCAAGGTCGCCGGCTCCTAGCGTCGCCAACTCCCAAGCGAAGCGGCTGCGGCCCTCCCCACACGGCCCAGACGCACGGCCCCCGCGTCGCCTCCTGCGCAGCCCGCCCTACGGGACGTGCAGCGCGTCCGGCCCTCCCTGCCCACCGCCTGGCCCAGGCCTTCCGCGTTGCTATAGGCCTCGGCCGCCTCCGCCCAGACGCCAGCCCCCGCGCCGGCCGCCACGCAGCCCGGCCAGCTGCGCGCCAACCTTCCGCACACCGGGCAGCGCGCCGGCCCCCACAAACCAGCCGCCCCGGTGGCGGCCGCCGCTTTCACTCCCGCCACTCCCTCCGCGACGCGGCGCTACGTTCATTCGTCGCTCCGTTCCTCCGCTCCTCATTCCCTACGCTTGCTGCGCTCCGGTCGCTTTGGTCGTTGCAGCGTCGCCCCGCCCCTCTATCCGCCGCACCGATACGAAGGCTGCTAGGCCACAGTTACTTCGGGCCGTTCTGCGCTTCGGGCGAGCCACTCCCGTTGGTCGGGCTCACCCTTCGCTACCTCGCAAGCCCCGGCTCCAGCGGCTTTAGTCACACTGGGCTGACCTGCTCCCGTTGGTCGGGGTCAGCCCTCGATACTACCGACTCTAACCTAACGCCAGCCTGCCGCACTGCCGCCGCGCAGCCTGGCCAACCTCCCGCAATTACCTGCCCGCGCCAGGCAGCGCGCCGGCCCAGCCCGAGCCAGCCGCCCCGGCGCCAGCGGCTGCCAACCTTCCGCACTAGCCTGCGCTGCTCAGCCGCCCGCGCCTCTGCCTGCCGCACCAATAAGGCCCGCTTCGCGGAGAGTTTCATTGGGGAGTGCCCCAAGCCCCCGCTACCATGCCCAGGCTAGCGCCCGGTCATCTTCCTCGGGTTCCGCAGCCTCCCGCTGGTCGGCCACTACACCCTCATAAGGTGCCCTTCGGGCCGGCTCATTGGGGGCCTCAAGGCCGCCCCCCAAACCCCTGGGCCAAGGGCATCTAGCCGTTCGGTAGGGTCGGCGGCCCGGTAGCCCGCTATCAATAAAATTGCACTTTACCGTGCCCTTAGACGCTCTAAAAAAGGCCGCAAATTGCCGCTAATTCATGTTGCATTTAGTAACAATTTGTAACATTTGTTCGTATCTTTGGGTAGCAAGTCGGGAGAGACCCGGCTACCCGTCCCACCCGGAGGCCTACGGCGCGGGGCACCCCACGGCTAACACTTACAGCCATGCTTACCTCCATTCAGTTTTCCCAGCTGGCCCAGGCCGCTTGGCCCGGCACCACCTTCTTTGCCTCCATTGTCAGCTACCGTAGCGCCACTGGCTATGCGGCTACTACCTACCGGGCCAGCTACCACCCCGGCGAGGCTGGCAGCCAGTGCTTTCAGGAAGAGCGCCCTTGCCCTTTCGCCGCCGTGCTGGCGGCCGTGCAGGCTGCCGCTACGGCGGGCGTGGCCGTGTGCGTATCCAGCGCTGGCGCGGTAGTGGCCCAGGCCGAGTATCTGTTTGCGGGCGCGCCGGCCCCGGCCGCCGTGGTGTGCGCCACCTGCGACGAGGGCCGCGACCCGCTTGGCGAGTGCGGTTGCTGCTACGTGCCCGTTTCCGCCTCCCGTTACTTTCATGAGTAGCACCGCCGCGCCGGCCGCTCCCGCACAGGGGGCGGCCCAGCCGGAAGCCGGGCAGCGCGCCCGCATTCAAGAGTTGCTGGCCCGCCTCGATGCCCAGGCCGCCGCTTATCGTCGCGCCTATCCCTTGGCTCCGCCCCGGTCCAGCAACCCGCTCGATGACCCTGCTACCGACCCTTGCCGCTGGCAAGGCTTTCTCTAGCCATCCGGCCCGCGCTCTTGGTCAGCGCGGGCCACTAGCCCCCCTCTTTATGATTGCCCGCCTCAGTCCCAGCTTTTCGCAGGTGGCCGCTGCCTGCTTTCCCTTGCCCGGTTGCACCGTGCGCGGCTACGCCTTCGCCAAGGGCACCCGCTTCAACATCACCATTTGCACCCCGCCCGGTATGGCCTGCCCTGGCCACTACCACGGCACCGGGGCCACTTGCTACGAGGCGCTGGCCGCCGCCATGCAGCTCTACTACGCCAGTGCCCACGCCTACCCCGCCACACAGGCCGCTATCCATTAGCCACTCAGGGGCCGCCCGAATTGGGCGGCCCCCTTACCCAGCCTCACCATCATGCCAGCCAAAACCGCTACCACCTACCAGCCTCATCTGCTTGACCCGCACAGCGCCGAGCCGCAGCCCGTCAGCCCCGCCAACGGCCGCAGCTTCAAGCTGGCCGAGCTATACCAACTGCTCGACTGCCGCACCGTCGACGTGGTGCGCCTCACCGATGAGCTGATTTTGATAATCGACGACGAGGGCAAGTTTCGCAACCCCTGTTACCTCAATCTACTGGCTACCTACCTCTGGTACCAGCACCAGCCCGAAGCGCGGGGCGTCGATTCCATTGTCGGCCGCGCCATCCTCTGCCACGACAAGCAATTCCGGTAATCAACCAGGGGCTGGCTCCGGCTGGCCCCGCCTTTCCTCAATCTCACATGAAAACCAAGCTATTTCAAGCCTACGGCTACGAAAAGGAAAGCCCTTCCAAAGTCGCCGTGCGTCTAACCGAGCGGTCCGTCAGCCTCGCAAAAGCGAAGGCATTATTCCGCAAATACTATGTGCTGACCTCACCAGTCACGGAGGCTAATTAACTCTCAACGGTGTGGGGGCCGACCGCCAATAGGCCCCACCTTTTTACAACCCCAGCCATTTCCCGTTATGTCCACCAAAGTAAAAGCCCAACGCAGCGCCGACACCGAAGCCCCAGCCGCCCCGGTTGCTACCACCACACCCACCACCGAAAAGTCCGCCCGCGCCTACCTCATCGATAAGGTAGACGAGGCCACTGGCGAAGTCGCCAAAGTATCGCGCTTTCGCTACCTGCCCGGCCACCCGCGCCAGGTGCGTTTCGATGCCAAAGCCGGCCAGTTCAACATCGGCGGCACGGTGCCGCTCGGTAATTCGCTCAGCTTTATCCCACTCGCCTGGCGCATCTTCCAGGATGATATTCTGAACATGGGCCGCAAGCTGTGGGCCGAATTGTTCTACGCCGACGACAAAGGCGCTATCTGCGCCGTGCTCTTCCACGGTTACAGCGTCGAGAACCTATATCGCCTCATCGAGCCGCTTTTCTACGACGACCTGACCCTGGCCGACGTGGTAGTAAAGGTGCAGGCCGAGAAGAAGGAGACGACCAAAGAAGGCAAAAAGGCCACTTACTACATCGCCCAATTCAGCTACGAGCCCGCCTCGGCTGAAGAAGTAGCCGCCCGCCGCGACTACGCCCGCGACCTGCCTATCTGGCGCGCCGAAACCTACACCGGCGCGGCCGACGTCCGCATCCAGCACGGCTACACCGTGCCTGCCGAAGGCGACGACCCGCACAGCCTTGAAGCTGATACCCCGGCTGCCTTGCCCGCTGCCTAGCTCCTGCATACGTCGGCCGCCTGTCCTGCCTAGGGGCGGGCGGCCCCTTTCGGGCTATCAATTCCATTTCTCACCTGTCAGCCTTCAACGTCATGTTTCACAATCTGCAAGCTTACCCTGGCCTCACCCAGGAGCAGCACCGCGCCCTGCCCCAGGTTTCCAACACCGACCTTTCCGACCTGAAAGCGCAGGTGCTGGGCCAGCTTCGCCGCCCTAATCCGCAAGCGCTGGCCTTCGGCGCGCACTTCCACAGCGCCATCCTGGAGCCGGCCACCTACCAGCGCACCACCGAGCGCGGCATCAAGTGGGCCGACATCGAAATGCTGGCCCGCCAAGTCCGCCGCCAACGCTACTGCCGCGACCTATTATATCGGGGCACCGCCGAGCTGACGCACACCGCCACCCACACCGCCACCGGCGTGGCTGTCAAAATCCGCCCCGACCTGCTGGTAACGAGCCGCGCCGGACACCGCACCACACTGGTAGATTTCAAAACCACCAGCTGCCCCGACTTCACGCACTTCCTAGCCAGCGCCCGGCAATACGACTACGACCGCCAGGCCGCTCTATACCTCGACGCGCTGGGCGCGTCCCGCTTCCTCATCATCGGCGTGCAGAAAAAAGCCCCGCACGAGGTTTGGGTATTCGACGCCACCGCCGCCCCCGGCTTCATCGAGCAAGGCCGCAAGAAGTATAATGCCTTTCTACGACACTATTTGTCAACAACCGTACTGGAGTCCACCATGCGCTTAAGTGCATTCGCGTGAACGTGTCTTTTAGTGGTGTGATTAACTTTTATATTGAGCTTGGGAAACAGAAGCACATTTATACTTACTTCACTTGCGTCTGCAAGCAGGTACCCATTTACTGTTTTATACCAAATTTCAACAACAAACTCATAAGTATCACCCTTTCTCTCGGTCAATAAAACCTGCATGTTAACACTGGTTTGCTCACCTGGTAACAGGGAAGTCATTTCCTGTAGTTTATAGGCACCAACAGATGATGCCATTTTTTCTTCCAGAACCTGCTCATAGCTACTGGCCCTATAAATTACAAAAAGAGGTTGAATGGCTGTTTCTTTACCTAAATTTCTGACAACGAAATTAAAACCAGCCAAGTCAGCTGCATTAGATATTATATGCTTTGGAGTAATATTATCGATTGATAAATTGACTGCCATATGAGGCACTTTTCCCTCATCAATAGCTTTGTCAAATGCTATAGCCTTCAAGCTAGGCTTCAATTCAATCAATAATCTCTCCTTTACATCTAATGAGTTTCGAAATGACCAATACCAGTTATCTGTCGGACTGGATGTCAGCTTTTTCCTGTCTGCAATTATTTCAAATAGTCTAGCATCCTTGCTATTTTTAACCCAAGAAAGATTATTTAGGTTTTCTGAATTTTTAGAATAAATATTATAATCAGCCATAAGAAAGTCTCGAACAAAGAATACTATTTTCTTGCCTAGTTTCTTTGCCTCATTGTATTCAAGGTGAGTCGCCGAGAAATCCCCAAAACCAGAACTAGCCAAGCTAGGGCCGTAGCGCTGAGACAGTATAAACACTACAATATCACAGCCTGCAAGATTCACTAAACAAGCCTCAATCGAATTTTTCTCATTAAATGTCTCAAATGCCGAACCTAGCTGGTCGGACATAACAGGCTGTAATCCGGACGAGAGCAACATGTGATTTACCTCAGCCCTTAAATCAATTAAGTCAAAGCATGTAGAACTAACGAAAACCTTCATAAACGAATTAGTTTGTATTCCCAAGCCTTTTACACCACAATATCCTGTTGCGCTGGGTCAGCTTTTAGAAAAAGCTGCGCGCCGGTTTTCTCAATCTGCTCAGCCACTATTTCTGCCTCATCGGTACGCAGCACTTTGAATACCGGATTTCCCTGTATTGCCTGCCAAAACTTATGCTTATCGGTATCAGTCACCGGATTAGGCTCATCGGCTAATAGATACAGCTTATTTTTTTCCGGCTTTTCCGGCTGGTAGTGCTGGGTGAGGCTTTTTAGCGCAAACTGGCACTCGCTGTAATGCTGCTGTAATGTCCCGATACTGAGCCGGTCCAGCGGCAGGCTATGCGCCCCGATTAAAGAACCGTTCATCCCAATACATTCCAGCTTCAGCTGAAAAAACAGGTCCGGCAGCATAGCTGGCGTCAGCGTGACGTTGGTATGCACCTGGGTTTTCACCCGCTCTATCATCTTTCTCACCGGAAGCTTCACCGTAGCTTTTTTACGAGAGCGTTTAACCGGCTCGTTGGCTGCCACTAGGCTTTCATAAAGCTGCTCGAAAACCGTCTGCGGCTTGTCGTCTGCAAACAGCATTATCGCTTCTGGCTTATCGACCTGCACCAGCCCGTTCATATAGCGGTTCAGGTAGTTCCAGTTGTCTTGAGTTATCACCTGGGCCGCGTCAGGCAGCCGGTCGGCCGCCAGCGCCTCGCGGCGGACAGCAGTATCCTGTGCTACCCGGTTTTCCAGCTTCCGCACCGCAAACCGAATGGTCGTTTCGGCGTGCGGCACCAACTTAATGGCCAGATTCAATTTGCGGGGAGAAACCCGAATAATATAGCTGATGCCATCGAACAGCACCAGCCCTACCACCACGGCTTCGCCGGATGCCGGGTTGGGCACGACGCGCAACAAAGTGTAAAAGGGAAGCATATTCACTGTGGCAGAGCGTTAAAAAATTCAACCCAAAGCTGGGCTAAGCGGTTCTTGTCGAACAGAAAATTTGCTAAATTCGTTTGCTCAGCGATGCTAAGCTGAAAGGGAGCCGGTAGCAACGCGCAGACAGTAGCGAAGTTTATACGGCACTTCTCAACGCGAAGATAAAAGTCTCTTTCGTACTCGCTGGCCCAAAGCAACGGCCGTTTCTCGCGCCACTGGCCCAGCACTACCCGCGCCGCTGGGGCCTGACTCAGGTTGGTGTTATAGCTGAAATAGGTCTCGGCGGGGTCTAGCTGTTCAAATGGCAACGTAGCAAACGTGTAAGCGTGGTCGATGGCAAAGCACTGTTGCCGCCCACGCCCAGCCGCTTCATCAGCGCCTAATATCATGTTGTGGTGGCTGGCTCGCCGGTCGTCGTTCGATACCCAGGCGTCGAAAATGGCCACCCACAACAAGTCATCCGGGTTGCTGAGCGTTGCCAGTTCGGCGGCCGTGCCATAATGAACGAAGTCGCTGGCTTCGGCCCCCACTACCTGCCGCGACCCAAACGCAGGCTGATGCAGCCAGCGGGCAGCGCCTTGTGCTACAGTCGGCAGTTGGGCCACTAGCTGCGGCGGCACCGTCAGTACGGCTATGTCGGGCGTAGCCACTTCCCACAGGCGCAGCAGGTAATGGCAGAGCCACTCGCTTTTCAGTTCGTAAAGCTGGGTTTTGGCGTATTTCAGGTAATACAGTCCCCCATCCTCGGTCAGCACCAGTAGCGGCTTGTGTGCCGTGTCCATCACGTCGCGCACCGCCCGTACCCGCAACGGTGTAGGTGGCAACATCAACGCACCCCGGAAACAAGGCCCCGGCGACCTATCTGACCAACAGAAACTATGCGGCTGTAAACAAGAATCATAAACTCAATTGCCCGCCACTCTACATCGGTAGCGTTGCAAAGTTACTCGTCTGTTACTAAAACAACCATTACCTAGTTACTCCAGCCACTTCGCCCGGTGCCACGCCAAAAACTCAGGGTCTGGCAAGAATCGTTTCCGAGTAGGCAGCCGCAACAACTGTCCATCACAGCCCAATAGAAGATTGGTCATCGAAGGGTTTTCAGCCTGCACAGCTCGTAACGAGGGCGACACTTCTATCACGTAGTCGTCTGGCCGAATAGTAAATAGTCCCAATTCAAACGCTCGGTCGTGCAGGCTATTTAAAGCCAATCCGTTACGAGGATTCAATCGATTCATAGAATCTATACTCCACGGCTTAATGTGGCCTGCTACTAAAAGAGCTGGCTGGTGTAGGCCCGTTACGCAACAGGTATTATCATATGCAGCAAGCACTGCTTGGCGAAAGAATTGTTGATTAATACGAGTTTTAACGAGTTGCTCTTTTACTCGACCACTCAACATAGGCGGTTGCTCATCCTCTTCCAGAACGCCTACTACTTCTTCCAGCGAGACATGCCTTGTAGCAGCCAGTAGCTGTTCGCTTTCAAACGCCATTTCATTCCAATCGGCGCAGAACTCTCCCCAAACCTGGCGGTCTAGCTGGCTAACGTTTGTCATACCCGTGCGCGGTAGACTAGTATCAAGGCTGGCAAAGTTGCACAATTTCAAAGCCACCGAGCCAGGTGTTCTTCGTATCAAAGCTGCTAGTGCTATGATATCTGGATTACGGCTATTCATCCGCCCAAAGGGCAGTTTGCAATATAGATTAACCGCCAAAAGCAGCTCACTACGGGTCCATTGGCGCTGTCCAGACTTCATGTTAGCGAAGCTAATCCTAAAATCAACAGCTTCAAGTCTCCGCAATCAAATTGTTTTGGAAGCAATATGCCTGCCTAGCGCCTCAGCCACTGCTACTACGCCCTTTTCCGGGTGGCGCTTTATTTCACATTCCCACAGCACTACCACACGCCAACCTGCTAATTGTAACGTATTCATGTGCTCCGCGTCACGCTCAACATTGCGTTGTAGCTTAGGCAGCCAGTAGCCTGCATTCGTTTTAGGGTCTGGCAGCCGACAATTAGGACAACGGTGCCAGTAGCAGCCATGCACAAAAACAGCTACTTTCTGCTTGGTAAAGCATACATCTGGCTTACCCGGTAGGCCCGGCATATGTACGCGGTAACCTAAAAGGTTATGCTCACGCAACGCCTGGCGCAGGCGCATCTCGGGTTTGGTATTCTTTGATTTGGTACTTCGCATCGACAGAGTCGCGCGCTCTGCCATAGTAGGCACTGGATTGCTGGTGAGCGTTACTGGTTTCTTCACCTATCCAAAAGGTAAAGTACTACCAGCTAGTTCCACCAACGAAGCCAGTGTTTTTTACGCTTTGCTCTTCTGCTCAGAAGATTTATAACGACCTTCCAAAAACTCAGCGACCTCTTCCTTAGTACGGACGTCTAGAATACTGACTCCGCCTTCTAAAGTTAGCGATTTAAACAAGTCGCGAATTATTTCTCTGCCCTTAGTGCCTTTCGTCAACTGCGAATTAGCTGCAAGAAACTCTAAGCACCCATGTAACAAATTGCGACTTCTACCCCAAGAGCGCTCTAATAGATTTTGTGTTATGTCAAGCTGACTGAGCAGTATTTCTGTTAACCGAGCTGGCTTTTCTGCCTTCTCATCATAGGTAAGCTTAGCATACCACCATAGGCGGGCTATGCCATTATGTATTAGAGAACGGTCTGAACCACCTTGCAGAAAATAATGCTCCTTTATGTATTTATCCTGCTTACCTTCTGTACTATTCTCAACGGGCCAGCGTCTACGCATATATTCCCAATATTGAACGTGAGTCATATATGCCCATAAGTTTTCACTAGCTGCTTGGTGAAAAGTTAAATTTGGATAAGCAGAGAATAGACTTATACTATTTTCTAGGTCGTTTAATTGCTTACCAACAGGCATCTTCAATTCTGGCTGATTATTAGTCACAATTTTAGACACTTCTATTGGATTAAGCGCAGCAAATTGCTCTTCTACCCAGCTAGTATCTGCATTATAAAAACCTGCGTCAAAGAGCTTTCCAATATTGCGGCGTACACTTTCTGTTGCCTCTGTTGTAAGTATATGTTGGCTCATAAGCTTTATTCCGAAAGGTCAAGTATTCCTTCTATTTCACGCATTGCTTTTTCGCTAACTCCGGCCATAATAGCTTGAGCTAGTGAATAAGCACTATCAAAGTTGGCGTCTTTACTTCGTAGTTCCGCTGTACGATGCCGTAGTACTCTATACCATAGCTTAGTTCCATATTCTGGCTCTTCATCCCGTTCTTCAGCCTCAAGTACTTTCTGAACTGCTTCCACTAGTACTGGCACAACCACGGCAGTCAACATCGTGGCTCCTACTAGAGGATGTGATTTATATAGGCCGAACCTTTTGTACTGTGCTTGTGGCAGGGTCAGCACAATCTTATCCTGCTCATAGCTGATGTTAGGAATGACAACTTCGTCTTCCCCTTCTCTAACAAGTAGAATAGATGCTATTTTCTTTAAGGAATCCTTATCAAAAATCTGGTAGGTCAATGGCTCAGCATAAGCCAGCACATCACCTTTACTGATATTGAATGTAGTATCGCCATAATAATCTGCCATGCCTTCAATAGTATAGCCTTCTATTGCTTCAGCAGCACAGACAAAGAAGGACAATCCTAATTCACGCTTGACATCCGTCGTGCTTACTTCAAGACGTATTTCCGGCTCAAATGACGTAAGCGCCTTCCGATAAAAGGTAGCGTTACAATCAGCGTGAAGTACATAAATCGCACGCTTTTGCTCTATTAGCTTAAGTAGTGTTTCATTATGGAGCGAAAACTTCACATCAATTGTGAGTACAGTTTTCGTTGAGGTAGGCGTGTAAGTGGTTTGGAAAGCTGAACCAGCTACATCACGGCCAGCCGGGTCTAGTACCGGATATGGAAAGTTGCGCTCTTTAAATCTCATGGGTAGCGATAGTTACGGCACGCCGTGTAGAATCAGCAAAACGCAAGGCCAATCGCCGAGGCTGATTGCCTTGTAGCTCCACCGCTTTTATTTTATTACCACTTACTTCCAGCGGCTGTGTTGTTGCGCGGTCTTGAGCTTCCTGCAGATGTATTTCTTCAGTAAAAGCATCCTCACCTACTGCATTGATGCTAATATCCACCGTAGTTTCTTGATTTGCCAGTAAATACACCACGTATTCAGACTTTGAAACGTCCGCAAAGCCTTTGGCAAATACCTCTGCTGGCTGGGGCGGCTTTGGTGGCTTGTTGTCAGTATTAGTATCAGTAGGTTTTGGCGGGTCTTTAGGTTTTGGCTCCTCGCCTGGAGGCACTGGCTTAGGACCGGGGGTAAATTCTGGTTGTTTCGCTTTTGGCGTTGGCACAACCTCAAATTCCGGTTCCTGCACGGTATCGGCTCCAGTTGTTGGACCCTGTGTAGAATCAGGTGAATCTGGCTTAACTTTTGGTTTTCCACCTTCGGAAGAAATCGTGTCTGGTAAGTAATCAGCCAGTTCGTCAACTTCTACTGTCTTGGTTTCCAGCTTGGGAGCCAAATCGACTAGTCGGTCCCGAAGCCAACGGCGATATTCTTCCTGAACAGCCCGGTTAGCTCCTTTATAGGGCAGGTTTACGTCCCACTCATTGTGGCGCGGTGGTTCCATACTGCGTAACAATGTGTTGCCGACCTCATTGTCACAGATAAATGCCCCAGCAAACTTCAAGCGCAAACCTCGGAAGGTATGCGTATAAATAACCATGCCCGTCTTACGAATCATGGCTACTCGGTTCGGCAGGCGCACATCGTTGACTTTGAAGTATGCCCGCACCTGCTTCAATTTTTTAAGGTCAGCCTCTGCTACATGCTCTTGCGCGGTATAAGCATCATAGTAAGCATAAGCTGCCTCTCGAAAATCAGGATAGTCGTTTAGTGCTTTTTCCATCCGAGCTGGGAGGGTTTCTGCATTAATGACGATATCCGAACCAATTTCTACCACAAGATGGCCCCAGCTGACCGCCGGCCAGAAATGCTCAAGAGTAGCCCTCTCCAACTGCTTTTTCCATTCACCATCCTTCACTTCGCCCATGTAGCCGGCAATGTGAATAGTCGTGCCTTGCTCTGTTCGTTTGAATAAAGCCGGAATCTCAGCCTCCGTGCGAATTGACTGCGGATGGCTTTTCGCATCCAAATTGCCGAAATACCCAGTGCCCTGAGTGGGCTCGCCACTGGCTGACTCATGCGTTACTAAGCGAGCTACGCCTTGAAAGGCTACTGCATCGTCAGCTAGCTTAGTGGAATAATAGACAGCCCGGAGTGCCGATGCTGCGAAGGGCGCGTTCTTGCCAATGCCAAACGAGCCACCTGCATCATCTCCTTTTTGAGACGCGCCAACTGAACGAATCAGTGAGTACCAGTTGCTACTCCGTTCGCTGTCACTGCCAATTAGGCCAGTAGTGTTGAAATCGCGAATGGATAAAATAGCAATTTTCTTTTCAGCAAGCAAGCCAGAAGCATGGTCGAAAAATTCAGCTGCTTTCTTATCTGCTTTATAATACTCACGGCAACTATTCATAACCCAAGCAAGCTCAGCATGCCCAGGTAAGTCCGCCGCAGGAATTTGGTCCAAGTCAAAACGGATTCTGACGTTATCAGCCTCTTCCCGCTTTGCGTCAAGTACGTTTTGTATTGCTTCACGAGCGACATATTTTTCAAAGTCGCCTGTAAATGTATTTACTCCAGGGTCATTAAACCCGTCTTCTTTGCCACCGTTAGTTAGTGGAAATGTCCAACTTGCCATTATAAAAGTCTGCCGTTAAAACTTAAACTTTAGCTGAGCTTTGGGTGCTAAAGTAACCTCCTCTCGTTTACGCTGAGGGTTCATTATGTCCTCAATAGTCGTTTGAGCCATTTTCTGCACAAGAGGAACTGTAACGGCATTGCCTATTTGCTTGTATAGCTGAACATCAGCCACGTCAGCCGGCAAGTTATACCACTTATCGGAACTTGATGTATCGAACCCTTGCAGGTTTGCACATTCTTTGGGAGTAAGGCGGCGAATACCCCATTTGTCTCGGATAACCGGCACGTTGTGCCCACCCAAGCCCATGCTGGCAGTCAACGTGAAGCAGGAATTTGATTTGTTTTCGCGCACATAAACCCGTCGCAATTGATATATCCCATCCTCTGCCCCAGCATCTATTTTATCTCTAAACAGCGGATAGTATTGCGAACTCTCTTTAAAATAATGAATATCAGGAGCCCGCTCGTGCAAGTCTAGGTAGTCACTGACGACTTTGCGGCTAGCTTCATCTTCTAATTCAGGAAAAACGAAGTTATTGGCGCCAAAATAGTCCTGTGAGTAAGCTACCATAAAAATACGCTCTCGATTCTGCGGAATTACGGAATGCAGGCGCGTATTAAGAATGCGGGCATTTGCCTCTGAGAACCAATAACCCGCCCCTTTCACCGCTTCTTTTACGGTTGCGAAAGTGCGACCATTATCATGCGTCTTGAAGTTGCTAACGTTCTCAAAGAAGAGAATTTTAGGCTTTTCTGCCCCAAACTCTTCTATGAGTCGGATAATCTCAAAAAACATTTGCCCACGTCGGTCAGCGAAGCCCAGCTTGTTGCCAGCCTTGGAAAATGGCTGACATGGGAAGCCAGCAGTCAATATATCTACCGGAGATAGGTTATCTCCTTGTACGCTCAAATCTAGAATGCTTTTCTCCAAAAGCGGGTGCTGGAAATTGGCTCGGTACGTGCGACAAGCATGAGCATCCAGCTCATTTGCCCAGCTAAGTTGTGCTCCAGCTCGGCGGTAAGCTCCACAGAAGCCGCCAATTCCGGCGAACAGACTCCCAACAGTCACTTTGGACGCAGGATTAGGTTCATCGGTTAGTTCTACTTTCATCCTAACAAAAGTAGCAGAATCAGTCGCAAATACGAGTTTTTAGTCGCACCGCACCCTTTATCTCTGAGACTGGCTACCTACCGCAAAGCCGGCAGAATGATACCACATGCTGCTTTTCTACTTGCACCTTTATCGAGTACTGGTACTGGCAGCCCACCGCCACGAGAACCATACATTCTGGACTAACTGACCCAAAGACGCTACAGAAGCAGCTACAACAGAAGCCCGTTAGCTTCTGCGACGTGGCTAGTTGGCTAATAATTATCAAAAAAAGCCGGCCCCTGAAAAGGAGCCGGCTTTTTGCCTGGCAGGTGGGCCGGACTACAGCGCAGCCTGTCCGCCTACCGTAAACGTGTGCGTCAGTCGCGCCCCCGAGGGGGCCACGGCCGTGAGCGTAATGACCTGCCCGACCGTCACATCTGGCACTGATAGCGTGATGGTGTCATTCAGTGCCAGCTTGTAAGAGTAGGACCCCGGCGAGTCAAATACCAGCAGATATTCGTTATCCGTCTCCCCCGGCGAAGACACGCTCAACGTGATATTGTCGAAGCCGCTCGAAAAGCTATGCGTGAAGCTGGTCAGCGTAAGCGCTCCGGCCGATGCGGTAGTGGTAACGGCCGTGAGGGTCGCCCCCGGTAGCTCGAAGCCGGTAGTGGCCACATCCACGATGTACACCCCATCCTGCTTTAGCTCGGTCAGGGAGTTGAACTGGTTGGCGGGCTTAAACACCTGGTAGCCGTCGCCGCCCGCGTTGAAGCCGTACACGGCCCGCACGTTGTTTTTCCAGGGAGCCGAAGCCAGGGCCAGCGTCGCCCCGTTGAAAATGAAGCCCGAAAGCTGTTTGCTGATGGTACTCATAAAGTTGAAGTGCTGAGGGTTGAATAAAAAAGCCGGCCCCGGCATTGCTACCAGGGCCGGCTGAAAACTTACTTCCAAGGGGTTAGCTTAGAAGTTGACCGTGGGCGCAAACGCGCCCGTATGGGCCACGCTCGCGTGGGTGAAGCTGAACGGCTTGCCCAGGTAGCGGTCGAGGTAGGCCACGGAGGCCACCTGCACGCCGCCGATGTAGATATCCATCGACGCCGGAGCCGAGCTACCCGAGGTAAGCTCATTGAAGTCGAAGGCATCACCGGCCGAGGCGGCCAGCGTCACGCCGCTGCCCGTGCCGTTCGGGCCAACCAGGTGCGTGGTGTAGGTAACCGAGCCACCGCCCGCCAGCGGCTTGGCGCTGGTGTATTCCACGGCCAGCGGGTTGCTGGCGTTGTTGTTCAGGGGATAGTACTGCCCGTTGAGCTGCTGGTAGAAGTTCATGCCTACCACGGCCAGCACCAAGTCATCCGTTGCTGGAGCGGCCGGCAGAGTGGCCGTGATGCTCACGTTCGTTTTGGGCACGCTGGTCAGCGCCACAACGCCCAGCGCCGAAGCCACCGTAGCCGCTTTGTAGGTCTTATCAGTGAAATTCACCGAGGCCACGCCGTACAGCAGTTCGTAGTGGGTCGCCCCCTGCGGAGCCCGCACGTCAATCTGCGAATCCAAGCGCGGAATCGACAGCGTAACGTCCGCGCCGCTGGCCGCAATGCTGTAGGGCGAAAACAACGACTGCCCTAGGCCCGCGCCCAGGTTGAAGTTGAAGCCGAGCAGCTGTGCGGCATTCGAGGCAAGCACTACCCGCTGACCGCGGGCATTGGTCGTGTCCAGCGAGATAACGGCGCGCATGGCCTGCGTCAGGCGCGAAATCATCTTGCTGTCATTGGCCGCCTGAATCTGCGAGCGCAACGCGTCGCGCACCAGTTTGCCCGCCGAAGCTGCCGACCCAAACTCTGAGGCGTTCTCGCGGGTACGGGCCATGCTGGCCGAGCTGTTAAAACTCGCTTTGTTGGAAGCCTGCTTCTGGCGCACGCTCCCATCCTTGGCGAACACCAAGCCACCCACGGTGCCCTTGATGCCTAAAATACCCGTTTGCTGGGCCATAGTGAAAAAGAATGAAGTGAGAAAAAGACCCGGCTGCTTTCATTTGCGGCTCCGTCTACCAGGTGCAGCCACCCCGGTAGCGCCGCTTGATTTCTGCTTTAAAGCCCCGCCACATATGCGGAGGCACTACACCGCCCACGCCGCATTTCCACAGCCCCCGGTTCGCTTGCTGAGCGCTGGCCTGTTCAGCCACGCGGCCCGCCACCCGGCGCGTCGGGTCCCAGGCCCAAGCCCAGCCCCGCACCACCAGTAGCGAGTCCAGCGCCACGCCTCCCGGCCGCGTCGGCGTCACTACCCGCAGGCTGGCCAGCGTGCGCCCGTAGAGGTCGATGCCCTGCCGCGTCAGCCACACCTGCTGCCCGCGCAGCAAGCCCGTTACCGAGTCGGCCGCCTCCCGCCCGAAGGGCTGGCTTAGCTCGGGCGCATCCACGCCCCGTAGGCGCACCCGCACCGGCTGGCTGCTAGTCAGCACCTCGTAGGTATCGCCATCCAGCACCCGCACCACCCGGCCCATCTCGGCTGCCAGCGGGGCAGGCATCAAGGCCAAATTCTCTCTGCCAGCTGTCGAGGTGCCTTCCAGTCCGAAACCAGATGCAACCGATAGCAACCACCCACTGATAAACAATACGTTGCCTTTCATGACACGAACCTACCAGCCGCTTCGCGGCGTTGTATATTCGTCTGTCCCAACCGCCCCAACCTGTCCCAAAATGCCCCAGATTTGCATCTACCCCAAGGAAGCCGCCCAACTCACCGGCACCGGCTACGACGCGGGCAAGCGGCTCCTCCAGCGCATCCGCACCCAGCTTCGCAAGCCCGCCCGCGCTTACGTTTCCGTCACCGAGTTCTGCGCCTACACCCGCCTACCCGAGGCCGAGGTTCAAGCGGCCCTGAACCGTAGCTAAAGGCACCCTAAAGCCAGGCTAAAGGCAGTGCAGCCCATAACGTACCTTTCGTTATGAAAACCTGGCGAGCTTATGAGAGGCTGATAGCCCTACTTACTACCGATGAGCATAATAGCGAGTCATCAACCGTAATACCCAACGCAAGGATGAAGGGCTATATAAGTGGCCGTAAAAGGCAAATAGATGTTCTTGTAGATTTTCGCTACAGCTCCGACTTGTCGAGGCGCATCATCATTGATGCGAAGAATAGAAAGCGGCCCGTTGACATTAAGGATGTTGAGTCATTCGAGGGACTCATGCGTGACGTTGGAGCGAAGCACGGTATCCTGGTTTGCGCCAATGGTCATACAAAGTCTGCTCTCAAGCGTGCCCAGCAGCACATCGGCATTAAGCTTATCCCCGAGTCGAAGATTGAGGAGCTAAATATCTACTCTTGGGACGCTTGCTTGCACGAAACGTGTAGTGACGGTCTTGTTCTATGGGATACTACACCAGGCTTGTTTATTGAAGGAACAGCTTACATCCAAGCGACGGGGAAATGTGATGCGTGCGGCAAGTTCCACGTTTGGTGCTGGTCGTGTGGCAACCGCGCCTTCCTTCACGACGAAGATGAGTGGCAATGCTCTTGCAAAGGCCCTTGGTTCTGGTTAACGGCCATCGAGGAGGAGAGTAATAGTAAGGGTCGTACTAATCAAGCAGTGTACCTACTATTGCCCACAGCTAATGATGTTTACATGATAGACAGGCGGCCCTTATAGCTCAAGCTACTGAACCGGCTCCCTATCGTACCACTCCCCGAGTACTTTGCGCCAAGCATCCAGCACCGCCGGAGCCAGCAGCCGTGCCTTATCCTTGGCGTAGCGGTCGGTCACGTCTTCCTCGGCGTGCCCGAGCACCAGCTTAGCCAGCGCCTTATTGCCGTTGCTTACCTGCTTGAGCAGGGTGCCGGCCGTGTGTCGTGCAGTGTGGGTACTAATGACCTGCCAAATGGGCCGCCAGTTATGGACCACCTTGCCACCCGTAATCAGCCGGTCGTCCCACTCCCGCGTGAGGCCAGCTGCTTGGGCAATGTCTTTAATCCAGTCGCACCGCTGCTGCCAGGTGCGAGCCGGAAACTGCCAGCCCCAGCGCTCACCAATCTTCAGCGCGATGGGCGGCAGCGGTACGGCCGCGTCATTGCCCGTTTTTCCTTGCGCGTGGAGCAGCGCAGGCACTTTGCCACCATCGGGCAAGGTCAGCATGATTCGCTCGCGTACGTCGAATTTTTCGAGGTCTTCGTACCGCCGCCCGCTGAATAGCTGAAACAGCCATCGGTCCCGCTCCTCTGCCAGGCTCTCCGAAGTCGGCCGCCACTGAATGAGCCGGCGCACCTCCTCGATTTCTAGGTCCAGTTGCGGCGCGTTCTTGGCCGAGTATTGGAGCCACACCATATCGGCTGGCTGCCCGAGTTGCTCTAGGCATTTGCGGATACCCCCAAAATGCACTTTGATAGTCGCGTCTGACTTCTGTAGGTCTAGCAGGTGTTGCTGGTACTCCTTCGCCACTTTCTGCGTCACCTGCTCCGGTCGCAGGTCGGGCCGCCAGCTTTCCATCATCGTAGCCAACTGGTCGTACTTGCGTAGTGAGTCTTTGGCCAGGTTGCGGTTCTCCGCCTTCCACTCATCCAGTACCTGCCGGAAGGTGCGGCTCACCGCTGGCGCGGCCACCGCTACCAGCTCCGCCTTCACCTTAGCCGGGTACAGGGCGGCCATCATTACCGCCTTACTCACCTTCTCATCAGGAGCCAAGTCAAACAGCCGCCCGAAGGTATCCGTTACCTCTTTCTCCAGTGAAGACAGCTTAGCGTTGATGTGGACGTGTCGGTCGTGCGCCCGCGTCACCCGCCCGGCTGTGCCGTCCCATAGCGACTCAATTACGCCTTTTACCGGCCCCTCTGGCAGGATGCTTTCGCCGCTATCCACCTGCAATTCCTCGCCGTGCCATCGGGCCGTGAGCCGTACCGGGCAGAAACCATCCTGATTTTTAGCGGCTAAGCGCGGGTAAAACCGCACACTAATCTTCCTTTTGAATACGGAGGGGCGTATTATTGGCATAAGGCTGTCCCGGTTTGGTTCCCGGTTTTTGTCCCGGTCTACACCCAAAAATAACCGAAGACAGCCGGAGTACCAAACCCCAAAAGTGCCCGTGCTGCCCAGAAACGAAGAATGCCCGCCGGTAAGGGCGGGCATTCTAAGCTAAAGCGCTCCCTCCTGGGCTCGAACCAGGGACCCTCTGATTAACAGTCAGATGCTCTAACCGGCTGAGCTAAGGAAGCTTTTCTAGTCCCGAAACCGGCGCTTTCGGGCCACAAAGATAGGAACACGTTTTTTGAATTTGCAAGCCAGCTGCAAAAAAACTTATTAAATTTTAATTTGAGATAGTTAACAAACTACCATTCAGGTTAGTAGTGTACGAGCGCAGCATGCGGTTGGCGGGGCCACCCGTTACCTGACCCTGCAAATCGAACTGCGAATTGCAGCAAGTATCCCGAAAAAACAGCCGCGAGCGGTCCAGGCTCACCAGCGAGCAGGCATCGTAGGGCTGGTAGGGGCAGTTGCGCTCGAAGGCTGCGTATGTGGTAGCGCTCTGCCGCACGATAAACAAGCCCTTTACCCCACCGCCCGCAATACCTGACGCGGGCAGCACTACCACCCCATTGATGAAGCGCAGGGCCTGATACTGCTGGTTGGTAACGTTGATTTGCGTGCTGAACGCCACGGAGGGAATCGTCTGAGAATTAACGACCGACGACCCGCACGCGGCTAGCCCAAACAGCAGCACGCTCGCGCTGGCAAAAACGGAATTGCGCATGATAAGGAAAGTAAAAGCAGCGACTAAACGCGGTACGCTTACAAATTATTCCGTTTGAAGCTCGAACCCAACCAGACTATTTCTTAAACAGCGAGTTGACGAACGTGTGCCGGTCGAAGAGCTGTAAATCAGTCACCTTCTCTCCCACCCCGATGTAGCGCACCGGAATGCTGAACTGGTCGCTGATGCCGATAACTACGCCGCCCTTGGCCGTGCCGTCGAGCTTGGTAATGGCCAGCGCCGACACTTCAGTAGCGCGGGTAAAC
>JAAIGE0101058293.1_pt1 | contig 34342 bp, 35 predicted proteins | sample 6487951 | NCBI WGS metagenome assembly JAAIGE01 (sample SAMN13974128, study PRJNA590717) | phyllosphere metagenome | biome: tomato field; feature: multiple bacterial spot infested tomato fields; material: tomato leaves; isolation source: leaves from tomato fields | host: Solanum lycopersicum ...
CTCGTGTACCAGTCCCGTTCCGGTCCCGCCTCGCAGCCCTGGCTCGAGCCCGACGTGTGCGACGTGATCGAAGAGCTCCCCTCGAGAGGTCGCAAGGCCGTCGCCGTCGTTCCCGTGGGTTTCATGAGCGACCACATGGAGGTTCTCTGGGACCTCGACACCGAGGCGTCCGAAGCAGCGGAGGAGGCGGGCCTCGCCTTCACGCGGACGCCCACGCCCGGCGTCGCTCCGTCGTTCGTCGCCGGCATCGTCGACCTCATCCAGGAGCGTCTCGACGGTCGACCGAACGAGGAGCGGCCGCACGTCACCGCGCTTCCCGGCGGGTTCGACGTCTGCCGTCCGGGGTGCTGCGAGAACGTGAGGGCCGGGTTCAAGCCGGCCGCCGCGGGCGTCGCCCCCTGAGGCTCGCGTGAGCGTCGCTCCTAGGATGGGATCCATGCGCATCCACATCGCCACCGATCACGCCGGCCTCGACTTCTCCACGAGGCTCCAGGATCACCTCCGCGGCGCCGGCCACGAGGTCGTCGACCACGGACCCGTCGAGTACGACGCCGTCGACGACTATCCCGCCTTCTGCATCCGGGCAGCCCAGGCGGTCGCCGCCGACCAGGCGGCCGGGCTCGAGACTCTCGGCGTCGTGTTCGGCGGCTCGGGCAACGGAGAGCAGATCGCGGCGAACAAGGTCGACGGCATCCGCGCGGCTCTCGTGTGGAACACCTCCACCGCGGAGCTCGCCCGCGAGCACAACGACGCCAACGTCATCTCGATCGGTGCGCGACAGCACTCGTTCGAGGAGGTGGCCTCGTTCATCGACACCTTCATCGCGACGCCGTTCTCCGGCGAGGAGCGCCACGCGCGGCGCATCGCCCAGATCGCGGACTACGAGCGCGACGGCTCCCTGCTGCCGGACCCGCGGGCCTGACATGCCCGAGGGGCATTCCGTCCACCGGATCGCGCGGCAGTTCGACCGCAACTTCGTCGGCCGCGTCCTGCGCGCGTCGAGTCCGCAGGGGCGCTTCGCCGAGGGAGCCGCCATCCTCGACGGGCGGACAGCGGTCAGCGCGCATGCGGTCGGCAAGCAGATGTTCCTCGAAGCGGAAGGCGACGTCTGGCTGCGCGTGCACCTCGGACTCTACGGGGCCTGGGACTTCGCCGGCGAGATCGTCGTCGACCCGACCATCGCTTCGGCGAACGGACGGATGGGGCAGACCAATCAGCGCGGCACCGTCCTCGACGAGGAGATCCTGGACGCTGCGGGCGAGAACTCCCTCTCCTCGATCGGAGCGCCGCGACGCACGCGGGTGCACGTGCGCATGTCCGAGCAGACGAAGGGGCTGTCGGACGACGGATCCGAGTGGCCCCCTCCGATCGTCGGCCAGGTGCGGCTCCGCCTGATGACCGACGTCACGGCCGCGGATCTCCGCGGTCCCACCGCCTGTGTGATCCAGACGCCGGAGGAGATGCTCGCCACCGTGGCGAAGCTCGGTCCGGATCCGCTCGTGGGAGATCCGACGGAGAACGAGGAGCGGTTCGTCCGCGCCGTCCGCAAGAAGGCGACGCCGATCGCACTCCTCCTCATGGACCAGTCCGTGGTCAGCGGCATCGGCAACGTGTATCGGGCAGAACTCCTCTTCCGGCACCGGCTCGAACCGCACACTCCGGGGCGGGACGTGCCGGAGGACGTCGTCCGGGCTCTCTGGCACGACTGGGTGCGTCTGCTCGCGATCGGTGTCGAGACCGGCCAGATGATGACCATGGACGACTTGACGCCCGAGCAGTATCGGGCCGCGATGGCGAGCCGGGACGACAGACACTGGGTCTACCACCGGGCGGGACTGCCGTGCCGGGTGTGCGGCACGGAGATCGCGCTCGAGGAGATCGGTGCGCGCAAGCTGTACTGGTGTCCCCGCTGCCAGTCGTGACCCGTCGGTCGTAGGCTGAGAGGATGCGTCAGAACCCCAGTTTCTCCCTCGCCGACGTGCCCGAGATCCGACGGATCATCGACGCGAACCCCTGGGCGACGATCATGAGCGCCGGGGAGGAGGGACCGGTCGCATCGCACTACGTGGTGCTGCTCGACGACGATCGCGACGATCTGACGGTCGTCGGACACGTGGGACGGCCGGACGACCTGATCCACGGGATGGGCGAGCGCGAGCTCCTCGTCGTCTTCCAGGGACCGCACGGCTACATCTCTCCCGGGTGGTACGGCGACGTGCAGGCGGTGCCGACCTGGAACTACACCGCCGTGCACCTCGCCGGCGTGCCCGAGATCCTCTCCGCCGAGGAGAACCTGGCGGTGCTGGACCGACTCGTCGACAGATTCGAGGGGCGGATGCCGGAGCCGAGGCTGATGTGGGAGCGTCCGAACGACCCGGCGTTCGTCACCCGCCTCGCTGCAGGCACCGTCGGTTTCCGCCTCACGCCGACGCGAGTCGTCGCGAAGCGCAAGCTCAGCCAGAACAGATCGCACGACACGGTCGAGGCCGTCATCGCCGCTCTGGAATCCGGTGGCCCGTACACGCATCCCGAGCTCGCGGCGGAGATGCGCCGTGCCGAGAGCGCTCGCCCGGCGGGCCGAGGGTGACGCCGATCGGCCCCCGGGTCGCCACGCTCGCCGCGGTGCGTGTGGTCGGCCCCGGGAGTGAGTTCCTTCCCGACCAGGAGCCCGTCGACATCTTCATCGACGACGGTGTCATCAGCGACATCGCGCCGACCGGCGCGATCGCCGCGCGGGGAGAGGTGCTCGACGCCGGCGGCGCCTGGGCCGTGCCGGGTCTGTGGGACAACCACGTCCACACGATGCAGTGGGCATTGGCCGCCGAGCGGGTCGCTCTGGGGTCTGCGGGTTCTCCCGCTGAGGCCGCGGCCATCATGGCGGCCGCTCCGATGCTGCCGGACGGACGACGCGTCGGAGCCGGATTCCGCGACGCACTCTGGGCCGCCGCTCCCGACCTCGCGGTGCTCGACGCCGCGACCGGAGCCACGCCGACGTACCTCATCAACGCGGACGTGCACAGCACCTGGCTGAACTCGGCGGCGCTGCGACGTGAGGGATTCCAGAGCGCCGACGGGATGCTTCGCGAGGAGGATGCCTTCGAGATCTCCCGTCGCCTGAACGCGGTCGACCCGGTGCGGAGCGATGCGGCGGTGATCGCGGCCGGCGAACGCGCCGCGATGCGCGGGGTCACCGGCATCGTCGACTTCGACATGGCCTGGAACGCGGAAGCCTGGCCTCGGCGGGTGCTCCAGGGCTTCGGCTCCCATCGTGTGGAGTTCGCCGTCTATCCGTTCGATCTCGACCGGGCTGTCGCAGCAGGTCTGCGCTCCGGCGACCTGCTCGATCCTCGGGGGAGCGCCCTGGTCCGGGTGGGCCCGCTCAAGATCATCAGCGACGGCTCGCTGGGAACCCGCACCGCGGCATGCTCGCACTCGTATCCCGGCGATCCCGAGAACTTCGGCGTCCTGACGGTACCGCCTCGCGAGCTGGTCGACCTGCTCACGATGGCGACGGGTGCGGGTCTGTCCGTGGCGGTCCACGCCATCGGCGACCGGGCGGTGAGCGCGGCACTCGATGCGTTCGCGGCGACCGGAGCCGTCGGAAGCATCGAGCACGCCCAGCTGGTGCGGCACGCCGACCTGGTGCGATTCGGACGCCTCGGAGTAGTCGCGAGCGTCCAACCGCAGCACGCCGTGGACGACCGCGACATCGTGGGACAGCACTGGGCTCATCAGACGGCGATCGGCTACCCGCTGGCCTCGTTACGCGACGCGGGGGTGGAGCTCCGGTTCGGATCGGACGCTCCGGTCTCGCCGCTCGACCCGTGGCAGGGGATCGCCGCGGCCGTCACGAGAACCGCCGATGAGCGGGAGCCGTGGCATCCGGAGGAACGCGTGACGCGGCTTCAGGCCATTCAGGCCAGCGTGCGCAGTGCGATCCGGCCGGGAGAGCCCGCCGACCTCGCCGTCTGCGGGCTCGACCCGCTCGGCGTGGCAGGGGACGATCTGCGGCGTATGCCCGTGATCGCGACGATCCTCGCGGGACGGCTGACGTACGGGGGCTGACGCGCGAAGAGAGAGGGCGCCGGGATCGGATCCCGGCGCCCTCTCCTCCGATCACCGCTCAGGCGGCGATGTGCGAGATGAGGAACCAGCGGTCCTTCTCGAGGCCGCGCACGATCTCGATCGCAACGTCCTGGCTCGTCAGATCGACCTCGTCGAGACCATCGATCGCCGCCTTCGCGTCGACGAGGATGGCGTCGATGTCGGCGATCACCGCGCGGACAAGCTCGTCCGACTGCGTGAATCCCGCCGGCACGGTGGTCGATGCGCCCTTCGCCGCGACGGCGCTGACACGGGCGTCGATCGGCAGGCCCAGGGCGACGATGCGCTCGGCGGCCGTGTCGGCGAAGTCGCCGGCGTGCGCGACGATCGTGTCGAGCAGTTCGTGGACGCCCACGAAGTTGGCGCCTCGGACGTGCCAGTGCGCCTGCTTGCCGTTCACCGTCAGGGCCTGGAGGCCGAGGACGACGGGGGAGAGGAACTGGGCTGCCGCGGCTGCGACGGTCGGGTCGCTCGCGGTGGTGGAAACGGTCTGTGCCTTGCTCATCGTGGCTCCTCCGAAATGCTGATTCTCGTACCTGATGGGGATAACGCTACTCGGCCTGGAACATTCCGCAAGCAAGCGAAGGCTGGGCTTAGCGCCCCGATATCACGCGGAATTCCGGGGAGGTGAGGGTAGTCTCGCCTCATGACGATCGCGCCGGAAGCATCCGTCCTCGCCCTGCCGGGGATCACCCCGACCATCGCCCACGACGCCTTCGTGGCGGACGGTGCGCGGATCGTCGGCGACGTGACGATCTCAGCGGCGGCGAGCGTCTGGTACAACGCCGTGCTCCGAGCCGACTCGGCTGCGATCACCGTGGGGGAACGCAGCAACATCCAGGACAACGTGTCGATCCACGTCGACCCGGGTCATCCCGTCACGATCGGTGCCGATGTGTCGATCGGCCACAACGCGGTCGTGCACGGCTGCACGATCGGCGATGGCTCGCTCGTGGGCATGGGAGCGGTCGTGCTGAGCGGCGCGACGGTGGGCGCGGCGTGCCTCATCGCGGCCGGCGCGGTCGTGCTCGGCGGCACGGAGATCCCCGACGGCATGCTCGCTGCCGGCGTGCCTGCGAAGGTCAGGCGACCGCTCACCGACGAGGAGCGGGAGGGCCTGCGGAACAACGCGGGCGTCTACCTGCGGCACGTGACTCGACATGAGGAGGCCGAGCGGGCCTGAACCCTGAAGGCCGCTAGGCTGAGACGCACGGGGCGGTGGCCAAGCTGGTTAAGGCAGTGGGCTCATAACCCAACGATCGCGGGTTCAAGTCCCGCCCGCCCTACCAGTCATGCGCCGCCGGGCGCCGTCACCGGCTCACGACGACTCGATGGCCGCGTCGGGTTCGGAGATCTCCAGGTGTTCCTCGACAAGCATGATCCCGCCGCTCGAATTCGCCGAATGGGCGAGCTCCTCGATCCAGCGTCTGCTCAGCTCCGGCGTCTCCGGATCCTGGAAGACGAACCGCAGCGGGATCGACGGGTGGAGCCAGATGGTCGAGCGGCCCTGGTCCTGACCGTCCGGGTGCTTCCAGGACAGGGTGAAGCTCTCGTTGCGACGCAGCTTGGTGGCGACGACGATCTTGAGGTGGGCGAGCGCCCGGTCTTCGATCTGGATCGGCTCGGAGGCGCCGTAGTAGAGGGAACCCATGATCGGAATCTACGACGCGCGATGCACCCGTTCCCGCCGCGACCGTTCGACGCGCGGATGACACGAAGAGAATGTTCGCCTCCTGTCATCGACCGCCGTCAGGAGCGGTTCCTTCCTGTGGTCTCCGAAGGCAGGACTCCGAACTCACGGCGATAGGCCGCGGCGAACCGTGACGGGTGAGAGAAGCCCCATCGCCGCGCCACCTCGGCGACCGTCGCGGCGCGACCGGAGCGGAGCTCGTGGTGAGCTCCGTCGAGCCGAGCGCGCCTCAGGCTCTCGGCGGGTGTGGTGTCGAGCGCGCGCCGGAACGCGTACTGCAGACCCCGGGTGGAGATGTGCACGGCGGCCGCCACGTCGTCGATCGAGATCGGGCGGTGCGCGTTCTCGGCGATGTAGTCGAGCGCGCGGCGAACGGTGGCGGGGGCGGGAGATGCCTGCCCTGCGCGGCGACGCACCCCGGTCATGGTCGTCGTGAACACGCTGAGGGTGGTCGCAGCGGCATGACGGGCGAGCTCGGCGCGCAGGATCGCATCCTCGGCATCGAGGACGGAGGCGCTCTCCTCCACGTAGCGGAACATCCGGTTCCAGGCGTCCGCCGCCGAGGCGGTCGTGGGTGAGAGCTCGCGGGTCCGCAGCACGAGGGAGTCGTCTCCGCTGACGCGCCGGGCGAGCTGCTGGAGGGATTCCCGCTCGAAGACGAGCCCGGTGACGCGCGCACCGCGATCCCAGCGCGCGTCCACGCGCGTGCCGTCGGTCAGCCAGGGGTGGGCGGGGTCGAGGTCGTCGCGGTCCGACCAGACCGCGGCATCCGGACCGTCGACGCGGCAGGCCAGGAACTGGTCTTCCGGCTCGGCCGTGGAACGCACCTCGGCGGCAAGGTCGTAGCGCACGAGGCTGACCGCCCCGAGCTCCTCGGAATGCCAATCGAAGAGGAAACGCTGAGGATCGACGTCGTGCAGCACCGCGGAGGGCACATACTGCTTCCAGGTGGACTCCACGCGCGCGACGTCGCGGGTGCGGAAATGCACGGTGCTACCTCCTCTCGCCGTCGCCGCGGGCGGGGCGTACGGGCCAGGTGCCGTCGAGCTGCTCTTCGGGATCCAGCCGTCCGATGCGGATGAAGTACTCGGTGAGGCTCGCGGCCTGTGATCGTGCCCAGCCTACCTGGCTCGCATGCAGCTCCCCGAGTGTCGGCGGGAGCGCGAACTGGCGGGCGAGCGCCTGCGCGATCCGTCCTGCGGCCACCGCATCCGCGGCGGCCTCGTGCGCGTCGTCGAGCTGCACGGCGTACAGCGCGCTGACGACCTGGAGGGTGCGCCGTCCGGGGCGGTATCGGTCGTAGGCCTTGTCGATGACGAGCGGGTCGATGACCGGCCAGGGGTCGACGATCGGGGGGATGCCGTGACGGACGGCCTCGTGGGCGAGGAGAGAGAAGTCGTAGGACGCGTTGTATGCCACGACCGGGACGCCCTGGGCCATGAGAGACCGCAGCGCGGCGGTGACCTCTGCGACGACGACCGGGGCCGAGGTGCCGCGCCGACGGGCATGGTCGGTGGTGATGCCGTGGACGGCGGTGGCCCCCTCAGGGATGTCGATGCCGGGGTCGGCGAGCCAGTCGCGATGGGCGATCTCGTGACCGGCCTCGTCGAGGAGTCCGACGTGGGCGGTGACGATCCTGTCGTTCTCCACATCGACGCCGGTGGTCTCGAGATCGAAGACGCCGACGCGGGTGATCCAGCTCGGGAGGGACAGGAGCGCGGGCATGGCCTCACGGTAGGGCAGAGGTGGGACATCGTCGGCCACGACACGAGCGGGAGGCCGCCGAGAACCTAGAATCGGTGCATGCCCGTCCCCTCGCCGTATGCCGACCGTCTGAGCCGTCTTCCGGTGGAGCGTCGTGAGGTCGAGGTGCGCGGAGCGACGACCGCCTACTGGGTGTACGGCGACGCGGACAGCGAGACGACAGTGATCGCGGTGCACGGCTTCCGCGGAGAGCATCACGGTCTCGAGCCTGTCCTCGCGTTCCTTCCCGAGGCACGCGTGATCGCCCCGGATCTGCCCGGGTTCGGCGAGTCCGTTCCGGTGCCCGGGCGGACCTACGACCTGGCGGAGTACTCCGGATGGCTGACCGAGTTCGCTGCGGCGGTCGCCCCGGGCGCCGTGATCCTCGGGCACTCCTTCGGCTCGATCGTCGCCTCGGCTGCAGTGGCGGCCGGACTGGAGACTCCGCGGCTCGTGCTGATAAATCCGATCGGCGCGCCCGCGCTCGAGGGGCCGAAGGGAGTGATGACGCGCCTCGCCGTCTTCTACTACGCCCTCGGGGCGCGCCTGCCGGAACGCTTGGGCACGGCACTCCTGCGCAACGGCCTCATCGTCCGGATCATGAGCGTCGCGATGGCGAAGACCAGGGATCGTTCACTGCGTCGCTTCATCCACGACCAGCACGACACCTACTTCTCGTCGTTCGCCGATCGCGACGTCCTCCGCGATGCCTTCGTCACGAGCGTGTCCCACGACGTGAGCGAGTTCGCGGCGTCGATCGCGACCCCCACCCTTCTCATCGCGGCGCAGCGCGACGACATCACGCCGATCGAGGTCGAGCGCGAGCTCGCGCGATCGTTCCCGGACGCGTCGCTCGTGGAGATCGCGCATGTCGGCCATCTCATCCACTACGAGACGCCGGCCGAGGCAGCGGGTGCGGTGAGGCGCTTCCTCAGGATTCCCGTCGCGCGAGGCCGATGAGACCGGCCACTCGGAACGGGATCACCTCGCCCATCGCCAGTGACGTCTCCGTGCGCTCGACTCCCTCGATCGACAGGATCCGCGCGTCGGTGTCGAACAGGTGCCGTGCATCACGACAGGCGACACGGGCGAGCAGGTCGATCGATCCGCTCAGTCCGTGCGCCTGGACGATCTCCGGGATGCGGGCGAGTTCTCCGATGATGCGGGGGAGTTCGGTCTGACGGACGCTGATGCTCACGAACGCCTGCAGGGGGAATCCGAGCACGTCGGTGGAGAAGGCGCGTTCGTAGGACAGGAAGATCCCCGTCTGCTCCAGGCGAGCCATCCGCGCCTGGATGGTGTTCCTGGACAGCCCGAGGTTCTCCGCGAGCGCGACGATGGTGGTGCGCGGATCGTCGGCGAGCGCGGCGAGGAGTTCCAGATCGATACGGTCTAGTCCGCTCATAGTGCCAAAGAGTAGCAGGGCCGATTTCCCGGGAATTGGGCAACATGCTCAAGGGCATGGCGGTTGCTTGAGCGTCGTGATGACCGGTCGTACGCTCGAAGGAGTCGGCGATGACGCCGGCCACCACGCGAAGCGCCTCACGAGGGCCGCCGCGAACGAGGAGGACGAAGATGTCACCGCAGATCACGCCGATCGTCGACACCGAGCAGGATCTCGAGCTCGCCGAGAGGATACTCGCCCCTGACGGGACACGACTCGGCAATCCCCGCCTCGACCCGTACGTCGCCGATGTCGATGCCGCTCAGCTGCGCGCACTCCACCGCGACATGGTCGTCCTGCGCCGGATCGACGCCGAGGGCGTCGCTCTGCAGCGCCAGGGGCAGCTGGGACTGTGGGCTCCGTGCCGGGGGCAGGAGGCGACGCAGATCGGGACGTCACGGGCGCTCGACGCCCGGGACTACGTCTTCCCCAGCTATCGGGAGACCGGAGTGCTGTACGCGCGCGGCGCGGCGCCGGGTGACTACGTGCGGATGTGGCGAGGCGAGGAGGGGACGGGGCACGACCCCGACGCTCTCCGGGTGGCGCCGCTGCAGATCATCATCGGCGCGCAGACGATCCACGCCGTCGGCTACGCGCTCGGCATTCGTCACGACGGCGCCGACGAGGTGGCCGTCACGTACTTCGGCGACGGCGCGACCAGTCAGGGCGATGTCAACGAGGCCATGATCTTCGCCGCGTCGTATCAGGTGCCGGTCGTGTTCGTCTGTCAGAACAACCACTGGGCGATCTCCGAACCGGTCGCCGTGCAGACGCAGTATCCGATCGCCGGTCGGGCGCCGGGCTTCGGGATCCCGAGCATTCGCGTCGACGGCAACGACGTCATCGCCTGTCTCGCCGCGATGCGCTGGGCGTTGGAGCACGCCCGGTCGGGTCACGGTCCGGCCTACATCGAGGCGGTCACGTACCGGATGGGTCCGCACACGACCGCCGACGACCCCACTCGCTATCGCAGGGACGCCGAGGTCGAGGCGTGGCGGGAACGCGACCCGATCGCGCGGCTCGAGTCGCACCTCCGAGCAGCGGGGGAGCTCTCCGAGGACCACCTCGCCGAGACTCAGGCCGCCGCGGACGAGGTCGCGCGCGAGATGCGTGCGGAGTGCCTCGGCATGGTGACCCGACCCCCGCTCGCGGTGTTCGACGGCGTCTATGCCGAGCCGCACTGCGGAGTCGATCGCCAGCGCGAGGAGTACGCCGCGTACGTCGCCTCGTTCGAGGAGGAGGTCGGATCATGACCGAGCTCACTCTCGGGAAGGCGCTCGGAGCGGGACTCCGCCAGGCGATGCGCGATGACGACAAGGTCGTCCTCCTGGGCGAGGACATCGGGAAGCTCGGTGGCGTGTTCCGGATCACGGACGGCTTGCTCGACGAGTTCGGGGCGGCGCGAGTGATCGACACACCGCTCGCCGAGTCGGGGATCGTCGGCACGGCCGTCGGGCTCGCGTTCCGCGGGTATCGGCCGGTCGTGGAGATCCAGTTCGACGGGTTCGTCTACCCGGCCTTCGACCAGATCGTCTCCCAGGTGGCCAAGCTGCACTACCGCACGCAGGGTCGGGTGAAGATGCCGATCACGATCCGCATCCCGTGGGCGGGCGGGATCGGAGCGGCGGAGCACCACTCGGAGTCGCCCGAGGCGTACTTCGTGCACACCGCCGGGCTCCGAGTGATCGCCGTCTCCACGCCCGAGGACGCGTATCGCAGCCTGAGGCAGGCCATCGCCAGCGACGATCCGGTGATCTTCTTCGAGCCGAAGCGGCTGTACCACCACAAGGGGGAGGTGGACCTCGACGGGGCTCTGGCCGACGCCGCGCCGATGGGGCTCGCCAGGGTGGTGCGACCGGGGAGCGACGTCACCCTCGTCACCTACGGGGCGATGGTGACGACGGCGCTGCAGGCGGCCGAGGCCGCCGCAGACGAGGGGGTGTCCATCGAGGTGATCGATCTCCGCTCGCTGTCGCCCGTCGACTACGACACGGTCGCCGCCTCGGTGCGCAGGACCGGGCGCGTGGTCGTCGCCCATGAGGCGTCGCGCGAGGCCGGTGTCGCCGCCGAGGTGATCGCAAGCCTCACCGAGTACTGCTTCGAATACCTCGAATCCGCACCCGTGCGGGTCACCGGGCACGATGTGCCGTACCCGCCGGCCAAGCTCGAGAAGTATCACCTCCCCGATCTCGACCGTCTCCTGGACGCGGTCGACAGGGTGCTGGACCGACCGCACAGCCTGACGGGGGTGGACGCATGATCGCCGAGTTCCGTCTTCCCGACCTCGGTGAGGGGCTCACCGAGGCCGAGGTGGTGCAGTGGCTCGTCGCTCCCGGCGACGCCGTCTCGCTGAACCAGACGCTCGCGGAGGTGGAGACGGCGAAGGCCGTGGTCGAGCTGCCGTCACCGTACGAGGGCACGGTCACGACACTCCATGCCGACTCCGGGCAGACGATCGCGGTCGGCGCTCCGCTCATCTCGTTCCAGGTCCCGGGCGAGATCTCTCCCGGAGGGTCTTCCGGCACCGCCGAGGCACCGGACTCCGACGCGCCCCAGCCGAACCTCGTCGGGTACGGAGCGGCACCGACAACAGCGGGCCGCCCGGCCCGTCGCGCGCGCCGTGCGAGAGCCGGATCCACACCGGTCGACACCGCAGTGCTCGAAGCCGCGCCCCATGACGCCTCGGTCACGCCGCCGAGCGTCGAGCCCGTGGTCGAGAGGCCCCGCTCGACGCCCCCGGTGCGCGCGCATGCGAAGCGGCGCGGCGTCGATCTGGCGCTCGTCGCGGCGCTCGTGGGCGACCGCGTCATCACGCGCCGCGACATCGACGACTACGCCGACCGTGTCCTCGACGCCCCCGACGCCGCTCCGACCTCGACTCCCGTTCCGCCGCCCTCTCACCTCGACGCGGACGGGGAGCGGGAGCTGCGCGTCCCCATCCGCGGCGTGCGCAAGCACACGGCCGCCGCGATGGTGCAGAGCGCGTTCACCGCACCGCACGTGACCGTCTTCCACACGGTCGACGTCACCGCGACGATGGACCTCCTCGAGACGCTGGCGGCCGATCGGGCCCTCGCCGACCACCGGATCGGGCCGCTGGCGGTCATCGCCAAGGCCGTCTGCCTCGCCCTCGGGCGCACGCCTGGACTCAACGCGCGGTGGGATGCCGCGGCGGGCGAGATCGTGCAGTTCCGCTACGTCGACCTGGGCATCGCCGCGGCGACGGAGCGCGGACTCACCGTGCCGAACATCAGGGACGCCGAACGGCTCACCCTGGTGCAGCTCGCCGATGCGATCGGCGAGCTCGCGGCCACGGCACGCGCGGGCCGCACGTCTCCGGCCGAACTCGCCGGGGGGACCTTCTCGATCTCCAACATCGGGGTGTTCGGCGTGGACTCCGGAACCCCGATCCTCCCGCCGGGGCAGTCGGGCATCCTCGCCGTCGGTGCCATCCGTCGCCGGCCGTGGGAGTTCCGGGGTGAGATCGCCTTGCGTCACACCATGACCCTCAGCCTCTCCTTCGACCACCGTGTCGTGGACGGCGCCGAGGGGGCGCGATTCCTCAAGGATGTGGCGGACGTGCTGGAGGAGCCCGGCCGGGCGATGCTGCTCAGATAGCGGCCACGAGCGCCGACTCCGCCATCGCGGCGAGCACCGCGGCGGTGGCGGAGTGACGGCGCGCGGCCGCCCGCGTGCTGTGCGGGGTGGAGTTGATGAGGCCGAAGCACGCCTGGACGCGGAGGCGCAGCTCGTCGGAGTCCGCCGGCACGAGCGGCGCGAGCGTCTCCATCCAGAGATCGATGTATGCGCGCTGGAGGCGTCGGACCGCGGCGTGGTCCTCGGGGGCGAGGTGCGCCATCTCCCGGTCGTGCACGCGGATCACGTCTGCGTGCACAAGGGCGAAATCCACGTGGAAGTCGATGAGGTGGCGCATGCGCTCCGCAGGGGTCTCCGCCGAGCTCGCCCTGCGTGTCCCGCCGTCGACGAGGTCCTGGCTGACGTCGACGAGAACGGCCCCGAGGAGGGCCTGCTTGCCCGCGAAGTGACGGTAGACGGCAGGACCGGAGACGCCGACGGCCGCACCGATCTCCTCGAGGCTCACGCCGTTGTAACCGCGCTCGGCGAACAGGCGGGCGGCCTCGCGGAGAATCGCGTCGGAGCGCTCAGCCTTGGCGCGATCGCGGGCTGTGGGGGTGCTTGTCATCTCAGTTAATCCTCGCTAACCTGAGGCCATGGGTTAGTGAACACTAACCGAAGAAGTGCGAGGCGCGCCAGATGCGCATCTCCACCGCGTGAGTCGAGGAGGACTCCACGATGTCCGTCAGTCAGCGTTCGCTCGCGGCCGACCTCGCCGCCCATCTGAGCGCGGTCGCGCAGGGCGGACCCGTCTCGTCCCGTGAGCGCCATGTCGCTCGAGGGAAGCTCCTGCCGCGCGACCGGGTGGCGCGCGTGCTCGACGAGGGCAGTCCGTTCCTCGAGGTCGCGCCCCTCGCCGCGCACGGCCTCTACGGCGGTGAGGCGCCCGCCGCCGGCGTGATCGCCGGTATCGGTCTCGTCCATGGCCGGCATGTGATGGTCGTCTGCAACGACGCCACCGTCAAGGGCGGCACCTACTACCCGATGACGGTGAAGAAGCATCTGCGCGCCCAGGAGATCGCGACGGAGAACCGCCTGCCGTGCCTGTACCTGGTCGACTCCGGCGGTGCCTTCCTCCCGAAGCAGGACGAGGTGTTCCCTGACCGCGATCATTTCGGGCGCATCTTCTACAACCAGGCGCGGATGTCCGCCGTCGGGATCCCACAGCTCGCAGCCGTCCTCGGGTCGTGCACCGCGGGCGGCGCCTACGTGCCGGCGATGAGCGACGAGACGGTGATCGTCCGTGACCAGGGCACCATCTTCCTCGGCGGACCGCCGCTGGTGAAGGCGGCCATCGGCGAGGTCGTCTCCGCAGAGGAGCTCGGGGGAGGGGCTCTGCATGCGCGTCGCAGCGGAGTGGTCGATCACCTCGCCGACGATGACGAGCACGCGCTCGAGATCCTCCGCGACATCGTCGCGACTCTGCCGCCCTCACCCGCCCCGGTATGGGATGTCGTGGAGAGCCGTCCGCCGGCCGCGACCGGTTCGCTCTACGACGTCGTGCCCGTGGACGTCAACGAAGCCTACGACGTACGGCGGGTCATCGATCACCTCGTCGACGGCGGTACGTGGCGCGAGTTCAAGGCCGAGTACGGAACGACCCTCGTCACCGGTTTCGCGCGTCTGCACGGCCACCCCGTGGGCGTCGTGGCGAACAACGGCGTCCTCTTCAGTGAGTCGGCGCTCAAGGGCGCTCACTTCATCGAGCTCTGCGATCAGCGCGGCATCCCGCTGCTGTTCCTGCAGAACATCACCGGATTCATGGTGGGTTCCGACGCGGAGGCCGGGGGCATCGCGAAGGACGGAGCCAAGATGGTGACCGCCGTGGCCAGCACCCGCGTGCCGAAGCTGACGGTCATCATCGGCGGTTCGTTCGGTGCCGGCAACTACTCGATGTGCGGTCGCGCGTACTCGCCGCGGTTCCTCTGGACCTGGCCGGGCAGTCGCATCTCGGTCATGGGCGGGGCGCAGGCGGCGTCCGTCCTCGCCACCGTGAAGGAGGACCAGCTCACGGCGCGAGGCGACTCCTGGTCGGCGGATGAACGCACGGCCTTCGAAGAGCCCATCCGCGATCAGTACGAGAGCCAGGGCGAGCCGTACTACGCCACGGCGCGGCTGTGGGACGACGGGATCATCGACCCCGACCAGACCCGAGACCGGCTGGGACTCGCGCTCGACGTCGTCGCGCGGACGCCCCTTCCCGATTCCCGCTTCGGCCTCTTCAGGATGTGACCACTATGCTCACGACACAGGCGCCCCGCGCCTTCGACACGGTCCTCGTCGCCAACCGGGGAGAGATCGCGCGGCGCATCATCCGCACTCTCCGTCGCCTCGGCGTGCGCAGCGTCGCCGTGTACAGCGACGCGGATGCCGACGCCCCCCACGTCCGGGAGGCGGACGCGGCCGTGCGGATCGGCCCGGCTCCCGCCGCGGAATCCTACCTCGACATCGATGCGGTGATCGGAGCCGCTCGCGCGACGGGCGCCGACGCCGTCCATCCCGGCTACGGCTTCCTCTCCGAGAGCGTCGGCCTCGCCGAGGCGTGCGCCGAGAGCGGCATCGTGTTCATCGGCCCATCGGTGAGAGCGCTGCGCATCATGGGCGACAAGGCGATGGCCCGCGCGCACGTCCAGCGCTCCGACGTCCCGGTCGTCCCGGGTTTCGACGCACGGGGACTCTCCGACGCGGAGATCGGCGAGGAGGCGGAGCGGGTCGGATTCCCGCTCCTCGTCAAGCCCAGCGCGGGCGGAGGAGGCAAGGGCATGGAAGTCGTCGAGGACCTCGACGGCCTCGGCGCGGCGCTGGCATCGGCACGACGTGTCGCGGCGGCGGCCTTCGGCGACGACGCGCTCGTCCTCGAGAGACTGATCCGGCGTCCCCGCCACATCGAGGTGCAGATCTTCGGCGACGAGCACGGTCGCATCGTCACGATCGGCGAACGCGAGTGCACCCTCCAGCGGCGCCACCAGAAGGTGATCGAGGAGGCGCCGGCCATCGGCATCCCCGAGGCGACGAGAACGCGACTGCACGAGGCCGCCGTCCAGGCGGGGGAGAGCGTGGCCTACGTCGGAGCCGGGACGGTCGAATTCCTCGTCGATGCGGACGCTCCATCCGACGCGTTCTTCATCGAGATGAACACCCGGCTCCAGGTCGAGCACCCCGTGACCGAGGAGGTCACCGGACTCGATCTCGTCGCCCTTCAGCTCCATGTCGCCGCGGGAGGCGCGCTCGGCGAGGGACCTGCTGTGCACGGGCACGCGGTCGAGGCCCGTGTGTACGCCGAGTCGCCCGAACGCGGCTTCATCCCGTCCACCGGCACGGTGCTGCTGTTCCAGGCGCCGCCGGGGGTGCGCGTCGACGCGGCCGTCGAGAGCGGCTCCGTGGTGTCGCCGCACTACGACCCGATGATCGCGAAGGTGATCGCGCACGCCCCCGACAGGCCCGCCGCCCTGCGGATGCTCGACCGGGCGCTCTCACGCCTCGTGATCCTCGGCGTCGAGACCAACGTCGCATTCCTCCGCCGGCTGTGCCGCGACGAGCGCGTGGTGTCCGGCAACCTCGACACCGGCCTCATCGCCGGACTCCTCCCTGTGCAGCCGCAGCGCCCCTCGGAGGCCATGCTCGGCGCCGCACGGTCGTGCGTCCTCCACAACGCCGACGCACACGCGGACGACCGTCGAGCCCGCAGCGGCGCCGTGTGGGCTGGACTCTCCGATCCCTCGCGCACGGTCGTGTCCTTCCGCACCGACGATGACGAGACCTGGGAGTCCGGCGCCGTCCCGCATCCGGGCGTGCGCGTCGGGATGGACGAGGACGGCGCGGTCTGGGCCGGGGAGGATGGGCGCACCGTGCGGCTGCGCCCGCTCGACCGGCGCGAGCTCCTGGAGGAGCGCCTCCGTCACGGGCGGGATGATGCACGGACGGTGGACGCGGGTCCCGATGCCCTCGCCCCCATGCCGGGGAACGTCGTCGCGGTGCACGTCGCCGACGGGGCGGCGGTCGCAGCCGGCACACCGCTCGTGTCGATCGAGGCCATGAAGATGGAGCATCAGGTGGTGGCGCCCCACGACGGCGTCGTCCGCCTGCTGGTCGCCCCCGGTGACCAGGTGCGGCGCGACCAACCGGTCGCGCGCATGTCGACGAAGGAGGAGTCATGATCGAGCAGCTGTCCGACGAGGAGCGCGAACTCGCCGCGATGGTCCGGGAGTTCGCGGACACCGTCGTCGCCCCTCAGGCGTACGAGGCCGACCGCTCGCACACGCTCTCGATGGACGTCGTCGCCCAGATGGGCGACCTCGGACTCTTCGGACTCCCCTTCCCGGAGGAGTACGGCGGGCAGGGCGGCGACTACATGGCTCTGTGCCTCGCCATCGAAGCCCTCGGGCGTGTCGACCAGTCGATCGCGATCACCCTCGAAGCGGGGGTCAGCCTGGGTGCGATGCCCGTCTTCCGCTTCGGCACCGAGGAGCAGAAGCGGGAGCTGCTGCCGGATCTCCTCAGTGGGCGCGCGCTCGCGGGGTTCGGACTCACCGAACCCGAGGCGGGCAGCGATGCCGGCGCCACCCGCACGACGGCGCGTCGCGACGGAGACGTCTGGGTCATCGACGGCTCCAAGCAGTTCATCACCAACTCCGGCACCCCGATCACGAGGTTCGTGACCGTGACCGCCGTCACGGGCTCGACCGACGGGCGCAAGGAGATATCCACGATCATCGTCCCGAACGGGACGCCGGGATTCACGGTCGAGCCCGCTTACGACAAGGTCGGCTGGAACGCCTCAGACACCCATCCGCTCACGTTCGACGGCGTCCGGGTGCCGTCGGAGAACCTTCTCGGGGCGGAGGGGCACGGGTTCCGCAACTTCCTCAGCATCCTCGACGAAGGACGCATCGCGATCGCGGCGCTGTCGACGGGCGCGGCCGAGGGATGCCTGGAAGCGGCCGTCGACTACGCGAAGCAGCGCACGATCTTCGGCAGCGCCCTCAGCACGCGGCAGAACGCGCAGTTCACGCTCGCCCGGATGCGCGCCCGGGTGCATGCGGCGCGGCTGGCCTGGCACCACGCGGCGCGGCTGCGCGACGCGGGTCGCCCCTTCGGCGAGCAGGCGGCCATCGCCAAACTCCTCGCGGGGGAGGCTGCGATGGACAACGCTCGCGATGCCACCCAGATCTTCGGCGGCAACGGGTTCATGAACGAGTTCCCCGTGGCGCGGCACTACCGGGACTCCAAGATCCTCGAGATCGGGGAAGGGACCACGGAGGTCCAACTGCTGGTCATCGCACGTGCCCTGGGGCTGGCCGGGTAGCGTGGCGGCATGACGACCAGAGACATCGTCCAGCGCGGGCTCTATTTCGAGGAGTTCGTCGAGGGGGCCCGCTACCTGCACCGGCCGGGGCGCACCGCCACGGAAGCGGACAACGTCCTCTTCACCACGCTCACGATGAACACCCAGGCTCTCCATCTCGACGCGGCGTTCGCCGACGCGCAGCAGCCGTTCGGCGCGCGACTCATCAACTCGATGTGGACGCTGTCGACCATGGTCGGTGCCTCCGTCGCCCAGCTGACGCAGGGGACGCTGGTCGCTCAGCTCGGACTCGGCGAGATCGCGTTCCCGCATCCGCTGTTCGCCGGCGACACGCTCTACACCGAGAGCACCATCGTGGAACGGCGTCTGTCGACGTCCCGCCCGGGGAGCGGGATCGTCACGATCGCGCACACCGGACGCAACCAGGACGACGTGGTGGTCGCGACGGCGCAGCGTACCGTGCTCGTGCGCTGCGCCCCGGCGGAGGGGGACCGATGACGTTCGACCTCGGGCCTGCGCTGCTGTTCTGCCCGGCCGACCGCCCGGAGCGCTTCGCCGGGGCGCTCGAGAAGGCGGATGCGGCGATCCTCGATCTGGAGGACGCGGTGCTGCCCGACGGCAAGGCGTCCGCGCGCCGAGCGCTCATCGACGCGGACCTCGACCCCGAGCGGGTCATCGTCAGGATCAACGCCCCGGGGACCGAGGCCTTCGCCGCCGATCTCGAAGCCCTCGGGCAGACGGAAGTCCGCACCGTGATGGTGGCGAAGACGGAGGATGCCGACAGCCTCGACGCCATCGACCGGCGGTTCTCGCTGATCGCACTGTGCGAGACGGCCCGCGGCGTGCAGGCCGCCGATCGCATCGCAGCGCATCCCGCCGTCGTCGCCCTCATGTGGGGCGCCGAGGATCTCGTCGCGTCCCTCGGGGGTTCGTCGAGCCGTTTCGCCGACGGACGCTATCGGGACGTGGCGAGAGCCGCCCGCTCCCGCGTGCTGCTCGCGGCCGGCGCAGAGGGCAGAGCCGCGATCGACGCGGTGCACCTCGACATCGACGACGGCGCCGGTCTGCGCGAGGAGGCGACGGATGCGGCGGCCTCCGGCTTCCGGGCGTCCGCCTGCATCCACCCGCGTCAGATAGGCATCATCCGCGATGCCTATGCTCCCGACCCGGACGCCGTGCAGTGGGCGCGGTCGGTGCTCGAGGCGGCGGCGACCGAGCGTGGGGTCTTCCGATTCGAGGGTCGCATGGTCGACGAGCCGGTGCTGCGGCACGCCCGATCGATCATCGCCCGCGCGCGCTGACTCAGAGCAGGACGGTCTGCTCGAGCAGGCGCAGCGAGCCCGGCGACGCTTCGAAACGGTGCGCGGATCCGTTCGCGATGACCTGGCCGAGACGGGGCAGGGTGCCGCCCGAGACGTGATCGATGAGCGCACGGATGACGCCGCCGTGCGCGACCACGATGACCGATTCCGCGGCGGGCGCCGAACGGCGGCGGGAGTCGCGCGCGATGCCGTCGAGGGCGCGTACGGTGCGTTCCGCCACGTCGTCGAAGGTCTCGGCTCCGGGAACCGGCGCGGACCAGTCCCCGTAGCGGTCGATGTACTCGGACACCAGGAGGCCCTCGCCCTCGCCGAACTCACGCTCCCGCAGATCGCGGATCAGGGTCGGTTCGTCGAGTCCGAGCTCCTCCGCGATGATCTCCGCCGTCTCGCGCGCGCGCCGCAGCGGGCTCGCATAGATCGCGTGGTGCAGATCGCCGCCGAGGCGCCCCGCCGCCGTGCGTGCGTCGGCGCGTCCGGTGTCGTTGAGGGGGATGTCGGTGGATCCCTGAATGCGGCGCGACAGGTTCCAGTCCGTCTGACCGTGGCGGACGAGGGTGAGCAGGGTCACGTGAGCAGCTCCTGGAGGGCGGGGAGCACGTCGCTGGTCCCCGCGGCGATGGTGACATCGGCCCAGGGATCCGCACGGGTCGGCTCGCGGTTGACGATGATCAGCGGGATGCCACGGCGACGGGCGCGCTCGACCAGACGCACACCGGAGTTGACGACGAGCGAGGAGCCGGCGACGATCAGCGCGTCACTCGCGCGCAGGAGCGATTCCGCCGCCTTGAAACGGCCCTGAGGGACGTATTCGCCGAAGAACACCACGTCGGGCTTGAGCATCCCGTCGCATACGGTGCACGTCGGGACGATGAAGCCCTCCGTGCTCTCCGGCAGGACGTCGCCGTCGGGGTTCAGCGCCACATTCTCGGGGACGGTGATCCAGGGGTTCTGCTGCTCGATCTGGACCGCGACGTCGCGGCGGTCGAACACCTGTCCGCAGCGGAGGCAGAGCACGCGCCTCATCGTCCCGTGGACCTCGATGACATGCGAGCTCCCCGCGCGCAGATGCAGTCCGTCCACGTTCTGCGTGATGACACCGCTCACCCGTCCGGACGCCTCCAGCTCGGCCAGCGCCCGGTGTCCCCGGTTCGGCCGCGCCTCGGCGAAGGCCTTCCATCCGAGATGCCCGCCCACCCAGTAGCGGCGCCGCGCAGCCGCGTCGCCGAGATAGCGGTCGATGGTCATCGGATCCGCGCGGGTCCGCGCGCCCTCGCCGCGATAGGCCGGGATGCCCGAGTCCGTCGAGATGCCGGCGCCCGTGAGGAGCGCGATGCGACGTCCGCGGAGGAGTTCGGCGGTGAGAGCGACGGCGGCCGACGTGTCGACCGGACTCGATGCGCTCACAGGACCTCCCTCGCTCCGAGTCTACGGCGTGGGGCATCCCTCCGGATCCGAGCCCGCCCGACCGATGGCAGAGTGGGACGGTGGACCTCCTGCACCTCTCCGACCCCGCGGATCCGCGACTCGACGACTACCGCGACCTGACGGACGTCGCGTTGCGCCGCGTGCGCGAACCGGCCGGGGGACTGTACATCGCCGAGTCGGAGAAGGTGATCGCACGCGCCGTGGCGGCGGGGCACCGCCCGCGCTCCGTGATGGTGCAGCAGCGCTGGGTCGAGGGGATCCGAGCGATCATGGCGGATGTCGACGTGCCTGTCTACGTCGTGCCCGACGCGATCGCCGAGCAGGTCGCCGGCTTCGCGGTGCACCGCGGTGCGCTGGCGGCCATGCACCGCCCGGAGCTTCCGCGCGTCTCGTCGGTCATCGCGGATGCGCGCACCGTGCTCGTCCTCGAGGACATCGGCGATCACACGAACGTCGGCGCCGCGTTCCGCGCAGCCGCCGGGATCGGCGCCGACGCGGTGCTCGTCACCCCTCGATGCGCGGACCCGCTGTACCGCCGCAGCGTGCGGGTGAGCATGGGCACGGTGTTCCAGGTGCCCTGGACCCGGATCGACGACGAGGACCGCGCCGTCGACGACCTCCGCGCCGCCGGGTTCACCCTCGCGGCCCTCGCGCTTCGCGACGACGCCGTGTCGCTGCGGGACTTCGCCGCGGACAGGCCGGAGCGCGTCGCTCTGCTGCTGGGTTCGGAAGGCGACGGCCTGTCCGCCGCGACGCTGGAGAGGGCGGACGCCGTCGTGACCATCCCCATGCGCGGCGGGGTGGATTCGCTCAACGTGGCCTCCGCGGCTGCCGTCGCACTCTGGGCGCTCACGGACGACTGACGGGCCGCTGACCGGAATCGCGCGGTGCGCCCGGGTCAGTGCGACTCGGGGAAGACGATCGGCGACGGCTCCGGTCGTTTGGCGGCGATGTGGTCGCCCGACGACTGGTGCCGGAGGCGACGGAGCACCCAAGGCACCAGGTGCTCGCGGGCCCACTCCAGGTCGCCCCCGCGGGCTTCACGCCAGGTGCGCAGTGGAAGGGGCTCCGGTTGCATCGATTCGAGATCGTTCGGCACGTTGAGGGCGCGCAGCACCATGCGTGCGACCTCGTGGTGACCCAGGGCGTTGAAGTGGAGGCGGTCGTCGTCGAAGAACCGCGGATCCTGCACGACCTTGAGCGCCCACTGATCGGCGACGATGCAGTCATGACGGTCGGCGATCGCGCGGATGTTCTCGTTGTAGATGGCGACCTTCCCTCGGAACGGACGGAAGACCGGTGTGAAGGCGGTGTCGATGCCGGTGAAGAGCACCACGGCGGCGCCCGTGGACGACAGGCGGGCGACCGCGTCCTCCAGCTGGGCCGAGATCGCGTCGGGGTCGGTGCCGGGGCGGATCACGTCGTTGCCCCCGGCGCAGAGCGTGACCAGGTCGGGGCGCAGTGCCACGGCCGGCTCGATCTGGTCGCGCACGATCTGCGCGATCAGCTTGCCGCGCACCGCGAGGTTGGCGTAGGCGAAGTCGTCGACCTGCCGGGAGAGGACTTCGGCCACACGGTCGGCCCAGCCGCGGTGGCTGCCGGGCTGAGAGGGGTCGGGGTCGCCGATGCCCTCCGTGAAGGAGTCGCCGATCGCGACGAACCGTCGCCAGGGATGCGGGCTCTCGTTGGCCACGTACGGGGTCCGGGTCGATTCCTGGTCGGTCATCCGGCTTCTCCTTCGCGAACGTGCGACGCGCGTCGGTGGGGGCGCCGCACCGAGAGAGCCTACCGTCCGCACGCCCGGGCGTCAGCGGCACGCGCGGGCGTCGACGGGCGAGCGCCGACTGTCGGCGGCAGCGATTATCGTTGTCTCGATGCTTTCTCCGTCCTTCCCGCAGCGGGCCCCGTGGGGCACCGCGAGCAAGCTGCGAGCGTGGCAGCAGGAGGCGCTCGAGCAGTACTTCCAGGCCGATCAGCGCGACTTCCTCGTCGCGGCGACGCCCGGCGCAGGCAAGACGACCTTCGCCCTGACCCTCGCGGTGGAGCTCCTTCGTATGGGCGAGGTCGATCGCATCATCGTCGTGGCCCCGACCGAGCACCTCAAGACCCAGTGGGCCGATGCGGCGGCACGGGTGCACATCCGCCTCGACCCGCGCTTCCGCAACAGCGACTGGGCGCCCGCCCGCCACTATCACGGCGCCGTCGTCACCTATGCGCAGGTCGCGGCGAAATCCTCCGTCCACCGTCATCTCACGGAGGACGCCCGCACCCTGGTGATCCTCGACGAGGTGCACCATGGAGGCGACGCGCTCAGCTGGGGTGACGCGATCCGTGACGCCTACGGCCCTGCGCGGCGCCGACTGCTGCTGTCGGGGACGCCGTTCCGCAGCGACACCGCCCCCATCCCGTTCGTGGAGTATCACCCCGACGAGTCGGGCGCGCGCATCTCCCGCACCGACTACGACTACGGCTACGGCCGTGCGCTGGCCGACGGCGTGGTGCGGCCCGTGCTGTTCCACATGTACGCCGGCAAGATGCGCTGGCGCACCAGTACGGGAGACGAACTCGAGACGCACCTGGGCCAGGACAACACGAAGGACGTCACGTCGCAGGCCTGGCGGACGGCTCTCGATCCCGAGGGCGAGTGGATGCCGGCTGTGCTGTCGGCCGCGGATCGTCGCCTGACGGAGATCCGCAACCACGTCCCCGACGCCGGGGGACTGGTGCTCGCGACGGATCAGACCGTCGCACGCGCCTACGCCAAGATCCTGCACAGCATCACCGGACAGCAGCCGACGGTCGTCCTCTCCGACGACGCGACCGCGTCGGAGCGCATCGAGCGCTTCAGCGCCGGAGACGCGCGCTGGATGGTGGCCGTCCGCATGGTGTCCGAGGGCGTCGACGTGCCCCGTCTCGCCGTCGGCGTCTACGCCACCTCGTCGTCGACCCCGCTGTTCTTCGCGCAGGCGATCGGGCGCTTCGTGCGGGCGCGCCGGCGAGGTGAGGCTGCGAGCGTCTTCCTGCCCCAGGTGCCGGTCCTCATGGGACTCGCGAACGAGATGGACAAGCAGCGCGATCATGCGCTCGACCGTCAGTCGAAGGACGACGACGGGCTGGAGGACTCGCTTCTCGAGTCGGCCAACCGGGAGGACGAGACCTCCGACGCCCTCACCCAGGAGTTCAGCTATCAGGCGCTGTCGTCGGTGGCGCACTTCGACCGTGTCGTCTTCGAGGGCAAGGAGTTCGGTCAGCTGGCCGAACCGGGCACGCCCGAGGAGGAGGAGTTCATCGGCTTCCCCGGTCTTCTCGAGCCCGAGCACGTGCATGAGCTTCTGATGCAGCGGCAGGCGCGCCAGTCGAAGCTGCGGGAGGTCAGGGAAGCCTCGACTCCACCCGCCGAGACGACCACGCTGCCTGCACCGTTGCACCGCACGCTCAAAGAGCAGCGACAGCTGCTCAACAGCCTCGTGGGTCTCTACGCGCGGCAGAAGGGTGAACCCCACGGTGCCGTGCACGCCGAGCTCCGCCGCATCTGCGGGGGGCCGGCGGTCGCCCAGGCGACGGTGACGCAGCTGCAGTCCCGCATCGAGGTGCTTCGCAAGCGCGTGCGCTCCTGACCCGCTTCGGATCCCCGAAAAGCTGGCAATCCTGCGCTCAGAGCGCCGCCGCCGCGTCGGCCGAACTAGCGTGGAACGGTTGCCCCGCTCCGGGGAACCCGCACGATCTGGAGTACGAATGACAGCCCCCGCTGCCGCTGAGCCGACCGCCGCCGACCGCCGTCGTTGGGCGCGCTACCTCGTGGAGGAGCGCGCCGAGGGAAGGGTCTACCAGAACCTCGCCCGCCGTCGTTCGGGGGAGGAGCGGGACATCCTGCTCGCCCTCGCCGAGGCGGAGCGTCGCCACGAGCAGCACTGGCTGGACCTTCTCGGCGAGGAGCCCGGGAGACTCCCGCGCGCCGGCATCCGCTCGCGGTTCCTGGGATGGATGGCGGGCCGGTTCGGGTCGATCTTCGTGCTCGCCCTGGCGCAGAGCGCGGAGGCGCGGTCACCGTACGACTCGGAGGAGTATGCGACGCCCGCGATGCGCGCGGACGAGAAGGTGCACTACGAGGTCGTCCGCGGGCTCGCAGCCCGCGGACGCCGTCGGTTGTCCGGGTCCTTCCGCGCGGCGGTCTTCGGAGCCAACGACGGGCTCGTCAGCAACCTCGCCCTCGTGCTCGGCATCGGCGCGACGGGGGTGAGCTCCGGCTTCGTCCTGTTCAGCGGCATCGCCGGCCTCCTGGCCGGGGCGCTGTCGATGGGCGCCGGGGAGTTCGTGTCCGTGAGGTCGCAGCGCGAGCTGCTCGCCGCCACCGAGGCGAACGAGGATGCCGCGGCATCCGCTGCCGATCTGGACATCGACGAGAACGAGCTGGCCCTGGTCTATCGGGCACGGGGGATAGACCCCGGGGAGGCGCTGGCCCGGGCGCGCCGTATCGTCGCCGCGGCGCGGGCCGGCGTCGAGCGTGCCGCGACCGGACCTGTGACCGTGCACGGAGCGAGCGACCATGACATCGTCGGCGGCGATTGGACCGCGGCGCTGTCGAGCTTCCTGCTCTTCTCCTCGGGGGCGATCATCCCCGTCCTCCCCTGGATCTTCGGCCTCGAAGGGACGACGGCGGTGCTGGTGGCACTCGTGCTCGTCGGAGTCGCGCTGCTCTGCACCGGCGCGATGGTCGGCATCCTGTCCGGCGGTCCACCTCTGCGTCGCGCGCTGCGTCAGCTGGCGATCGGTTTCGGCGCAGCCGCGATCACGTACGCGCTGGGCCTCGTGTTCGGGGTGGGCGCGGCCTGAGCCGGAGACGAGAAGAGCCCCGGTCGATCCAAGGATCTTCCGGGGCTCGCCCTGTGCGCGGAGGGGGACTTGAACCCCCACGCCCTATCGGGCACTAGCACCTCAAGCTAGCGCGTCTACCATTCCGCCACCCGCGCAGGTGTTGGATGTCCGTTGCCGAACGAAGATTTACATTAGCACGGGGGGAGCACCGGTCCGAAACCGAGCACGCGTCCCGGGCGCGCCACGGTGCTTCGATAGCCTGGGACGCATGACCGATCCCTCGCTTCCCGAGGTCGTGCGCGTCGCGCGCGACCTGATCCGCTTCGACACGTCGAACTTCGGCGGCGGGGAGGCCAGGGGGGAGCGGGAGGCGGCGGAGTACGTCGGCGCCTACCTGCAGGACCTCGGGCTCGACGTCGAGTACTACGAGCCGATCCCGCGGCGGACGAACGTGATGGCCCGCGTCCGCGGCCGTGATGCCTCGAAGCCCGCGCTGGTCGTGCACGGACACCTCGACGTGGTTCCGGCGATGGCCGAGGACTGGAGCGTCGACCCCTTCGAGGGCGTGGTGCGCGACGGCATGCTGTGGGGCCGCGGAGCGGTCGACATGAAGAACATGAACGCGATGATCCTGACGGCCGTGGCCGACATGCTCCGTGCGGGCGAACGGCCCGAGCGGGATCTCGTGCTCGCGTTCTTCGCGGACGAGGAGAACGGCGGCGTCGAGGGTTCAGCTCTCGTCGTGCAGAACCGGCCCGACTGGTTCTCGGGCGCGACCGAGGCGATCAGCGAGGTCGGCGGATACTCGATCTCGGTCGACGACCGCCGGGCGTACCTCCTGCAGGTGGGGGAGAAGGCGCTCATCTGGATCCGCCTGATCGCCCGGGGGCGCGCCGGGCACGGGAGCCGCCTGCACGATGACAATGCGATCACGCGGCTGGCCGAGGCGGTCGCCGCCATCGGACGCACGCGGTGGCCGATCCGACTCACCCCGACGACCGAGGCGCTGCTGGCGGGCCTGAGCGCCCTGACCGGTCGGTCCGTCGACGACCCCGACGCTCTGGCCGCTGCAGCCGGCCCTGCCGAGGCCTTCCTGCGCTCGACGTTCCGCACGACGACGAACCCCACCGTGCTGCGCGCGGGGTACAAGCACAACGTCATCCCCGAGCGGGCGGAAGCGCTCATCGACGTCCGTGTCATCCCCGGTACGGAGGACGACGTCCTCTCCCAGCTGCAGACCATCGTCGGCCCGGACATCGAGATCGAGACGGTCGTGCGCGACATCGGCATGGAGACGTCGTTCGAGGGCGATCTCGTCGACGCGATGGTGGCGAGTCTCGGGCGGCACGATCCCGGTGTGCCCGTGATCCCGTACCTGCTGGGCGCGGGCACGGACAACAAGGCGCTCGCCTCGCTCGGCATCACCGGCTACGGCTTCGCGCCGCTTCGTCTGCCCGCCGACCTGGACTTCACAGGCATGTTCCACGGAGTGGACGAGCGGGTGCCCGTAGAATCGCTTGTCTTCGGTCAGCAGGTGCTGGCCGATCTTCTGCGCACGTACTGAGCGCTCGACTCGTCGTTCGCGGCCCGAAACAAGAAGGCTCCTCCATGCACCTGCTCGAAGCGCTCATCCTCGGCGTCGTCCAGGGACTCACCGAGTTCCTGCCGATCTCCTCCAGCGCGCACCTGCGCATCCTGGGCACGTTCCTCCCCTCCGGCGAAGACCCGGGAGCGGCGTTCACGGCGATCACGCAGATCGGCACCGAGGCGGCCGTCGTCGTCTTCTTCTGGCGCGACATCGTGCGCATCATCCGGCAGTGGTTCCGCTCGTTGATCGGCCGAGCCCCCCGCACCGATCCCGATGCGCGCATGGGATGGATGATCATCATCGGCAGCATCCCGATCGTGCTCCTCGGACTCCTCTTCCAGGATCAGATCGAAAGCGTCTTCCGTTCGCTGTGGATCGTCGCGATCATGCTGATCGTCTTCGGCATCCTCCTCGGGGTGGCCGATCACGTCGGCGCGAAGCGGCGCCGGCTCGATCAGCTCACCTATCCGCACGGCGTGGCCTACGGGTTCGCGCAGGCGCTCGCCCTGATCCCCGGCGTCTCCCGCTCGGGCGGCACGATCACGATGGGCCTCTTCCTCGGATACGAACGCGCTGCGGCAGCCCGCTACGCGTTCCTCCTGGCGATCCCCGCCGTCTTCGGCTCGGGCTTCTACCAGGTGTTCAAGAGCTGGGGCGAGCCGTCGTTCTTCTCCTTCGGCGACACGCTCGCGGCCACGGGCGTCGCGTTCGTCGTCGCACTGGGCGTGATCGCGTTCTTCATGAACTGGATCTCGAAGCGCAGCTTCCTGCCGTTCGTGATCTACCGGATCCTGCTGGGCACCGTGCTGCTCGTGCTGCTCGGCACGGGGGTCATCGCGGCGTGACGGCCGACACCGTGGCCTCGGGGATCAGCGCTTGTGCTCTCCGGGGCCGTCCCCGCGGCGCTTGAGGTAGCGCTCGAAGGCCTGCGCGATGGCGTCACCGGAGGCATCGGGGGAGTCCCAGGTGTCTCGCGTGCGCTCGAGCTGTCGGATGTACTCCGTCATGTCCTCGTCGTCGGCGGCGGCCGCGTCGATGGAGGCCTCCCAGGCTGCGGCCTCGGTGCGCAGGCGCTCGCGCGGCACGTCGACGCCGGTGAGCTCCTCGAGACGGTCGAGGAGCGCGAGCGTCACCTTGGGGGACGGCGTCGCGGAGGCGACGTAGTGCGGCACGCTCGCCCACAGGCTCGCGGTGGGGATGCCGGCGCTCTCGGCGAAATGCTCGAACACGCTCAGGATGCCGACGGGGCCCTCGTACATGGACTTCTCCAGTCCATGTGCTTCGCGCACCTGATCGTTCTGGCTCGAGGCGAAGATGGAGATCGGGCGGGTGTGCGGGACGTCGGAGAGCATCGCGCCGAGGGTGACGAATCCCGTGATGTCGTCGCGCAGGGCGACGTCGATGAACTCGGAGGCGAAGGCCTGCCAGGTGCGCGCCGGTTCGGTACCGGTGAGCACCCAGAACTCCGGTCCCGCTCCCGGATCCCGCGGCCGCCAGAGGCCCGCTTCCGGCCAGGTCAGCTGACGACGGCCTTCGCCGTCCATCTTCGTCGCGGGGCGCGTGTACTGATAGTCGAAGTACAGCTCCGGATCGATGGAGTGGACGAGGTCGTACTCCGCCGACTCCCGCAGCGCGGCGATCGCTCCGCTGGCCGCTTCTCCCGCGTCGTTCCAGCCGTCGAACGCGACGATCACGATGCGCGAACCGAGGACATCCATCGTGGCTCCCTTCGCCCGGACCGGATCGGTATCCCTCCAGGCTAGTGCGCTCGTGCCCGGAGAGGGCGCAGCCACGGCATAGCATGGTTCGGTGAGCAGCCATCCGGAATCCGCCAGACCCCGCGCCGTCCTCTGGGACATGGACGGGACGCTCGTCGACACCGAACCGTATTGGATGGCGGCCGAGACAGCGCTCGTCGAGTCGTACGGCGGGACCTGGACGCACGAGGACGCTCTCCAGCTCGTGGGCAACGGACTGCACGACAGCGCGATGATCCTCCGTAGCGCCGGCGTCGACATGGAGCCCGACGCCATCATCGCCCTGCTCACGGACGCCGTGCAGACGTCGCTGCGGACTCGCGGAGTGCCGTTCCGTCCCGGTGCGCGCGAGCTGCTCCGCGATCTGCGGTCGGAGGGGATCGCCACCGCTCTGGTGACGATGTCTATGCGCAGGATGGCGCTCGACGTCGTCTCGCTCATCGATTTCGAGGCCTTCGACCTCGTCGTGGCCGGGGACGACGTCAGCAACCCCAAGCCGCATCCCGAGCCGTACCTCCGCGCCGCGTCGCTGCTCGGCATCGACATCGCGGAGGCCCTCGTGATCGAGGATTCGCCGACCGGCCTGCGCGCGGGCAGCGCCTCCGGGGCCGTCACGCTCGGCGTGCCGCACATCGTCCCGCTCGACGAACTCGGGGCGCACGAGCTCTGGCCGACTCTCGAGGGTCGGAGAGCCGCAGACCTCGTCGACCTGTTCGCTCGCATCACGTCCATGACAGGAGCCACCCGATGACCGTCACCAGCGCCCCACGGCCCAGCGGTCCGTTCCGGGAGGGCGACCGTGTGCAGCTCACGGGCCCGAAGGGTCGGTTGCACACCATCACCCTGCGCTCGGACGGCGAGATGCACACGCACCACGGCGTGCTCTTCCACCGCGACCTGATCGGTCTCCCCGACGGCTCGGTCGTCGAGAACAGCTCGGGCCACGAGTATCTGGCTCTGCGTCCGCTGCTGCGGGACTTCGCCATGTCGATGCCGCGCGGCGCCGCCATCGTCTATCCGAAGGACGCGGCGCAGATCGTCATGCAGGCCGACGTCTTCCCGGGGGCCACGGTCGTGGAGGCGGGTGTGGGGTCCGGTGCGCTGTCACTGTCGCTGCTTCGAGCGATCGGTCCGGCCGGCCGGCTCGTCTCCTTCGAGCGCCGCGACGACTTCGCGCAGGTCGCACGCGGCAACGTGGAGACGTTCTTCGGCGAGGAGCCCGACACCTGGCGCGTCGTCGTCGGCGACCTCGCCGAGGCGCTCCCGACGGAGTTCGAGCCCGGCACCGTCGATCGCGTCGTTCTTGACATGCTCGCGCCCTGGGAATGCATGGACGTCGTCGCCGATGCGCTGACCCCGGGCGGCGTGGTGCTCTGCTACGTCGCGACGGCCACGCAGCTCTCCCGCGTCGCCGAGTACATCCGGGGGACGGGGCTGTTCACGGACCCGGACGCCTCCGAGACGATGGTCCGCGGGTGGCACGTCGAGGGGCTCGCGGTGCGCCCGGACCACCGGATGGTGGCTCACACGGGGTTCCTGCTCACGGCACGCCGGCTCGCGCCGGGCGCCGTGGCGCCGTCGGTGAAGCGGCGCGCATCCAAGAGCAGCTACGGCGACGAGGACGTCGAGCTGTGGACGCCCGGCGCTGTCGGAGATCGCGAGATCACCGACAAGAACCTGCGCAAGCGCGCGCGGGAGGCGGCGAAGGCCGCGGAGGGCGCACGGCATGCAGCGGCTTCGCGCGAATCGGAGTCGCCGACGGAATAGACTGGAGCGCGTGCGTAAAACGTCCGCCGTTCTGGCAACCCTCAGCCTCGCCGTCCTCGCTCTGACCGGATGCGCAGCAGCCCCGACGTTCGCGGGCGCGGCCTGCGACCGGACGGCGAACGAGGGCGCGGTCCGCGATTCGGTGACCGTGGAGGGCGACCTCGGCGAGGCCCCCGACGTCACGGTCTTCGCGCCGGTCAAGGCGTCCGACACGACGTTCGCCGACGTCACCGTGGGCGACGGGAGGACGCTCACCTCGGCCTCGCAGCCGATGGTCCTCGACATCGCCTTCTACGGAGGCGACAGCGGCGACAAGCTCTACGAGTCCGAGTTCAACGGCGACGCCGGTCGCGTGCACACCATCGACTACTGGGCGCAGCGCTCGCCCGGCCTCGAAGAGGTGCTGGAGTGCGCCACCGGCGGCACCCGCACAGTCGCCGTCCTCACGCAGGAGGACTTCGGCGAGGCCAACGCGGAGGCCTTCGGTCTCGCCGACGGCGAGAACGTCGTGGCCGTCATCGACGTCCAGGACGTCCTCCTCGCGCATGCAGAGGGCGCCTCGCGCTTCAACGACGCACGAGGTCTGCCGACGGTGGTCCGCGCGCCCGACGGAACGCCGGGCATCATCGTCCCCGACAGCGACGCACCGTCGGACACGGTGACGCAGACTCTGATCGAAGGCGACGGCGCCGAGGTCGAGAAGGGGTCCACGATCGTCACGAACATCATGGCGGTCGGCTGGGACGACAAGGAGGTCGTGTCGAGCACGTGGGGCGCCGAGCCGAACATCGGTCCGGCCGCCCAGGAGCTCGTCGGGGCGACGGTCGGCTCGCAGCTGCTCGTCGTCGCGCCCGCGTCCGAGGGCGGCTCCGCGACCGCGATCGTCGTGGACATCCTCGGGATCATTCCCGCGTCGGGGCAGTGATGGCGGCCCGTATCCCGGCCGAGGAGCGCCTGACGAATCTCGTCGTGGCGCTCATGGCCACGGAGATCGGGCTCACCAAGCAGCAGATCCTCGACAACGTCTCCGGGTATCGCCAGCGGGCGGATGCGGGCGCGCGGTCGGACGCGCTCGAGAAGATGTTCGAGCGTGACAAGGACGAGCTGCGCACTCTCGGCGTCCCGGTGGAGACGATCGGAGACCAGGCCGACCCCAACGATCTCCGCGAAGCCCGGTACCGCATTCCTCAGGCGGAATACGACCTCCCGGCGGACATCGAGTTCACTCCGGCCGAGCTCGCCGTCCTGCGCCTGGCCGGCAGTGTCTGGAGCGCGGAGTCCGCCTCGGGCGATGCCCAGGCTGGCGTCCGCAAGATCCGTGCGCTCGGCATCGACGGAGACGAGCCGATCATCGGATTCGCGCCGCGCATCACGGCTCGCGATGCGGCCTTCCCCGTCCTCCAGGACGCGATCGAGCGCAGCAGGGTCGTCACCTTCGACTATCTGAAGCCCGGCGACGACGCCCCGCGTCGCCGCCGCATCCGTCCCCTCGCCCTCGTCGACTACGAAGCACGGTGGCATGTCTTCGGCATCGACGTCGATATCGAGTCCGACCGCATGTTCCTGCTCAGTCGCATCGTGGGTGACGTGCGGATCACGCCCACCTCCTTCGATCCCGCTCTGCGTGACGGCGCCGGTGATCGCGCTCTCGCGGGACTCGAGCGCGTCGCCGCGACGAACTCGGCCCTCCTGGAGGTGACTCCGGGGACCGAGGCGTCGCTGCGACTCGGACGCCGTGCGGCGCCGGCGACCCAGGGCATCCGCGTCCCGTTCGTCGACGTCGACATCCTCGCCGACGAACTCGCCTCCTACGGGCCGGAGGTCCGTGTGGTCGAGCCGGCGATCCTGAAGGAGGCGGTCATCGCGCGTCTGTCGGCGATCGTCGCGGTGAACTCAGACGACGGGGGCACGCGATGAGCGCCACGGCCAAGCCGCTGCTGGCCGCGGACCGCGTCCGCGTGTATCTCACGCTGGTGCCCTACCTGCTCGAGCACGGTCAGGTGACCCTCGCCGAAGCCGCCGCCGAATTCGGCGTGAGCACGTCCGAGATGCGCCAGATGGTCGAGAAGCTCACGGTCATCGGCCTCCCCGGGGACTCCGGGTTCTGGCAGCAGCCGCAGGAGCTCTTCGACATCAACTGGGATCTCCTCGACGAGGAGGAGATCATCGAGATCACGAACGATGTGGCGTTGCGCCGCGTGCCGCGTTTCACCGCACGAGAGGCCGCCGCTCTCCTCGCCGGACTCCAGATGGTGGCGGCCGTCCCCGCGGTCTCGGATTCGGGTCTCGTGACCGGGCTCATCTCGAAGCTCTCCCGCGGCGCGGCGGACGCCCCGGCCGAGGTCGTCGTCGCACCCAGCGCCGTCGACGAGGTCCGTCAGGTCGTGTCTCGCGCCCTGCAGGAGGGTGTCGCCGTCTCGTTCACCTACCAGGCGCCCGATGCCTCGCCCACGACGCGCACGGTCGATCCGGTGCAGGTCCTCATCACGAACGCCCAGTGGTACCTGCAGGGCTGGTGTCACATGCGCCGTGCGATGCGGACGTTCCATCTCGACCGGGTGAGCGATCCGCGCCTCACCGACATCCCCAGCACTCATGCCGGTGACCAGGTCCCGGAGCCGTTCGCGCCGTCGGCCGAGGAGGGAGAGGTCGTCGTCCGCGTCCCCGCTCGTATGGCGCCGCTTCTCGACACCTTCCTGTCGACGGAGACGCTCGGCACAGCCGACGGCATGGTCACAGCGCGGCTCCACCTCGCCGACCCGCGCGGCATCAAACGCTATGCCGCGCGGCTGGGCGGTGTGCTCGAGGTGCGCGAGCCCGCGGTCGCACGAACCGCGACCAGGGAGTGGGCCGAGGCCGGACTCGCGCTGTATCGCCACCCCGACGGTCGCGACGCCGGGTAGACTCTTCAAAACGACGAAGGAGAATCATGGGCGCTTTCGGTTGGCCACATCTGCTGATCATCCTCGCCGTCATCCTGCTGCTTTTCGGCGCGGCGAAGCTGCCCGCGCTCGCGAAGAGCCTCGGTCAGTCCGCCCGAGTGTTCAAGGGCGAGATGAAGGCGATGAAGAACGACGACGACGCGGACGCGTCGACGACGAACCCCGCGGCTCCCGCGACCTCGGTCGCCGATCCCGCTGCGACGACTCGCGACGTCGACCCGGGTCAGCCTCCTCGATCCGCGTAGTCCGTGTCGGCTGTCGATTCCGCTGATCAGGGGACCTCGGGCCGCGATCGGCGGATGTCTCTCGGAGCGCATCTGATCGAGCTGCGCAAGCGTCTCTTCATCGCGGCCGCCGCTCTCGTGGTCGGCATGATCGTGGCGTTCATCGTCACGGAACCCATCATCGAACTCCTGTCGGTGCCGATCCGTGCCATCGCCGCTGAAGCGGGCCGGGAGTACACGGGACTCAACTTCACGACCGTGACCAGCGGCTTCGATCTGCGGATGCGGATCGCCTTCGCCATCGGGCTCCTCATCTCCGCACCGATCTGGCTCTGGCAGGTCTGGGCCTTCGTCATGCCGGGCCTCACGAAGAAGGAGACCCAGTACACCTGGGGTTTCCTCGGCGCGGCGATCCCGCTGTTCTTCGGCGGCTGCACCGTCGCCTTCTTCGTCCTTCCCCACGTCATCGAGATCATGGCGTCCTTCGTTCCGACGGGTATGGCGCAGTTCTTCGACTATTCGACGTACTACGACTTCGTCTTCAAGTTCCTCCTCGTGGTGGGGATCGCCTTCGTCCTTC
>JAAIGE0101167876.1_pt1 | contig 34117 bp, 28 predicted proteins | sample 6487951 | NCBI WGS metagenome assembly JAAIGE01 (sample SAMN13974128, study PRJNA590717) | phyllosphere metagenome | biome: tomato field; feature: multiple bacterial spot infested tomato fields; material: tomato leaves; isolation source: leaves from tomato fields | host: Solanum lycopersicum ...
AGTAGGATTACTGTCGCTGGTCTATCTCACCGGCTCATGGAGTTCGCCAAAAGCAGGAGCCCTGACCGGCCGCTTTGGGCGCGCGCCGGTGATGCTGAGCGCTATCGCTATTATGCTGGCCGGACTGCTGCTGACGCTGGCGCCCACCCTGTGGCTGATCGTTCCCGGCATGCTGCTCTTTACCGCCGGTTTTTTTGCCGCTCACGCCGTTGCCAGCGGTTGGGTGGGAACCCGCGCCCGGCGCGCCCGAGGCCAGGCCTCTTCACTCTATCTGTTCAGCTACTATGCCGGATCCAGCCTGGCCGGTACGGCGGGCGGCCTGTTCTGGCATAGTTACGGCTGGCCGGGCGTCACGTTATTTATTACGCTGCTGCTGCTGCTGGCACTGCTCACCGGTTTTCTGCTGCTGCGCCGCCGCCTCTGACCCGCGCTTATGGCCAGGCGGAGCGCCCCGGCTCCGCTTCCGCCACCTTTCTCCAGGTCCACCTGAAACAAAACTGCAATTCATCGTTATAATCTTTTCTATTCCAATAATAGTCAGACGTTTTTTTTACAGCAATGAGGTGGTTAATGGCGCTTTTTTACTATGTTGATAAACATGCCGGGTATAACAATAATCATGTGGTGCACGCAAAAGGCTGCCCGTTCCTCCCTGCCGACCCTGCGCGGCGCTTTCTTGGCACTTTTTATGCGCCGAACGCGGCGATCCAGCAGGCGCGTAAATTCTATCCGGGCGCCATGGGCTGTGAGCACTGCTGCCCGGTGGGTGTAAAAAAAAACCTGACCCCCTGTAATAGCGTGGCCCTGAAACATATGGTGTGACTCTGATAATTCTGGTCTGAAGTCACACTGTTATAAATAAGGGTTACGTCGCCACTCTGTCAGCCCTGAATTCCGCGCTTTTCCCCGTCAGCGGCTGATGCCGGTAATAAACAGAGGAATAAAAAAGCCTTAGCAGGTTTCCATCTGCCGGTTCATCAGCCACAATAGAGATAATTTGTGACGCAGATCACCTTTGAGGCGTCTCTGCTCCCGTTAACCTGCTGTCTGACTAATTTGAACTTCATGCAAACATCTACCGTTTCCCGTAAAACAGCCTGGCTACGCGTTGTCCTGCTGGCCATTGCGGCGTTTGTCTTTAATACCACTGAATTTGTGCCGGTCGGCCTGCTTTCTGATATTGCAGCAAGCTTTACGATGAAAACGGCAGATGTGGGGATCATGCTCACCATTTATGCCTGGGTGGTGGCGCTGCTGTCGCTGCCGCTGATGCTGCTGACGCGCAACGTTGAGCGGCGTCTGCTGCTGGCGGTGCTGTTTATTCTCTTTACCGGCAGCCACGTGCTCTCAGCGTTTGCCTGGGACTTCCGCTCTCTGGTGGTGTCCCGTGTCGGGATTGCGCTGTCACACGCCGTGTTCTGGTCGATTACTGCCTCGCTGGCTATTCGCGTGGCACCGGCGGGTAAGAAAACGCAGGCGCTGAGTATGCTTGCCACCGGAACCGCACTGGCAATGGTTCTGGGGGTGCCTATCGGGCGCGTAATCGGGCAGTATCTCGGCTGGCGCACCACGTTTGGCATGATTGGCCTCTCGGCGCTGGTGCTGATGATCCTGCTGGTGCGTGTGTTACCGCGTCTGCCCAGCGAGCATACCGGCTCACTCAGCAGCGTGCCGATGCTGTTCCGCCGTCCGGCGCTGGTGACGATGTATCTGCTGGTGACGCTGGTGGTCACGGCGCACTACACCGCTTATAGCTATATTGAGCCCTTTATGCAGGTGGTAGCGAACGCGGATGCCAATTTTACCACCCTGCTGCTGCTGCTGTTCGGCTCTGCGGGCATTCTCGGCAGTATTCTGTTCAGTACGCTGGGTAACCGCTTCCCGTCTGCGATGTTAATCGCTGCTATTGCGCTGATCACGCTCTGTATGGGACTGCTGATTTTTGCAGCGGTGCGCCCGACCGCCATTATTACCCTCTGTATTATCTGGGGCATGGCGATGATGATGATCGGACTGGCGATGCAGGTTCGCGTGCTGTCACTGGCCCCGGATGCCACCGATGTGGCGATGTCGCTCTTCTCCGGTATTTATAATATCGGTATCGGAGCCGGCGCACTGCTCGGCAGCCAGGTCAGCCAGCATCTGCAGCTCTCAGACGTGGGTAACGTCGGGGCGCTGATAGGGCTTTTCTCGCTGTTCTGGTGCGTGGCGATTTTCCGCCGCTATCCGCAGTTACGCTCTAATGGCTGACTGACTGACCGGCAGCTGCAGGGACGCACGCTGCCGGATCCCGCTTTTTGTATTACGCCTCGCATCCTGTCCGTTTTGCCCTTTATAATCCCACTGACTCTCTCCGCAGGGACCGTTATGAACAGTAAACGAGTAACGCTGATTCTGTCGCGCGCCGTCAGCCACGTCATGCTTGAGGATATCCGGGCGATTGTGCCAGCCGCTGCGCTGAGCGTTTTTATCAATACCCTGGATGAAACCCGCTACGCCACGGTTGAGTGCCTGCAGAGCGAAGAGAACTGTGCGCTGCTCGCCTCCGCTATTGTGGTCTGGCGTCAGCTCGGGCAGATTCAGCACATTGACTACCATAAAGGCGATCGCCTGCGGCAGATCGCGGATGCCACGCAGTTTGAACTGTTCAGCATGATGAAAACGCATCGCGCGCTGCTCCGGCTCGCTTAATAAGGATTGCTATGAAGATTGGTTTGCTGTTTCCCATTGCCATTATTGTTGCCGGCGTAACGTTTCTGGCCTGGTTTATCGCCAGCGGTGCAGCGGTGCCGGGGTCGTAAAGCGGCACCGCTGCGGCGGCAGCAGCCGACGTCTGCGCCTTAACGGATATGCTTCTGGCTAAAGAGCAACGCCGCGCCGCTCAGCAGCGACATCGCCATCAGATAATAGCCCGGTGCCAGGCTACTTCCCGTCCAGCTAATCAGCAGCGTGCAAATCAGGGGCGCAAAGCCGCCAAAGAGGGTAACGGCGACGTTATAGCTGATCGCCATGCCGCTGGCGCGCGTGCCCATCGGAAAGAGATCGGCCATCACTGAAGGCACCACGGAGAAGTAGACCGACTTCAGCAGCGCCATCCAGCAGACCAGCAAAATCAGCGTCACCGGCGTGGTATGGTTCGCTAACAGCCGGAACGCCGGCCAGATGGTAACCATTAACAGTATCAGCGATCCCCACATCAGCGGTGCGCGGCCAACGCGCTCCGCCCACAGGCCCATCAGCGGCGTCACCAGCGTCAGGATCACCCCGCCCAGCAGCGTAGCGGTAAAGGCCGCGCTGCCTGAAAGGTGGAGATTTTTGGTCGCCCAGGTCGGCACATAGTTCAGCATGTAGTTAACCGCCGTCGAGATCACCATCAGGCCAATCGCCAGCAGCATCAGTTGCTTCTGGCGCCCGAACAGACGCTTCAGCGGCGCGGGCTCCGGCGGGCGGTCGGCAAAGCTTGCGGGCTCATGCACATGGCGGCGGATATAGAGACCCAGCGGACCAATCAGCAGCCCAAAGGCAAACGGAATGCGCCAGCCCCACGCCTGCATTTCACTTTCGCTCAGCAGCTGCGTCAGCCCCAGCCCAAACGCAGAGGCCATCAGCGTACTGGCTCCCTGGGTCGCGAACTGCCAGCTGGCAATAAAGGCTTTGCGCTCGGGATAGTGCTCCACCAGAAAGGCCGTCGAGCTGCCAAACTCGCCGCCAGCTGAAAATCCCTGAATCAGCCGCGCTACCAGAATCAGCAGCGGCGCCAGCAGCCCGATGTGCGCATAGCCCGGCATAAAAGTGATGATCGCCCCGCCCAGCATCATCAGATTGATTGAGAGCAGCAGCGCCCGCTTGCGTCCGTGGCGATCGGCGTAGTTACCCAGCACGATTGCCCCCAGCGGGCGGATCAGAAATGAGACGCCAAAACTGCCAAAGGTCAGCAGCAGCGAGACCGCCGGATCGCTGACCGGGAAAAAGGCGTGGGCAATATAGCTGGCAAAAAATCCATATACCGCAATATCAAACCACTCCAGGGCGTTGCCGATGCAGGTGGCAAACAGCGTTTTATGCAGCGCAGGTTTACTCCCCGCGAGCGTGGCGGCCGGGTTCAGGCTGCTCATTGTGCACCTCCTGCTCTGGCACGATGCTGTGCAATAAGCGCGTCACCCCGCTCGCCCAGATCCCACAGCAGCGCGGTCATGATCTGCAGCCCTTCGCGCGCCACCGGCGTCAGCAGATGCTCATTGACGCCATGCTGCCCGCAGGCCGGATAGGAGTGCGGCACCCAGAGCGTCGGTAATCCCAGAGTGTCCGCAAACACATCGTTCGGCAGCGATCCGCCCAGATTCGGCAGCAGCGCCGGAGGCTGCTCACACAGCGCCGTCATGGTATGCATGACCCACTCCACCAGCGGATCGGTCGGATCAAAACGCGTTGCCGGCGATCCGTGCAGCACCTCAACCTCAACGTCAGTAAAGCCTGCGGCGGCAAGGTGAGCCGTAACGTGCTCGCCCAGCCGCTGCCAGTCGGTTCCCACCACGAAGCGCAGCTGGCATACCGCCGTGGCGCTGGCGGGGATAGCATTCATCGGGCGTGCCGGATTGCCGGTGATAAAGGTCAGCACTTCCAGCGTGTTCCAGCCATAAAGGCGTTCGGCAGGCGTCAGCCCCGGCTCCCCCCAGTTGCAGGCAAGCGCAGGATCGCCCGGCATGCCGCCCACGCGGATGCTGCTCAGGATCGCACGCACCGCGGGCGTCAGAGAGTCAGGTTTCAGCGCGGCGACCTGCAGCTCACCGCGGGCGCTTATCAGTGCTGCGATCGCATGGGCCAGCCGGGTACCGGGGTTACTCAACAGGCCGCCCCAGTTGCCGGAGTGACAGGCGTTGTCGCGCGCGTTGATGGTGAGACGAAAATTTACCGCGCCGCGTGAGCCGAGAAACAGGGTCGGACGGGGTGCGCTGACGCGCGGTCCGTCTGACGCGATAAAGAGATCGGCCTTCAGCAGCGCAGCATGTTCCCGGCAGAGTTCCGCCAGGCCCGGCGAGCTAATCTCCTCACCCATTTCAAACAGCAGTTTGCAGTTAAAGCCGAGCCGGCCGCCCCGCGCGTGCCAGACCTGCTCCAGCGCCGCCAGATTTATGCAGTGCTGGCCTTTATTATCCGCGCTGCCGCGCGCATACCAGCGATCGCCCTCTGCCGTCAGCTGCCAGGGATCCAGATCGGCGCGCCAGTTTTCATCGTCACCAAAGACCACATCGCCGTGACCATAGCTCAGCAGCGTGGGCAGCGTCGCCGCTTCCATACGGATGGCAACCAGGAACGGCGGCTTATCCGCCAGCGGGTTGGCGATAAAGTGCAGCTCAAAACCGAGCGCGCTCAGCTGCGGGCCGATCTCCTCGCGCAGGTAATGCGCCAGCTGCGGCGCACGATCTGGTCGCTGACTCTCCGTGCGCAGCGCCACGCGTCTCGCCAGCAGCTGCTGAAACTCACCGCTGTCGAAGTAGCGCAGCGCGGCTGATATCGCCCGATCTCGTGTCATGTTTGCATCTCTGTTTGCGTTATTGTGCTGACATAGTTACGAAATCACTGCTTTGCCACAATTATCAATTTATCGAGTATGCTTTGCTTTTACAGCAAAGCTTCCCTGCCCGTTTCTGAGGCATGCACTATCATGAGGCACGTCGATGTTAAGCACTGAACTTCGCTATTTTCTGGTGGTTGCCCGGGAAGGATCGCTCAGCGCGGCCAGCGCGCAGCTCTACGTAGCCGTTTCCGCTATCAGTCGTCAGATACAGCGGCTGGAGACGCAGGTTGGCACGCCGCTGTTTCAGCGCCACGCGCGCGGGATGGTGCTGACGGAGGCGGGGGAAATCTTTGCGCATCACGTGCGAAAAACGCAGCTCGATATGGAGTATGCCCTGGCGGAAATCAACGGATTACGTGCGATGCGGCGCACGCTGATCCGCGTGGCCTGTACCGATGGTCTGGCGTTCAGCCTGCTACCGGCTCTGATCGCCGCGTTTCGCGCTGACCACCCGGCCACGCTGTTTGAGGTACAGGTGGCAGACGCACAGGGTGTGGCAGAGCAGCTGCGTCAGGGCGCGTGCGATATTGCGCTGCAGTTCAGCCTGCGTGCTGAACAGGGAGTGGAGGTTATCGGCTCCTGGCCTGCGCCGGTGTTGCTCCTGATGCAGCAGCAGCACCCGCTGGCCGCAGCGTCCGCTATTACGCTGGCGCAGCTCAGCCACTATCCGCTGGCGCTGCCGCAGCAAAATACGACCGTACGCCAGCTGTTTGAACTGGCGAGCCACATGAGCGGCCAGCTGATTGAGCCGGTGTTAACCTGCGACAACTTCTCGGCGCTGTTTAACTTTCTGCTGCAGACGCCGCAGGCGGTGACAATCTGCAGCGCCTTTACCGTACGCGGCCAGACCGGACGGCATCAGCTCGCCCTGCGGAGCATTAATATCGAACAGCTCAGTCAGCGTACACTCCAGCTGCAGGCGCAGTCAGGGCGGCCCCGCAGCGCCGCCCTGACGCTGTTCCTCGCGTTCCTGCAGCAGCAGCTGAGCGCAGAAGATCCAGCACTTACTGCTTAATATCGACCGGATAGAAGTTGTGCTTGCCAAACGGATCAACCTGATAGCCGCTGACCGACTTGCGCACCGGTTCAAAAATAGTGGAGTGTGCGATCATGACCGCCGGCATCTGGTCATGCATCATCTGCTGCGCTTCCTGATAGAGCGCAACGCGCCGCTCGTGATCCTGCTCGGCGCGCGCGGCGGTAATGATTTTCTCAAACGGCTGATAGCACCACTTTGACGAGTTGGAGCCGCCATTCGCTGATGTGCAGCTGTAGAGCGGACCAAAGAAGTTATCCGGATCGCCGGTGGCGGTGGTCCAGCCCATCAGCGCCGCCTGATGCTCGCCGCTCTTGACCCGCTTAAGGTATTCGCCCCACTCATAGCTGACGATGCTGGCTTTGATGCCCACCTGCGCCCAGTCCGCCTGAATCATCTCAGCCATCCGGCGCGCGTTGGGATTATAGGGGCGCTGCACCGGCATCGCCCAGAGTGCGATTTCGGTACCGGGTTTGATGCCCGCCTCCTGCAGCAGCGCTTTGGCCTGTTGCGGATCCCAGGCGTAATCTTTCAGCTGCTGATCCGCGCTCCAGACGCCCGGCGGCAGAATGTTTTTCGCTACCGTGCCGGTGCCTTTGAAGATTGCGTCGATAATCGCCTGTTTATTGATGGCCATTGCGAGCGCCTGGCGCACCTTCACATTATCCAGCGGCGCTTTGGTGGTGTTAAACGAGAGAAAACCGGTGTTCAGGCCCGACTTCTGCTCCAGCGTCAGATCGGGATTGTTGCGCATCTTATCGAGATCGGCCGGATTCGGGAACGGCATAACCTGGCACTCATTTTTCTCCAGCTTCGCCAGTCGCACCGAGGCGTCCGGCGTGATTGAAAATATCAGCCGATCCAGTTTTGCTTTGCCCTGCCAGTAAGCCGGGAACGCCTTATACAGAATGCGTGAATCTTTCTGATACTGCACCAGCTCAAACGGGCCGGTGCCAATCGGCTGCATATCAACCTTTTCCGGCGTGCCCGCCTTCAGCATTTTGTCCGCATACTCGGCGGAATGAATGGAGGCGAAATACCACGCCAGATCGGCGAGAAAAGGCGCTTCCGGGTGCGCCAGCGTGATACGCACGGTGTGATCATCTACGCGGTCAATGGCGGTGATGAGTTTTGCCAGCTCCAGGCTCTCAAAGTTCGCGTAGTTGCCGCCGGATACGGTGTGATAGGGATTTTTTGCATCCATCTGCCGCATAAAAGAAAAAATCACGTCGTCCGCATTGAAGTCGCGTCCCGGCGTGAAGAGTTTATTGCTGTGGAATTTTACGCCTTTGCGCAGATGGAAGGTGTAAACCCTGCCATCGGGGCTGATCTCCCAGCGTTCTGCCAGCGCAGGCTGTAAATCGGTCGTGCCGGGACGGAAGTCCACCAACCGGTCAAACAGCGGTACGGCGCTGGCATCCACGCTGGTGCCGGAGGTATAAAGCTGCGGGTTAAAGTTTTCCGGGGAGCCTTCAGAACAGTAAACCAGCGTCTTCGCGGATACGCTGCCCGCCACAGCCACGCCCAGCAGGCTTAGCGTCAGTTTGCTCATCATCATTTTCATACTGTTTCTCGCTTTTTATTGACTTATGTTGGTCTGCATCGCTATTTATTTCATTGATAACATGTTTTCACCGCCAGGCGTATCACCTGCGGACCCTTACTGATAAGGAATTGTGATGACAGACCAGCTTGCCCGGGAACTGACCCGGCGGTTTTATCGTTATCTGGCGGTCTCCAGCCAGAGTGATGCAAAGTCCACCACCCTGCCCAGTACGCCCTCTCAGCATGAGATGGCTGCGCTGCTGGCACAGGAGCTGCGAGACCTGGGGCTGCAGCAGGTCGAGATTGACCAGCACGCCACCGTAACCGCCGTTAAGCCCGGCAACACGCCTGGCGCACCCCGTATCGGTTTTATTACCCATATCGATACCGTGGACGTTGGCCTCTCGCCCGATATCCATCCGCAGACGCTGACCTTTACCGGCGACGACCTCTGTCTTAATGCTGAGCAGCAAATCTGGCTGCGCGTGGCGGAACATCCGGAGATCCTGCCTTACCGCGGTCAGGAGATTATTTTCAGCGACGGCACCAGCGTGCTGGGTGCCGATAACAAAGCTGCGGTAAGCGTGGTGATGACGCTCATGGCGAATCTGCAGGGCGCGCACGGCGATGTTGTGGTCGCGTTTGTGCCGGACGAAGAGATTGGGCTGCGCGGTGCCAAAGCGCTGGATCTTGAGCGGCGTTTTAACGTCGATTTCGCCTGGACCATCGACTGCTGTGAGCTGGGAGAGGTGGTCTATGAATGCTTCAACGGCGCCAGCGCTGAGCTGGTGTTTAGCGGCGTGCCGGCGCATCCGATGTCAGGGAAAGGGGTGCTGGTCAATCCGCTGCTGATGGCGCATGATTTTATCAGCTGTTTTGATCGCCAGGCGACGCCGGAACAGACCGAGGGCCGCGAAGGCTATATCTGGTTTAATGAGATGCAGGCGAACGCCAGCCAGGCGGTGCTGAAAGCCTCCATTCGTGATTTCGATCTGCAGGGTTTTGCCGCGAAGAAACAGCAGCTGGCAACGGTTGCCGAACAGATTGCCGCCCGCTATCCCACCGGCAAGGTGGCGCTGACGATCGGCGACGTTTACAGCAATATCAGCAATGCGATTGGTGAAGATCGCCGCGCCATCGATCTGCTGTTTGCCGCGCTGGCGCAGGCTGGCGTGACGCCGAAAGTGATCCCGATGCGCGGTGGCACCGATGGCTCTGCGCTGTCAGCGAAAGGTCTGCTGACGCCTAACTTTTTTACCGGCGCGCACAATTTTCATTCGCGCTTTGAGTTTCTGCCGATCCCCTCGTTTGTGAAGTCGTATCAGGTGGCGGAGGCGCTGTGCGCGCTGGCTGCCAGGCCAGCCTGACAGAGGGCAGGCGTTGCGCCTGCCCGCTCTTTATCAGGGCTGTTTGCTGGCGGTCACGTCAATGCCCGGAAAATATTTGGCTGCCAGCCGGGTCACGGTGCCGTCCGCCTGAACCTTGCTGATAGCTTCATCCAGCGCCGTTTTCAGCTGGCTGTCGCCTTTGCGCAGTCCATAACCGATGCCGGTGCCCAGGATAGCGTCATCCTCAACCGGTCCGCCGGCAAAGGCAAAACCTTTCCCCTGCGGCTTATCCAGGAAGCCGGACTGCCCGGCCGCCGACATCACCAGCGTGCCGTCCAGACGACCGGCGACCATATCGTTATAGACCTGGTTCTGATCCTGATAGGACGTTACCGTCACGCCCTGAGGCTCCCAGTGTTTCTTCGCATAGGTCTCCTGAATAGAGCCCTGCAGCACGCCGACCGATTTGCCTTTCAGCGCGTCTGCTGAAGGCTGCAGCTTCTCGCCCGCTTTCACAATCAGCATGCTGGGAATACGGTAAATCGGTTTGGTGAAATCGATGCTTTTTGCCCGCGCCTCGGTGATGTTCATCGCGGAGTTAATCGCATCAAACTTTTTCGCCTGCAGCGCCGGGATCAGCGCATCAAAGCTGCTCTCCACCCAGCTGCAATTGAAGTTGCCGGTTTTACAGATGGCGTTACCCAGCTCAATATCAAAGCCTTCCAGCTCGCCGTGCGCGTTGCGGCTCTCAAACGGCGGGTATTGTGACTCCACGCCATAGCGCAGGCTGGTCTGCGCCAGCGTCTGTGCCGATGCGATCATGCCCAGTGCAATAAACAGCGCGTTCAGTTTTTTCATTATATGTCCTCTTTTACCCTGTAACCCGGCAGAGCGCAGCTGCGCCCGCCTCAAGTGTGGCGTCATCTTTAGCAAACGAAAGACGGATTAATCGGTTATCGGTGCCATCTGAATAAAACGCTGAGAGCGGAATGGTCGCCACGCCGTAATCAACGATAAGACGTTTTACCATTTCGCTGTCGCTCTCGTCACTGAAATCGCGAAAGCTCGCCAGCATAAAAAAGGATCCGCTGGCGGGCAGCAGCCTGAACGGTGACGCCTGCAACAGCGTGGCCAGCCGGTCGCGCTTTGCCTGATAGAGCGCAGCGAGCTGCAGATAGTGCTCCGGCTGCGCGAGATAGCAGGCAAACCCCGCCTGCATCGGCGTGTCTGCCGCGTACATCATGAACTGATGGATCTTGACGATTTCTGCCATGATAGCAGCCGGTGCCAGCGCGTAGCCAACCCGCCAGCCGGTGACGTGAAAGGTTTTGCCAAATGACGAGACGATAACGCTGCGCTGCGCCAGTTCCGGATGGGTCGCCATACCGCAATGCTGACGGCCATCAAAAAGAATATGCTCATACACCTCATCTGACAGCACAATAATATCGGTGTTGCGCGTCAGCTGCGCCAGCGCGCTCAGGTCTGCCGGCGTCAGCACCTGTCCGGTCGGATTATGCGGCGTATTAATAATGATCATGCGGGTACGCGGTGAGAGACGGGCGCGTACCTCATCCCAGTTAATGGCAAAATCGGGCTGCTGCAGCTTGATCCCTACCGGCGTGGCGCCCTGCAGGCGCACCACCGGCGCATAGCTGTCGAAGGCTGGCTCAAAAAAAATCACTTCATCGCCTGCGTGCACCAGGGCTGAAATCGCCATATAGAGCCCCTGGCTGGCGCTGCCGGTGATCAGCACTTCGCTGTCAGCATCATAATGCTGGCCATAAAGCGTGCGCACTTTTTCCGCCAGCGCGTTTTTCAGCGCTGGCAGGCCTGTCATCGGCGCGTACTGATTCTGGCCGTCGTGCATCGCCTGCGCCACCAGCTCCACCAGCAGCGGATCGCAGGGAAAATTGGGGGCGCCCTGCGACAGGTTAATCGCCTGATGGCGGGCCGAGAGCTGACCGATCACGCTAAAGATCGTGGTGCCTACATCGGGCTGTTTTGAACAGAGAGAAACTGGCGTGGTGATGCTCATTGCTGCGGCCTCGCTGACTGACAGAGTAAGATTGAAAGATCAGATCGTTATTCAACGCATAGCGCCTTGAGACGACAAGCGAATTGTCGTCATAATAGCCATGAGAAAATTGCATAGCTGAGGATGTTATGGCCTGTTCTGCTCCTCCCCTGACAGCGATTAACGCGTTTCTGGTGACGGCGCGCTGTCTCAATCTGACGCATGCGGCGCGCGAGCTGTACCTGACGCAGAGTGCGGTAAGCCGCAAAATTGCCACGCTGGAAAACTGGCTGGGCTTTGCGCTGTTTCAGCGCCATGCGCGTGGCCTGCGGCTGACTGAACGCGGCGCGGCGCTGCTGCCGGAGCTGCAGCAGAGCTATCAGCAGCTGCTGGCGGTAACGGAACGGGCGCGCCAGCCGTCGCAGACGCTGCGGCTGAAAGCGCCCAGCTGCATTATGCGCTGGCTGCTCCCGCGCCTGATTGCGTTTGAACAGCGCTACCCGGCAACGCATGTCGCGCTGACCACGACCCAGGAGCATCTCTCTCAGCTGGAGGAGTTCGATGCGGCGATTGTTTATGGTCTGCCGCCACCCGATGCGCTGCGGCTGTTTGATGAGCGTCTGACGCCGGTGCTGGCCGCCGGGATGGCGATCCCGCAGCGAATTGAAGAGATGAGCGCGCTGACGTTTCTGCATCCGACGCCAGACCGGCGTGACTGGCAGCACTGGCTGCAGCAGCAGCGGATTGAGCTGGTGATGCAGCGTAATCAGCATTTTGCCACGATGGATCTCGCTATCAGTGCGGCAATACAGGGGTTTGGTATTACGGTGGCGGATATCACGCTGATTGAAAACGATCTGCTGGCGCAGCGCCTGGTAACGCCGTTCCCCGGCAGCGTGGCAACCGGGGCGGCGTACAGTTTACTGCAGCGTCAGGATAAGCGCGCCCCGCCGCTGCTCGCTGAGCTGGTGTCGTGGCTCAGCCGTGCCTAAAAAGCGACCCACTCCTCACTGGCTGCGGGTTTCGCCGCCGGCGTAGCGCCAGCCAGCGCCGGACGACGCAGCGGAGCAGCGGAAACCGGCGGCGCATGATGAACCGGCGCGGCGGCAGAGAGGCGGAAACGCGCGACGGAGAGCTGCAGCGCTTCCGTCTGCCGCTCCAGCGCGCTCGCCGCCGCAGAGACCTGCTCAACCAGCGAGGCGTTCTGCTGCGTCACGCTGTCCATCTCCGTGACTGCGGTGCCAACCTGCGAGATCCCTTTACTCTGCTCTTCGGAGGCCGCGGCGATCTGCTTCATAATTTCGCTGACATCCTGCACGGACGTCAGGATCTGATCCATCGTGGTGCCGGCGCTGCTTACCAGCACGGAGCCTTTGTCCACCCGCTCCACCGAGTCGGCAATCAGGCTGGCAATCTCTTTTGCGGCTCCGGCGCTGCGCTGTGCCAGATTGCGCACCTCGCTGGCCACTACGGCAAAGCCGCGCCCCTGCTCACCGGCACGCGCCGCTTCAACTGCCGCATTGAGCGCCAGGATATTGGTCTGGAAAGCGATACTGTTGATGACGCTGGTAATTTCAGCAATTTTCTTCGAGCTGCCGGAAATGCCCTGCATCGTGGCAACCACTTCGCCTACCAGCTGACCACCCTGCTGCGCGGTGCCGGTCGCGGTATCAGCCAGCGCGCTGGCCTGACGGGCGTTATCGGCGTTGAGTTTCACCGTCGCGGTGAGTTGCTCCATGCTGGCCGCGGTCTGTTCCAGCGCGGCCGCCTGCTCTTCGGTGCGTGAAGAGAGGTCATTGTTGCCGGCGGAGATTTCCGACGCGCCGCGGTAGATATTATCTGTCCCGCTGCGGATAGCGCTGACGGCATCGCGCAGGCTCTCCTGCATGGCGCGCAGCAGCGGTATCAGTTTGCCCACGCAGTTGCGGCCTGCATCCTCCATTGGCTGGCTGAGATCGCCCTGCGCGATCAGCGTAAAGTGCTCGCGGATCCGCGCCAGCGGCCTGACCAGCATGCTCACCAGATACCTGTCCGTAAACAGCAGGATCAGCAGACCTGCCGCCACCGCCATCACGATGATGACTTTGGTCATGCCTGTCAGCCGGTCTACCGTGACCCGTGTTGCATCCAGTTTGCTGCCCGCGGACTGATTAAAGGTTTCGGCAGTGGCGCCAAACGCGCGGCTCAGCGCCGGCGTCACGCCGGTCGCCTGCGCTTTGTACGCTTCAGGCGTGCCCTGGCGCGCCAGCGCGACCTGCGGCGCAATGCCCTCATCCAGCAGTTTCTGCCAGCTGTTAATTACGCTCTGCGCTGTTGCCGGATCCATCGGACCGGGTGCCATCGCTTTAAACTGATCCAGCTGCGCTTTCATGCTGCTGAGCGCCTGCTCAACGGGGGCAAAGGCTTCTGTGCTGATTGCCGCGCCGGCGGTACGGCTCTCCATCACGCGCGACAGACGCGTTACTACCCGAAAATATTGATCGTTGCCTTTGCTCAGCACCGTCATCTGATTCACCAGCTGGCGATCGACCTCATTGCCTTTCCCCAGCGCATTCAGCGCATAAACGCTGAACAGACCGACGCCGCACCACAGCAGGCAAAACAGCCCGAGCAGCGCCAGTAAAACCGCGCGAATCGTAAAATTTTTAAAGATACCCATACCTGTTCCCCTGGATTGATACGCGTTATCGCCCGATAAAATCGGGCATATTGCGGTTATCGGCAGCAGGCAGGGAAAATGTAACCGTTTTGTAAGCTAAATAAGCGCCAGCGCAGCGGGGGGGAACAACGCAATCGTGCGCCAGTCTGCTACCGGCATTACAGCTGCACGTGGCTGCGCATCATCAGCCGGAACAGGCGCAAACGGCGACGCATAAAGCGCTTTTTTAAAGTGGTAACCGCACGGCCCTGTTCACCAAACGCGAGCGTGACATCCTCTCCGGTGCGCCAGACGGGCCACTCCGTTTCATTGCGACCGCGCAGGCGATAGCTGAATTCAGTGGCATCCCTGGCAAACGCCACCCAGTATGCGCTTACCTCTGCCGCCAGGGTTTTGTCCGCGGCAGTATAAGGCCGGTTATCGGGCGGCGGCAGCGTCTCCAGCGCGTTAAACACATAGGGGATTTCATTACCGTGCCAGGCGCCGTGCGGGTAGAGATCGCGCGCATTTTCAGAAACATAGTCAAACCAGTAGCGCCAGACGGGCATGCCGGTACCGGACTGCGACTGCGCGATCAGCAGCGGCATGACGGTAAACGCCATGTCGCGTGCCACCGCGCGTCCCAGCAGCGCATCATCATGAATGTCGTATAACCATTTCAGCAGGCGATAAGTGAAGCGGTTCTTCTCGCGCATCTGCAGCAGCACGCCGCGCGCGTCGACCCCAAAATAGTTGAGTACGCTGGCTTCATCGCTGTTGCTGCCAATCATCAGCGGCACGCGATGCTGCCGGCCGGCGATAAAGGTGTCGAGCATCGGCTTTGGCAGCACGGCATCCCCGCTGATCGCCACCGGTCCCGGCGCCAGCGGCTGTGCCAGCGACCAGAATGCATCGCCGGGCAGCGCGCGCAGCTGTTCTGCCGTTGCGTTCTCCGGCAGTCCGAAGTGGGCGGCGACCTCTATTCCCTTCTGCCGCGCCTGCGGCTGCGTCAGATCGGGCAGACTGTAGCTGCTCTGGACGATGCCTTTGTGAAACAGCCCTTCTGCCAGCGGTGAACAGCAGAGAGAGAGTACGCTGCGGGCGCCAGACGATTCACCAAATAGCGTGATATTGCGACGGTTGCCGCCAAAGGCGGGAATATTGCGCTGGATCCACTGCAGTGCGGCTATCTGGTCGAGCAGCGCAAAGTTATTGACGGTTGCGCCCGCCTTATACTGCGCATCCAGCGCGGGATGTGAGAAAAAACCAAGATGGCCCAGCCGGTAGTTAAGGGTGACCACTACCACGCCCTGTGCGGCCAGCGCTTTACCCTGATAAGGATCCAGGCTGCCGGCACCGAGGGTGAAACCACCACCGTGCAGCCAGACCATCACCGGCAGCGGTGCGCCAGGCTCAGGATCGGGGGTCCAGATATTGAGATATAAGCAATCTTCACTGAAAGTGCCCGGATCGCCACCACCGATGCCGATGCAGTATTCGCGATTTTGCCAGCTCGCTGCTCCCCACGCGGTCGCGTCGCGTGCGGTTTGCCAGGGGGTAACCGGCTGAGGTGGCCGCCAGCGTAGCGCGCCCGTCGGCGGCGCAGCATAAGGTATCCCTTTGAAAACATAGATGTCATCATCCATCAGGCCGCTGAGCTCGCCTTCTGCTGTCTTGATCCTCAGACGCGGTTCATTTTTCATATCGGGTTCCCTGATAAAGCGTGCCTCATTATTTGCAGCGACCCGATAAATGTCTATGTTCTTAAAGCATTTGCAGATTATGCCGAAACATGACCCGGATCGCTGAATGAGATCATCAAATATTTTGGCTTACTGTCGGCAGGCTGTTTAGTCTATTGTGGCGGGGCTGAATCCGGCAGGTCAGATGAGTTTCATCCTGAACGGGCGGATTTGATCGAATACCATGCTTACATCGGGGAAAAAGCGTAACCGTTCTGAACGGTGCCGCTGAGCAGAAGCGTATTCGCATATGCTTCTGCCATTATAATGATAAAAAATCGCCGGCTGCTGAAATCATCGCTGATTTCGCTGACCGGCTCTCTGTTATCCCTCGTGAATGCCGCAGCGAATCAGACTGCGCTGCTGCATCTGCGCATAGAGCGCCATCTCATCCTGTACTGACGCGCCCAGCGCCGCTTCAAACGCTGCCTGACTGGCGTGACCCGCCTCGCGCGTTGTTACCGCATTACCCAGATTAGACTGAAATATGCCCGCCGCGCTGACCGGCAGAAAATCTTCATACACGATAGGTTCTGCCTGCAGCCGGCCAGCCTGCAGCAGGGCTGACACGCTCTCTCCGGCGCGCGGAGGCTGCTGTTCGCCGCGCTCCGTCAGACGATAGCGGAACCAGGCGAGCTGCTGCTCGCGCAGCGTCTCTTCATCATCGGGGAAATCACGAAATACCTCACTGAGGCGCTGCTGATGCTGCGCATTATCGCTGCCGGAGCCCGCGGCAGCCAGCAGCCGGTCATACAGAGCCCGGCCGGCCGGGGTCAGCGCCGCACCGCGCTGCTCTATCTCGCCGAAGCGCGCCGTGTGCGTGCCCGGCGTACCGTCACTGAAATGCACCGCCTCTTCCAGCGCTTTAAAGCTGGTCTGCCGCAGCAGGATCGGAACCTGGCGCCGCGGCGGGCCTTCAATCAGCACTTTTGGCTCGATACCGCGCGACGGCATCAGCGCCTGCACGCGATCGATATCCAGCGTACGCGGCGTCAGATGGTTGATATGGCAGCCGCGGAAGCAGACAACGTCAGCGATCAGCCGGTGCTGCTGGCTCAGCGCATGATAGGTTTTGCTGTCCACCGTGGTCTGCGCATGCCAGCGGAACGTTTCCAGCGCCTCGCTGACAAACGCGGCTGCGTCTCTGGCATTAAGACCGCCCTGCTCCTGATGACGCCGGATAAGCCTGCGGCAGCCGGGCGTAAAGATATCGCGCGCGCCGAGTATCGCCATCGCACGGGCGTGCAGCGCCGGATCGTCAATCAGCTCAGGACGCAGCAGCGACGTGAAAACGCGAAACGGATTGCGGCGCAGCGCGGCCTCGCTCACGGGCCGGAAAGCCGTGGAGTGAACCGGTACGCCCGCCTGCGACAGGTCGTAATAGCCCACCGGCTCCATGCCCATCACGGCAAACATCTCCCGCAGCAGAGAGAGCTCGGCGGCCGTCCCGACCCGGATAGCGCCATGGCGTTCAACGCTCAGCCGCGCCAGCTCATCCGCCGCTGCCAGCCGATCTTTCAGCGCGGAGTTCGCTTCCAGCGTGCGTTCATTGACCGCGCTGACCAGCTGCGTCAGCGCGCCATACTGCGGCACTTCCTGCTGATACATGGCCGACATGGCCTGTGAAAATAGCGTACGGATCGCATCAGAGCTGAGAAAATTTTCCATAACAGGGGTCCTGAGCCGGAACAGTGCTGTTACTCTAAATCAAGGCACGCAGCGCAGGTAAAATTTTCCCTGAAGTGTGATCGCCCTGTCACTCCACGCCCGGTTTTGGATCGGCAAAGCGGTACTTGAGCACCAGCATCAGGGTTGTCAGCACGGCCGGTATCGCCAGCAGCAGGAAAATCTGGCTAAACGCCCAGCCCAGCGTCAGCAACTCTGCGCCGGCAAACGCGCTGAGAATCGCACCGATACGGCCTACGCCGTGCATCCAGCTTGAGCCGGTGGCGCGGGCGTGTGTGGGATAGAAGTGAGCGGAGAGCGCATTCATGCCGGTATTGGCGCCGTTAAAACAGAAGCCGCTGCAGAACGCGATTGCGCTCATCAATCCGACCTGCGCCGGAGAGAAGCCAAGCGCAACTATCGCAATGCCGCCGCAGAAGTAGATGGTCGCCAGCGCAAGACTGGCGTTCATGCGGTCCATCAGCCAGCCGGCAAACAGCGAGCCCAGCGTGCCGCCCGCCTGATACATGGCCGTGACAATCGCGGCCTCGGTGAGCGACATCCCCAGCGTGTTGATAAGCGACGGCAGCCAGCTGCCAATAAGGTAGACCAGAAACAGTCCCATAAAATAGCCGCCCCAGAGCATCAGGCTGCCAAACAGATAGGATTCTGATACCACGGTAGCTATCGCGCCGCGCCGCACGTTCAGAGTTTCACTGGCGTGATAGCGGCTGCCTGGCGCCACCTCTCCTGGCAGCATACGCTCAAGGATCGCGTGTATACGCGCCGCCGGCGCGCGCTGGTGAATCAGAAAACGCACCGACTCCGGCAGGCCATACATCAGCCAGGGCAGCACCAGCAACGGCAAAATGCCGCCCATGAGTAACACCGCGTGCCAGCTGTAGCGCGGTAGCAGCCAGGATGCTGCGAATCCGCCAGCCGCTGCGCCAAAGGTGAAGCCGCAAAAGACTACGGTGATAATAAAAGATCGGCGACGTTCAGGAGCATATTCCGCCACCAGCGTGCCCACGTTGGGCATGGCGGCGCCCAGCCCCAGTCCGGTCAGAAAGCGAAACAGCATCATCTGCTCGATGTTCTGCGCCAGCGCGGTGGCCAGCGTCCAGAGCCCAAAAAAGAGCACGCTGAGCAGGATCATGATGCGGCGCCCATAGCGGTCGGCCAGCGGCCCGGCCACCATCGCCCCCAGCGCCAGACCAATCAGCGCGGCGCTGATCACCATGCCCAGCTGATGGTTTGTTACGCCCCAGCCTGCTTTTAGCGCGGGCGCAATGAACCCCATCAGCGCGATATCCATACCGTCCAGTGCCACAATCACAAAGCAGAGTGCGATAAGCCGTTTCTGCCAGCGGCTCAGCGCATGACGGTTGATTAACTGGCGAACATCTACGGCTTCGGCGCTGGTCACGGTTTAACTCCTGCTGTTCAGCAAAAAGGTCATCAGTTTTGGTAAAAAAAACGGCGGATATGATAGCCCATCGTTAACCCTGCACTGCACAATTTTTTCACATGACGCCCGTTTCACTCAAAAACAGAACGATTTAAGCCTCTGATAAAACATACTTTTGCAAAAACTGCTTTTCAGCCAGTCGGGACCAGGTTGCAAAAACAAGGGGTTAAGGGAGGCCGTGTATGAAAAGACTTTTGTTAAATTCATTTTGCAATTAAGTTAACAGAACGCATTTTTGCTGGTTGCTCTCGCCAGCCCTTACGGATTACGTTGACCCTATGGATAAAAACACGGTTTTCAGCCAGCGCATTCGCCTGCGCCATCTGCACGCTTTCGTCGCCGTTGCGCAACAGGGAACGCTGGGGCGTGCAGCAGAGACGCTCAGCCTGAGCCAGCCTGCGCTCTCCAAGACCCTGAATGAGCTTGAAGAGCTGGCAGGCGCGCGCCTGCTGGATCGCGGGCGTTCAGGCGCGCAGCTGACCACGGCGGGCGAACAGTTTCTGGTTTACGCAGTAAAAGTGCTGGACGCGCTGAATCATGCTGCGCAAAGCTTTAACGCGCCGGCACCGGGACGGCCGGTTATTATCCGGCTGGGGGCGCTGACCACGGCGGCAATGGGCATGTTACCGCAGATTCTGAACCGCTTTCATGAGCAGCAGCCAAACACCACGGTGCAGGTAGCCACGCTGCACAACAACGTGCTGCTGGCCGGGCTGCGCGCCGGTGAATTTGATGTCGGCATTGGCCGCATGGCCAGCAGTGAAATGATGGCGGGGTTAAGTTATGAGTTGCTGTTTCTGGAGTCGCTGAAGCTGGTCGTCAGGCCGGAACATCCGCTTTTAAGTGACAACGTCACACTGTCCCGCGCCATGCAGTGGCCGGTGGTGATCTCGCCGGAAGGCACCGCGCCGCGGCGCATCGCGCAGCATATGCTGGATGAGCAGAGCTGCAGTTTGCCTCCGGACTGCGTTGAAACCTCCTCTACCTCCCTTGCCCGCCAGCTGGCGCTGCGCTACGACTACGTCTGGTTTGTTCCTTCTGGCGCGGTCAAGGAGGATCTTGAACACCATGCCCTGCATGCACTGCCGCTCGCCTCACCCGGTCCGGGCGAACCGGTAGGGATCATCACCCGCAGCGGCTATCCGCTCAGCCTCAGCGCCGAAGTGCTGATCGCCACGATCCGCAAGTTTCACCATTAGCGGCTGCGCTTTAGCGGCTGCGCTTTGCATGCCGCTCGCGGTTGTCGAGCCGCGCCTGCTCAGTTTTACGCAAACTCACATAAAGCGCGCCCGCACCGCCGTGCTGCGGCTGTGCGGTACAGAAGCTTTGCACCTGATCAAACTGCTGCAGCCAGCGCGCCAGATAGCTGCGCACAATGTTGGCATGCGACTCGTCATCACGTCCTTTGCCGTGAATAATCAGCAAATTACGCAGCCCCTGCCGGCGCGCTTCCTGCATAAAACTGAACAGCGACTGGCGGCAGGTCTCCACCGGCTGACGCAGCAGATTCAGGCTGGCCTCCAGCGGATATTTGCCCAGCCGCACTTTATCCACGACGCCCTGCTGAATGCCTTCTGCCCGGTACTCCAGCGGTGATGTGAGCGGGATAATCTCCAGAAAACCGCGCGTAAGAAAGTTCTCTTCGCTCTCCGGCGGCACAGTCCGTGGCGCTTTAGTGGAGGGCGCACGCAGCCACTGCGTATTAGCACAATCTTTCAGGGGCGTGACATCCCCCATGGCATCGCGGAACAGGTCTTCATCATCAAGGTTCATCATGTTTCCCCATACCCGATTAAGCATATGCGCACGGCATACTGATAAAACTGAAGAATAGCAAAGGTTGCCGTACGGGGTAAAAGGTCTGCACCGCAAAGGCCGGATGCTGTTACGCCGCGCGGGTGAGATCAATCGGGCGAATACCCATTATTTGTAAGGTTTTTGTGCCAGATCCAGCCTGCATGCATTCACAGCAGGAAGAAAAATGGTAAAATTGACGGCAGTCAATAATCATCGAGCGTACAGATATGATCCAGGAAAAACGCAGCATTCGACGTATTCAGTCTGGCGGATGTGCGATCCACTGTCAGGATTGCAGTATCAGCCAGTTGTGTATTCCTTTCACACTGAATGAGCATGAGCTTGATCAGCTGGACAACATCATCGAACGTAAAAAGCCGATTCAGAAAGGCCAGACATTATTCAAGGCGGGTGACGAACTGAAGTCGCTGTATGCCATTCGCTCCGGCACAATCAAGAGTTATACCATTACCGAACAGGGCGACGAGCAGATCACCGGCTTTCATCTGGCAGGCGACCTGGTCGGGTTTGATGCCATCGTTAACGCTAAGCACCCGGGCTTCGCACAGGCGCTGGAGACGGCCATGGTCTGCGAAATCCCTTTTGAGACGCTGGACGATCTGTCAGGCAAAATGCCCGCACTGCGTCAGCAGATGATGCGTCTGATGAGCGGAGAGATTAAAGGCGATCAGGATATGATTATGCTGCTCTCCAGAAAAAATGCTGAAGAGCGTCTGGCCGCCTTTATCTGGAATCTCTCGCGGCGCTTTGGCCAGCGCGGTTTTTCGCAGCGCGAGTTCCGGCTGACCATGACGCGCGGCGATATCGGCAATTATCTGGGACTGACGGTTGAAACCATCAGCCGCCTGCTGGGGCGTTTTCAGAAAAGCGGCATGCTGGCTGTTAAAGGCAAATATATCACTATTGAAGATCACGCCCTGCTCTCTGAGCTGGCGGGTCAGGCGGAACAACCCGCCTGAGGCAATGCCGGGTCAGTAATTGTTATTTTATTGATCCGGCTACACCTTTTCCGCTTCTGCACGCCCGAAACTTAGGCTATCTTTATTCCATATGGCCTGGGTCTAAGGAGAGTGCGCTATGTCCCGTTACCAACATGTTCTGGTCGCGATCGATCCTCAGCAGGACGATCAGCCGGCGCTGCGTCGCGCGGTTTATCTGAATCAACGCATCGGCGGAAAAATTAAAGCGTTTCTGCCTATCTATGATTTCTCCTATGAAATGACCACCCTGCTTTCGCCTGATGAGCGCACCAATATGCGCAAAGGGGTGATTAGCCAGCGCACCGAGTGGATCCGTGAGCAGGCGCAGGCCTATCTGGATGCCGGCGTAGATATCGAAATCAAAGTGGTCTGGCACAACCGCCCTTTTGAAGCGATTATTCAGGAGGTGCTGGCGCACAATCATGACCTGGTGCTGAAAATGGCACACCAGCATGACCGGCTGGAGTCGGTTATTTTTACCCCCACCGACTGGCATCTGCTGCGTAAATGTCCCTGCCCGGTGTGGATGGTAAAAGATCAGCCGTGGCCGGAAGGCGGTAAAGCGGTAGTGGCGGTAAACCTCGCCAGCGAAGAGCCGCATCACGATGAGCTGAATCAGAAACTGATCCGCGAAACCGCGCGTCTGGCGGAAATGGTAAATCACACCGAAGTCCATCTGGTGGGCGCTTATCCGGTTACGCCGATTAATATCGCCATTGAGCTGCCCGATTTTGATCCCAGCGTCTATAACGACGCTATCCGCGGTCAGCATCTGGTGGCGATGAAAGCGCTGCGACAGAAATTTTCCATTGGTGAAGAGTTTACTCACGTCGCTAAAGGCCTGCCGGAAGAGGTGATCCCCGATATCGCTTCACAGCTGGATGCCGGTATTGTCGTGCTTGGTACGATTGGCCGTACCGGCCTCTCGGCGGCCTTTCTTGGCAACACCGCTGAGCAGGTTATCGACCATCTGCGCTGTGATTTACTGGCCATCAAGCCGGATGATTTTAAATCACCGGTCGATCGTGATGATGAGGAAGATGAAGAGGATTAACCGTCACGGGCGCTGCGGCGCCCCTGCATGATTACGCCCGTCCTGATCCATTGCCCCGCTTAACAACATCCTATACCGCAGCGCGTAGCCTGAACGGGCTACGCGCTTAACTGCCCGACAGATGCGTCCGCGATTTCAGAAAAAATATTGCCGCAAAAAGAGACATGCATCCATACGGCATTCACGCTAAATTGGCTGAGACAGGCTGATTATTACATGCAATAATCAGCGGCTAATCTGTTATACATCAAGAGTCCAGCACGTTTTCGTACTCATTTTGCGTAAGGCGAAGGATCATTTTTATGAAGCTGAAGAACACCATTCTGGCGTCTACTCTGTTATCGCTGCTGGCAGCTAACGCGTTTGCTGCCAAAGAGCTGACGCCGGAACAAGCGGCCGGCCTGAAACCATTCGAACGTATTAATATCAACGGCCGCTTCAACGCAATCGGTGATGCCACCAGCGCAGTCTCGAGAGCAGCAGATGAGAAAGGCGCTGACTCGTTTTACGTTCAGGGCATCAATGATACCAACGGTAACGGCGGCAACTGGCGCGTCACCGCAGATTTATACAAAGCGGACGCCGCTAAAGCATCGACCGATACGCAGTATCGCGTGATCAACGGCGTTAAAGAGCTGCCGAAAGCGGAAGCCTACCGCCTTGAACCGTTCGACACGGTTTCAGTCAGTGGCTTCTTCTCCAGCCAGCCTGCGGTAAATGATGCGATCTCCAGAGCCGCACAGAAAAAAGGCGCCGCCTCATTCTTTATCGTGCGCCAGGTTGATGCCAATAACGGCGGCAATCAGTACGTCACCGCCTATGTCTATAAAGCTGATGCCAAAGCGCGTATCGTCCAGGATACATCAAACTCGATTCCTGCTGATTCTGAAGCCGGAAAAGCCGCGCTGGCCGCTGGCGGCGCAGCGGCGTCGCGCGTGGCGCTGCCGGGTGTAGCCTCTTCTGATACGCCGAGCACCAATGTAGGTCGCTTCTTTGAGACGCAGAGTTCAACCGGCAAACGCTATACGGTGAAGCAGTCAGACGGCCGCAGCGTGCAGGAAGTCAATGCGATTACCGCCGCGCAGATGCAGCCGTTTGATACCATCACCTTCTCCGATCATTTCGGCACGCCGACTGAGATTTCAGAGGCCGTCGGCAAGCGGGCTATCGCCAAAGGCGCGAAGTATTACCACATCACGCGCCAGTGGCAGAACCAGAGCGGTGGCAACCTTACCGTTACCGCCGACCTGTTTAAATAATGATGCAGCGGGGCAGCCAGACTGCCCTGCTGTTTGCATAGTTCCTGCACAAATCTGCATACTCTTGCATTGCCATCCCCCTCTCCTCCTCGTAAAATCTGCCGCCTGTTTTCAGGGGATTCCGTTTTAATTTGCGCCTGATGGTGCACTACACTTCTACGGAAAGTTCACGACCCAGCATACTCTGCTGTTCAGGAATGGCATTTTGGATAAAAAATTAGGTCTTAGCGCGCTGACGGCTCTGGTGCTCAGCTCCATGCTTGGCGCGGGCGTGTTCAGTCTGCCGCAAAATATGGCGGCCGTCGCGGGTCCGGCGGCGCTGCTCATCGGCTGGCTCATCACCGGGGTGGGTATCATTTTTCTCTCCCTCGCAATGCTGCTGCTGACGCGGCTCAAACCGGAGCTCGACGGCGGTATCTTTACCTATGCCCGCGCCGGATTTGGTGAGCTGACGGGGTTCTGCTCGGCGTGGGGCTACTGGCTCTGCGCCGTGATCGCCAACGTCTCTTATCTGGTGATTGTGTTCTCTGCGCTGAGCTTTTTTACCGATACGCCGCAGCACGTGGTGTTTGGCGACGGTAACACCTGGCAGGCGATGCTGGGCGCTTCGGTGCTGCTCTGGCTGGTACACTGGCTGGTGCTGCGCGGCGTGCAGACCGCAGCGAGCATTAATATGCTGGCCACGCTTGGCAAGCTGGTCCCGCTGCTGCTGTTTGTGGTGCTGGCGCTGCTGGCATTTAATTATGACCGGTTCAGCTTCGATTTCAGCGGCGCTGAGCTGGGTCAGCCGCTGTGGCAGCAAATCAAGCAGACCATGCTTATCACGCTGTGGGTCTTTATCGGCGTTGAGGGTGCCGTGGTGGTATCGGCGCGCGCGCGCAATAAACAGGATGTGGGGCGCGCCACGCTGCTGGCGGTGCTGGCGGCGCTGCTGGTTTATCTGCTGGTCACGCTGCTCTCGCTGGGTGTGATCCCGCGCGCTGAGCTGGCGCAGCTGCGCAACCCGTCAATGGCCGGGCTGATGACGCATCTGCTGGGTCACTGGGGCGATGCGGTGATAGCCGCAGGGCTGATTGTCTCGGTCTGTGGCGCCTATCTCAGCTGGACCATCATGGCGGCTGAAGTTCCCTTTATCGCTGCCCGGCAGGGTGCATTTCCGCGCAGCCTCGCCCGACAGAACCGTCATAACTCGCCTGCGGCGTCGCTGTGGCTGACCAACGGCAGCGTACAGGTTTGCCTGATCGCCATCGCGCTGACCGGCGCTGACTACAATACCCTGCTGACAATCGCCTCAGAGATGATTCTGGTGCCTTACCTGCTGGTGGGACTCTATCTGATGAAGGTGGTGCGCGGCCAGCAGAAACCGCTGGCGATGAGCATCGGGCTGGGTGCCACGCTGTATGGCCTCTGGCTGCTCTACGCCTCAGGCCCGCTGCATCTGCTGCTCTCCGTGGTGCTTTACGCGCCGGGACTGCTGCTGTTTCTCTACGCGCGCCGCGGCGGACGCGGTGACAAGCCGCTGCTGCAGCTGGAACGCATGGCGATTGTGCTGTTGATGGCGGCATCGCTGCCCGCGCTGTGGCAGCTTACGCAGTAATCAATGCGCGAGTGCCGGAATGGAGACGCACAGCAGATCGTTCTGCTGTGTAAGATTCAGGGGTTTGCTGTATTCGAGGTGGATCCCATCAAGCTGTTCCGCAGAGAGCGGATAAGGCAGCTGAATATCAAACCGGCTGATATGCTGCTGCTCCGCCAGCGTAATCAGCCGGGCGATATTGATCTCATCGCTGACCTGCGTTGAAATGATTTGCAACGCTAATTCTTTCAGATGATCGTCGCTGGCCTGTAAGCTGTGAGCGGACTTACGGGTTACCATGCCAAAAATGGGCATGACACCGTAAATGGCGTCAACAAAGCTCCAGCGTTTTTTGCAGGAAGCGGAGAGAAAGTCACTGTAATTGAAGCAGATGCGATCACTGTATCCGGCTGAAGCCAGCTCTTTATCAGACACCCTCGCACTCCTCCTGTTTTTCAATGCGGTTCCGAACCTTGCGCCTTAACGCGCCGCTAATAATGGCACATTTCACAGTATACATACCAGTAAGACAGGGATATTTCGTGCGGTAGCGTAGTGCTCAGGACCAGGAAAAGCTATGCTGCTGCCATTCTTTTTCAGCGCGCTTACCTATGAACAAAATTGTCTATGTTGAAGATGAGCCGGAAGTCGGCGAGCTGATCGCCGCCTATCTGGGTCGCCATGATATTGACGTGGTGGTCGAAACGCGCGGCGATCGCGCCGAGGCGACGATTCTTAACGTCCAGCCGGATCTGGTCCTGCTGGATATTATGCTGCCGGGTAAAGATGGCATGACGCTCTGCCGCGACCTGCGGGCGCACTGGAGTGGTCCCATTGTCCTGCTGACCTCGCTCGACAGCGATATGAACCATATTCTCGCGCTTGAAATGGGCGCCAATGACTACATTCTCAAGACCACGCCCCCTGCCGTGCTGCTGGCGCGGCTGCGGCTGCATCTGCGTCAGGCGGTGGTCAACAAGCCGGAGAGCACGCCGGCACAGCAGCAGTCGCAGAAAGTGCTGCGGTTTGGTTCGCTGACCATCGATGCGCTGAACCGTCAGGTGCTGCTGTTTGATGAGAACATTACGCTTTCAACGGCCGACTTCGATCTGCTGTGGCAGCTGGCGAGCCACGCCGGCGAGATCCTCGATCGCGACGCGCTGCTGATGACGCTGCGCGGCGTGAGCTATGACGGCATGGATCGCAGTATTGATGTGGCTATCTCGCGGCTGCGCAAAAAGCTCTATGACAGCGCGACTGAGCCGTTTCGCATCAAAACCATCCGCAACAAAGGCTACCTGTTTGCGCCTCAGGCCTGGGATACCCGCAGCTGATGAGAAAGCTCTTTATTCAGTTTTACCTGCTGCTGTTTGTCTGCTTTCTGGTGATGACCCTGCTGGTGGGCCTGGTGTATAAGTTTACCGCCGAGCGGGCTGGTCGGCAGTCGATGAATGACCTGATGGCCAGCTCGCTGTTTCTGATGCGCAGCGAGCTGCGCGAGATCCCGCCGCGTGACTGGAACAAAACTATCCGCAGTCTCGATCTTGACCTCTCCTTCGATCTCAATATCGAACCCATGAGCAAATACCAGCTTGATGAGAGGGATATGAAACGTCTGCGCGCCGGCGAAATTGTCGCGCTCGACGATCAATACACCTTTCTGCAGCATATTCCCCGCAGCCACTACGTGCTCTCTGTCGGGCCTATCCCCTATCTGTTTTATCTGCATCAGATGCGGCTGCTGGATATTGCGCTGGTGGCGTTTATCGGTATGTCGCTGGCACTGCCGGTATTTATCTGGCTGCGTCCGCACTGGCAGGAGATGCAGCGGCTGGAGAAAGCCGCGGAGCGCTTTGGCCGCGGTGAGCTGGACGTGCGCACCCATTTTGAAAGCACCTCCAGCCTTCACAGTCTCGGCGTGGCGTTTAACCAGATGGCGGATAACATCAATACGCTGGTGGCCAGCAAAAAACAGCTGATTGATGGCATCGCCCACGAGCTGCGCACGCCGCTGGTGCGCCTGCGCTACCGGCTGGAGATGAGCGATAACCTGACAGAGGCGGAGTCCGCCGCGCTGAATCGCGATGTGGGCCAGCTGGAGAGCCTGATTGAAGAACTGCTGACCTATGCCCGGCTGGACCGTCCGCGGGTCGACCTGCATCTGCAGTCGTTCGACCTGGCGCAGTGGCTGCGGCTCTATATTGCTGATGTACAGAGTATGCAGCCGCACACGCAGATCGCGCTGGATATTCCGCAGCTGCAGAATACCGGCAGCGCCGACATGCGGCTGATGGAGCGGGTGCTGGATAACCTCGTCAATAATGCGTTGCGCTACGCTACTGAGCGGCTGCGCGTCAGCCTCTGGTTTGACGGCACAACCGGCATTTTGCAGGTAGAGGATGATGGTCCCGGCATTCCGGCCGAAGAGCGCCAGCGGGTTTTTGAGCCTTTCGTTCGTCTCGATCCCAGCCGCGATCGCGCGACCGGCGGCTGCGGCCTCGGGCTGGCTATCGTCCATTCGATTGCCCAGGCGCTGCAGGGGCAGGTGGTGATCGAGAGCTCGCCGCTCGGCGGCGCCAGCGTTCGCTTTTGCTGGCCGGTTGATTTACCCTTGCGTGAGACACCCCCCCGCTTACCCGCTTAAGGAGATCTGGCTGTGACATCAGCTTATCAGGAACTTACCCGCACGTTTCAGCGCCTTTCCCGTTTCGGTCACCTCGGTGCGATTGCCGGGGTTGATATGCAGACTACCATGCCGCCCGGCGGCAGTCAGGCGCGTGGCGAAGCGCTGGCCGAACTCAGCGTGTTTATGCATGAGCTGCTGACCGCGCCGGCGCTGGAAGGGCTTTTCTCTGCTGCTGAGCAGGAGTCGCTGAACGATGTTGAGCAGGCAAACGTGGCGGAGATGCAGCGCGCCTGGCGTCAGGCAACGCTGCTTCCCGCCGCGCTGGTCGAAGCAAAATCGCTGGCGGGCTCGCGCTGCGAGCATGCGTGGCGATCGCAGCGCCCGGCGAATGACTGGCAGGGCTTCAGCGCTAACCTCAAAGAGGTTGTCCGGCTGAGCCGGGAAGAGGCGCAGCTGCGCGCCGCTGCGGCCAGCACGTCGCGCTATGACGCGCTGCTGGATCTGTATGAGCCAGGCATGACCAGCGCCCGGCTTGACGCCACTTTTGGCGCGCTGAAAAGCTGGCTGCCTGATTTACTGCAGCGGGCGGTGGCAAAGCAGGCGCAGGCGCCGCTTCAGCCGCTGGGACCCTTTGCCGTTGAGTCACAGAAGCAGCTGGGGCTGAGCGTAATGAAGCTGCTCGGCTTCGATTTCAATCATGGTCGTCTGGATGTCAGCGCCCACCCTTTTTGCGGCGGTGTGCCGGACGACGTGCGCATCACCACGCGCTACAACGAAAGCGAGTTTCTCAGCGCCATGATGGGTGTGATCCATGAGACCGGGCACGCGCGCTACGAACAGAATCTGCCACAGCAGTGGCGGGGTCAGCCAGTGGCCCTGGCGCGCTCTACCGCGATTCATGAGTCGCAGAGCCTGTTTATGGAGATGCAGCTGGGCCGCAGCCGCGCCTTTTTGCAGCATATTCAGCCGCAGGTCGTCGCGCTGATGGGTGAGCAGCCTGCGCTGGAGACGCCTAACTTTATTCGTCTGGCGCAGCGCGTCAAGCCTGGCTTTATCCGCGTCGATGCCGATGAGCTGAGCTATCCGGCACACGTTATTCTGCGCTATGAGATTGAGCGCGCGCTGATTGAAGGTGAGATTGAGGTAGAGGATATTCCGGCGCTGTGGGATGAAAAAATGCAGCAGTCGCTCGGCATTGATACCCGTGGCAACTATCGCGATGGCTGCATGCAGGATATCCACTGGACCGACGGCGCGTTCGGTTACTTTCCGACCTATACGCTGGGTGCGATGTATGCGGCACAGCTTTATCAGGCGGTTAAGCGCGCGATCCCGCAGCTGGAGACGCTGATCCTTAACGGCGAGCTGCAGCCGGTATTTGACTGGCTGCAGCAGAATATCTGGCAGCACGGCAGTCGCTTCCCGACTGAACAGCTGCTGCGCAACGCCACCGGTGAAGCGCTGAACCCGGACTATTTCCGTCAGCACCTTGAGCAGCGCTACCTCGCAGATTGATCCCGCAGGCGGCCGCAACGGCCGCCACTTTCCCGCCTTGTACAATCCGTTACACGCCGATACCAATCCCTCACGGAAAGCGAAATCGCTTTTTCATATAGTGTTTTCACCGGCCCCGCAGTGGGCTACATATGAAAAATAGTCCGAGGATTAAGCGATGAAAAAATTATGTGCACTGGTAATCGCCGCTGCTATGGGTCTCTCTTCTGCTGCTTTTGCTGCTGAGACAACCGCTGCTCCGGCGGCAACTGCCACCACCAGCTCCACTACCGCTGCGCCAGCTAAACATAAAATGGTGCATCACAAACATAAAGCTGCTGCGCAGAAAGCCCAGGCTGCGAAAAAGCATCATAAAAAAGCAACCAAGCCTGCTGAACAGAAAGCGCAGGCCGCTAAAAAGCATCACAAAAAATCAACTCAGCCCGCTGCACAGAAAGCGCAGGCTGCCAAAAAGCACCACGTGAAATCCGCTAAACCTGCTGCACAGAAAGCACAGGCGGCTAAAAAGCACCACGCTAAAGTTGCGCAGAAAGCGCAGGCAGCTAAAAAGCATCACAAAATGAAAAAATCAGCGAAATAAGTTCGCGCCAACACCACGATGTTGTTTAAAACACCCGGTTATGCCGGGTGTTTATTTACTGGAGTAGCGAAAAATGGTGCGTCGCTATCGCTTCGAAATTATTCTCTTTGTGATGATTCTCTGCGGCATTGTCGCGGCCAGTTTTTTTATTTGATGGCTGTAGCGCGCTGATTACTCCAATATTTCTCCCTTTTTTACCGCTCACCGACTATAGTTATCGCCTAAGCGTGATAACAAAAACTCCCTTTTATTCTCCCTGTCGAGAGAACTATGCGCCTGGCAATTCTGTTATTTATTGGTATTTTCGGCTTTACCCTCACAGCACACGCCGATGATGAAGACGGGCTGAGTCCCGAAGAGATCAAGACGCTGTTTTTTGGTAAAGACCATCGCCAGGCAATAAGCGACGTGGCCGCTGCGCCCTGGGATGCCATTGGTCAGCTGGAGACGGAAAGCGGCAACCTCTGCACCGCCACGCTGATCTCTGCTCATCTGGCCCTGACCGCCGGCCACTGCCTGCTGACACCGCCAGGCCGGTTCGATAAGCCGGTTGCGCTGCGCTTTATGGCGGGTGAAAAAGGCTGGCGTTACGAAATTCACGATATAGATGCCCGGGTTGAGCCGTCGCTGGCGCGGCGCCTGCAGGCCGATGGCGAGGGCTGGATTGTGCCCTCTGCCGCTGCGCCTTACGATTATGGTCTGGTGATCCTGCACAACCCCCCTTCAGGTATTGTGCCGATCCCGCTGTTTGATGGCTCACGCAGCGATCTCACCGCCGCGCTCAAAGAGAGCGGACGCAAAGTCACGCAGGCGGGTTATCCGGCCGATCACCTCGATTCACTCTATTCGCATAGCGACTGTATAGTCACCGGCTGGGCGCAGCGCGCCGTGCTTTCGCACCAGTGCGATACGCTGCCTGGCGACAGCGGCTCCCCGCTGCTGCTGAAAAAAGATGATGGCTGGCAGCTCATCGCCGTACAGAGTTCGGCACCGGCGCCGGTCGATCGCTATCGCGCTGACAACCGGGCCATTGCCGTGACCTCGTTTAAAGATAAACTCGAAGAGCTGGCTGAATAAGCAGGCAGGCGCGCGATCACGCACACCTGCGCGCATTATGCATTCAGCTCAGCTGCTCCATCGCCTGCAGCACCCGCTTATCTGAAACCGGATAGGGAGTACCCAGCTGCTGAGCAAAGTAGCTGATGCGCAGCTCTTCAATCATCCAGCGGATCGCCACTACATCGGCATCATCCCGGCGCTGCGGCGGCAGCTTGCTGCGCCAGACGTTCCACGCCTGTTCCACCGCCTGTACCTTCAGCATGCGGGCGCGATCGCTGTGCGGATCGGCGGGCAGCTTCTCCAGACGGCGCTCGATTCCCTGCAGATAGCGCAGCGTATCCCCCAGCCGATCGTAGCCGTTGCCGGTGACAAATCCGCGATAGACCAGACCGCTCATCTGCTGTTTGATATCTGCCAGCGCCAGCGCCAGCGTCATATCCACGCGGCCTTTCAGAAATTTGTTGATATTGAACACGCAGGTGAGGATCTGCTCAACCTGCTGCGCAATCGTCACCACGGTGTCGTTCAGCTCCGCCCGCACTTTATCGCGCAGCTGCTCAAAATTCTGCTGCTGCCACGCGGGGCCGCCCGCCTCCGCCATTAGCTTATCCACGCCGCAGGCAATACAGTCGTCTATCAGCTCCAGCACTTTGCCATACGGATTAAAGTAGAGCCCGAGCTTGGCTTTATTCGGCAGCTTTTCATGCAGATATTTAACCGGTGACGGAATGTTCAGCAGCAGCAGGCGACGCTGACCGCGCCACATCATCTTCTGCTGCTCCTCTTCACTGTCAAACAGGCGGATCGCCACGCTATCTTTTTCATCTACCAGCGCCGGCCAGGCTTTGACCTGATAGCTGCCGCGCTTCTGCTCATAACTCTGTGGCAGGTCGCCAAAACTCCAGATGTGCAGGCCGCTCTGCTCCAGACCATCATCGGCAACCTTCGACAGCGTCTCCTGCACTTTGCCTTTCAGCGCCTGTTTCAGCTGATGCAGATCTTTACCTTCCTGCAGCTTGCGGTTGTGCTCATCCACAATGCGGAACGTCATTTTAAGGTGATCGGGCACCTGATCCCAGTGCCAGGCATCGCGCTCAATCGTCACGCCTGACATGCGCCGGAACTCACGCTCCAGCGCATCCAGCAGCGGCTGTGCCAGCGGCTGAACGCGACCGAGAAACGCTTCCGCGTAATTGGGGGCCGGCACAAAATTGCGGCGCAGCGGTTTGGGCAGCGATTTAATCAGCGCGATGATAAGCTCACGCCGCACGCCAGGGATCTGCCACTCAAAACCGGCTTCATCCACCTGGTTCAGCAGCGGCAGCGGGATATGAACGGTCACGCCATCCGCATCGGCGCCTGGCTCAAACTGATAGGTGAGCCGCAGCTTCAGGTTGCCCTGCTGCCAGACATTAGGGTAGTCGAGCTGGCTGACCTTATCTGCTCCCTCTTTGATCAGCATCTGCTTGTCGAAGTTGAGCAGGTCCGGATTCTCTTTACTGGCCTGCTTCCACCAGCTGTCAAAGTGACGGGCAGAGACCACCTCTTTGCCCAGACGGCGATCGTAAAACGCAAACAGCGTTTCGTCATCCACCAGAATGTCGCGGCGGCGTGATTTATGCTCCAGATCCTCAACTTCACTGCGCAGCTTCAGGTTGGTGCGGAAAAAGGCGTGGCGCGTCTGCCAGTCGCCCTCAACCAGCGCATGGCGAATAAACAGCTCGCGGCTCAGCTGCGGATCGATGCGGCTGTAATTCACTTTACGCGCCTGCACGATGGGCAGCCCGTAGAGCGTTACCTTTTCCGTAGCCATCACCGCGCCCTGTGCTTTCTCCCAGTGCGGTTCGCTGTAGCTTCGCTTGATAAGGTGCTGAGCCAGCGGCTCAATCCACTCCGGATCGATGCGTGCCGCCACCCGGCCCCACAGGCGGCTGGTTTCTACCAGTTCTGCCACCACGGTCCATTTCGGCGGTTTTTTAAACAAACCGGAGCCAGGGAATATGGCAAAGCGGGCGTTGCGCGCGCCGGTAAACTCCTGCTTCTCCGCACCTTTCTGTCCGATATGCGACAGCAGGCCGGTCAGCAGCGCACAGTGCACCTCACGATAAGGTGCCGGCTCGCTGTTGACGGGCATCCCCTGTTCACGCACGACCTGACGCAGCTGGGTGTAGATATCCTGCCATTCGCGCACGCGCAGATAGTTGAGATAGTCACTTTTACACTGGCGGCGGAACTGGTTGCCCGACAGCGCTTTCTGCTGCTCCTGGATATAGTTCCAGAGATTAACAAAGGTGAGAAAGTCAGACTCTTTATCAGCAAAGCGGCGATGTTTCTCATCGGACGCCTGCTGTTTCTCGACCGGCCGCTCGCGCGGGTCCTGAATCGAGAGCGCCGCCGCGATAATCATCACCTCGCGCACGCAGCCAAAGCGCTGCGCCTCCAGCACCATCCGCGCCAGCCGCGGATCCACCGGCAGCTGCGCCAGGGTACGACCGGACGGCGTCAGCCGGTAGTGCTCATTTTCATTAAGAGTAATGGCGCCCAGCTCTTCCAGCAGCCGCACGCCATCCTGAATATTTCGTTTGTCAGGCGCTTCCACAAACGGGAACGCCGCAATATCGCCCAGCCCCAGG